>OBEQ011366073.1_pt1 | contig 19399 bp, 17 predicted proteins | sample 1670901 | NCBI WGS metagenome assembly OBEQ01 (sample SAMEA104232315, study PRJEB22302) | groundwater metagenome | biome: forest; feature: aquifer; material: groundwater | place: USA | collected 2011-08-07 | depth 5.4 m
GGCAGGCAGGCTGGAGTGAGGCGACTATCGGTCGAGTCTGGGATTCCGTCACCCCGAGCGTCAATCCCCCGTTGTCGCCCAACTTTTATACAACTGTCTCAAACTAGCAAGTTCAGATGGACTGATAGCATTGTAGACCGTAACCCAATTCGTGGCGATGGCGCGTTGAGCGGCAGAGAGACTGATATCGCCGGCGCAGACTTTTTGGTGGAGATAATTCTCGACGAGATCTTTTTCTTTAAAACCCGGTTTAGGTTCAGCCGCTTCGGGAAACAAATTCGCGATATCATTACTGCCGCCCAACGTGAGCGGAATAAAATGATCCGCTTCATACGACCCGAACGGTGGCGGATAGGCGATACCGTATTCTGCGTAGACTTTTTTCTTCAATGATGTCGAAACATTGCGGACAGTTTTCGTGTAACCAGACACACAGGTTTGTTCTCGAGTCACATCCGGGAAAATTGCACCGGGCGTGCACGCCGGATCCGGCAGACTGCCTTGAATAACACAACCTTGATTTTGAATCGGCGCTTGAACAACAAACGGCTCGTCAGAACTGAATAACGCCTGTTGATTTAAAAGCGAAATTGAATCCTGACCGGCATAATAGCCCGCCATCAATACGATAAAGAACCCAACCCCCAGCCAGATTGATTTAAGATGTTTCTCGATCATGTAATTTTCTTATACTCCAGATGGCAAAAATAATGAGCAGATACAAAAAACAAAATACGAATGTCGAAACAGTCACGGTAAGTGCGGAAAATGACAACGAACCGAACCATCGTATCACATAGAGTTGATACGCCGACAGCAACCATGACGTCAAACCCACTGCTCGACCCAACGGCACGGCAATCAATCCCCCAACCCCCGTTAGAAATCCGAGCAACATGGTGTAGGGCATCAGCGGCAAGACCAATAGATTCGCCGGAATTGAAACCAGCGAGAAGGTATGGAAAATATATGCCAACATGGGCGCGACCATGATTTGCGCCGAGATCGACATCAACACGGTTTCTTTTATATTCCAAAATTCAGGAATTTTTTTATATTTCTGTTCCAGAATCGGATAAATATAGAGTAAACCAAATACCGCCAAAAATGATAATTGAAATCCAACATCAAACCGCAGTGACAACGGATCAAGAAAAACCATCACCGCCGCGGCAAACAATATCGAATTGCGCGGGTCATACCACCGACCATAGCCATTCGCAAACAATAGCAATAATCCCATAATTGCCGCACGAACCACCGACGCGCCAGCCCCCGTGAGAATCGTAAACAAAATAATAAACCCCACCGATACCCAGAATGCCTGCCGACGACGCATCACGAACACTAGTAAAAATAAAAGCGCGTTGGCGATAATCGTAATGTTATAGCCCGAAATTGCCAGAATATGCGTGGTGCTCGTTTTATTAAAAGCGTCTGTCAGTTCGGCGGGAATATTCTGACGCATACCCAACAAGACGCCATTGGTGTACGCATCATAGGGCTCGGGTAATGAACGACTCACCGCGGATTGAAAATGATCTTTCACAATAAATAGTCTTCGATAGATTGAAATCTTTGCGTGACGAAACCATGAGAGTTGAATTGAATCATCGGCCAAAATTTTGGGATACAAAACTGTCGTTCGAACCTCTTTATTTTTCAAATACTGCACATAATCAAAATCGGGCGTAAAATTTGTCGGCAATTGCAAGGCACCGACAATTGAGAGGGTATCGCCAATGGTATACGTCGGATACGCTTTTACGAATAATAATGTTCGTTCGTTGATTGCAAATGTGTGACCGGGTACCTCAAGCTGGGTCACGTGAAATATAACCTGACCCTTATCATCTTTAATCGACATCTCGCCATCAACAAATCCCCGCATCGTCACGGCAATACCTTTTCCGCCCGCCTGATGATTCGCAAATTCAACCAGCACACTCTGGCTCAAATTCGTTTGACCATACCGAAATACGCCCAACGCTACTACGAGAATACATAACCCCATCACTACGCCGAGCGTTCGATAATGCTCTGCCTTTTTTGTCTTCGCAAAAGTCCGTTCATAGCCACAGGCTACCGTGATAATTGTCCCCACTAAAATAATCACCAGCGTCGCCATCTCCGGATTTGAAAACCACGCTCCAATAAAAACCCCAACAAGAAAAGAAATTAAAAGATACCCAAAGACTTGAGACTTATGCATTTGAAAATCGTACCAGTATTTAATTACAGACGCCAGAGGTGGCAAAGCAATTCGGGCACGAGTAACAAGCACCGGCTCTCACCATGAGGGTGCCGCATTGGCAGACCGGGGCGTCGGCGGTGGTACGACTGACGGCGCCGGGTTGATGACGTTCAACGGAGACTTCTAATGCTTGGGCTTCAATGGTCGCTTCGGTAGTTATTTCCGGGGCTGGAGTATCGGCGACAAGACTGGCAAGGAGAGAATCAGTTTTATTTTTCACATCCAAGACGCGTTTGGCAAAATCGGGTATCGCATCAAATTCTGAACCGAATATTTCTTCCCGGTCTTCTTTTGACAGATATTTCATACCCAGATAGCGGAAAATATAATCGGGAATGGATTTGACGCTGGGAATATGCGGATTCTCGGTGAAACCGGCGGGTTCAAAACGGGTATCTTTAAACTTTTTGACGAGAGACTTCAACGGGATGCCGGATTGGAGACACATTGAAACCAGCGTTGCGATCGTATCAAAGAGGCCCGAGACGGTACTGCCTTCTTTTGCCGTGGTCAAAAACATTTCGCCCGCTCGCATGGTATCAGGATAAAATCCCACAGTCAGATAACTTTCATACCCGCCCACCGAAAACTTATGGGTAATCGACGGGCGTTCATCGGGCAATTTACGGCGGATATAGCCATTCGTCTTTTCAATGAACGGGTCTTCAGCGACTTTTGCTTCTTCGAGTGAGTCCTCATCTTTCTTCATATTCAACGGTTGAATCGTTTTACAACCGTCTCGATATAAAGCAATGGCTTTCAAACCGAGTTTCCAGCCTTGCACGAAGACTTCTTTCACATCTTCAACACTTGCATCGGCGGGTAGGTTGATGGTTTTTGAAATCGCGCCCGACACAAACGGCTGAACCGCGGACATCATAAGCAAGTGACCCATGTAACTGATACTGCGCTGGCCGTTCGCGGCTTTAAAGGCGCAATCAAATACCGGCAGATCGTTATCTTTCAGATGCGGCGCGCCTTCAATCGTATCGTGTTCGGTAATATGGGCGATGATATCTTCGACTTCCGCGTTGGAATAGCCTAAACGGCGTAACGCCATCGGGACTTGGTTGTTGACGAGTTTCAAAACCCCACCGCCAACTAATTTTTTGTATTTCACGAGGGCAATATCAGGTTCGACACCCGTCGTTTGACAGTCCATAAGGAACGCGATGGTGCCTGTGGGCGCCAGCACACTAATCTGGGAATTACGCACCCCGTACTTTCGACCGAGATCCAACGTCTCATGCCACACCTGACGCGATGCAGTCATCAAGGCATCATCCGTCATACCGCCCAAAACTGATTCGTTGTAAGCGCGTTCGGCGGCATTCAGATGCTTCTCCAGAACACCCAACATTGATCCTTGATTATTCGGATAACCAGAAAACGACCCTTTTGAATCTGCAACGAGTGCCGACATGCGATAGGCTTCACCCGACATGAGCGACGTGATATGCGCCGCGTAGTACCGCCCCATATCAGAATCATATGGAAGACCAAGAACCATAAGAAGAGCACCTAAGTTTGCATAACCTAACCCAAGCTGACGATAGGCATTGGCGTTATTGGTAATTTCTGGCGTCGGATACGAAGATCGAGATACCAAAATTTCTTGCGCTAAAATCATAATATCAACGGCTTTCTTAAATAAATCGACATCGAACTTGGCACCCTCTTTCAAAAACTTCATTAAATTTAATGATGCTAAGTTACATGCTGAATTATCTATACTCATATATTCGGAACAAGGATTAGAAGCATTAATTCGACTTGTGTCAAGTAGGGTGTGCCAGCTATTGATCGTCGTATCGTACTGCATCCCCGGATCCGCTGAAGCCCACGCCGCGTCCGCAATCCAAGTCATAATGTTTCGAGCTTTAATGGTTTCAATAATTCGGCCATCCACTCGGGCGGTAAGATTCCAGTCCGCGTCATACTCAACCGCCCGCATAAATTCATCGGTGACACGCACAGAATTGTTTGCATTCTGATAGGGCAAGAGTGTATAGGGATCAAAAACACCGCCTTCAATAGAATTTTTAACACCCGCCGCTGTCAATGTGTGAACCATGTCCTCAATAATCTTTTTAGAATAAATAAAATCTTTGATATCCGGATGATTAACATCAAGCACTACCATTTTTGCCGCTCGACGCGTCGTACCGCCAGAACGAATCGCATTTGCAACCCCGTCAGCTAATTTCATAAAAGAAACCGGACCGGACGAGAATCCGCCTTTTGAAATATTTTCTTTGGATGAACGAAGTTTGGAAAGATTTGTACCCGAACCGGAACCACCCTTAAAAATCCAACCTTCATCAGTTCCCCACTTTAAAATTGATTCCATTGTATCCTCAACCTCAAGTATAAAACACGCACTACTTTGCGGGCGTTCAACCGTGCCAACATTAAACCAAACCGGACTGTTAAAAGCGGCGTATTGATTGATTAAAATCCAGCGCAAATCCTGCATGAAATTATCAGCGTCAATTTCAGACACAAAATAGCCGTCTTCCAAACCCCAGCGACCGACTTCGTTCACGACCCGATCTACCATCTGGCGGGCACTGGTTTCTCGGGCTGGTGTGCCGAGACGCCCGCGGAAATATTTCGAGGCCACGATATCAGTCGCGGTCTGCGTCCAGAAACTTGGGACTTCAACATCCTTTTGTTCAAAAACGACCGTGCCATCGCCCCGCTCGATTTTCGCCGTCCGTTTTTCCCAGACAATACTATCGTAAGGACTAATTTCGCCAAACAACCGCTTCCAGTGGAAAGCGGTTGTGCGAGAGTTGGTTTCGGGTTCGACTGGTAATTGAGTTTGAGTTTGAGTACTGTTCATAGAGGCTATTGTACGACACTGGTAAAAACTGCCAATGTTGATAAGTCTCTATTTGTTCATCTTCCTTCTAATAAACGCGGGTATAGTGTCAAATTCTGATTCATTGAGCGAATCGTCAACAAATTCTTTCATCGGTTGGGTCGGATTTGAAGACGGCGGTTGTTGGTCCATTGTTGACGAAGATTTCTTAATCGAATCAAACAAATTTTGACCTATATCCGATGCTGGCGCGCCAAATCCGGAGACGGACGGTCGAATCGGTGCAGGGCTGTCGTTGTTAAATCCCGTGGCAACGACAGTAATTTTAATTTCACCTTTCTTCAGTTTGTCATCCATAACCGCGCCAAAGATAACGCGGGCTTCGGGATCAATGTGTTCGGTGATAATTCGAGCGGCTTCATTAATTTCCGACATCGACATATCCGGCCCGCCGGAAACATTAAACAAGACACCCTTAGCGCCGTCAATCGAAACTTCGAGCAATGGCGAGTTAATCGCCATCTTCGCCGCTTCCACCGCCCGATCTTCGCCGCTGGCCAGGCCGATACCCATCAGAGCTGAACCGGAATTAGCCATGACGGCTTTCACGTCGGCAAAGTCCAAGTTCACGATACCCGGAATCGTAATCAAATCAGAAATACCCTGCACACCCTGCCGTAATACATCATCAACAATACCGAATGATTCAAGTAGTGGCGTTTTGCGATCAATAATTGAAAGAATACGATCGTTGGGAATTGTGATCAAAGAATCAACTCGTTCCCGAAGATTATGCCAGCCGGCATCGGCAATTTTCATACGAGCAGCGCCTTCAAACATAAATGGTTTTGTGACCACACCCAAGGTCAGCGCCCCCGCCTCACGAGCCAGTTCTGCCACAACTGGTGCTGCGCCCGTACCCGTACCCCCACCGAGGCCGGCCGTGACAAAGACCATGTCTGCACCCTTGAGGGCCGCGCCAATTTCTTCTTTTGTGTCGTGAGCCGCCTGACGCCCAATTTCTGGATTCATACCCGCACCCAAACCGCGCGTAAGACTTTTTCCGATATGAATTTTTACGGAAGCATTTGAGGCATGAAGGGCTTGAGCATCGGTATTAATGGCAATAAATTCCACGCCATGAATGCGTGATTCAATCATTCGTGCCAACGCGTTTACACCGGCCCCGCCGACACCAACAACTTTGATTCGAGCAAATGTTTCAAATGCGGGTTTTATCTGTGCCATAGTAGTTCAGTTTACAATTTTCAGTTATCAATTTCCAATGGATGAGACGGATCTATTGATTATTGGTAACTTACTGAAAACTGGAAACTTCTTTGTTGCCTGTGTATTATCATAATTAAAAAAGCCGTGCAAGCAATCATAGTGTATCTGTGGGTAAACCTGTGGATAAGACTAGGGGAGAAAGTTCTTGAACCAGTCAACAACCTTACCGACAACACCATCTCTGTTGAACGCTAACGAGTGATTTCCATGTTTTCTTCCTCCACCAACCTCGTTTTCAAAGCCCCAGAGCACCAGACCAGTTGCCACCGCAAACGAAGGATCAGCCGCCGTATCCATGACACCATCCAAATGGAGAGGTCGAGCGAGCCGAACCGGCAAGCGCAACGTGTCTTTAATATACCCGAGCAAGCCTGGCAGGTGAGCACCCCCGCCTGAAACAACGACGCCGGCCGGAAGCATGCTGGCATGAGGTGTTTTTTTGAGTTCAGCCGTTACGAGATCCAGAAATTCACCCACTCGGGCATCCACAACTCGGGTCAATTGTTTTTTAGGTAAAACAAAATTCTCTTCACCCATCAATACCGAGAGATCAATTGTGTCTCGACGTCGGAGATCGTCTCCAGTCGCTGTCGAGGCATGTTCAAGTTTAATCCGTTCGGCCACATCCATGGACGTGCGCAAGGCCATAGCAAGATCATTGGTAATATGCCGTGAACCGATGGGGAGAACCGCGCTGTGAACCAAATCCGCTTCATTATACACGGTCAGAGTCGAAGTCCCGCCGCCAAAGTCCAAATGCATCACACCGTATTCACGCTGATTTTTATCAAGCGCGGATAGAGCGGACGCCAAAGGCGCAAACACTAATCCGGCAACCTCGACACTATTTTCGTTCACGCATTTCACCACATTGCGGATATACGGCGACAAGCCGTCGATAATCATCACCTCGGCTTCCAAACGGACCCCTTTCATCCCCAACGGATTTTTGACATTTTCGGTACCGTCAATAATAAAATTACGGGGCACGACATGGATAATTTCGCGATTAGCAGGCAGACTCACCACCGAAGCCGCTTGGAGAACCCGGTCGATATCGCTTTGACAAATTTCGTTATCCGGTCGAGAGACTGCGATAACACCTCGCGATAACTGATTTTTAATATGGAGACCATTCACGGCAATATAGGCGTGTTTGAGTTTCGTGCCTGCCATTTCTTCCGCTCGCTGAACAGCGATAGCGACATCCTGAATGGTTTCTTCCATATCTACGACCATCCCCTTACGCAAACCATGCGACGGCGCCATACCTACACCTAAAATTTCTGGCTTGTTAGCCTCATTCACTTTGGCAATAACAACTTTAACCTCAGAGTTGCCAATATCGATTCCAGATAAAAGATAAGGTCGAGACATACAAAAATGTTTAAATATTTAAATGTTTAAATATTGCCTGCAATATTTCTTCTTGAAGATCAATCATTTTTTTCTCATCAGCTTCAGAACGCTCATGATCGTGACCGAGTAAATGTAAGAGCCCATGAACAGTCAACCGAGCCAGTTCTTGGTTTAAAGGAATATTAATTTCCTGCGCCTGCTTCTGCGCAACTTCGAGACAAATAAAAATATCTCCTAACGGCAGTATACCATATGTTTCAAGGCTATGCTCATCGAGCGGAAACGAAAGCACATCCGTCGGCTTGTCTTTGTGGCGATACTGATTATTCAATTCTTGACTCCGTTCCAGCGTTACGAGATTAAGTCCAATCTCAACCTTTCCAGCAGGTCCGCCTTTGGCGGATTGATTCAACCCGAGATACTCAATAGCCTGTTCCAAAACTCCCCGAAAAAATTCTTCAGTCCATGTCTCATTTCCTGTTTGATTTTCATATACCAGATCAAGCATTTCAATATGTTTTGATAATTTCAGATTTGGATGTAGCGCGAGAAGCAAGCGAGTACCGGAGTAAGGCGTACTAAATGGTACGCCGTCGAGGAACACAGCTTGCGACAAAGCGATGCGCCAAATATAAAATTATCGCGAGAGTTCTTCTTTGACAAAGGAACTCACCCTTTGCCCATCAGCTTTGCCTTTAACTTCCGCCATGACGGCGGCGATGATTTTGCCCATATCTTTTATACTTGAGGCACCCATGTCAGCAATATTATTCTGAATGAGATCGCGTAATGTCTCATCGGACATTTGCTCGGGTAGATAGGTTACCAGGATATCAATTTCAGCTTGTTCTGACGCCGCGAGTTCGGGGCGACCGCCTTTTTCAAATTCCGCGACCGAATCCCTGCGCCGCTTTACTTCCGACGCCACAACCGCCATCGTTTCCGTATCATTTAATTCAGATTGACGTTCAAGTTTTGCTGGATCCGTTACCGTCACAACGAGTTTGCTCCGTTTTTCCAGCTCTTTATTCTTAATCGCAGCCAGCACCATACCAAGAAGAGTACGGCGTTGTGTGTCACCGGTTTTCAGAGCGTTTTTTTGATCTTCTTTTAAAATATCCTTCAACGCCATATAATTTTCAGTTTTCAGTTCACAATTTTCAATAAGTTTTCAGTTATCAGTTTCTGAAAGTTTGGTAACTGTTTAATTGATAAATTATTGGAAACTGTAAATTGGTAATTGATAACTGTTTTAGAGATCTATTTCTTGTTTCATCTTGCGCTTCGCTTCATCAAAGGTGTCATTGTCATACGTGCCGAGTTTTTCAAGTTTTCGGCGCAGGCCGGCTAAATGGATACCCATGATGGCGGAATTTTTCTCGCGCCGTTCGGTGATTTTCTTTTCTCGAAAGCGCGATTTTTTCGCGCGCAACAAAACCCCGCTTTGCTGGACAAATCGGTTAAATCGGCGCAATAAACTGCCGACAGATTCATTTGGTTTTCGTTTAACTTCTACCATAAAAATACCTCCAATCTAGGGAGATAATAGCACGTATCTGATAAACTTCCAAACTTTTATAGACTCACCTTAGAAAGATATAATTCAATTTCACTAATTGGTCCAATTTTGCTTTTAATTTCATCAATTTTCATGTCTTCATTGTATTCTCTTTTAATACAAAAATCAAACATCTAAGAAAAACGAAGAGCCCCATCAGCGGGGCTCGGTATCTCACCATTTATTATTTTACAAAAAATATCCACTAAATATTATACGAGAATCGTAATTATCACTTTGGGGACATTCTCGCAGAAATTTTGGCTTGGTTCTCCCGAAGGGAGACAAAATTTCGAGGGATAGGGCTGACGCTCGCTGGAAAGCGTCAGACCCGTGTCCCAAAAGTGATAATTACGATTTGAGTCGCTTTTTGACCTCTTCAACAATTTTGTCGAGCAAAATTGTCTCTTGGATGCCGGTGTCCATTTCACGGAGAATAATCGTGCCGTCGAGGGCTTCTTTTTGACCGAAGATCAAGGCAAACCGCACGTCGAGCCGATGGGCGATACGGAGTTGCGATTTAATACTGTCGCGACCGAGCGACGATTTGGCTTCGATGCCGGCTTTGCGGAAACTTTCAAATAGATTCAAGGCCTTGCGCTTGGGGGCTTCCCCGAGCTGTACCAAGAAGACTTTGGTTTTTGGGGTCAGCTCCGGCACATGCACGTTTTGTTCTTTCATCGCCAGAATAATCCGTTCCATACCCATCGCCCAACCCGCCGCCGGCGTCTTGGCGCCACCTAACTGTTCAATCAGACGGTCATAGCGCCCGCCCGCGACGAGGGTTGATTGGGGACCAGAGTTTTCATTTGGAATCAATTCAAAAACAGTGCGAGTGTAGTAGTCTAAACCCCGAACCAGAAATGGATTTAAAATATAGGGGACTTGGGCTTCATCTAAGAATTCCAGAACGTGTTTAAAATGTAAGCGACAGGCTTCATCGAGAAAATCCACCATCTGGGGCGATTCTTTGCCGGCTTCTTTGCACCCTTCTTCTTTGCAATCGAGAATTCTTAATACATTTTCTTTGACGCGAATCTTGCATTGCGCGCATAATTTTTTGGAATTATTTCGAAAATAATCCCGGAGGGCTTTCATGTAAGCCGGCCGACAATTCTGATCACCAATACTGTTGATATGGACATCAAAACCTTCAAGACCCAATGAATCGAGCAACTTGTATGCGATAAAAATAAGCTCGGCATCAACCGCTTCAGACGCATCGCCGATCGTTTCTAATCCTAATTGATAAAATTGACGATAGCGCCCGGCTTGGGGTTCATCGTGACGGAACATCGGATCAATATAATACAGTTTCACGGGATGAGGCCGGACATTCATGCCGTTTTCCAAATACGCCCGGACTGCCGGCGCCGTACCTTCCGGTCGCAACGCGAGTATATCCCCGCCCTTGGTTTTTAAAGTATAAATTTCTTTGGTGATAATATCCGAGGTTTCGCCCACCGCCCGACTAAACAATTCCGCCGATTCCAACACGGGCGTGCTGATGCGTTCAAACCCATAATACTCGACAATCGCTTCGATTTTTTTCTGAATGTAGCGCCAATACTTCTGCTCTTCAGGCAAAATATCATGCATCCCCCGTACTGACTGAATCTGTTTTGATTTTATTTTAGACATTTGGAGTTGTGGGTTGTAGGTCGTTTGTTGTTAGTTATAGTTTATATGCGGAATTTTTGCAACTCGGGAGAAAGGCCAGAGACGGATAAAGGCACGACCAGTAATCAACGAACGATTCAGCAATCCCCAGCGCCGAGAATCGGAACTACGGAGCCGGTTATCACCCAGAACAAAATAATCATTGTCATCCAGTTTCATGCGATAGATGCCTTGAGTTTCCTGATTAGTATCTAAATAGGGTTCGGCTAGGATAAAGCCTTCAGGGTGCTGCGCGTTATATATAAAAACTTGGCCTTCTTTAATTTCAATAGTTTCACCTGGCAAGCCAACAACTCGTTTAATAAAAAATTGACTCTTGTCGAGCGGATAGCGAAAAATCACGACATCCCCGCGTATTGGATCATTAAATTGATATGACAGTTCATCAATAAAAAGATAATCCCCATCCTCAAAATTTGATTCCATCGATGCTCCCTTCACAAAAAACGGCTGAACCAGATAATACCGAATTGGCAAAATAATTACTAACGAAATCACCACAATCTTAATCGTCTCCCAAAAAAACGAAGCAACTTCGCTTCCTAATCCCGGTTCAAGTTGCTTATTTTCTTCATCCATTTGTCTATTTTACTCTATTTTTTTCTGCAATTCAACTCCATACTTTTCTAACATATCTCGTTTAATCTTGTATCCATTACAATGACTCAATATACCAAGATATGATTGTAAGGAATACTTGTTTATATCCATACCTGCTTTTTTTAATATTCTACGTCTTGTCTTGGTTCGAAGCATTCGATGATAGGGCAGAACCACATACCCAAGAAAATCAACACCTTGTCGATATTTTCGGATGATGATTTTATTTGGATGAAGTTCAAGTCCTAAAGAACTCTTTAAAAAAATGTCTATCATTGGAATAATATTTAAAAGATATTCCTGATTAGTATTTACAATAATAAAATCATCACAATAACGCAGATAATATTGTATCTTGAGTTCATGTTTTATAAATTGGTCAAACTGGTTTAAATAAATATTCGCGAATAATTGACTTGTCACGTTACCAAGCGGTAATCCAATTCCCGGACTTCTAAAAAAACTATCAAGAATCTGATCTAAAAGAAGTATTGTGTCCTTGTCTTTAATCTTTTCTTCGAACATTCCTGTAAGAATATTGTGATTAATCGAATCAAAGAATTTTCTGACATCGCATTTCAAAGCATACACGGTATACCTGTTATTATTACTCGCTTTATTTAAAAATTGTCGAAGACGATTTACACCACAATGAGTACCTTTCCCGACTCGGCACGAATATGAATCATAAATAAAATTCTGATCAAAGAGCGAATACAAAATTCGAAAAATTGCTTGATGAAGAACCCTGTCTCGAACCGACGCTTTGTGAATATGCCGTAGTTTTGGATCATTGACATAAAAAGATTTATAGCCAGAATGGATATAGGTTTTGTTTTTCAGACTGTTATAGAGCTCGAATATATAATTTTCCAGATTGAGTTCAAATTTTTGAACATCCAATCTTTTAGTCTTACCTCGTTTGAATTCCTTCCACGCTAAAAATAAATTTTCAAGACTAATTATCTGTTCAAAAATTTTATGACCATTAACCCCCCCCCCTAACTATATTGAAGCCCCGATTGTCAGTAGAGTTGTTCAATTTTATAAGAAAGTTTATTTACTGAAGACTAAAATATCAAAACGAGACCAATTCGGTATTTATTTAAAAATTGAGAACCTCTGTCTGGACACCGTGCAACTGATTATGAAAGCATCACTAGAATCAAGGTCAATAAAACTACCAACCCTGTATAATGCTCGAATCAACATTGAACTCTTAAAAAAGCTCTTTAGTATCTGCCACGATCTCAATATTATTCCTCCGTTCAGATATATCGAACTTGAATCAGACCTTCAGGAAATATCCATGATGACCAACGGCTGGATTAAATACCTCACTGCCGCTCAATGAGCGGCAGTGGTGGCGAAACTTCTGACGGGAACGGAGGTTGTCGTTGCGATTGTCAACGTGGTACCTGTTGACGTTCAACTTGTCGTTGTTGCCGTTCCAGTTCACGCTCGGAATGTTGCCGTCCGAGTAGCGTATTGCCTGATTTCATCTATATCACCGCAGACCTTTTGCAAAGTCTTCTGTGTTCTCCGGCTCTAGTCGGATTTTTTCAAGAGATATTATCTCACCAAAACCAGGCAAGCAGTTTCTTTGATCTGGGGCAAATCGCTATCGCTTTTCAGCAGACCGATTTATTAGCCACTGAGATTGTATAACTAATTTTTAGTAAAAGAAAGGCGGGCTCTAAAGAGCCCGCCAAGAGTACAAGACAGAAGCAAGAAGGTTACGCTGCCTTCGGCAGTGAAACTGCCTGACGGGAACGGAGGTCGTCGTAGCGACTGTCAACGTGGTACCTGCGGACGTGCAACTCGTCGCTGCCGCCGCGCCAGTCCACGCCCGGAATGCTGCCGTCCGAGTAGCGCGACCCAGAGCACAAGGTGACGTTCTTGATATCCTTGTGTTTCTGGATACGGAAGTGATACTCGAGCTCATCGAGGAGCCGTTCCTCGAGCGTGACTCCCGAGACACCGGCGACTTTGAGATCGTTGTACGACTTACCCGTCAGTTCGTCGTCGGCTTCGACCCGATCCCGAACCCAAATTGCGTAGGGACCATCGGTAGCTGTGCGTTCGGAAGTCACGATCTCATCCAGACTCTTGTCCGTCCACTTCCAACCGCTAAAGCGCGATTTGCAGAGCTGAAAGAGTTTCTCCGGCGTCATGCCAGGCATGACCACGATCAGCCGATCGAAACCCGTGACGTGCTCGGGAATCCGAATTGAGTTCAGGTCGATCTCGAGATTCATCACCTCGCGATAGAACTTGACCCACTGAGCCAGATGGATTTCGACCGAGAATGGCTTGGACTCTTCGGTAGCCCGTGATTGCACGAGCAGTCCTGCGATCTGACGACGAAGTGCGGGGTCGGTCTCGATCCGGCGGAGATCCTCATCGCTGCCGTTGAGATTCTTGACCTCATCGACGAGTGCTTTGATAATCCCGGCCATGATCAGATACCCCGACAGAAATTCACTTTTCACACGAGCCATGATGGCCTCCTGATTGTTCGGTATACCGCTTATCAAACCAGAATTGGCTGACATACGGCCTACCAGGAACTATACTCTAATCATACGCCTATTTTACTATAAAGTCAATAGTGCAGACTTGTTTGTTTTTGTGTATTCTTAATCCGTAATTCGTAATTCGTTAATTCTAAAATGAAACTCATTATCGGTATCGGCAATCCGGAAGAGGAATATCAGGGCACGAGGCATAATATCGGCTTTATGTTTTTGGATTATTTGGCGAAAAAAATAGACGCCAACCTGCCTGCCGGCAGGCAGGCGATTTTCACCGAAGACAAAAAACTAAACGCTTTGGTTTCCAAATCAAAAATAGATAAGACGCCGGTCATTTTGGCTAAGCCTCTATGTTACGTAAACAAAAGTGGTGAAGTTGTTTCAAAATTAGTTAAAAATTTAAAATTAAAAACTAAAAATTTAATCGTCATTCAAGACGATTTAGATATTGAATTCGGATCATTTAAGAATTCTTTTGAGAAGAATTCCGGCGGACACAAGGGTATCGAGTCCATCATCAAGTCCCTCAAGACCAATAAATTTTATCGTCTCCGGATCGGCACCGCCGTCCGCGCCCTGCAAAAAGCACGGGAACAGTCCGATAAAAAACGGGACGCATTCGTTATGGAATTCGTCTTAGCAAAATTCTCGCCCAAAGACAAAGAAACCATCAAAAAAATGTTCCCCGAAATCTACGATCGTCTGCTCCAACTTCTGAAACAATAGATTAGATTCATACAAAACAGACCCGAAACGGGTCTGTTTTGATTACTATTCGCTATTCGCTAATAACTAGTCGCTATTGTTAATCATTTATTCGCTTTTTCAAATGACCAATCGCTTCTTCGGCATGACGCGCGCCACCCAGACCAAAGGATAACCCGAGGCCTAATGCAATCGCGGCAATCAAACCGGTGACGGCGATTTTAATAATATCGCCGGCAACTTGTAATTTATCCAGGGCAATCAACAGGGCAAACACAAACACTGCCCACTTTGTTAATGCGCCGAGAAAATTCCCTGAAGCCAAACCCGCAGCGCGGACTGAACCCTGAACAATGCCTTCCAAAAACTTAGCGACTAAGATACCAATAAGTAATATAATCGCGGCTAGGATAACGCTCGGGATATACAGAACAACGCTCTGAAGGAATACGGTAACCTGACCCAGACCCAAAATATTCGTCGCCGCCATAAGGAACACAACTATGAAGAACCATTTTATGAGTTCATAAAACAACTTCGGGGTGTCCAAATGGAAGCCACTGCGTTCCCAAGCTCGGCGAAAGCCAACTTTAGTCAACGCACTGTCAACATGCAACACTCGAACTACATGGTAGGCCAATTTACCCAATAACACCGCTACGAGCCAACCGACCAAAAAGACAACTAACGCGGCGATAAGGCGTGGAACGAAACCAGCCACACCCGTCCAAAGAGTAAGCAAAGAACCTTGTACAATATCAGATGCTTGAATTACTGCTAACATACAACACCTCCATTCACGAAATTTATCTGTGAGCAGAGCGAACAGCCTAAATTTCAGTGTCCGCCGAAGCTTTAGCGAAGGAGGACTACCGTCGGCTCTGCACCTTAGACTAATACCCTCATTATAGCACTTTTTATGAAGGCTATGTGGAATTGTGTTGATAACAAAACCTACCATCTACACTCTATTTTCAAAAATTCTTAATATTTCTTGCTTTAAACCATAACCATTACAGTGACTCACAACGCCTAGATAAGATCGTAATGATTTATCCGAAACTTTATTGATAACTCGCTTTTTTGTTTTCGTCCGAAGCATTCGATGATACGGTAAGACCACGTACCCAAGAAAATCAATGCCGGCTCTATATTTTCGAAGAATAATTTTGTTCGGATGAAGTTGTAGTTGTAATACGGTCTCTAAAAAAGTTTTGATTGTTCCAATATGAGCATTAAGACTTTCAGGATTCAATCCACAAATAATAAAATCATCTAATCTGACGCACCAACAAAAGCGTCTGCTGATCGTGAATAAAATGTCTATCGAAAACTGGGTACAAAATTCTAAACACGGCATGTTGGACAAGCCGATCCCGAACCGCCGCTTTATGGATATGTCGTAACTTCGGGTCATTGACATAAAATGCAGTATAGGCAGAATGGATATATGTTCCATTTTTTAATTCGGCTTGGAGTTGAAATATGTTATTTTCGAGATTGAGTTCAAATTCCTGAACGTCCAATCTTTTAGTTTTACCGCGTTTGAACTCCTTATTATTCCAGTTTTCAGATATATCGAGTTTGAATCAGATCTTCAAGAAATATCCAAAATGACGAACGGTTGGATTAAATACCTTACTACCGCTCAATAAGCGGTAAAAGAAAGGCGGGCTCTGGTGAGCCCGCCAAGGATACAAGACAAAAGTCAGAAGGTTAAGCTGCCTCCCAGCCTTCGCTAAAGCTTCGGCGGGCAGGTCGGCAGTGAAACCACCTCGCGGGTACGAAGGAAATCGAGCCGACGGTCGACGCTGCATCTGCTGACGCAGAACCCATCACCGGTGTACCAGTAGGCGTTCGGCACGAAGCCATCCGACCAGCGTGATCCCGCCGAGAGTGTCACATTCTTGATGTCGAGGTGACTGCCATTTGTCCGTTCTTCGAACCAACCTTCGAGCGCGATTCGCTCCGGCTCGGTAATGCAGTTGACTCCGAGTTCGATCAAGTCGTCTGTCGAACACTTTTTGTGTTCTTCGTCGGCTTCAACTCGATCTCGAAGCCACACCACATAGGGTCCGTCCGCAGTCGTACGGACTTCGAACTTTGAGTTGAGTGCTTCGTCGATGATGTTCGGATACCACTTCCAGGTCTTCCCGTTGAACCTGTGGGTCAAGATCTCGAACATCTCTTGGGCTGACAGATCAGGAATACGTACGATACCCCAGCTGAACCCCTGACGAAACGGTGGCAACTGCACACCCGAAAGATCAACTGTGCGGTCGTAGACCTTCAGAAAGTGCCGTTCCCAGTCTCGCCGGAACGCGTCGATATCGATCGGCACGACCGGTGGAGTATAGGTCACACCGCCGTTGGCGAGACTAGTCACGCTGATTTTGCGATCCTTCTCGACGAGAATTACCTCGCCGGACAAGATACGCTTGGCACCAGCCTGCCCGCCAATTTTGTTGCCAAGATCGTTGACCTGGTCAAGTGTGAGACCTCCGAAATCAGACATTATATGCTCCTCTCCCGCACTACGCAGGATGGATTTGGGCGCACTACGCGCCAGTTAAGGTACTAGCCCATTTTTAGGCTTCTAACTTCTTAATCATACCACAAAATAATTATGGTTGCAATAGGTCAGTTTTTTCCTCTATTTGAGGGTTTTCTTCCTTCTCACCGATTTCGATGATGTTCTTGACGCGATCCACCATGAGACCGAGGCGTTTCTCGGATTCGTCATAGGACGACTTGACGTTGGAGATATGATTGCCGAGTTTTCTGAAATCGTCAGCGAGTTTACCGCCATCAGCCGAAATGCGTTCCAGCCGTTTAATAATATCTTTGGTTTGTTTTGAAAATTCAACATCTTTAAACCAATGTTGAACCGATGATATCGACAAAAAGAAAGTATTGGGCGAAACAAGAATCACCTTCTTCTTGATAGCGTATTGGGGGATATCCGCGTCTTTGATATTATTAATAATCTCGTAATAGACGGTCTCGGCGGGAATATACATGAGGGCAAAGTCGGTGGTATTTTCGGACGGCAGAATATATTTAGTGGCAATTTCATCAATCTTCTTTTTCACATCCGAGAGGAATGTTTTGCGATAAAAGTCCTTATCGTTTCTTGCCTCGCTGGAGCCGCTTGGCGAAAGCGGGTCGGCATTCACCATCTTTTCAAAATTCTCCCAATTAAATTTTGAATCAATGGGCAAGATGAGACCGTTCGGGAGATTCAAGACCGCGTCCACCGCTTCACCCGATTTGAAATAATGCTGGAGCGTATAGCGATCGCGGGAAAAATACTGATTTAACGCCGCGTCGAGTGAGGCTTCGCCCCAGTTCCCGCGCAACTTGGGTGATTTAAAAATATCTTGAAACGAGGAGACGCTTTTCACCGATTCGTGCATCTGTTTCATCCCTTCCTGAATCTGAGTCATATTCTGGGTAAAACTCTGGACCTGCTGACTCACGGTCAATGTCGCCCGTTCTGACGCTTGGCGATTCTGTTCGAGTTGACCGCTCACTGCTTGCGAAAGCGAATCGAACCGCTGGTGCAAGACCAGATATTTATCATCCGGTTCGCCCGCCTTTTTCCGCCCCTGCATCATCATATATAAATTAATACCCAACATGATAAAGACCGCTATGGAAACAATAATTCCGAGAATTAAGAGAGAGTTCATATTTTGAATTTAATACAATTGACCAAACCTGTGGACCGGGCGGGGATCGAACCCGCGGCCTCCGCTTTGCAAAAGCGGCGTTATACCACTTAACTACCGGCCCAGCTGAGCTAACAACCCATGCTATATTTTACGATGTGCGGGCGGAAGGAATCGAACCTTCGGCCTCGTCTTTATCAGAGACGCGTTATACCACTTAACTACGCCCGCATAATTAACTTTTCGATAGTATCAAAAAAATGACCTTTCTTCAAGTAAATTCTAATTGTCCACAATAATAGGGTTGACATTAGTAAGAGAAACACTCTTGCAAAATTATCCCCATCGTGTTAGGATTGGGAAATCCTTAGTGGATTGGTTTACTATCTTTTATGAAAGCAACCACCACAACAAACCCCCAGGAATTAGAGCGAGTCAACAAAGCTCTCAAGAAGAAATTCCTCAATAAAAAACTGATTTTCGGGAGTGGTGCGGTGCCGGCAAAATTAGTCTTCGTCACCGAGATCCCCGGTCCGGATGAAGTGCGCGAATCTCGACCCCTGGCCAGTCATCATGAAAAACTCCTCCATCAGGTTTTAAAATCAGTCGGAATTGATAAGAAAAAGATCTATCTCACAAGTGTCGTGAAATACTCGCCCGCGCCCGGTAAAACCCTCTCGCCCAAAGAAATAAAATCCCACATTCCGTTCTTGAAAGAAGAAATCAAAGCTCTCAATCCGTCCATTGTGGTCACGCTCGGTATATCTGCCCTCAACGGCATCGGTCTCCGCCAACCCTTAGATAACGTCCACGGTCGGACGTTTAATTTCGGCAGTTATGAACTCATCCCCCCCTTCCACCCCAGCCACGCCGCCGCCAACCCCGCCATCCGCGCCCTCATGGAAACCGACCTCGCCAAAATCA
>OBEQ010891468.1_pt1 | contig 19398 bp, 22 predicted proteins | sample 1670901 | NCBI WGS metagenome assembly OBEQ01 (sample SAMEA104232315, study PRJEB22302) | groundwater metagenome | biome: forest; feature: aquifer; material: groundwater | place: USA | collected 2011-08-07 | depth 5.4 m
AACTTTGCTATAATTAAACTTAATCCCATGAGAAAACTCCTGTCTATTGCTCTCGTCCTCTTCCTTACTCTTTTCCTATCTTCTTTTGCCTTGGCAGAAGAAAGTGAGTGTAATAATCCTTCCTCCTTGGGCTTAGACGATATCCAAAAATGCCTCGATCAGCTAAATTCTGCCAAACAGCAATCTATAAGTGCCACAACGCCTCTTGAGACTCAAGTCACCGGAATAAAACAAAGAATTTCGGTAATTGAGAATAATTTAGTTATAAAAAAGCGCAATATTGATGAGGGATACAAGAACCTTGAGAAGCAACAAAAGCTTCTAAATGCTGCGATAAGAGACTATTATATTAAAAGCTATTACAATTCTCCTCTAACAATTCTTCTCTCGTCAGATAACGCATCTGAAATAACACAATTATTGACTTATCAGAAAAAAATCACTGATCAGGATAAGCTGATAATTACAAATATTGCCCTATCTATACAAAGCCTTCAGAATCAACAACAAGAGCTTGAAGGGGAGCAAAAAAGTCTGGCATCGGTTAAGGCAACCTTGGATAAAGTTATAGCGGATGCAAAAGTTTACCAGACCAATCTTTCAAGTCAGATCTCCGCTCTCTCTGCGCGTCAACAGCAAATTTTAGCAGCCCGTCTTGCAAGTTTAAACATCCCGCTTACCGCATACACAACTCAAGGAGGCTGTTCTTCTGATCTGACAAATGGCAAAGATCCAGGATTCGGAGGAGGCTTTGGATTCTTTACTTACGGCGTGCCAAACAGAGTCGGGCTAAATCAATATGGTGCGTGGGGACGAGCTAAAACAGGACAAAATTATACGCAGATCCTTTCGGCCTATTATAGCTTTGATTCGATAAGTGGGGTTGATACCAACACTCAAATAAACGTTGAAGGCTATGGAAACTTTTCGCTTGAAAATTATGTAAAGCGTGTTTATGAAGTACCTGACACTTGGACAGATAATGATTCTGCAGCGCTAAAAGCACAAGCTATTGCTGCCAGGTCTTACGTCCTAGCATACACAAATAACGGATCAGGCCCAATATGCACTACTGAACAGTGTCAGGTGTTTAAACCTGATCCTAAAGGAGGAAATTGGGAACAGGCTGTAAATGCAACGGCGGGGCTGGTTTTAATGCAGGGTGGAAAAGCAATAAAAGCGTGGTTTTCCTCAACACACGGAGGCTATGTATTTAAGTCCTCTGACATTGGCTGGTCAGATACATCGTGGACAAAAAATGCCCAAGATAGTACTTCAAATATCGGAAGTTTTGGGGATTTGCAAGGAAGCGCCTATGACAAAGGCTCTCCTTGGTTTTACTGCGACTGGGGGTCAAGATCAGGATATGGTGGAACTGCATGGTTAAAATCTGAAGAAGTTGCAGATATCGTAAATGTTTTGCTTCTTGTCCAAAGAGACGGAGGTGTAAAAGAGCATTTATATCAAACTGACAAGCCAAACCCCGCGGGTACTGACACATGGGATGCCGGAAGAGTAAAACAAGAACTCTCGTCCCGAGGAGGAACTCCTTTTAACAACGTTTCTTCTGTTTCTGTCGGAGCAGACTTCGGAGGAGGAAGAACTACATCAGTAAATGTTTCAGGAGACGGCGGCTCAACTTCTTTTTCAGGATCTGATTTTAAGACCTATTTTAATCTTCGTGCGCCTGCAAATATAAATATTGTCGGTCCGCTGTACAATATAGAACGAAAATAATATAATTGCCCCAAACCAAAAGCATGCCTGATATTTTCGTCTCAAAAAAGGCCGATCCGCCGCCGACTGTCCAGACTGAAAAAGAAGTTATTACTCCTCCTTCTGGAAACAGAGTACGACTTCTTACATCTTTTCGTTTAAATCCCGCGGGCCTTGAATACAGCGATCTTGAACCAAATGAAACGGTTTTTCTATTTTTAAGAAGACACTTCGCAACAAATGTTCCTTGGATTGTAGAGGGAATTTTTCTGATAGTTGCTCCCTTAATAGTTGGAGCATTGGTAAATATTTTAAATTTAAATCTAGCAATTGTGTCAGGGAACCTTTTGTTGTTTGTTATTTTGTTTTATTACCTCTTGGTTATTGAGTTTTTCTTTTTGAATTTTCTAAACTGGTTTTATAATATTTCCTTAGTTACCAACGAAAAAGTTGTAGATATCGATTTTAAAATTTTGTTTTCAAAAAATGTCGCTTCAACCAAAATCGTTCAAATTGAAGACGTCAGTTTGAATGAAGTTGGTCTTATTCGCGCTGTGTTTGATTATGGCGATGTTATAGTTCAAACAGCGGGGACCGCGGAATTCTTTGAATTCCTCGCCGTTCCCCATCCAGAACAGGTGGTTCATGTCATCGGAGACTTGATAGGAGCGCGAAATGCCGTTTGATATTATTTTACAGATCTTGCAGCCCGCCTTTCTGATAAAACTTGTTTCAGTAATTTTTTTAGTAATGATTTTAATATTTGTAATTATAGCCGCAAAACAAATTTTGGACATGAGGCAAACTCTTGATAATGGTTCATCCTCTAGGCTAGTCCAAATTCTCTCTTTTGTTAATATAATCTTGGTATTTTCGCTTTTGTTGACAGCTATTGTTATACTATAGTGCGAAATATGGCGGACACTAACATAGCATTTGCAAATATTGTTCCAAACACTTCCCCTGCCTCCTGGTCTCAAGCCTATAACGCTGGCAAGCTATTTGCCGTCCTCTCTCTTCAGCAAGAACCAAAAGAAAACTTGGATGAAAGCCTGTTAAATGTTTTGGGGAAAGAGGTCATTTCCACTTTTGAACAGGAGTTTTTTACTCTTGAAAACAAAGATTTAGACTCAATAAAAAATGCAATATCTCAAGCTATTCAGAAAATTACACATCTTCCATCGTATTCTTTTGTAATTACCTACATTTCAGGCAGCGTCTTGTATGTCTTCATTTTAGGCGGAGGCTCAGTAATTCTTAAGAGAGGAAGCAAAATCGGAACAATTCTTGAGGCCGATCAAATCGGATCTGAAATAAAATCAGCATCAGGCTTTCTCCAAAATGATGATTTGATAGTTTTGCAGACCAAAGATTTTTCAAAAGTAATCAATATGCAGACTCTGGCAGGCGCCCTAGACCAGAATGATCCAGGAAAAATTGCAGAGGAGCTCGCTCCCAAAATACACGAAAAACAGGACGGATCAAGTGCCTGTGTAATTTTATTCTACAAAGATGAAAAAGTGGTCGAAACCCTCTCTGCTATCGCGGACTTACCAAAAAAAGAAGACGGGGAGATAAAAAGAGACAATTTTGAAGAGATCTCCTTGAATAATTTAGAAGAGGAAAAACCTCCCAAACCAGAAGAAACGTCATCAGAACCACCGCTTTCTCAGCTTGTTTTAGATGAAGAAGATGAAAATCAGTCTTTTACAGCTAGCCATCCCACAAGAAGATTTCCGAAAATATCACTTCCCTCCTTTTCTCTTGCCCCATTAAATCATAGGAAACGAGTTCTTCTGACCGTTGCCGGCGTAATTGTAGTAGTTTTGGCCGCAAGCGTATTTTTAGGAATCAGAAATAAGAATGATAATTCGGTTAAGCAGGCGTTTGCCGCCGTTTACCCAAAAGCACTGGAAAAATATAATGAAGGTCGCGGACTTGTAGATTTAAATAAAAACTTTGCTCACGATGATTTTTTGCAAGCCCAAAAACTGCTCAATGACAACAAGAACAAGTTTTCCAAAGGATCAAGCGAAGCCCGCCAAATTGATTCCCTTTTGGTTAAAATAAATCAAGAACTTGGAGAGGGAGCCCCATCTGTAAAAGAATCTGAAGTAAAAACTGTTCCCAGCAATACTTCCGATCTTCTTTCAGTTGAACTCAATAATTCTTCTGTTGATTACTTCACTCAAGATGGACAAAATACATATTTTATCGATGGGGCCGGGGGGCAAAGAGTCAACAAGAATACTAACAACAAGGTGCAGTTGATAAGTAAGAGCTGGGGAGAGGCGGCGGGAATTGGAGTTTTTGGCGCAAATATTTATATTTTGGACAAAGCTAATACGCAGATTTGGAAATTTTCTCCTCCGGCATCAGGATCGGCATATCTAAAATCTTCTTACTTAGGCTCCTCCACAAATCCTGATTTTAGCAAAACAGTCTCTATGACAATTGATGGAGCAGTCTATGTGCTGGGAAAAGATGGGAAAATTCAAAAATTTCTAAGAGGTTCCACCTCACCATTCTCAATAACTGGGTTGGATAAACCAATGTCAAATCCAACAAGAATTGTAACAGATGCCGACACCGACAACATTTATATTTTGGATAATGGAAACTCAAGAATAGTTGTGCTAAATAAAACCGGCGGTTTTGTCGCCCAATACGTGGTATCAGCTATTTTGGGGGCTAAAGATTTTGATGTTTTGGAAAAAGACAAAAAAGTCTATGTTTTATCAGGGGGCAAGATCTACCAGATCAATCTTAAATAGCCTTGACGAGTCTGATCTTATTCAGATATAATTACTAGCATGGTAGAAACAGACTCTCAGCTTTCTCCCGCAGCAAGAGAACCAAGATTAGGAAGAAGTCATTCTTTTGTATTATCTGAACAACAGGCTGTCCATTTTGAGGCAGGTATTGATCAACTCAGCTTAGGGCTTTGCGCAGGAGATCCCAGCGGTTTATATGTAAGAAGAAGGCTTGAAAGTGTATATCTTCCGGGAGCCGTTGTTGTGGAGGTAACAGGAAAAAGACTCGATCCAGCAATTGAGTTAGACGCAATACTCAAGTCTGGAAAAAAGTTTAATCCTGCATTGGTAACAGATTCTGTATCAGGGATTGTTTCAAGAACAAGAGAAGCCTCAGCAAATTCAATAGTTGCAAGGGCAACTCATCCTCTTAGGTAATTTTACTTTCCTTCTTTTTTGACCTATCATACTGAGTGAAATCGAAGTATGAAAATTACCAATAAACGTGCTTTTTATGATTTTCAAATTTTGCAGCGTCTTGAGGCTGGAATAAATCTCAAAGGAGCCGAAGTTAAGGCTGTACGGGGCGGTCGGGCAGATCTTACCGGGGCCTTTGTTCGCATTATTGGATCTGAGGCGTATCTAATTAATGCAAAAATTTTCCCCCCGGCCTATGCAAGACCGCAGGAGTACGATGAGGACAGAACAAGAAAGCTTTTGCTTCACAAAAATGAAATTATTGCCTTAAAAGGCAAAATGGAGGGCGCAAATTTATCTCTTGTGCCAACGTCAATGTATCTTACCCACCACTTGGTTAAGCTTGAGATCGCTTTGGGCCGCGGAAAGAAGCAATTTGAGAAAAAAGAAGCCAAAAAGAAAGCAGATATCGCGCGTGACGTCGAAGAAGAGTTGTCATCAAACATTTGACTTCTGGCCTCGTGTTTTGGTATAATCCACGTTACGGGGATGCATTGCATCGACAGGAAACGCACATTAAAAACTGCAAGCCGACTTTGATAGGTAGTCGTAAAACATAGATCAAAAATTAAATGCTAGAGTAAATCCAGCATTTGCTCCAACACAGCGTTTATACGCTTAATTCGAGCTGTTCTTTATATTCTTTCTCAGTGGAATATTTAGAGCATAAACTTAGCTGAGAATATGTAAGGAATGTTGGTTTGACTCCTTATGAATTTATTGAACCTTGGCTTTATTTATTCCTTCTGATTGGAAAAGAATAAAGTGATCAAAAAACAATCAGATAAGCTTGTAGACGTTTTCAATGTAAGTTCTTGGACTCGGGATCACTTCCCGACATCTCCACACTACCGCTCCGCAAGGGGCGGTTTTCCGTGATTAGGCTTACAGGATAAGCTAAAGTAGCGGTTCCAAATCCTCGAAAATAATCGTATCGTAAATTCTCCTCAAAATACATAAATAAGATAGTTCTCTTATCGTTATATTCATTGCTTTGCCACATCTGCATAGGCTTTTTCAATGTATTGAAGACTTTTTCTGATGCGGTTCCAAAATCTTTGTCGGTGTAATTATTTTGTTTTTGTTTCTTCTTTAGCTCTTCCTTTCTAACCGCCAACTCTTTAATTTTCCCCTCATAAATATCGATGAGAGCTTGATCTCTTGCTCTACCAGCTCTTTCGACAAAATCACTAATTTCTCCTTCGATTTTCTCAAGTTCACTTTGGATATTTCCCCTAATTAGCGAGTAATTCTCCAAACGGTTATTCCATTCAACAAGTAGGACGTCTCTTGTTAAATCAATCAGGTCATCATCAGGTTTAACGTTCGACAATAATGTCTCAAACTGGTTTTCAAATGTTTCTTTTGCTATTGTTTTCCAAATGTATTTACAGTCTTTTCCTCTGCAATAATAATGGGGGTATCTTATTTGATTACGACCTGTGTTATAACTTCCTGACATGGGCGTACCACAGCTATCACAGAGGACGTGAGGCCGTAGAGGAAAGTCAAGATGATAATCTTTCCTGTACCATGGCTTTGCACGACCTTGTAAACGGGCTTCGACAGCCTCATATGTTTCGATTGATATAAAACCATCGTGTTTTGCTTTCATTCGAGGAATACCCCATTTTAGATATTCCAAATATCCCGTATATAAAATCTCTTTTAAGGTCTCCGTAGCAGTACTGTGAGCCATTTTTAAGGGTATTTGGTATTCTTTGTACTTTTCATTCACAAACTCCTGAAAACTATCAATTGATGGTAGTATGCCATCTCGAAATTTTTCAATGCCCTCTTTATAGATTGTGGCGTATGGTTCTCTAGAAACTAGTATCTTTCCATGAACGGGATGTTTTTGATTGATAAGGCCACGGGCCATACAAAATGGCCAATAACCTCTTTCAAGTCTCGCCTTCATCTTTTGTATAACTTGTCTTTTATTTTGATTCTTTTCAAGTTCCGAGGTTGCTGCCATTACTGTTTCTACAAACTTTCCTTCAGGAGTGTCTTCGAAACGGAAATTTGGGCTTTCTACCCTACCATTTCTTCCATAAATCTCTCTTTTTAGTGCAAAATGAACCTCGGTGTCTCTTGCAAATCGTTTAAGGTCATCAAAGATTACAACAATTTTATCCTCGGAGTCATTAGTACCATTATCTTCTAGGCACTTAAGAACTTCCTTCATTGCAGGTCTGTCAAATAAACCTCCCGTTAAGCCTTTCTCTCTAAAAGCACCTATAATTTTGTACCCAGCATTCTCTGCGTATTTTCTACATCTTTGCTCTTGACTACCTAAACCGTCTCCCTCTTTAACCTGACGAATACTTGAAACTCTACAGTAAATTATTGCCCTAGTTTTCATAACTCTTTTGGTCAATTATGGAATCTATTGTCTTATTGCAAATAAGACGCAACATATTTAACAGATCGGAAACCTGTTGATCGGTCATCTTTTTTCCCTTTGTACCCAATTTTTGCCTTGCATATTCAATTGTGATTGTCTTTTGAGTCATAGCCATTACGATTAGTAATGGCACCTTGACATTATGACTCTAACTCTTACGAGCCCCGCTCACCTTACCTGCACAAGAAGCATTTGCGACTTATACAGATGCGAAACGAGAAGCGCCTAACTATTTAATACCTAATTTTTTAACAAAATCTAATAAGTGTTTTCTATTTACTTTTTCTTCATTCAATTGCCAGACCTGACCATTTTCATCCTTTCCAGCCTTAAGGATTAAGTTGTTTCGCGTGAGTGTTGTTATTTTTCCTCCGAGTTCATGTGAGCCCTGTCTTAATCCGCTTGCTCCTGAAAGTCGTGTTTGACTCACGAATTGATTACTTGCAAATTCTTTGAGAAGTTTGAGTTGGGATTTTTGCCAACCCCGAAGAATATCCAAATCAAATAATGGAGAGGAATCATCTTTTAAATCTACCACAGGGAGTCATTATAGACCACAGACGACCACACGTCAAGTAGCAAAAGAAGGTCTTCCTGGAGTCATTACGACCCATCTTTTAGGCCAGCCCACGCCGCAAAAGTGCCTACCCGTTCTATGGTATTTGGTCATCAGCTTATAACAAGTATTTTGTTGAAGCTAAATTACAATAAAATACTAACTGAAGAATTAGCCCATAGTCGATCTTTTGTTACCCTTAATTGGAACGAGAGCATACCTTCTGGATCACCTTATAGTTTATGAATATGATTAAAACGGCAGAACATCCGAAGACTTTACTCTTAGCGCTTTAACAATTGCGTATAGTTTTTCCAGCGAAGGATTTACCTCGCCTCTTTCGATCTTTGAATAGTAAGAATGATTAACGCCTGCATCAACTGCCACCTCAACCTGCTTTAATCCTCTTCTCTTTCTTATCTTAGTAATATTTTTACCGATGTCTTCTTTGATCTGTTTTGTGAAGTAATACGGCATATACTGCTATTTTGAACAAACTAACCAAGCATAGTTGTCTTTATATAGACTTTTTAGCCTCAAATATGTGCTTGAGAACTTATTGACTTTTCCTAACAAAACAGTTATATCTATAACTCAGATGGATAGTATGAAGAAATTTGTTGTAGGCGCACTTGTCCTCTTTACTTTCTCAATTTTTACTTTCCCTGTTTTTGCTGCAAGTTCAACTTTTTTCAAAAAAGCTAGCGAATATTACAATAAAAACTGTAAGAAAAACATTGGGAAAATAGATAAGTCAACTGCAGTGGTCTGCTACCTTTTTGATAAAGTAACCGAATTACAGTTACAAACCGATGGTCTTGCAACACGCGTGGGGACTATTGAAACGAGTGATGCTTCACAATCGGCGAAGATAATAGAGCTTGAAGAAAGATTATCGGCTCTTGAGAATTCTCAACCTCCAGCATCTCCGTCTGGATTACTCGAGAATTTCAATGGCCCCGATCTTGATACTAATATATGGGAATTTTTTAGTACGAACGGAGGAAATCACTCTTTCGATAATGGTTCTATTGTCGTTCCAGGCGGTTCCTCCATGTTCTATGTTCGGACAAAAAATAATCCTTTTCCCCCATCAGGCCCTTTTACTGTTGAATTCGGAATTCAATTTACATCATCAGCTCCATCGGGTGATGGAGTGGCTGTAGGTTTCCAGCAGCAAAATGGTTACGATCCATCTAATGTCCCTGTTTCCTTTTGGGAAGATAATGCAAGCGGTTTAGTAGTTTCTCGCTTTGGACTAAAAGTGGCGGATTTAGCTGGCGGTGTTGATACGAATTATCACGTCGGAAAAATTGTATATGATGGCGATAAATATCTTGTGTACAATGATGGGATTCTTAAATATACCTCTCCCTCATCTGCAACCGCAAAAACCATCTGGTTTGGTAATCCATATTGTTGTAGCTCTACTTGGACAGGATTCAAGCTGGATTATATGAAAGTTAGCTCCCCATAATAATCGCTTATTAGCATGAAACTTTACTACTTACGATTTAAAAAGTGGGGTGAGACAGGAAGAAAGACGATATTATATCTTCTTTTGCTCATATTGGGCTTTTCTGCTGGTTATTTTTTAAGGCCCACAATCAAACCTAAACCAGTTGCAACAATCCCAGTAGTTGAAACGGTTAAAGAAAGTAAAATTCTAGAATGTTTTTTAGGGAGATGCCCGCAATACTTTGAGATGACAGTAGACAAAGATTGGGGCCCTTCCGCAAGTGTAGTAATAGTTCCTACTGCGATGACACAGGGAGCAGGAAAATTAATGATAATAAAGAATGGAAAAATAATTTTTGAGAGTCCTGAGATGCCAGGCATAGGGGTTGATAGCGTTGAGGATGGAGATGGTTTTATTTTACATTATAGCAGTCCACGAGATGAAAATTTAAATAATGTGCAATATAGTGTTAGATATAGATATCGAGACGGTCAGTTTAAGCCTGAGAATTAAGGAGAAAAAGAAAAGGAAAAAGAATGTGTAAGAAATAAAGGAGTAAATGATGAATAGAAAAGCGTAATGATAGAAGAGGTTCAACGTAGCTTCATAATCTTTGTTGCCTTCATATTACTAATGGTAATTGGTGTGGTAATTTTTGACATTCCTTTTTTGGAATATATTGTTACCCTACTAAACCTTATGCAGTTTGGGATCAATTTCTTTTTTATTCTCTTAATTCTTATTGCTATTATTGCGTTTAGTGTCGGTTTTATTCTTGTTGAGACAAACGAGAAGATAAAAATTATTGTCGGCGCATTGGTATGGATTCATACCCTTTTTACCTTTTTTGTCGTAGGGGTTGGTGGAGCGCGAACTTTTAAGGTTTTAATGGGCATAGAAGTAGGAACTGGATTTATAGGAGTCCTTGTCTTGTGGATCCTTGTCATTTTGGCTCTTATTACCGCTTTTGTAGTTTATTCATATTGGAATGGCAAAATTATTGAATCATCACCTGAATACATATTGAAAAAGCGTTATGGGAGGCGTGAGTAAGCGCTTATTAGCAATGAAACTCTATTTGAATTTTAAAAAATGGGCGGATCAGTTACAAGCTTATATTTGACAAGATTTTCGAGTCAATGAATAATAAGGGTAAGTAGAGTTTATGATTGGCTACGCCCGTGCCGCAAGACACGGAGAATGCATAAGTGAAGCATCAAGCATTTGGAAGAGTTGCGGAGATGTTTGCTATAACACTTGGGCAACAGAAATTAAAAGTTGTTCTTCTTCTCAATAGCCACTACTAATGCTTATTTTTACTTCACTAGCTGTTTTTCTGCTACGGCGCCCCCTTTAAGGGTTAGTTTGCACAGCGGGTTTTGTTCTACAAATATAGTCAATTCATCTCAAAGTTGTTTGGCCTTACTCTAATTTATGATAGAATTCTAGCTATGATTTTGAAGTCGATCTACATACCTTTTGGTGGTATATTCCCGGCATTAACGGGTTTCCTATCTGCACGAGAGGATTTTATGCATCACTTTCCTAGAATTGATCAAAAGACTCTATATGGGCAGGCGCATACAGGAACTGCCGTGATTGACAGAAGGATTAGTAATCTACACTTAATTATGCACAGAATCAGAATTGATAGTGGAGTAAACCTCCTATTACACGAAAAGTACACAATAGATTTTCTCTATCTGCCAATTGATTTTGAGTCGTTTTTCATTTGGTTAAGAATGATAATGGATCAAATTGCATTCCTAACGCCACTATTCTACGAAAGGCAAGGGATTCTACCCAGAAATTCTTTCAACGACCAATTAAAGTGGTTCAAGGAAGATAAGACGGGTTTTGACAATAAATGCCGCAACTATTTGCTGTCTAATATGCAATGGTTTACAGAAATTAGAGATATAAGAGACGACGCATTACATAGACGGTTTTGGTCTTATGCTGAAATGAAAACCAAAGGTGAAGTTAACATAAAGCGCATGCGTGGAAATAGACTGGAAAAAGATATAGAATCACTTGATAAAACAATCGGGCAATTTTACTTCAAGTTCGCAGCCTTTTCCAGATTCTATGAGAAACATTTCAGCGAATTACTTCACTCAAGGGATAAAAATTTTAAGTTTCTCGGGCAACACGTAGAGATGGTGGAAGAATACTTTGCTTCTATTGAATACTTTACATCTAAAGCTGGCAATGTTAGTTAAGATCTGGTATAAATACAGGCGTGGTTTGGGTGAGGAAGAAGGTGCGTATTTCTCCCAATCCCCGCGGGGAGTAAAAACATCAGGTCAAATAGATTGAAAAGCGTTACTCCCCTATGTTCCAATAGTCTTATGTGATAGATAAATAATTACCTTGTGCATAAGCTGAGCCTGCATCCTTGAGTAATGGTGCCCACTTGAAAACATAGTCTTCTATTCGGTTCCAACTTATTTCATCAATGTCCACCGAGTCAAACTCGGCTTCGCAGTAGCGAACCGCAGTTTACGAGGTGATCGCGTTTGACGCGACACTCAAATACATTTTCATGAAAGAAACGTTAGACGTTTCGGATAAATATTACGTTTATATTTTATATAGCCTCCGAGATGGAGGCTTTTATATTGGCTTTACTACTGATTTAAAAAAGAGATTAACACTACATACTAGCAATTTAGTTCCCTCAACTAAATTTCGTACTCCATTTAAGCTTATTCATTATGAATATTTTATAAATAGAGATGATGCTTTGGCTCGCGAAAAATTCTTGAAAAGCGGTTTTGGAAGAAAACAATTAAAAGAATTCTTAAAAAGAACTCTTTCTACAATAAGCGTTTAATCTGATATTTATTGCCGCAATATTGGGCGGTTTTTTATTGGCTTACTCCTTTTTGATATACTTGCGCTATGACAGAAGGTTCTACCGAGGTCCACCCTCCCCTACAAATCCCTCCTGGTATGGAAAATCAACCTCGCTTTAATCCAGACGGTGCAATGAGAATGGTAAATATGGAGATGGGGGCATTTGGAGGTGGTACGGTAGCACTTTTACTTCAGCTTTATAATCCAGCAGTTGCGCATGAGCTAAATAAAACCGGTAAGCTTGAGGATAATCCAATCTCAAGACTCCATGCCAATGCCGTTGATGGAATAAAAATGATTTTTGGGACGTGGAAAGACAATCAAGCTATTGCTGCAAAGGTGAATGATCAGCATGCTAGAATTCCCGCAGCCATGAAGCAAGAACATCTTGCATGGGTTGGAGCAACATTAATATATGGGTCTATTCTAGGATACGAGACTTTTGTTGGAAAACTTTCTGATGCTAAGAAAGATGAATATATAAAAGAAGGGGCCAAACCATTATTCCAGCAGTTAGATCTGGAACCTGGGAGTTTGCCAGATAGTTACGAGGGCCTTGAGGAATATATCTTTGGGAGAATTAGATCGGGGAGATATAGAGTAACAGATGAAGCAAAAAAACTTGCTCCCTACGTCCTTCTTTCTCAAACCTTGCTGCCGGATGTCCACGCTTCTGTTGAGGGAGGGGTAAAAAAGAGTGATCTTAGAAGACCAAGAGAACTATTGAGAAGGGTAACAGTAGACTTTAAAGCACCAGGGGAAATATTAATGAGTCCTGCAAAGCTTATAACACTTGGACTCATGCAGCAAAATGAGGCCTTGGATCAGGTTGGAAGAGAATTCGGATTTCAAAGGCTTAACGCTCCGCAGGCAAGGGTTTTTGATTTATTCGCTTCGGGAGTCCGAAAAGCAGTTCCACATTTACCTGGGAGAATTAGATATCATAAACTCGCCAGATTAGCCCAAAAAAGAGATAGCCAAATTGAAAAAGCCGCATAACAATAGTTATTTTTCTTTAGCAAGCGCTACGCCAAAAACTTTACTAGCGCCTGCTCTTTTCAAAACATTTGCAGCTGAGTCAAATGTAGCGCCGGTTGTAAGAATATCATCGACAAGAAAAACATTTGCTCCTTTTATATTTGACTTGTTTAAACGAAGAGAAAATGCATCCTTAAGGTTCTCTCTTCTCTCTTTTTTGGTTAATCCAGCTTGTATTTTAGTTTCCTTTACTCTTTTCAAAACATTAGCAAACGGCAAGCCAAGCTTTTTAGATAACATTTTGGCCAAAAGATCGGACTGGTTGTATCCTCTCCCCCTTTCCTTAGCAGAAGATAATGGAATGGGAGCCAAAACAAAATCATTTTTCTCTAAAAGACGAGCAAACTCTTCTTTTTGAATCAGGGCTTCATACAAAAGCTCTGATAAAAACTTAGATAAATCTGATAAATACGGTCTGTATTTGAATTGGTAGATTAGCTTCTTCATTACAGTGCTGTATTCAAGTCCAACAAAAGTGCCATCTATTGTATATTTTGTTTTACAACCTAAGTGTGTCATGCCATCAATTGCAGGGCGCGAACAGACTGCACAAATGTTAGCAACATCGAAAGAAAGATAAGAAAAGCAGTTTGAACAAAGATAGCTGCCAATCTTTTTGCAATTAACACAGTATTTTGGGAATACGAAATCTAAAATACCCATTTATTTAAAATCATAAATCATATATCATAAATCGTAAATCATGGCGCATATTTTTATCTTCAGACACGGGCAAACTGATGACAACAAAACTAAAACATTCTCAGGCTGGAGAAACACTGATCTCAACGATGAAGGAATAAGAGAAGCTCAAGTACTGCGAGACAAACTTAAAGACGAAAAGGTGACAAAAGCCTATACTTCGGACCAAATGCGCTGCGCTCATACTCTTCAAATTGTCCTTGAGCCCCACCAAAACGTGGAAGTTTTTGAGGATCCAAGAATCAGAGAACGCGATTACGGAGAGTTAACGGGCCAAAGCAAAACAGAGTGGGAGAAAAAAGATCCTGTTAATTATAAACTCTGGCATCGATCCCACGATGTTGCACCGCCTGGAGGAGAAAGCATTTCGGATGTTGAAAAAAGAGTCATGCCCTTTATTGAAGATTTAAAAGCGAACCTAAAACCATCTGATGTTATTTTTATTTGCGCATCAAGCAATTCAATAAGAGCGATGAGGAAGTATTTTGAAAAATTATCGGATGAGGAAGAAGAAGCCTACGAATACAAACCCTCAGAAATCTTCAAATACGAAGTCTAAAAAATATCTACTTTCAATGTTCTACCTGTAAGAAATCTCCTTTTAGAGCTCCTGCTGCTCCGCTCAGAAGAAGCATAAGGAGAAACAACGGCAATCCTTTCTTTTTCTTCAATTTTCCGGCTTGTTCAAGCTTGGCCACCATATCTCTGGCAGACGCATTGTGCTCTAAAGCTTCATCTATAAGCTCCTTGCCCCATGGCTGCTGTTGAATATAGAAAGACTCGTTTTCTGTAAGTTTTCCGCCAGTCCTCAGATGGGTAGCCAATGCGTTTTTGGCCAATAGTTTTGATTGCTCCAGCATGAATTTAGGATCATTTGATTTGGCCTCCATTTCTGCAACTGTAATTATTCCATCTGACACCATTTTGGCAAGACCGACTCTAACTGCTTCTTCAGGATATCCTGATTTGGGGTTAAGCATAGCGGCAACATCCTCCGCCGCCTTTCTCCTGTTAAGTTCGACTCTGCTTCTATTCCTGTCAAAACGTCCGGGAACTCTTGGACTGAAATAACGCTGGTCGATAAAATCGGCCATTCCTGCTGCGACTTTGTCTGGAAGCTTTGCCGCCATTTCCACAAGCTCTGCGTGATCAGCTTCGGAAAGCGCCGCTAGATCTTCGTTATATAATTCTTTGGCTGCGTCTCTAATAATATTGTTAATGCCAGATGCCCAAGCTCCCTCCTTATCATTTCTGATACCCTCTGCTTGCACATGTGCATGTTCAGCTTGATTGAACTCTCCATCAACTACGGCCTTCTCGCCTGCCAGTCTTGCTTCTTCTGCTTGAGCTTTTTTTAATCTCTCGGGTAAGCTCTCTTTCTCCCGCTCCATTCGTTTCATTTCTCGCTCAGCGTCGTCTACTTCTTTTAGGAGCCTCTTTTTTTCCTCCATTTCTGTAGCTGTTGATATGCTTTTATATTTGTTATTAATAGTTTCTCTTTCTTCTCCAAATTTCCTAGATCTTAGTCCTTCGAGCTTGTCATCAAGCTTAGCGCTGGGCTGATATCCTGTTACTAATTCTTGGACATCTGTTAATTCTTTTGAGGCGAATCCATATTCTTTGCTCTTTGCTGTCTGCCTCTCGGTTGCAGTTTTCAATTTAATTTTTACATCCGTGACTGGATCTTCAAGTCTCGTTGCGATTCGAGTTGCATAAAGAGATCGGATTTTTTTATCATCTTCGGATTCTTTATAAAATACTCTGCAGCTCTAACTCTTTGAGGTCCTTCTGGGTGGAGCACTGAGAGAGTCGGACTACTTGCGATAAAATCTTCAATCGAACGTCTGATGTCTTCTTGTTCTGTGCGATCTAATTTGTCATAACCATTTTTATCCAATTTATCCAAAAGTTCTATAGTTTTATTAACACTTTTATCTCTATCTTTTATACCCTCTGGGGTATCAGCTGAAAGATCTTTTGTCTTGGGGTCTCGCCCCGTTCCTATATTTCTTTCTCTCGCAGTTTTCCCAGCTTCCGCGTCAATTGGGGCACTACCTTCTACCTCTTCTTTGAGGGCATCTGCAGCAGGCTTATCGGGGCTTTTTTCTACTGCTTCTCTTAACTGCCTTGCTCTTGTGTTTACACCCAATCTCTCCCGGCTAGTTGTTGCTGCTCTTGCTAGCACTTCTTTTGGTGCTGCTCCTGGTAATGTTGCTGATTCTCCGGCCATAATTATTTACTCGTCGCAGATTTAGCTAATTTAATAGCCTCTTCTACTTTACCATGTTTTGCCAAAGTTAGCACGCCGTCTAGGATTTCATCCTCAACTGCTTCTTTAAACTCGCTTTGTTCAACAAGTTTTATTCCCTGCAAGAATTGCCATTTGGAAGCAGCTTGATTAAGAAAATTGTCAATTTCCGTCTGGTTTTTGGTGGGTCGCAGATAATCTATAATAAAATTTGCTATATTTGTTAACTCCTGCTCGGAAAGTTTTCCTGCTTCCATTTCATCCAAAGCCGCGTCAACGATTCTTTTTTCCAAATCTCTCTTGGAAGCTTCCATACTCATACTTTTACTATTAAACATTTAACCTAAAAATGCAAGCTGGAAATGATATAATGTTGGGGCTTGGAGGAGTCGCATAGCTTGGTCCATTGCGAGGGTTTGCTAAACCCTTGAGCTGTTATAAGCTCGCGTGAGTTCGAATCTCACCTCCTCCGCCTACGGTCGCCGTAGCGACCTTCGGCGGACACGGTCCGCTTAGAAGTCGCGAAGGAGACTTTGTTATGTTTTATGTTTACGTTCTGAAATGTTCAGACGATAAACCATACATTGGTTGCGCACATGACTTAAAAGAAAGACTAAGCAGACACAATAAACGAAACGTACCAGCAACCAAAGACCGATTGCCAGTTAAGTTAATAAATTATTTTGCCTTTTCCAATAAATATACAGCTTTTGAATTCGAAAAATATTTAAAATCAGGGTCTGGGAGAGCTTTTATTAAGAAGCACAAAATAGTAGAATAGTTCAACAAGGTGAGGTGCGAGAGTGGTTTAATCGACACGCTTGGAGAGCGTGCATAGCCGCAAGGCTATCGAGGGTTCAAATCCCTCCCTCACCGCCAAATACCAAAATGGAAAACCGCGAATTGATCTATAAAGAAAAAGAGAGAATTGAAAAATTATCCCAAATCCGGGAGCTTGTTTTCGGAGCACAGGATGGACTCCTGGTTCCTCTGGGAGTCGTCTCAACAGTTGCCGGAGCCTTCAGCAATAACCACATTGTTATAATCGCAGGACTTTCAGAAGCGCTGGCGGGAGCATTTTCTATGGCAACGGGAGCGTATCTAGCATCTCAGGCTGAGAGGCAAGTTCACGAGGGGGAAATTGAAAAAGAAAGAAGAGCAATAAAAGATTTCCCAGACCGCGAAAGAGAAGAGCTATCACTTTTATTTGAAAAAGAAGGCGTTAGCAAAATTGACGCAGGAAAAGTTTCTGAGATTTTGTCAAAATACGATGATTCATTCACCCGAACCCATGTTCAAAAAGAATTAGGACTTGATACTCACCCCGCTGGAACACCTACAAGGGATGCTTATATGATTGGCTTTTCGTATCTTATTGCTGCTTTTGTACCTCTTGCCCCCTACTTTTTTATCTCAGGAATTCGTGCCATAGCTACATCGATTGGTTTGACTTTCCTTGCTCTCTTTATAATTGGAATTATGAAAGGCAGGGTCGCAAAGCTTCCTTATCTTAAAAGCGGACTTCAGGTTTTAATAATTGGCGCAGGATCTGGAATTGGTGGTTATTTACTAGGAACCCTTTTGCCTCACATCCTAGGAATTAGGTAATCTGTTTTTCAGCTTCTTTCCAAACTTCTTGATCAGATTTGTATGTTAAACGTTTGCCAACTTCATCTTTAGGAAGCCATTCAACTTTTTCCATCTCCATATCGTGATCGGAGGTATTTCCTCCAATGGCCTTCATTATAAAATAATAAACTGTTTTTTTAATAGTCTCGCCTTCAAATTTAAACCAATATGTAGCAGGGGCAAGCTGCCTCTCGATTTGCGCCTCAATGCCAGTCTCTTCTTTTACTTCACGAATTGCAGTTATTTCCTTTTTTTCTCCCGCTACTTTGTCGCCGATCAAACCTTTTGGGAAAACCCAACCATGATGGGCTGAATGCTTCGCGACCAAGATCAATGTTTGCCCCTCGTTTTTTTTATAAACAATTCCGCCGGCTGAAAACTGAAACTTCATGACTTTTATTCTATTTGAAAGAGGAGTCAAAAACAATCAAAGATTTGCCCTCAATTTGTTTTTAAACTAAAATACTAGTCGAGTCCTCGTAGCTCAGCTGGATAGAGCGTGGCGTTGCGGACGCCAAGGTCGGAAGTTCGAATCTTCTCGAGGACGCCAGGAGGGGTGCAAGAGCGGTTTAATTGGCTGGTCTCGAAAACCAAGCGGATCGCAAGATCCACAGAGGTTCGAATCCTCTTCCCTCCGCCAGTTAGGAAATTATTCTAGGGGTTTTTCGAGGGGAAAAGTTTTAACAAGCCAATCTGCACCTTTTTCCATAAAAGTGGCTTTTACTGTTTCTCGATAAGGAAGATATGGAAGCATTACCGCCAAAATATGTGTTTTGTCCACATCGCCTAGGGAAATACTTAGCTCTCCCGGGAAAAAATCATGAGTCCTGACCATTAGGATATCCACACCTTCCCGTCTTTTGAAATAAAAATCATAGAGCTCTTGCCACAGATAAAAATGATCCTCTATAGTTAGGCCTTGATTCGAGATTTTATAATGAAAGTCTCTTGGAGGAACCAAAACAAAAGAGAAAGAGAGGAAAACAAAAGAAGCAACTACGGCCATCAAAGCGTACTGAGAAAAGAGAAATAATATAATCTCAACAAGAAGAGTTAAGAGAAGACTTGTTGCAAAAAATTGCTTTCCTCTTTTTTTGTATGGTCTGCCTGGAGCTTTCCAGGACAAAAGAGTTTTGGGGTAGTGCTCTTGTTGCTGGGACTCGTGTCCGGGTGGTAATTCTTTGGGCAAATCTTTGGGAAGATCGAGCTGTGGAGTGGCAGTGTTTTCCATACAAATACTTTATATCATTTCGAATTTTGCGTCAATCAGCCTTGAGGCCAGAACTTGGCTTTGGTATACTTACAGACAGTGGAGAGGTCGCATAGTGGACTAGTGCGGATGTCTTGAAAACATCTGTGGGTGCAAGCCTACCGTGAGTTCGAATCTCACCCTCTCCGCACTTCGACAAGCTTTCATTCTGATGAAGATTCATCTTCAGAACGAGCAGTGTAAACTAAAATTAACAATTTAAAAACTTGAGCGTATAAGAAAATAAATGCCTAAATCATAAAAATAATATTTGCTTTTTTTTGTGATTTCTTTTCTTAAATTTC
>OBEQ012098881.1_pt1 | contig 19394 bp, 16 predicted proteins | sample 1670901 | NCBI WGS metagenome assembly OBEQ01 (sample SAMEA104232315, study PRJEB22302) | groundwater metagenome | biome: forest; feature: aquifer; material: groundwater | place: USA | collected 2011-08-07 | depth 5.4 m
GCGCACGGGTAACCCAGTTCCCTCTGCGAGAGCCCGATCATATCCGCTTAACAACGCTCCGCCTCCGGTCAACACAATTCCGCGGCGATAGATGTCCGCGACCAACTCCGGCGGAGTGATTTCGAGAATGGATTTAACGTGTTCGATGATCGCTTTCACGGAACGCGAAAGCGCTTCGCGAATTTGACCGTCACTCACCATAATTTCGCGCGGGAGGCCGGACAGGAGATCGCGCCCGCGGAGAGAAACCAAAATCGGTTCATCCTGCGGCACGGCGGAACCGGCGGCAATTTTCACTTCTTCCGCCACACGCTCGCCGACGAGAAGATTAAACACATCGCGCGCATACTGAATGATATTTCGATTTAATTCGTCACCCGCGATGGGAATGGACTTTGCCGTGACAACGCCGTCAATGGAAATGACCGCGATTTCCGTTGTCCCTCCGCCGGTATCGATCAGCATATTCCCAACGGCTTCAGAAATGGGAAGACCAATACCAATCGCGGCCGCGATGGGTTCTTCCACGACAAACACCTCTCGCGCGCCCGCGGAGAGCGCCGCGTCGGCGACGGCTTTCCGTTCAACTTCCGTCACATCAAGCGGCACGCCGATGACAACCCGCGGACGCGGCGCGAACACCGAATGTTCGTGATGCACCTGCTCGATGAAATATCTCAACATTTTTTCCGTCACCTCAAAATCCGCGATAATGCCTCGGTGGAGCGGCCGCGTCACCTGGATGTGCGGCGGCGTTTTTCCGATCATGGAACGCGCATGTTCGCCGACGGCGAGAATTTGTCCGTTTCGCGTATTGATCGCGACCACTGATGGCTCGTTGATGACAATTCCCTTCCCTTTCGCAAAAACCAGCGTATTCGCTGTGCCGAGATCAATGCCAAGATCTTTCGAAAAACGACCAAAGAGATGTGACCATAACATATCCTCGCTATCTTACGCCCGCTTCTCTCCGCTCGGCAAGGGGAGGCCATTGGGTCATCCACGACGCGCTCGTTGAACACTCAAAAAAACATATTCAATACAACTCACCACGAGAATGAGTACAAGAAGTGTCCACCAATGAAAATTGCCACGCTGTGAGAGAAAAAGTGAGAGCACGGATACGCTTCCGAGAAGCACCGCGTGTCGGAAGGAGATTTTCACTTCACGGCTGACGACATCATGTCGCCGAAACAGAAAGACGCGGATCATAACTCCGAACAGAGACAAAAACCCAATAAGGCCCATGGTCAACGTCAGATAGAGCAGCGCGAAATCTATGAACGTCGCCTCATCGGGACGGACGCTCAACAAAACATAAAACCACGCGGCAAACGACGCGACCGTACCGATCGCGATGGAGATGAGATATCCGCGAAAAGACATAGATCTCGCAAGGATATCACACGGAAGAGAATGCGAACAAAAAAATGCGGCTCCACCCGAGCGGGTGGAGCCGGTTGCGGAGCCGCGTCGCTTCTCGCTATTGCGTCACGGCTTGAGGCCGTTGGGATGAACGAAGAGCCAAGAACGCAAGCGGTCCGTCACATTGTCATAGCCCTCGCTCACGAACGACACGACGTCCCGGATGGCGGCACCCTTCTTCGCCTGTTCGACGACACTGCCAAAAGGGTATGGCGTTTCCTGTTGCTTGGGATCGAGCAGCGCGAACGCTCTTGTTAAGGCGCCCTGACCTTCTCGATCCTTTGGATCATTCTCATCCTCCCACTCCCAGTAGGCGAACGTCCATCCCTCTGGGGCGGTCTGCTCCTTCCACCATGCTTTCGCCGCATGACAGGGGACGCAACTCGTAGCCCCGAAGAGTACGACGACGCGCGGATGCGCGTAGAGCATTTCCCAGAACTGTTTCTTCGTTCCGATCTCGATCCACTTCACGGGGACGAGAGGAACCGGAGCGAGAGGAGTCAGCGACTCTTCCGTCGGGGTTGCTCGGACGATCGTCTCCCGCGGCTCTGGATCCCTTACTCCATGCCTCCTGGCGCATCCGATGCTCAAGAGAAGAAAGAACAACCATGCAACGTACTTCATGAGACCTCCTTTTCTTGTAGGCCTGCATCATCTGTATCATCGTTCAGCTTTTGTGTCAAGCACAATCCCCTCCTTCATAATTTTGTGTTTGAGCTTCTCGTCCTGCAAGGTATCCAACCTCACAACATCGATTTTGTACACAATTGGCGCTTCGTCAATCGCTTCTCGAAGCTCGGCCCATTCGGTAGCCGTCATGCGCGGCGCAGTGATGGCAAGATCAATATCAGATGTTCGTCGAGCGGCTCCGATTGCGCGTGATCCGAATACACGAACGTCTTGCATGCGTGGAAATCGGGCAAACACCGCGCGAAGCGTTTTCAGGTCTTTGTCGCGAAGCGTGATCGGCATACTACTCCCACGAGAGTGTTTGAAGAATCTCGGTGACGGTACGCAACAAGGGAATGTACACGGTACAGATGCGACGAAAAATTTCACGCGAGGTTTTTTCTTGATAGGTATGTGAAGTGAGATTGCGATCATCCAGCATCTGAAACCACTGATCTGCGTCTTGCTCATGTGCAATGATGCGACGCTGAAAGGCGTTTTTGATGGCTTCACGAGGACTGCCAGATTCAAGTCCCTGATGTTCGAGATAGAGCTGCATGGCCTTCCATGCGAGCTCGAACGTAAACTCGAAGCGTTGAATGGTCGAATCCCGAGTGATATCGGTCTCTTGCGCTGCCGCGCTTTCTTCTAGTCGTTTCAGAGCTTCGCGGAGCATTTGGACGCGTTCTGTAAATCGTTCTTGATGCATATATCTGTAGCATTGTTCACGATGCGCGAAAATTGTACAAGCGCAACACGACTCATCCTTTTCATTGACGCGCGTTCAGCGATAGAGAATAAACATCGTGGGAGATTTTATGAAAAACAAAAAGCGCACCGTCGGAGACATGGAGCGCGAGGGACGTGTCCGCTGTAGGCGGATGTACGTCCCGAGTTCCGTCTTGCGACGGTACGCTCTTTGTCTCACGCGGTGGGCGCGAGAGTGACGACTACGTCGTCGACGGACCGGCCGCTTGGCTGGTCGTCGTCGACGACGTTGATATCGGTGCCTTGATCAGATGAATGGCTCCATGGACGATACTCAAAACCCGCGATGACGCGCAAAAACCTTCGTGACGAGAAATTCCCCGAGTCGTCGATTCGTTTCATTTTGAAGACGGATGAGGTCGATCCGGAGCTGCTGCAACGCTGCGGGCGATGACACATCCACGGTCAGCGTCCCCTCGCGAAAGGAGACAGCCGAAACATATGCGGCTTTCTCCGACCCCCAGACACATCGGAGAGCTTCTTCCCAGGTATGAAACACTCGCGCGATTTTTAATTCATTCGCGATCGGAGCCGTAGCAATCGAGTGACGCAAAATGCGCTTCAACGATTCGAATCCCATAGAGTCATAGGCGGCGGAATTCACAGATATGCCGAAAATCGCAATGTCTGCAAATATAGGGTGATGGGGACGCCGGAAAACGCGATGCGAGAATCTCATTCATTCTCGAACGAAGATCAACTTTAAATGCCTCTCGCGCTTCTCCCTCGAGCATCGGAACTTCTGCCGCCTCTCCTGTCCGAACGTAGAGATATGCGAGCTGTTTCACGGGATGGCCGCGTTCCTCCATTGCAAGTTGATACATCCAGAGTTGTTCCTTGTCGCCAGTTTTGAGATCATCCGCCGTTCTCGGTTCCCCGGTCTTGTAATCGTAAATGATCACACCTGATTCAGGAAGCGCGTCAATGCGATCCACGGATCCTTTAATCGAATGTTCTCCGATCCGCCAATCAAACGACTGCTCAAGCGCGACGACGTTCGGCGCGTCGTGCGACCATTGCTCATACATCCGCGCGATCGCCTTTCTCCCCTCTGCTTTGTATGTGTCGTGGAGCGCACGCTGGGGATACCACTCGTCGATCCATCGCGATGTAAAAATCTCCATGGCCTCTTCCGCGCTCACGCGGAATCCTCCTGCGTTCTCCGTGTGCGATGTCCCCTGTCGGGTTTCCAAACTCCCAAACAGATTTCCCTGCTGTGATTTCCCGCGCTCGACGTGCAAGGCGAGAATGTCGTGAAACGCGAGATGAATGGATTGGCCAAAACTTTTCTGGTAGCTCCCGAGAATGGGGATGCGATAAAGATGCGCGAATTTATATTGAAGCGGACAATTGCGGAATGCGGCGAGCTGTGTAAACGAGAACCGACGTTTCAGGGGAAACGCGAGCGTGTCAGCGTCGAAGGGATCACGCGTGTCATCCGATGATGTGAAGATGCCTGCTTCCGATTTCGTTCCCGCCACACGAGTGATCTCGCTTCCAACTTCACTCAAAAACACGGACGGTTTTTTCTTCCGTACGCCACCGTAGGATTCCGCGCCCGTCAGCGTGACGCTTTTCTGCGCGCGCGTCATCGCAACATACAAAAGCCGACGCTCTTCTTCCAAATGCGTGTCGCCTTCCGGCAGACGCTCGTTCACGAGACCGTCCGGCAATGGAATCGGTTCGCCGCGCGGTCGCGTTGGGAATCGCTGGTCAACAAGCGAGACGACAAACACATGCGCAAACTCAAGCCCTTTTGAGGCGTGGACGGTCATAACGCTGACGGCCTCGGGTCCGAGATCCGCCTCATTCAGCAGCGCGCCTTCTTCCCCGCTCGCGATTTCCTCACGCAATTCCTCGACAAACCCCCGAAGCGTTGGCGCGAGCGTCGCATGTTCATATCTCTTGATGCGATTCGCAAACGCGTTCAGGTGTCCAAGCATCTCGATCTTCTCGCGTTCCGACAATTTCAGAATAACGGCGAGCATGCCGGTTTTTTCGAGTGTGAGCTGAAGCACGGCAAGGGGTCGCTCACGCCGCGCGACTTCCGCAATTTTCTGCATGTGTGAAATGAATGCTTCTGCGCGGGTGATCGTGTCCGCGCCGATCCCCGGAATCTCGCGGCACGAAGCGACAGCATCCCACAACATCCCGCCCTTCTTCCTCGACGCAAAGGTGATGAATGTCGAGAGCTCGCGAGAGGAAAACGAATAGCACGGCGCGTTCATCGCGCGCCACATCATTGTGGAATCCGAACCGCCGACGACGAGCGAAAAAAACGCGGTGAGATCGAGAACAACAGGTGTCGCATACAGTCCACGCATCGCGACAAAGCGAAACGGAATGCCATGCCGTTCGAGCGCGCGTAAAAATGGTTCGCATCCGTCGTTCGATCGCGACAAAATCGCGTATGCATTCCACGTACGCGACGCGTCCTGCTCGTGCATCTCGCGAATGCGCGTCGCAATCTGCTCCGCTTCCTCCTCAAGCGTCGAAAACCAGAGGACGGAGACACGGCCGCCGGTTCCGCGGTGGCTCGAAAGCCGTTTCGACAACCCCGTGTTCGCGAGGCGAACTTCGAGCCGATTGGGATTGTTCCGCGCGATGCATCCGTAGGCCGCATCCAAAATTTCTTGATGCGAACGATAATTTTCCGTGAGTGCGACGGTCGTCGTGTCCGGAAAATCGTCCCGAAATTGCAAAATATTCGCAAGGGATGCGCCGCGGAATTTATAGATCGCTTGATCGTCGTCGCCCACGATCGTGAGGTTCTTGCGATCGCCGACGATGAGCTTGATGAGTTCATACTGCGCCCAATTCGTGTCTTGAAATTCATCCACAAGCACATGCGCGAATTGCGCTCGGAGCTCGGCTCGCGCACGTGGACATTCTCGGAACAGACGAAGTGTCTCAATGATGAGATCTCCGAAATCCAACGCCCCCTCTTCGCGAAGCATCCGTTGATACGCAAAATAACCATTCGCGATTTCTGTGAAACGCGAACGCTCTCCGATCGCATGCTCTTGATCCCCATCCAGCACAAGGTTCTTCGCGAATTCGAGATACCGTTCTGGCGTGATTCCTTCATCCTTTGCGCGCGAGATGTGCTTCAAGAGTCCAGAAAGAAATTTCGTCGGATGTCCGAGCGGCCGATAGTGCTCGAGAGGTAATTCGTTCATCCGACGCGCGAGCAAGAGCCATGCGTCCGTGTCATTCAGAATACGAAAACGATTCGGGAGCCCGATTTCGAAGGCATACCGTTCAAGCACGCGTTGACAAAAACCGTGAAACGTCGATATCCAAAAATCGTATGCGCCGTTCGGAAGGAGCTGAAGCACGCGATCTTCCATTTCTCCCGCCGCTTTCTCCGTGAACGTGAGCGCGAGAAGATTATCCGTCGTAAGACGTCCGTTCTCCAAGAGATGAAGGTACCGCCGCGTGAGCACGGTTGTCTTTCCTGTCCCAGCACCCGCAACGATCAAGAGCGGCCCATGCTCGTGCGTAACGGCAGCGCGCTGGGCTTCATTCAATTCAGTCAGAATATCTATCATGGCATTGACAGTACCGTTTTGTCTCCGAACGCGCTACTCCTCTTTCATCAGACCGGCGCGGATGGCGGATCGAATCCGTTCCATCAGTTCGAGATAAAATCCGACGTTCGCGAGGGTCACGAGTCGATGGGCAAGAACTTCCTCCACGGAAAACAGGTGACGAATGTAGCCAAGAGAGAATCGTGAGAGTTCGGGATTCGACGCGACGAGCGGCTTCTCGGACATCCGATACTTCTCATTCGTGACATGGATCGTTTCGTAAAAATCCGGACGGGAGAGATCATCGTGCACAAAGCGATAGAGGAGACCATGCCGCGCGTTCCGTGTCGGGAGCACACAATCGAACATGTCGATTCCCCGTTGGACATAGGCGACGATTTCGTGTGGTTTTGCCCCACCCATGAAATAGCGTGGCCTGTCTTCTGGAAGAAGAGTATCGAGCAACTCCACGATGCGACACGTATTTTCGAATGTCTCGCCAACAGAAAGTCCTCCGATGGCGTATCCATCAAAGCCGATAGAAAGGAGATCGTGCGCGCTTTTCGTGCGAAGCGAATCGCTGATCCCTCCTTGAACAATTCCAAACAACTGGGATCCTTGATTGTTCGAGGATGAGCGTCCATTCTCATAGGCAATTTTAGATCTCTCTGCCCATCGAGTGGTTCGCTCTATTGAGTCAATAATGTATTCATTATCAACTCCTGCAGGGGTGCATTCGTCAAACGCCATCAAAATATCGCTCCCAATGATCTGTTGTACCTCAATCGAGAGTTCGGGTGTCAGGAGGCATCGAGATCCGTCAATGTGCGAGTGAAATTCAACGCCTTGTTCCGTAATGGTGCGTGTTTTTGCTAGAGAAAAAACCTGGTAGCCGCCGGAGTCCGTGAGAATCGCACCGTTCCACGACATGAAGCGATGCAGACCGCCGAATGAACGGAGAACGTCGACCCCCGGACGGAGGAAGAGGTGATACGCGTTTGAGAGAAGAATGGGACTCCCAAGTTGTTCAACATCAAATGACGAGAGCGTTTTTACCGCACCCCGTGTCGCGATCGGCATGAACAACGGCGTCAATAGATCGCCATGCGGCGTGCGCAGCGTGAGCGAGCGTCCGTTCAGAAAATTCTTACGTGTGTTCATGAACATGTGGCGGATAGAGTCGTCTCTTCACCCAGGCGGAACGCCGAAACAAAAACACAATGCCCGTAGTCACAATGAAGAGCGCGAGAAATGCAACAAATGCTTTTGGATTCCGGAATACGTCGCCGAGCACCGTAAACGTAATGATTCCGGGCACGAGCCCAAGCAGTGTCCCAAAGAAAAACTGGCGATAAATGATTCCGGAGACCCCACTCCCATAATTCACGATGTCAAACGGCGCATAGAGCAAACGCATGAAGAGAAGCGCGAGAAAACCTTCTTGGCGAAGCATGTCGTCGTATTTTTTGAGCCACCCGTGTTCATGTTCTCGAACAAACCGACGACCCAGGATGCGCGACAGGGCAAACGAGATGTTCGCAGCAAGATTCTCGCCGAGGATATTCAGGAGCGATCCCCACACCGGACCGTACACCGATCCAGTGACAATCGTGAGCGCGGTTATCGGAAAAAAGAAAAAAATACTTCGAAGCGCATAGAGCCCAAGGATGAGAATGGGGCCCCACACGCCAACCGAATGGATCAAAACGCGAAGCGCATGCGGCAAGCGTCGAAACGGGATGCCAAGCGACGCAAACCAATGGATGCCAAATAAAACGGCAAAAAACCACACAAGAGCGACTCCGATTTGTGCACTGCGCATCCAATACTTCGAACGCATAGAGCGATTAGAGTTCTTCTCGTTTTTCCCGTAAATAGGAAAACCATTCCTCAAGCACGGAAAGGAAGAGCTTAAACGGCGCTTCGAGCAGAACATCGAAAAAAAAGAGGAACACGTTCATCCGTGAGATGCCGCGCGAGAGCCACGATCCGACGCGCAGAATCGGAAGAGAGACGACGTCGATGAGAACGGATCGGAGGCGCTCACGTCCATGCACGATCACGTGCTCGCGAGCGTTCTGACGCAAACGGAAGGCAAAAAAACTCACGGTGCAAAGGAAGAAGAGGAAAATAAGAATCGACACCCACGTAAACTGAAGTTTCAACAGCGCGAGCGCGATGAGGCCGAAGATCAGCACATAGAGCGTGGCGTACGCGATCCCGAACCACAACGCCCCGAGCCATCCACGTTTCGGACGGACGCGGATTTCGAATGGTGGCACGCCCTCGGCGGTCAGGAGCGTGCACGCGTGTTCTCGGATGCGCGTCGAATTTTCTTTCCCCGGGACGCGGATGAAGAGCGCCACGAGGAACATGAGGAATGGCGGGAAGAGGAGATTGAGAAAAAGCGCTGTTACATGGACGCTGCCGTAGAATGCGTGTTCCAAGGGAAGTTCGAGCGCAAACGCGATGAGCATTTTTGTAAGAAAAATATAGATGATCGCGCGGATCGCGCCGCGGCGCAGTTTACGTTTCGCGACTTTCATTTGGCGTTCCGCGCGTTCAGTGACGGCGCTCGCGAATGCCGCGGGATCGGCGAGAAGCGCCGCGGCGCCGGCCGGATACTCGCGAGCCGCGTCACGCAGAATTACGAATGACACGGCCCATGGCTTGATTGCACGCAGAATTTTCGGCGCGAGCGGATTTCCGATCACTTGACGAATACGACGCTCAACGCCAATGAGTCGTTCCGCGATCGCGTGCGGCGCGTCGATCCACTCAGCGCTCCGAAGCCACTCTGGCGCATAGACGCGCAAAAGCATATATCCGACCATATCGTCGTCCGCTTTCGTCACCAGCCGCATACAAGCCATATAAATCTGAAGACGAAATTCCATATCGTCAATCTGCTTGTCCGCGGGAAGATGGGCCACTCCTCGAACCCGCACGCGGTCTACGAGGCGCTTATAGAGAAGCGACACCCACGCCGTGTCGCTCGACGACTCCGCGACGGTTTCTTCGATTTCCGCGGCGACGACGCGCCGAAGCCAGGCAAGGTGCGCCGTAGATCCCACGCGCGTACGCTCCACGACCTGATATGTTCGCACGCGATCCGCCACCTCGCCGATGAGCGTTTCGGGAAGTTCGTGGTTTGGAAGATACCGAGCGCCAATGAGTTCACGAACGAGATTTGTCGCGATTTCAACCGGATCCGACTCGAACACAAGCTGACGTTTAAGAATGCGTACGATCGCCGCTTTGCGAAGCAGGTGATCGTCTTTATAATCCACCGCATTCCGAATCCGCTCATAGAGAACGGCAAACCGACTCACGGCGGCATGAACGTCGATGCGCGCCGTTTCGGAAATTTCCGCCCGCGCGGGAGGCGAAAGCGCGGCAAGAATTTGCGCGATAACGCCTCGGGTGGTATCATTTGTGCCCTTCATAGTATCAAAATTTCTTCTCCAAGATCATCTAGGTCTCGGCCGCGCTCGCAATAAACCTGATCATGCCGAGGATGAACGTGGCTTCGGTTGTGGCGCAGGAGAACGAATAATTCGCGTCGGCGCGGCGAGCATCGAAATTTCCGCAACGTAATCGTCAAATCGCTTCCGATAGAGTGCGTGTGCGCGCGCATCTTCACCCGCACGATTCGTCAAAGACGCCGAAACATCCTCGCGCCCCGCGTCCTGATGTGCGCGGTAATGCGCCCATTCATCCGTGAATGCGCACCATGCGTATTCCCAGAGATCGTCTTCGATCGCGCGTTCGCATTTGTCGAGCGCTTCATTCGAATCGCCAAGGAGCGCCTCGAACTTCCCAAGAAGCGGATGATGCTCGACCGACTCTTGTCCATTCTCGCGACGGAGCGTGTCCTCGAGAATCACGCGCTCGAGCAGCGCCGCGTGCAGCTCCTTCAGCTCTTCGCGAGAAAGCTGCAGGGAAGCGAATTCCGTTATCATATTTCGTCAAAACGATATCAGCGTTGAGCAAAAAAGTCAATCGTATGGTAGTGTATGAGAATGTTCGGACTCACGCGCGAAGAACTCACGCTTCTTCGGCGTCTTAGCACGCCGCGGAAAATCCAAAACTTTCTTGAAACGCTGCGCGCGAACGATGGAAATGACACGTGCAGATCTCCTCGCGAAGTGTTGAGAGTTGGATGGGCGCATTGCATCGAAGGCGCGATGCTTGCCGCGCTTGCGTTGAGAATTCACAGTCATCCTCCGCGAGTCGTGGATCTTGCGTCCACGCCGGACGACCTGGATCACGTGATTGCTGTCTTCCAGCAACACGGACAGTGGGGCGCGATCTCAAAAACCAATCACGCCACGCTTCGATATCGCGAACCGATTTATCGCTCGATCCGCGAACTCGTGATGTCGTACTTTCACGAGTACACGACAGACGATGGAAAAAAAACACTTCGTTCCTATACGCAGCCGGTTGACCTCTCGCGTTTCGACAACGACGGATGGATGACGTCATCAGACGATGTGTGGAAAATTCCATGCGCGCTCGCAGACACGCCACATATTCCCCTTCTCTCGCGCAGCCAAATCGCAACATTACGGCGAGCGGATCCGATCGAACAAAAAGCGGGCAAGCTTCGACAATGGCACGCGGGTCAGAAAAACGCTCAACGCGCGATTCGCCAATAGGGATCCGGATACGCAACAAACCGCGTGCCGAATTGAGATTTAAATGTGGAAAAACCTTTCCATGCGGCAGGTTCTCCTTTCACAAAAAATCCATCGAAATCGCAAAACCGAATTCCGCGCGATTGTGATTCGCAAAACCAATGATGAATCAATCCAACGCCGGATGGTATGCGACGCGTGGAGGGCAGAATAAATCCCGTGACGTGAATGGAGGCGTGGATTTCCGGCACATCGAGCGCCGCGATCCCCGCGATCACAGCTCCCGTGTCGCGCGACACGACGCCATAGAGATGGAGGAGATCTCCATGCACGCGCATTTTGTGACGAACTGCCTCGGAGAAGGCGCGAATGAGCGAGGATGGTTTGCCGCAATGTGCGTACGCGCGGCAATAGGTCTCCGCATCGATGTCCGTGATTCTCCAGGCCCGCTGCGTCATCCATGCGTGACGCGCTCGTCGCGCGTGTTCGCTCCACGAATGGTGCACGTCTCCCGAAGGAGGAATCTCGGAAAAACCGGTTAATTTTCGTCTTGCGTGTCCATGACATCGACGCCATCCGCGTGGCGTTTCGGAGGATTTCCACGAATCCCACATCACGAAGCGGAGAGGCCCGGGAGCCATGATCGGTTCCGAATCGCTGTGATAGCGTTCGATCACGAACGGCCCGAGAGTGTGACGAACGCCCCATGCCGCACCGGCGCACACGACTTCAAATTTCGGCCGCGAACGATATTCACGCGCGAGATACTCCTTGCATGCAAAAAATGGAACAAATCCCGGCGGCAACACGTCGCCAACCACGCCAGCGCCGTGGGGACGAAAATGCCCGATCCAATTTGCGGCATACTTCCACGTTTGTACCGTTGCGAACGCGGAAGAAAATCCATCGAAAAATATCGGCTCGCGGTACGCGTTGACAATGAGATGCCCATTCGGATGCGCGAGGCGATTCAATTCGCGCATGAGCGCGGGTGAGGATGTGTCCGCGGCAACGTCATGACCCACAAACATGTCTGAAATAATCAGATCAAACCTGCCATGCAGTGTCGGCAGCACTTGTTCGGCCGAGCCCAGATGAATTTCGGGCCAAGGAGAGCCACGAAGCGCGCCGAACCGCCGCGCAAGTTCAATCATGACCGGATCAATTTCAACGGTGACGATATGCGCGCGCGGAAACCGACGATAAAATTCGTAAAACGCGCCGCCCGTGCCAAACCCTAAAATCAGAATGCGCGCGATGCTCTGTGGATCGGGAATTACGCGGCGAAGCGTTGTGCGCCAGAGCGCATTGAGATACGCATTTGCTTGACCCGTGCCACCGGACTCAACAGACCAACGTCCGAACCAACGAGTGCATCGAAGCTCCCCATGCACATCCGACGGAATACGCAACGACTCATGTATCCACGACATATCCTTCTCAAATGTACGCCGACAATTGGGCTTTTACATTTTTTCTAATCTCTGTATTCTTTCCTCTATCGGTGGATGAGTTGAGAAAAGCGACATCACAAGCGAGGGCTTGAATGGATTCACGATAAACAGATGCGCAGTGGCTTCGTATTTCGGTTCGCCGATCAAAGGATGCGCGCGAGAAGATTGATGAAGTTTTTTGAGCGCTGAAGCGAGACTTTTGGGATCTTTGGAAATATGCGATCCCGTTGTGTCAGCGAGGTACTCGCGAGACCGCGAAACTGCAAGGTGGAGGAGCGTGGCAATAATCGGAGTGAGAATGAGAAGTGCGAGCGTGCCAAAGGCGTTGCCGCCGCCTCTTTCGTTTCGAGAATGACCCGTGAACATACCAGCAAAATACGCCATCTGCGCGAGATAGGAAATTGCGCCGGCAAGCGTCGCGGCGATGCTGGAGATTAAAATATCTCGATTTTTGATGTGTGAAAGTTCATGAGCAAGCACGCCTCGCAGTTCGTCTTCATTCAGTAATTGCAAAATGCCGCTCGTCACTGCCACGACCGCGTGTTTTTCATTTCTACCTGTAGCGAACGCGTTAGGAATAGGGAGAGATACGAGATAGATCTTTGGTTTTGGTATATTCGCTTTTTGCGCAAGATCCTCTACCATCAAATGAAGTTTCGGATTTGCTTCGCGCGAAATCTCCTGTGCCTTGTAAAGTGCAAGTACGATTTTGTCCGAGAACCAATAAGAGCCGAGATTCATAATCGCGGAGAAAAAAAGAGCGATGAGCGCGCCGTTCTGCCCGCCGAAATAATATCCTACAGCGATAACCAAACCCGTAAGACCACCCAGCAGGATAATTGTTTTGAGTTTATTCATATTTTCCATTTTATCTGAAATTCGACCTCCTCTTCTCTCTTCCCCTTTTCATGCTCAATGTTTATAACCGCGTTTCTTGGAACATGTATCTTTTCCCCCGCAATTTGAATGGAGAATTTTCTGTCGGCCTCGATGGCATCAGCAAAACGGCGAAGTTTTTTCACAAATTCTGCTTTTGGGTACACTTTTTCAATATCTATAACCTTTCTTTTTTTCATATTACTGTTTCAGCATATCTCCCAGTCGCCTGATGGCCTCGCCGTAACGAGCCCAATCGCCATCCCTTTGCGCTCGAAGCGCTTCCTCATACGCCCCCGACGCTCTTCGTATACGCTCCTGAAAATCTTGAGAGGATATTCCGCCTGACGTGGACGGTTTTGTTATCGCGGACCCTTGCGGCTTTACTTCCACTCCACTGCCTGCCTGCCGAATCCTTGGCGTAGGCAAGCCAAATATTTTCGATAATCCTTCTTCCAGCGTCGCTTCCATGGCAATTTTATTTTCATACGCCACAACGACTCGTTTTAACTCCGGAATTTTTCCGGTATCGGCCTTGAGATAGAGCGGACGCACATACAACAGTGACTCTTCAATTGGGATAACCAACAGTGGACCTTGAATGACTTGCGACCCGCCTTGACTCCACAGCGAGATCTGCTGGCTAATTTCTGAGTCCTGATTAATTCTACCGATGATTTGTTTTGGTCCGAATACAAGCTTGTCTTTAGGAAAACGATAGACCAACAATTTGCCGTAATTTTCTCCATCGTTACGGGCGACAATCCAAGAGGACAAATTGTCTTTTGCGCGGGGAGTAAAAGGCAACATCAAAACATATTCCTCTTTTTTCTCTCCCGGCAACTTCATAATAATATGCCGTGGTTGAATCGGCGAAATTGCGCCTGTGCGAGACACCCCCTCTCCTTCTGCCGCAATGACCGGAATTTCCCATTGGTCTTCTTTGTTGTAAAAAATCTGCGGATCATCCATGTGATAGACCGAATATGCGGCGGTCTGCAAGGTAAAGATATCTTCTGGGTAGCGCAAATGAGACACGAGACTCTCTGGAATTTCTGACATCGGCCGGTATGTGCCGGGGAAAATTTTGCCATACGTTTTTATAATTGGATCCTCTCTATCCGCCTGATAGAAGACGGTACTGCCGCTATACGCATCAACCACTACTTTGACCGAGTTTCTGATGTAGTTTATCTTTCCGCCGTTTAACTGCATTGGCTCTGAATACGGATAACGATCGCTCGTGGTGTACGCATCGGCAATCCAATACACCTTGCCATTGGCAATGACAATGTACGGGTCTCGATCAAATGTTAAGAACGGGGCAATTTTGGCGACCCTCTCGGCAATCGTGCGGTAATACAAAATACGACTCTCGCTCGTTATATCGTTGGACAAAAGCAGTTTCAATGACTGGAATTTCACTGCGTAAAAGACGCGTCGTAAAAAAGAATTGATCTCTACCCCTCCCGCGCCCTCGTATGTTGCGTAGACATTTTCTTCCCCCCTTGGGTAGTCAAACTCGCGCGACTTTGTTTTGGTAATGACATAATCATTTGAAAGTTCGCCAAAATAGATTTCGGGACGCGAAATTTCAAGTTCTTTCATGTCTGATTTGGGCGGCAAGTCCTTCACAAACAAAACCGGTAGGCCTTCGGGGGTGACTTGATTCACCGGTCCGGCCGCCACACCGTATCCATGCGTAAATGTTAACCGTTCGTTAATCCAATTTCTATTTGGCAGACTCGCCGAGGCCAACTCGCGCGGAGAGAGCATGATCTGACGAATCTCTCCATCTATGATATAGCGATCATTATCAACTTCGGCAAATTCGTAATAGGTTCTGATTTCTTGTATCTGGGAAAAAGTTGATAAAAGGGGTTTTCTGTCCCAAAGCCGCACATTTTTAATCGTGAGATTATTGGCTAAAATATCAGCGCTCGTGATGGGTTTACCTCCAGAGATTTCTCGTTTCTCAATTTTATCAAGCGCAAACCCTTGACGAGTAGCGGCGATATTATATGTAATAAACGGCGTTTCTTTTACCAGCTCATTGGGGGCAACAACGAGTTTTTGAACAAGAGACGGAACCATCGCTCCGACGAATCCCACGACAACATACAAAGAAACTGCTCCAATAAGCGGCGATACCTTTCCTGTCCATGCCCAAAAAACAGCCGAAACTGCCGCGAGCGCTGCCGCAGCCATTGCAATCCAAAGCATGAATATTTTCACGGTTGCGTCTGTGTATGTCGCGCCAAACACTACACCGCTTTGACTCGTGAGCAGCGTAAAGCGGGAGAGATAGATTCCGACGACAATCGTTGAGAGAAAAATGGCGAGTAGGATACCAAGATGAATTCGCGCCGCGCGATCAATCTGCAGTTTCTGAAGCGACTGCATGCCTATCTGCGTAGATGCACCTGAAACATGAAAGCTGCCTCGCAAAAAATATATGATCGCCGATCCTGCGAGCGATAACAGAACGAGGAATTTTAACAACCCTAACTTCATGTGAAAGATCGGGAGAGAGAACAGATAAAAACCGATATCCTTGCCAAAAATGGGATCTACCGCGCCGAAAGCCGTGCCGGAAATAAATTTTAAGACCTCCTGCCAATTGGCCGCTGTCACGAGTCCAAAAAAAAGCGAGATGATCACACTCAACACAACAGCTAATTTTTTAACAATGCGACTGTCCACATTCACCCGTTGGCCGATGAACGCCTCCGGCACAATTGCTATCCAAGGGATTTTTGAACGGATTGCCAAAAAGAAGTTGACGAGCAAAAAAAGAGCGGCAAAAATTCCAGCCGCAAAAAACAACGCTAGTTTAGCGATCAGAGATTTCACAAAAATTTGTGTGTGGCCAACCTCTGAAAACCACCACCAATCAGTCACAAGGCCAACAATACTCGAAAAAAGGATAAAGACGGCAAAAATTCCAATAACAAAAATACGTGAGAGATACTTTGGGATCGTCGTCATACTGTAAGCGCACAGTAGCAATATCCCACTGATACGTCAAAAAATGATGATCTGCGTCGAATGATCTGTATGGTTTTAATACCCAACCACAGAAGGCAAAACAAAAGCAAAAAGCAATAGGATGCTCGTGACGATACAGATGATCTTTTTGACTTTGTCAGACATAGATAGAACACAAGTTCATAGTGCCATTTTTCTCCGGTAAAAGAATTTTCGTATCTCCTCAACCAGAATAATTGATCCGGCTATTGGAATGATCATCAGCCATGCCGAAAACTCTAGTGGTGTGGTGTGCAAGAATTTCTGCATAAACGGAGTATACACGACAAACAACTGAAGAAAGATGACGAGGAATGTTGCGCCGATTAAGAATGGGTTGGAAAACGGGTTCATCTGAAAAATAGATTTGCTTTCGGATCTGCAATTCCACGCGTTGAACCACTGAAACATCGCCAGCGTCGTGAGCGAAATTGTCAAAGCTTTTGTAAGATCGGTGTGAAAATATCCTTTAAAAAGAAAGAGAGTCCCGATGGCCATCGGTACGGCCATACAGAACATTCTCTGCGTCATAAGCCAGTCCACAATCCATTTTTTAGGCCGCTCAAAGTTGCCGCGCAATGCCCCTTTTTCTTTTGGTTCCATAGCCAACGCCACATCAAGGAAACCATCAGTGACAAGGTTGAGCCAAATAATCTGAGCCGGCAAAAGTGGGAGGGGATAACCCAAAAGAAGCGCGCCAATGATTGTCAACGCTTCTCCCCAGTTGGTAGAAAAGAGATAGAGAATAACTTTTTTGATTGTTTTATAAATGCTCCTGCCTTCTTCTACAGCTGATACGATGCTCCCGAAATTATCATCCAGAAGCACAATGTCCGAGGCCTCTTTGGCTACCTCGGTGCCACTACGCCCCATTGCCACGCCAATGTCAGCGGCAACGAGCGATGGAGCGTCATTGACGCCGTCTCCGGTCATTGCCACTATTTCCCCGCGCGCCTGATACGCCTTGATAATTCTCAATTTGTGTTCCGGTGTTACTCGCGCGAATATTGAAGTTTTGGCCAATTTCTCGGAAAGCTCATTGTCCAACAAAGCGTCAATGTCTTGTCCTGTGAGAATAGTATCGCCATCTTGATAGATGCCCGCTTCTTTGGCGATCGCCTGCGCCGTAACCTGATGATCCCCCGTAATCATCACGACTCGGATACCGGCAGAAGTCGCTTTGTGCATAGCATCTGCCACTTCCGACCGCAGCGCGTCTTTCATGCCGAAAAATCCTACAAACGTAAGCGCTGTAATCTTTTCCGGCGCAAGTATTTCCGGCGCATCGTGAGTTTTCCACTGTCCGCGAGGCTCACCAAAGTCGACAGCGAGCGCGACAACTCTCAATCCATCTTGCGACAGTGAGAGAAAAACGGATTTTAATTCTTGTTTTTCCTCATTCGATAGATGATGGCTTTTTCCGGCACGCCATACATTGTGTGAAAGACCGAGAATGACTTCCGGCGCACCGACAACGGTTAAAAATTTCTGGCTATCACGCATGTGAAGCGTCGCGTGATATTTGAGCTTGTACTCAAACGGAATTTCGCCAACAAGCGTCGACTCTCGCTCGACATCATCCTTCAGAAAACCGAGTTTCTCGGCAAGCACAAGCATTGCCGCCTCAGTCGGATCGCCGGCAACGCGCCATACGTTCTCTTCTTCTGAAAACATCACGCGGGCGTTGGCGCACAAAGCGGCAATTTTCCCCGCGAAGAGAAGTTCCGGATATTGAACCGGATCAATCACGCTCCCGTCTAATCGAATTTCTCCCTTCGGCTCATACCCAACTCCACCAACAGTAAAAAATTTTCCGTCCATACCTGCCTTGCGAGCAAGCAGGTATACTTTTTGGATGACCATTTCGTTTTTGGTAATGGTACCTGTCTTGTCTACGGCAATGATTTGTGCTTGTCCTAAAGCTTCCACTGCCTGAAGCTTTTTTACCAAAACGTTACGCTTCGACATTCTCCATACGCCCGTTGCTAAAACCAGCGTCATGACAATAGGGAGACCTTCTGGAATCATTGAGACCGAAAACGAAACCACGGTCAGAAACATTTCTTTGACCGATTTTCCAGAAACAATGCCAAGCAAAAACAACACAGTGCTGATACTTGCAACGAAAATAATAATCAGCCGTGAAAGATAACGGATGTTCGTTTTGAGAGGAATTTCGGTGTCAATCGCCACGATCTCTTTGGAAATTTTTCCAATGATGGTCTCAATGCCCGTCACGACGACAATGGCTCTGCCGTGTCCGGTAAGAATATGCGTCCCCTTAAAGATCATGTTTTTCTGCTCCGCGGTTGGCAGGTCATCTCTCTCCAAAGTATCGACCATTTTATGCACTGGCTTTGATTCGCCCGTAAGAGTCGCCTCGTCAATTTTGAGATTTGTCGCTGCAATGATTCGCGCATCCGCCGGCACTTTCTCGCCCTCCTGCAGAATAATAATGTCTCCAGACACCACTTCGCTGTCGGGAATAATACGTTCTGCGCCTTCACGGAGCACGGTTGCTTTCGTCTCCACGAATTTTTTAAGCGTCCGAAGCGTGTTTTGCGCCTTCCCCTCTTGGATTGTCCCGACACTCGCGTTAAAAAGAAGAACGGCGAGAATCATCGAGCCGTTTATGGTTTCTCCCATCGCAAAAATAATCAGGCTTGCCGCAAAAAGAATATAAATCAGCGGACTTTGAAATTGCCGTAAAAAAATAACGGGGATGCTATCCACCTTCCCTTCGGGAAGCTTGTTGGGCCCGTATTCATTGAAGCGTTGTGTCGCTTCTTCTGTCGTTAAACCATACTCACGCGAATGAAGCACATCAAAAATTTCGGAAATTGCTTTGGCATGCCATCTCGCCTGCGTCGAGGATTTGACGGGCAGAAAACAGTGCTGCGTCATAGGATGTACGTTTGATTTTGGGTGGGGAAGGATTCGAACCTTCGAAGGCGTAAGCCAACAGATTTACAGTCTGTCCCGTTTGACCGCTTCGGTACCCACCC
>OBEQ011009274.1_pt1 | contig 19392 bp, 21 predicted proteins | sample 1670901 | NCBI WGS metagenome assembly OBEQ01 (sample SAMEA104232315, study PRJEB22302) | groundwater metagenome | biome: forest; feature: aquifer; material: groundwater | place: USA | collected 2011-08-07 | depth 5.4 m
TGCCTTGCGTAACCGGAGCCTAAGGTAGTTTATGTACCGATTAATACATTTGGATGCAGTGCAAGGAAGAACTGAGGCGCACAGTAAAACGTACAAACTGGTACGTTGCACGAGCACCGCAACTTCTGATGCAGCAATGCGCCAAAAGCACTTTCGGAGTTCCTGGCTCAGCCAGGAAGCAGGCAAGGGCGGTGCTTAATCGGTATGGACGTTGTTTACATTTTATGGCTAAGGCAGATGAAGCGCTACTTGCGTAGCCGCTCACGGATCATTGGCGCTATCGGCCAGCCGTTGCTATTTTTGTTGGCTCTCGGTTATGGCCTGGGCGCGGTTTATAAGCGGGCTGGAGGAGGTGATTATTTACAGTTTTTGGTACCCGGCATTATTATTCAGACGCTACTTTTTTCGGGCGTCTTTTGGGGCATCCAGATTTTGTTTGATAAGCGCTTCGGCTTTTTGAAGGAGATGTTGGTGGCGCCTGTTCCACGGCTTAGAATATTGTTCGGCAATGCCCTCGGCGGTGCCACCATCTCGCTTATCCAAGCTATGCTAGTATTTATTATTTCATTTGGTTTGGGCTTTCGGCCGCATAGCTGGATGTTGCTGCCGGTGGCCCTCTTAATTATGGTTGGCTTAAGCATAATGCTGACCAGCTTTGGCGCTGGTATCGCCTCAATGGTCGATGATTTTCAGGGTTTTCAAGCCATCAACAATTTTTTGATTTTTCCGCTGTTCTTTTTATCGAGCGCCCTTTATCCATTGACCAACGCGCCAGTCGTCTTGCGTCTTCTGGCTTCTGCCAATCCGATCAGCTATGCTGTCGACGCCCTGCGCTACAGCCTAATTCATCAGACCCATTTTGGCATTACCAAGGATCTAGCTGTTTTGGCAGTCGCTCTAGTGCTAAGCCTGAGTTTTGCCGTCAATCGTTTTAATCGGATTCAAGTTTAGCTGCCATGAAACCGGCCGAACCCGTTATCGATACCTTTGGCTTAACCAAACGCTACCCAAGCTCAAAAAAGTACGCCCTAAAAAGGCTGTCGCTGACTATTCACCATGGTGAAGTCTACGGCTTTTTAGGTCCTAACGGGGCCGGCAAATCAACGACTATTCGCCTGCTGATGAACTTTATCCAGCCAACCGTTGGCCAAGCCACCATCCTTGGTCTAGACGTCGTTGAAGACTCCGTGGCCTTAAAGCGGCACCTTGGCTATTTGGCCGGTGAGGTGGCGCTTTATCCGCGCCTCAACGGTCGCCAGTTCCTAAGTTACATGAGCCACCTGCAGGAACCGAAAAGAGTGGCTTACGCCCGAGATTTGGTGCGTCGTTTTAGGGCCGAGCTCAATAAGCCGATCAAAGATTTAAGCAAGGGCAACCGTCAAAAACTGGGTGTTATCCAGGCCTTTATGCACGAACCCGAAGTTCTGATTTTAGATGAACCGACGGCTGGTCTTGATCCTTTGATGCAAGAGGTCTTTTTCGAGCTAGTCAAAGAAGCCCGCGCTCGCGGCGCGACCTTTTTTATCAGTAGCCACGACTTGACCGAGGTTCAAAAAATGTGTGACCGCGTTGGTTTTATCCGCGAGGGGGAGCTTATTCGTCAGCAATCGCTGGCCGATCTCACCACTCACGCCACCCAAATTTTTGACATTGCCTTTGTGTCGGAGCTGCCGCTAGCCGAGCTAAAGAAAATTCCTGGCGCCCGAGTTACCGTTAACAGTAAGCACCACGCTACGGTCGCCGTTCACGGTGATCTGTCAAAGCTGTTTGCCGTCTTGGCGCGACATAAAGTCATGAGCTTAAACCAGCGCGAGGTCAACCTAGAAGAAGAATTCATGCGCTTTTACCGAGGAGATGAGGAATGAGGGCTATTATTCGTTGGACAATTTGGCTGCGCCGCTGGTCCGTGATCTGGTGGTGTCTTGGCGTAGCTGGTTTCATTGCTCTGAACCTGTCATTTTATCCGACCTTCCGCTCACAGGCCGTCCAGCTCAACCAGTTCCTGAGTCACTTGCCGGCAACTACCCGGGCGTTGTTTTCGGACAGCAATAACTTTTTGACGCCAGCCGGTTTCTTGACGGCCCGCCTGTTCTACCTGTTGCTGCCGCTCATCTTAAGCATTCTAGCGATTGGTCTGGGCAGCAGCTTACTGGCCCGCGAGGAAAACGAAGGCACTGTCGAGCTACTACTGGCTCGGCCGATCAGCCGTGGTCGACTGCTCGGTGCTAAGGCCTTGGCGGCGTTGCTGATCATGATAATTGTTGGCGGCGTGGCGCTAGGCACCATTGTCCTGCTCAGTTGGCTCGTCAAGATCGAGATTAGCCTCAAGGTCATCGCTGCCGCCAGCGGCCTCGCCATACTTTTAGCAACCCTTTTTGGGGCCATCGCTTTTTGGGTGACAACGCTCGGTCGATCCGCCCGGCTGGCCAGCGTCGGCCTGGCGGCCTTCGTTGGCTTAGGCAGCTACATCATCGCCTCGCTATCAACTAACGTCGACTGGCTAAAGCTGCCGGCTCACTTTTTGCCCTACTATTACTATCGGCCGAGCGAAGTTTTAGCCGGTACTTACAATTGGTGGTACGCGCTCGGCTTCGCCGGTGTAATTATCGTGCTCTACATTTGGGCCTGGGCAGCCTTCCGCCGCCGCGACATCTAGCTAGTCTATACTAAAAGAGTATGCAGAGAATGGTACCATTGGCTGAGCGTCTGCTGGTATGGTTGGTAGCGGCTCTAACCTTTAGTGCCGGCCTGCTAGCCGTTGCCCGGCCGATCGCCGAACGCTTACCGGAGAAACTAGCCGACGTCCTAGCGCCCTTAAGCTCCGGCGACACGGCCTCCTATCTGTTCTTGGGCTTTGGCCTAAGCTTAATGTATTTAGGTTATGAACTCTTGCAGCGAAAGCGAGTAGCTTGGTTGCTGGCGGTTATTTTATCGGCCATTAACTTTGGTCTGCACGCTTGGTTGAGACCGGAACTGTCGACTGCTCTAGCCGCGGCCTTGGCTTTAGTAGTCCTGTTCGCCGCCCGGGCTCAGTTTTACTCGCGGCTGCATACCGACAATCTGCGCCGCGGCCTAAGCTTGTTAGCGTTTAGTATGCTATTGGCACTGGCTTATGGGACGATTGGCTTTTGGCTACTTGATAAAAAAGACTTTGGCCTGAGTTTCAGTTTTGGTGAGGCCTTTAGGCGGACACTGCGCAGCTACCTGCTACTTGGCAATAGTGACCTAGAGGCCCACACCCGCTACGGGCGCTGGTTCCTTAAATCACTCGGCCTGGCTGGCGGTTTGAGCCTAGCTTACGGTTTATTTAGCTTGTTTCGGCCACTTAAAAATCGCCTGCGTACTCTGCCCAGTGAGCGGCGGCGAGCCCGTCAGCTTCTGGAGCAATATGGCGGTGAAACCGACGACTTTTTCAAGCTCTGGCCGGCCGACAAGTCGTACTTTTTTAGTCATGATGGCGAAGCCTTCGTAGCTTATGGTGTAGCTCGCGGCATAGCACTCTGTTTTGCTGGTCCAGTCGGTGCACCGGCTTCGATCGGCTCACTGCTGCACGATTTTAAACGTTTTTGCCGGGCCAATGGCTTGGTCTGCGGCTTTGCTCAAACCACTAACCGTTTTGCTAAAGATTTCAAGGCCAATGGTTTTAAGAGTTTGCTGATCGGTGCTGACGCCGTCATCGAACTTGATCAGTTCGTAAACGTCACTTCTCGCAATAAATATTTTCGCAATATTATGAATCGTTTCGAGAAACAGCATTTCCAAGCCATCCGCTATAAGCCGCCGCACTCGGCTGAGCTAATGCGCGAGGTTCAAAGTGTATCTAACGACTGGCTTAGACGAGCTGGCCGTAAACAGTGGCGGTTTTTTACTGGCTACTTTGCCCAGCGCTACCTCCAGCAGATGCCGCTATTTACCGTCCGCGATTCAAGCAGCCGCCTGCAGGCCTTTGTTAATGAGCTGCCGTCGTTTAAGAAAGGTGAGGCGACGGTTGATTTGATGCGCCACCGGCGCGACGTGCCGACTAACCTGATGGATTTTTTATTCGTGAGGCTGATGCAAGAGCTGAAAGAAGATGGCTACAGGACCTTCAACTTAGGCTTGTCGCCAATGGCAGCTAAGGACTTTGCGGGCGAGAGTTCCGGCGACAAACTGCTGGCGGCCATCTATGGCTCTAATCAAAAGATTGTCTCCTTTGAGGGGCTGCATCGCTATAAGCTGAAATTTGAGCCCCAGTGGCAGCCTCGTTATCTTTATTATTTGGGCAGCACCACCCGCCTACCTCAGATTGGTCTGGCAGTCGTTAAGCTCATCAAATACTAAAAAGTATCGGCCGCTAAAAACTACGAAAGTCAAGGACCAAAAGAAGGCCAGGCCTCCCTTTGGTTTTTAAGTCGAAGGGCTAGCCCCTTGGCTAGCGGCGTACTTATCGCGGATTTGGAAAAGCAGCCAAAGACCAATCACAGAGCCGATCAAGCTAGACAAGAAAGTACCAAAGCCCCCATAGTTAGTGAACAGGATAACCACGCCATAGACGATGTTGATAAGCAGTCCATAAAACAACAAGTCCCAACCGGCCTTTTTGCGGGCTCGAACTGCCGGAAAAGCCGCGAGGTAAATAACTGCCTCAACCGCCAAGATGATTAAACTTAGCCAGAGCCCGACCGTGAGGCGGTGACTAACGACTGTATTTGTGCCGAGAGCCTGGCTCAAACTGTTAGCATAATTGATTAAGTTGTTGGCAAGGTGTGCCCAGTGCCACAGCCAATAGACCGATAAAAGGGTGAAAACGCCAATAACCAAGTTAATCCAGGGTAACCACTCGACTAACATTTTTTTGCCGTTTTCGGGTAGTTTTGGTGCACTTTTAATGAACACCCTTTCCAGGGATTTTTCTAATTGACTCGCCGCCATGGCCTGTCGCCCTCCTTAATATGTTGGTTTAAGCATAAACTGCCGCACCAAACTTAGCAAGATTTTACTTTTTACAGACCGGACAACTTTCGTCGCTCTCAGCCTCGGCGATCACCAACTGGCCGGCTTTCCACCACGGCTGGTAGTCGTGGTAGGCCACAAAATCGGCAGCCTTTCTAAGCAGCCAGCCCAACCAGCCATCAATTTGGAGATTGCCCCAAAGCACCGCCGCCCAATGCGGCCCGACAGGCGTGGCATAAACTGGTTTTTTAGCCTTATAACTAAGAGGCAGTTGGTCCAGACTAGCGCGTTTTAAGTTTTTGGCCACGAATACACCGTCGCGCAGGGCGGTTTGGGCCATACCCGAATAGGCCGTGTCGGCGTTATCGCCAATCACGTAAATGTCAGGCTCGGCTTGCAAGTATTGGTCGACGATCACTCGGCCATGCTCGTTCAATTTAAAATCGTTGGTCTTAAAAAAAGGGTGATTGGTGACACCGGCTGTCCAAATAACCGTGTGGCTGTCAATCGAATGCCCGTCTAGGCGCAGTTCATCGGCCGTCTCGGCCTTAACAGCCTGATTGAGGAATAGCTGGACACGCAGCCGACGTAAGCGCTTTTGGACGGCTCGCGAGTAGGCCCTGGGCAGCCGCGGCAAAAGCCTTGGCTCGGCTTCGACCAGGTCAACATGGACGCTCTGCCGCTTGATGCCGTGGCGGCTCATGATATGACGCAGGTAGTGCGGCAATTCACCGGCCAGCTCAACGCCGGTTGGGCCGCCGCCAACCACCACGTAGTTTAAGTCCGGCGAGTGGTCTTTGAGCAACTGTCGGTGCAGGTGATCACGCAGCTCTTGGGCGTCATCAAGCGTTTTGATGCCATAAGCGTATTTTTCGAGGCCTTTGACACCAAAGAAATTGGTTACCACACCCAGGGCCAGAATCAAAATATCGTAAGAGTAGCTATGGCCAGAATTACCTTTGATCCGGCGCTCAGCGCGGTTTAGTTTTTGAATGCGGTCGGTCACTAGCTGGACGTTTTTGCCTTTGAAAATTTCGGTCAAAGGAATAGAGGCCGTGCTACTTTTACCGCCGGTGGCAGCTCGGTACAAGGCTGGGTAGTAGCGAAAATTTGGTTGATCGGAAATTAAGCTGACCTCAAAAATCTCATCGGCCGATAGCTCCAGGGCCGCCTTAACGCCGCCAAAACCGCCGCCAACAATCAGCACTTTTTTAATTTCAGCCATAACCATTTTAGTTTAGCTTAAATTTTGGCGATTGCCGAAACCATGGTTATAATAAATTTTAATTATCTAAAGAAAGAGGGAGAAAGTGGCTAAAGAGCTATCACGACACGCTGAGAATAAATGGGTTATTTTAGCACTATTGGCTACTTCCTTTTTTATGGTCGTCTTGGATATCGCTATTGTCAATGTGGCTTTACCTTCTATTTCTCGCGATCTGCATTTTGCTGCCAATAACTTGCAGTGGGTTATTACCGCCTACACTTTGACCTTCGGCGGCTTCCTGCTCCTGGGAGGCCGAGCGGCTGACCTATATGGCCGTCGCCGAATTTTTATAGGCGCTGTTACGGCCTTTGCCTTGGCTTCTTTGGCCTGCGGGGTATCGCAATCAGAAACAATGTTGATCGTCACCCGGGCTGTCCAGGGTCTAGCGGCGGCCATTATGTCGCCGGCAGCTTTATCGATTGTCTTAACCGAATTCCAAGAAGGCAAGGAGCGTAACAAGGCTATGGGTATTTGGGCGGCGGTGGCGGCCGGCGGCGCAGCAGTGGGCGTATTGCTGGGAGGCGTTTTGACCCAGTATCTAAACTGGCGCTGGAACTTTTTTGTCAATGTGCCGGTAGGGTTTTTGGTAGTTTTGGCTTCACTGCGCCTGCTGCCTCACCATACCGGCGAAGAGGATCGCAAAATCAAACTAGATTTACCCGGCGCAATCTTGGCTACCGCTGGTTTAATGTCTTTAGTCTTCGGCTTATCTAAAGCGCCAAACTTGGGCTGGAGCTCAACCGAAGTCTGGGGCTTCATTGCTGCCGGCCTCGCCCTGCTGGTAGCTTTTGTCATCAATGAACGCCGTGCCAAACAGCCGCTGATGCCATTAGAGATTTTTAAAATCCGCAACGTTTCAGGTGGCAATCTGGCTTTCTTGGTTATCGCTTGCACGATGTTCTCAATGTTCTTTTTCCTGACACTTTACGTCCAGCAAGTTTTGGGCTATTCGCCGGTCAAGTCCGGTCTGTCTTTCTTGCCGGTGACCCTCATCATTGCCATTGTCTCGGGTATAGTCGCCAACTTGGTCGGTAAAATCGGCTATAAACCACCGCTGGTCCTGGGACCGTTGGTTTTAGCGGTGGGTCTGCTGGTGCTGAGCGCTACCCTAAAAGTCGGTGGTAATTATTGGCATAACGTTTTTCCTGGACTGGCAACCAGTGCTCTAGGCATGGGGTTGACCTTTGTATCCGGCACGTTGGCGGCCACATCAGGCGTACCAAAACATTTCTCAGGACTGGCTTCGGGAATCTTAAATACTTCCCAACAGGTTGGCGGGGCGATTGGCTTGGCGATCTTATCAGCGGTGGCTTTCTCGACCGTAAAAACCGATTTGATTGCTCGTAACCCCTATCCGGCTGCCCAGGTCCATGGTTATCGCAACGGGCTGCATGTCGGCATTGGCTTGGCAATAGCGGCGGTCATTGTTGTCTTGTTGGTGGTTAAAAACCAAAAGGTTGATGCCAAAGAAGCCATGGCCGCTTAAGGAGTATTTAGTAACATGATCGAGAGCGAAGATGAAGATAGAATAGACCCTAGCTTTTATGAATACTTACTTAAATATGATCCGGAACTGCTAGAGCATCATATGCAAACAGTCAGAGAGGCGATCCAAATTGATATTGAATTTGAGCCGTTTGAGTCTGTCGGAGACACGCGTGAACTATTCTGGGCTGCTGCAAATCTCTTACATTTTGTTGAGGAATATCAGATGAGAACCGGAACGACTGAGTTGCCGCCAAAACAGCAAAAGTAACAGTTTAGTACAATAGAAGTATGCTGGTGGCAGTAATTATTTTAGGCGTGATCTGTGCCGGGCTTGTGGGGTTATTGCTCTGGCGGAGTTTTAGGTCGAGCGATGACAACTCGAGTTTGCTGCTAAAGGCCGATCTGACTCAAATTAGCGAAAACGTCTCTCAACTCAAAGACGGCTTACAAAAACAACTCACTGAACAACTTGGCCAAAGCAATAAACAAATGGCCGCTCAATATGCCCAGAGTGCCAAAATCATCCGTGACGTCACCCAAAAACTGACTGAGTTAGATAAAACTAATAAGAACGTTGGCGACATAGCTTCCGAGCTAAAAACCCTTCAAAACGTTCTTCAGAACCCTAAACAAAGAGGCGTCTTAGGCGAGTATTTCCTGGAGCAGATACTCAAGAATATCCTGCCACCCGGCGCCTTCCAGCTCCAGTATAAATTGGCTGATGGAATTATTGTTGATGCAGTTATCAAGCTCGACGACAAGCTATTGCCAATCGATAGTAAGTTTAGTCTGGAAAACTATAACCGTTTAATTGATGCCAAACCAGAAGAGCGCCCCGCCCTCGAGCGAGCCTTTAAGGAAGATTTGAAAAGACGAATCGATGAAACAGCCAAATATATCAAACCCAGTAAGGGTACTTTAGATCAGGCATTTATGTTTGTTCCGAGTGAAGGTATCTATTATGATTTACTGGCTAATAAAGTCGGTCTAAGCGGAGTGAGCGGACGGAATTTAATGCAGTATGCCGCTGCCGATAAGAAAGTTACAATAGTCGGCCCCAGTACGCTTTCGGCGATGTTGCAAATAATCGTCCAGGGTTTGCGCTCGATAGATATCCATAAAGACACCGAAAAAATCCGTAAAAATATCGAGCAGCTAAGCCGGCACCTAGTCGCCCATAATGGCTACATGCAAAAACTTGGTCACTCTTTGGGTACGACCGTCGGGCATTATAATACGACTTATAAAGAGCTTGGAAAAATTGATAAAGACGTAGTTAAAATCGCCGAAGTCGATCCTAGCGTTGAACCGCTGCTGCTTGACCGACCAAATTTAGAAAACGAAGACTAGCTACGGAGCAAGTCGATACTCAGCGCGGCGCTCCAGCTGAAGTTGGGCGCGCCAACCGGCTGGCCGTCGAGCGGGCTGAAGTACTCGCTCAGGCCGCTCATGCCAACCAGTTCCAAGCTGCGCTGACGCAGATTGTCGGCTTCTTTGTCAAAACCGTAGCGGCTGAGGCCGTCGATGATTAACCAGTTGATATTCAACCAAGTCGGACCTTGCCAGTACTTGAGCGGGTCAAAAAACTCAGAATTAACCGGCACGCTCGGGATCGGCCACCTAATGGCGAAAAGTTTAGGATCGTCTAATAAACTGACTAGCTGTTTGGCTCGCTCCGGTGAGACTACCCCTGAGTAAAGTGGCAACAACGTTGCCACGCTCGGTTCTTTGATTAACTTATGGCTAATGAAGCTGCGGCTAAAATACTGGCCGGCTTCTTCGTCCCAAAGTTTGTCGAGAGCCGCCTCGGCTCGCTCAAAGGCCGCCAGCAAATCTTTCGGCAGCGGCCGGTTAATGGTTTTGGCAATTTCCTTGAGCAGACTATTGGCCCTGATTAAAATCGAGTTAAATACCAAATCCTCCACGGCAAATAGCGAGTGGCTCAAGATAGCTTCGGAGTTATAGGCCTTGCGGCGCAGGCGAGCCAGGGCTGCCCAAAAAGCCATGGCTTCAATGTTGCTCATCCGCTGGCCAGGTGGGATATGACGGGTGTCGCGTCGGACTTTATTAATCAATCGGTCGAGACGGGCCTTCTCAATGGCCTTGATCCACCAAGGCATGCTGTGTTTGCGAAGCTCGGAAATCCACGGCGGCGAGTTATCTAGGCCTGACTCGTAGGGGTGGAGCAGGATGACCAGGCCCTCCTGGTGGGGGTCGCGCTCTCCATAGAGCCATTGGTGATAAGCCACCAAGTGCGGATACATTCGAGCGTACCAACTACGTCTTTCGGGCAGCTTCATTTTTTGGCCGACTCGCGTGACGGCTTCAGCTAGCATCGGCGGCTGGGTCAAGCCGCTGGTCGCCACGTTGTGCGGAGCATATGGACTCAGCCAACTTTGCCAAATTTGGCGATCGCGCTGGAGATGATGGTCGGGTGCAAAAATAATATTCGGTAGCATGCCGTTAATCCACTGGCCACGCAGCAGACTAGTTAATTCGGTTTTGGCCCGTTCCAGATTAATGTGGCGTAGGCCAATAGCAATAAAGCAGCTATCCCACAGCCACTGATGCGGATAGAGCTCGCCAGCCGGCACTGTCCATTTGCCGCGATCATTTTGCTTCAAAACTTCCTTAGCCTGTTCCAGAAGCTTATCTTGGTCCATTCAATAGAGTATAGCGGACAGGCTTATGCCTAACCACAAAGCTCAAAAGTTTGAAATTTCTGGTTAAGCGACAGAGTGGGATGCTGAGTGCCGGACGGAGTAGACTCCGTCCGGCACTCTTCGAGGTTACGAGTTGACTGGGTAGAGCTTACCGAGCACCTGTGCGCCGCCAGGCGTACACAATGCTGAAAGGACGCTTGACGCTCGGCGGGAGCGCGGGGTACGAGCTACCTTTTCGAGCGCTTGGCGCAGCTCGTCGGCATGGCGCTCGGCGTACTCGTTCCAGACTCGCCGCCAAAGCTCATCCTCGCTGATACCGAAGTGGCGCGCTTGAAACTTGAACGCCGGGTAGATGTGAGCCGAGATTTCGACCGTGCTGTCCATTTGTCTCCCTTCAGTACTTGATGTTGTGTAGAAGCTTAAGGCCAGCCCCCACAGCTATTGGCCACAGGATCGTGGTACAGATGAGGTACTTCCTGATCGTCTTGCGATCTTCCCTAAGGATGGCGCCTTGGCCATCAAAGAGAAGAAGTCTCCAGCTCAAGACGAAGACGATGACGCCGGCGCCCAGGTAGAAGTAAAAGAGAAACCAGAAAACCTGCATTACGCTCCTCCCAACTCTGTCGAATTGTGATGTGCGATTCGCGAGTGCTTAGTGCTTCACATTCGCGAAACGCACTACAACGAAAGCTAAGAATTATTCTATCATAAATCTAACAGTTTAACAATTAGATACCAGGGGCGAGGGTTGTTATACTTACAAGCAATGGAGTACAAAGATCCGGAGATTGCTAAAGTTGCGAAGACCCTTCGTGATAAATATAAAAAGCTCGAGGACAAGCGGGCAATTTTGCGGACGCCCGAAATCGGCGCATTGTATGAACGCATAAAAACCTTGCCGGCTGGCAAGGTGCGTGCCGAGTTCGGACGCGAAGTCAACGAGCTCAAAGCCGAGCTCGAGCAGCTGGTCCGTAAATCTCGAACATCGAACATCGAACATCGAACATCGATTGATGTTACGGCGCCGTTTGATGTCAATACACCGCTGGATGAACGCCCCCAATTATTGACCGCTGATCAGGGCAGCCGACATCCCTTGACGGCCGAGCAAGAAATCATCTTGGACATTTTTAGCAGGATGGGTTTTACGGCGGTTGAATCACTCGAACTCGATGATGATTACCACATGTTTGGCTCGCTCAACTTTCCGCCCGACCACCCAGCCCGCGACGACTACGACAGCTTTGTAACTGACGAGGGGCTGATTGCGCCGGCCCACACTTCGACCATGCAAAACCGCGTGCTCAAACAATACAAATCGAACCTGGAGAGTGATCAGCCGATTGCCGTAGTTATTCCGGGCCGGACCTTCCGTAATGAAGACGTCGACACCACCCACGAGCATACGCTCTACCAGCTGGAAGGAATCTATGTCGACAAAGGCATCCACGCTGGGCACTTGATGGCTACGCTGAAAGCCTTTCTGGAAGAGTACTATGAGAAACAAATCGAAATTAAAACTCAGCCGTTTTATTTCCCATTCACCGAGCCGAGCTTTGAGTTTGCCATTTCTTGCCCCTTTTGCGGCCGTGCTGGCTGCCAAATCTGCAAACAGACCGGCTGGATCGAGCTGCTAGGCTGCGGCCTGATCCACCCCAACGTCTTAAAAGAAGCCGGTGTTGATCCGGCTCAATACACCGGCTTTGCCTGGGGTTTAGGGACCATGCGCCTGGTTATGATGAAGTACGGCATTGAAGACATCCGCCATTTCCAATCAGGCAACCTAAAATTCCTAAGGCAATTTTCATGAGCGACATCAAAGATCTGCAAAGCCGCGCCCTCGAAATCCGCCGGCGCTATGAAGAACTTGAAACCAAACGTAACGGCAAAGCCTGGACAAGTACTGAAATTGCCATGGGTTTTGCGGTTGATGTCGGTGAGCTGGTGGAAATCATAATGGCTAAAGAGGGATTACGAGCACTTGATGATGTCGATGCCAAACTCAAGCACGAACTAGCCGATTGCTTATGGTGTGTCTTTGTTCTGGCGAATAAGTACGGGGTCGATATCGAGCAATCATTTTTAGATACCATGAATGAGCTTGATAAGCGTCTTGATGGAGCTGGTGCATGAAAGTCAGCCTGAACCTGGTTCGTCATATCAATAAAAAGTACGGTTCGGCTGGCGAGCCGGCGCCGAAGGGCGTTGATGCCTTGGTTGAAAAAATCGGCGCCCAGCTCGGCGCTGTCGAGGCAGTCGTCGATCTGGGCAAGCGCTATAAGGGCATTGTGGTTGCTAAGGTTGTCTCTTGCGACAAACATCCAGCAGCCGATAAATTGAGTGTTTGTTTAGTCGACGATGGTGGTGTCACAAAAGGGGTTAAGCGTAATAAAGAAAAACTGATCGAAGTGGTCTGCGGCGCGCCCAACACCAAAGCCGGCCAACTTGTTGCTTACATGCCGCCGGGTACTACAGTGCCCAGCACGGTTGATAAAGACCCACTCAAACTCGAGGCCAGAGAAATTCGTGGCGTGCTCAGCCATGGCATGATCGCTAGCGCTAAAGAACTGCGCATCGGCGACGATCATAAAGGTATTCTGGTTTTGGACGAAGTCGCCAAGCCGGGTACACAAATCAGTAAAGTTCTGCCGCTCGACGACGTCATTATCGATATTGAAAACAAGATGTTCACCCACCGTCCGGATCTTTTTGGCATGCTGGGCATCGCCCGCGAAATCGCCGGCATCCAGCATCAGCCCTTCAAAAGCCCAGATTGGTACAAGGAAGATATCTCGCTGCCCAAGCCCGCAGGCACGAGGCTTAAACTGGCCGTTAAAAACGACATCCCCAAATTAGTACCGCGCTTTAGCGCTGTGGCCATGAGTAATATCAAGGTTGGACCCAGCCCGCTGTGGCTGCAAGTCCGCTTGAGCGCCTTGGGCGTTCGGCCAATTAATAACATCGTCGATATCACTAACTTTTTGATGCTCGAAACCGCCCAGCCGCTACATGCTTATGATTACGACAAGCTCCAAACCGGCACGCTAGGTGTGCGCTTATCCAAAAAAGGCGAGGCCCTAAGACTGCTCGGCGGCAAGACCATTAAACTTGAACAGGGCCTGGTCGTAATTACCGATGGCGGCAGGCCGATTGGCTTGGGGGGCGTGATGGGTGGGACCGGCACCGAAGTTGATGGGTCCACCAAAAACATCATTTTAGAATCGGCCAGTTTTGATATGGTGGCCATCCGCCAGACAGCTATGACCTATGGCCTGTTCACCGATGCGGCAACCCGTTTCACCAAAGGCCAAAGCCCGCGCCAAACTCTGAGCGCTTTGGTCGCAGCCGCTGGCGACATTAAGCGCCTGGCCGGCGGCCAAGTCGCTGGCCAGGTGATCGATGACTTTAAGCCGCCGGCTGGCCGCCAAAAACCGAAGGCTTTGCAAGTAACTAGCTCATTTATTAATGACCGCTTGGGCCTAGAGCTCAAAACGCCTAAAATCCGAACACTCCTAGAGAATGTTGAATTTAAAACCTCACCACTTGCGGGACAGGACAAATTGGTGGTAGCGGCGCCGTTTTGGCGGACTGATATTGAGATCCCTGAAGACATCGTAGAGGAAATTGGCCGCCTTTATGGCTACGACCACTTGCCGCTGGTGCTGCCTAAGCGCGATCTCACTCCGCCTAAGATTGACCGCTTGCTAGAACTGAAATCGAACCTGCGTAGCGCTCTGGCTGCCGCTGGGGCTAACGAAGTCTTAACCTACAGCTTTGTTGACGACTCACTAATCGCCCGGGCTGGTCAAGACGCCAAACAGGCCTACCATATTCGCAACGCCCTGAGCCCTCACTTGCAGTACTATCGCTTGAGCTTGGTACCGAGCTTGCTGGAAAAAATCCACCCCAATATTAAGCAGGGCTTTGATGAATTTGTATTGTTTGAGATAGGCAGAGCCCACGTCCGGGGTGTACTCGATAGTGAAAAATTGCCAGCCGAGCTAGAGCGACTGGGGCTGGTGATGGCCGCCAAAGACAGCCCCAAAGCCGCCACGGCCTTTTATTCAGCCAAGAAGTATACAGATTATTTACTTAACAAGTTGAGTATTTCTGGCGCCGACTATCGGCCGGCAGTAGAAGTGGCCAAGTTGCCAACTGAGTGGCGGCCAGCAATGGCCGCCTTTGAGCCGGTTCGCTCGGCCCTAATTTATGTTGGCGAGACTCTAGTTGGAGTGGTCGGCGAGCCTAGCCAGTCTCTGCGGGCTAACCTAAAATTGCCGGAATATGCGGTCCAAGCCGAACTCGATACTAATGCCTTGGTTCAACTCAGCCGGCCGAGGCAGTATCAACCGCTGAATCGCTTCCCGCCGCTCGGTCAAGACCTTACCCTTAAGGTCTCGGCGACACTGCCCTTCGTCGAAATCACCAACTGGCTGGCTAATCTGCTGGCCGATCAGGTCGAAGCTCATGGCTATCAGGCCGATCTCGTGCCACTTGATATCTTCCAAAAGGAGGCTGACAAAAAGCACCAGCAAATTAGCTGGCGGATCGTGCTAGCTCATCCCGGCAAAACTCTAACTACCGAGGCGGCCAACAAGCTGTTAGACTATCTGACGAACATGGCAAAAAAGCAGTTCGGAGCTGAGCGGATATGAAACGCCTGCCCAAAAGCACCCTAATACGTTTAGGTTGGTTATCACTAGCCATGCTGTTTTTAGTTAGTGGCGTTATCTTAACGGCGGTCATCGGCTACCAAGCTACCCACCAAAATAATTCCGCCAATAAGGCAAGCCAGACGGCTAATAATTTAACTTGCCGTAGTGATCCTTCGATTAAGGTTAACCAGCCGGCCGCTGGCTCCTTCAGCGATACCAAACTGGCCAGTTTCGCGCCTAGTTCCAAAATTAGCCAACTAGGTTGTATCGATATCACCGTCGGCAGTGGAGCGATTGCCCAAGCCGATAGCACAGTGAGTGTTAATTACGTTGGGGCTCTTGCGAAGGACGGCACCATTTTTGAGAGCTCATATAAAAGCGGCCAGCCAATCAGCTTTAGTTTGACCCAGGTTATCCCAGGCTGGAGCCTAGGACTGCCCGGCATGAAAGTTGGTGGCGTCCGGCGCTTGCTCATCCCGGCCGCCCAAGCCTACGGTTCTCAATCACCCAGTGCGGCTATTCCGGCCAATTCCGACCTGGTCTTTGACATCTCCTTAATAAGTGTAAACTGAAGCGTTATAGTGATGCCAAAAGCACAATATATGGTGTATTGACGTAAAACGCTACGCTACTGTAAACTACGCAGTAGTTTACAGTACATAAACAAAAAAACGTCCAAGGAGGGATTCGGACAATGGCCAAAAAAATCACAATCTTCACGACCAATACCTGTTCGTATTGCGTGATGGTCAAACGCTATGTCAACAGCAAAGGTCTCAACTATCAAGAGGTAAATCTAGACGAGGAGCCCGAGCGCCAGGCTGAGGCTTTGTCGATCAGCGGTGCTCTAACCGTGCCGGTGACGGTTGTAACCAAAGAAGACGACTCTCAAGAAGTCATTGTTGGCTATAACTTATCAAAGCTAGCTCCAGCAATTGCTTAAGTTTCTCTCTGAGTATCTTGTCTTGCGCCGGCCGAGGCCGGCGCCTTAGTATAGAATGGTTGCTATGGCTGAGGGACAAACAAAGATCCACGACTTGGTGATAATTGGCGCCGGCCCAGCGGCCTTGGGCGCGGCTATTTATACTTGTCGCGAAGATATTGAGACGGTTTTATTTGAAAAAGGGGCCATCGGTGGACTGGCGGCCGTTACTGACTGGGTTGATAATTATCCAGGTTTCGCCAAAGGCGTGGCTGGCTTAAATTTATCGGACGCTATGCGGGCCCAGGCCGAGCGCTTCGGCGCTAAAATCGAGCTTGGTGAAGTCACCAAAATCGAGCTCGGCGATGGTCAGATCAAAAAGCTCCAAACGAGCGAGGGCGAAATGCTCGCCCGGGCCGTTTTGATCGCCACCGGCAGCAGCTACCGTCAAATCGGTGTGCCCGGTGAGAAAGAATTTTACGCCCATGGTGTATCCTACTGCGCGACTTGCGACGGCGCTTTTTACCGCGACAAAAAACTGGTGGTTGTCGGCGGCGGCAACTCGGCAGCCCAGGAATCGATTTTTCTGACCAAGTTCGCCAGCCACATCGACATGCTGGTACGCAGCGATAAACTGCGGGCCAGCGACATCCTCCAGCAAGAGCTAGCTAAACATAAGGATAAAATTACCATTCACTTTAATACAACGACCGATAAGATTATCGGTGAAGGGGGCAAGGTTACCAAAGTTGTTGGCACCGATAAATTGAGCGGTAAAAAAGTTGATTTTCCAACCGATGGTGTATTCGTTTTTGTTGGCCTAGATCCTAATACCGGCTTTTTAGCCGGCAGTGGTATCGAGCTTGACAAGCGCGGTTTTATTAAGAGTAACGCCGGGCTGATGACCAACCTGCCGGGTGTTTTTGTGGCCGGTGACGTCAGATCCGGCGCTACCCTGCAGATTGCTAGCGCCAGCGGCGAAGGCGCCACGGCAGCCCTGATGATCCGTCAGTATCTCGAAGAGCTGGAGCGGGCGGTGCCAGTGACAGCCCCGACCGAAACGGCCCGCACAGGCGTGGTATCATAAAAGTTATGGCAGACCAAGTATCAGCCGGTGCTAAGCCGCCCGACGAAATCAATATTATTATTGAGATTCAACGCGGTGGTGGCCGCAACAAATACGAGTTCGATAAAAAGACGGGTCGGCTGACCCTCGACCGAGTCAACGGCACGACGGCCACTTATCCGGCTGACTATGGCTATGTGCCGGGAACCCTTTGCGAGGACGGCGATCCACTCGATGCCTTACTCGTCATTGACGAGTCGGTGCCTCACGGCACCGTCGTGCCCGCCCGGCCTATCGGTGTTCTTTATATGGTCGATGAAGACGGCGCCGATGAAAAATTAGTTTGCGTGCCGGCCGACGATATCAGTAAAGATCATATCAAAGACTTAAACGACTTGGGCGCCAGCTTCCAAAAGACAGTCGAACACTTCTACCGCCACTACAAGGATTGGAAGAACAACTGGCAGGGAGTATCTATCGAGTTCAAGGGCTGGGGCGGAGCGGCCGAGGCTAAAAAGGTTATCACTGATTCGATTGCTCGGGCTGATCACTAAAGCAGTTGCGCGCGTCAAGTTCAATCCGTAAAATTAGATAAGCATTAGTATTTTAGGGGGGCAGGTGGAGACTAAAACCAAGATTGCCATTAACGGCTTTGGCCGGATTGGCCGCAACGCTTTTAAAATAGCCTTTGATCGCCCGGACCTCGAAATCGTCGCCATCAATGATCTTACTGACACTAAAACTTTAGCTCACTTACTCAAACACGACAGCAATTACGGTGAGTATCAGCACAAGGTCAGCTTTGACGCCCAAAATATAATTGTCGAGGGTCAAAAAATCCAAGTCCTGGCCGAGAAAGACCCGGCGGCCTTACCGTGGCAAGAGCTAGGGGTTGAGGTGGCCATCGAATCGAGCGGACACTTTACTGAGCCGGCTAAGGCGCGGGCTCACATCGAGGCTGGAGCCCGCAAAGTTATTATTAGCGCTCCCGCCAAAGGCGACGGCTCGACGACCGTTGTTCTGGGTGTTAATGAAGATGTTCTAAAGCAAGCCGGCGAGATTATCAATAATGGTTCTTGTACTACCAACTGCGTAACACCGGTGGCCGCGGTACTGGAGGCCAGTTTTGGTATAGCCAAGGCCATGATGACAACCGTCCACAGCTATACGGCCAGCCAGGTCTTGCAGGACGCCCCGGCTAAAGATCTGCGCGAAGCTCGGGCGGCGGCCGCTAACATTGTGCCAACCAGCACTGGTGCCTCGGTGTCAGTCGCCCAAGCCCTGCCGGCCCTGGCCGGCATCTTCGAGGGTTTGAGCATCCGCGTGCCAACGCCGGTAGTTTCGGTTATCGATCTGGTAGTGGTTACTAAAAAAAATGTAACTGTCGAGACGGTTAATGAGGCTTTCAAAAAAGCCGCTGCTGAGCTTTTCTATCAAGGCATCTTAGGAGTTACTGAGGAAGAGTTAGTCAGTAGCGATTTTATTGGCAATAGCTTTTCGGCGGTTGTCGATCTGCCACTAACCCACGTGGTCGCTGGCAACCTGGTTAAAGTGGTGGCCTGGTACGACAACGAGTGGGGATATTGCAATCGCTTAGTCGAGGTGACGGCCGATGTCGGCAAATTACTGCACGAATCGAAACCGACTAATCCAGCTCCGCCGGCTGGCCAAGCTAGCGAGCCGACTGTTGATGAAAATCGCTCTTAGTACCGATCACGCCGGCTTCGGACAGTTGAAGGAACTCCAGAAGTACCTGGAGGACTTGGGCCACGAGTGCCACTACTTTGGCCCAGCTGCCTTTAGTGGTGACGACGATTTCCCAGATTTTATAAAACCGGCCGCCCGCGCCGTCGCCGAAGGTGCTTGCCAGCGCGGCCTAATTCTCGGCGGCAGCGGCCAGGGCGAAGCAATGGTCGCTAATCGTCTGGCCGGCGTCCGCTGCGCCGTTTACTACGGGCCGGCTGTACCCAAGCGGCCGATCGACTCGACTGGCCGTACCAGCACCGACTCTTTTAGCATTATCCGTTTAAGCCGACAACATAACGACGCCAACATGCTCAGCTTAGCGGCGCGCTTCCTAGATATTCCACAAATGAAGGCTGTCGTAAAGCTTTGGCTAGAGACTGATTTTGCCGGCGGCTCTAACTATAAGCGCCGAATCGCCGAAATGGATGGGGACTAGCCATGGCTACGGTTTGTCCGAATATACTGGCCGATTCAACCGAAGCTTATGAGCAGCAAATCAAAGCGGTGGCTGGCTTTGCCCACCGCCTGCAAATAGATCTGATGGATGGGCAGTTCGCCAAACCCAAAAGTGTCACGCCGGAGCAAGCTTGGTGGCCGGCCGGGGTGAAAGCCGACATCCACTTAATGTTTCGCCGGCCTTTGGCGGCCGCCCA
>OBEQ010730629.1_pt1 | contig 19390 bp, 16 predicted proteins | sample 1670901 | NCBI WGS metagenome assembly OBEQ01 (sample SAMEA104232315, study PRJEB22302) | groundwater metagenome | biome: forest; feature: aquifer; material: groundwater | place: USA | collected 2011-08-07 | depth 5.4 m
CCGCAGCGGCTGGGGCGACCCGATCCCGTCCAAGCCCGAGCTGGGCTGGATCGAGAATTTCGTGCACATGCTGGGCGCGCCCGGCGCGTCCAAGGATCTCACCCGCCTGATGAAGGTGTTCGCCATCCTGCATTTCGATCACGGCGGCGGCAACCTCTCCACCTTCGTGGGCAAGGCCATCGCCTCCGGCCTGGAAGACATGTTCGGCTCCCTAGTGGGCGCTATGGCCGCCCTCGCGGGCCCGCTGCACGGAATGGCCAACCAGGAATGCCTGCGCTTCCTCAAGGACATCAGCAAGGACATCAAAGACCCGAGCGACGAAAAGGTGGTCTACGAATACGTCGAGAACCTGCTCGCCAAGGGCGGCGTGCTCTACGGCTTCGGCCATGCGGTGTTGCGCGTGGAAGATCCGCGCGCTACGGTCCAGTACGGCCTGGGCGAGCAGATCGCCTCCAAGGATCCCCTGTTCCGCCTGGCGGTCACCCTCCGCAAGGTGGGCAGCGAGATCCTCAAGAAAAAAGGCAAGGCCGCCGATCCGTATCCCAATGTGGATGCGGTCTCCGGTTGCCTGTTGAGCGCCACCGGCCTCACGGACGAGAATTACTATACGGTGCTCTTCGGTCTCTCCCGTTGCGTCGGCATCGCGGGCCAGATCGTGTACGAGCGCAAGGAAGCGCGCGGCGGCAAGGGCATTCCCATCGTAAGGCCCAAGTACCTGTATACCGGGCCCAAGCGTTAGGTCAGGCCCAGTCCCGGCCTGAAGCGGCGGGCCGGGCTCTCGGTCACCGACCGACGCCGCGCCGGAACCAAGGCCCGGCTGGATTCAGTCCACCCACTCCCATCGCAAAGAGCCCCGGCAACCCGGGGTTCTTTTTTCATTACCGGACATGAAAAAGGCCTCCTGTTAAGGAGGCCTTCCGCCTTCAAGAGAAGGCTCAAGTGAGGTGCGACCGATTACTTCTTGCGACGGCGCAGGCCGAGTCCCAGACCGGCCAAGCCCAAGCCGAACAGGCCGAGGGTGGTGGGTTCCGGAACGGAGCTCGGAGCGGAGGTGGTATTGGTGAAGGAAAAGCTCAAGTCGTTGAAGCCGTTGATGCCTTCGGGGGTGCCGTAAAGGTCTTCGAAGCTCACCAGGGTGGTGTTCGCCGCCCAACCGCTCTGGACGCGGGCATGAAAGAGATTGTCGGGATTGCGCGACGCCGCGCCAGTGTAATAATCATATCCCGTGTTATTCACATGCAGGCGGAAGATAAGCTCGGTGCCGACCCCGAACGAACCGAGATCGAAAATATCGCCGGGATTATTGCCGTGGTTGTTGAAGATGAATTCATCACCGGGATTCGACGCAGCGGCCACGCCCAGATACAGATCATTGCTATAAGCTGCGGAATTGCCCTGGTAGGTAGCGATGATGTTGCTGGTGCCGCTGACAACCACGCTCAATCCCTCGGTACCGACGGCGGCAATAGGGAAAGCGGAGGCAATCGTAGGCAGCAATGCGATTGAGGCGGCCAAGGAAAGTTTTTTGAGTGAGTTCATGCGATATCCTTTTTTTTCAACTTGATGGACCTATCGGGTTCTCTACTCAGGGATATTGAGAGCCACCGAATGAAGTTCGGTCCGTTCTAACGCAAACGCTATACCAATCCGACTTTGATGAATTATTGAGGAATTTGACGGTTAATTCCGGAAACGTGTTAAAAAATCCGGCATACGGTCAAATAACCGACAATTACCGCCTCTATTCCCGCGGAAACGGCTTTGTAGGCTTTCCGAATCACACATACGAACTGTGGGCAGCGATTGACCGCCGCTCGAGGGCTTGCTGGTTGAAAACCGCGCAACTCTTCCGGCAACCCACCCACCTCCTTTGATTTCCATTCGATTCCCGCGCTTTATCCGCCGGAATATCCTGGCACTCCTTTTGTTATTAGGGTCCGTATCCAACCCGGAGTCTGGCCATGATCGGAAACTTTTTTACCCGCCTAGCCGCCTCGCGCCGTACCGTCGATCCCGATGTCGTACGGTTCGGACTCAGGCATCTCGCCTTTGCCGCCGCGATTCTGGCTCTTTGCCTTGGTGCGCGCGCGCAAATCCCCCTCGATTCCCTGAGCGGGCCTTTGTGCGGTATGATCGATCCGGATACCAAGCTGCAGGTCGCCATCTCTCCCGTCTTCACCCGGGTCAATGTGGTGGTGACCGACGCCATCGCCCAGGCGGTCGTGACCCAGCGGTTCGTGAATCCCTTCCCGTCCAAATCCGAGGTCGTGTATTTGTTTCCCTTGCCGGAGCAGGGCGCGGTCCACGGCATGAAATACCAATACCATGATTCGCTCTACGTCGCGAAGATCATGGACCGGGAAAAGGCGCAGGCGAAATACGATTCCATCAAACAGTCCGGGGGGCAGGCCGCCCTGTTGCTTCAGGAGCGATCCAAAATCTTCATGCAACGCATCGCCAGCATGGGACCGGGCGAGACCGCGTACGTGGAAATACGCCTTTCACTGCCGCTCAAGTACGCGGACGGCGAATTGGAATTGGCCTTTCCCACCCGCATCGGCCCGCGATTCCAATCGGGACCGGCGCGCAAGGCTTCCGCGTTCGCATCGGCGGTTTCGGCAATGACGGCCAAGACCGCCGGGACTCCGTGGAATCCGCCGGAGGATCGTGCCGGACCCGAGTTCCAGTTCAACGTGCTGATCGAAAGCGGCGTGGAGTTGGGTTCCATCTATTCGCCCACCCATCCCATCGACCTGGGCGGCCTCGCGGATATGCGCCCGGTCCTGGAGCAACGCAAACTGGTGGAGCCCAACGACAAGCCCTCACTGGCCTTCACCCGGGCCGCCATGCTCAAGACCCAGACCACCTATCCCAACCGGGATTTCGTGCTCAGGATGAAGCGCGCCAAGACGGCTTCCGATTTCTCCGTGGCCTTGGCGTCGGACGCTGTGGGTCAGGGCTTCTTCATGCTCAACCTGTATCCGGATCCCACCATCTTTACGGGCAAGCGCTCCGATCTGGAATTGGTGATCCTCGTCGACATCTCCGGATCCCAGTCGGGCTGGCCGCTGGATCGGGAAAAGGAGATCGCGCTCAACCTGCTTTCCCGCCTCACCCCCAACGACGATATCGACGTGCTCGCCTTCAGCGATGGGGTCACTTACGCCTTCGGCAACACCTCTCCCGTCGCTGCGAATCCGGCCAATATCGCCAAGGCGGAATCCTTCGTCCGGCCCTTGCAGGTTTCCGGCGGCACGCAATTGTTGGACGCGGTCAAAGCCTGCTTGGCCGTGCCCGCCGTAAGCGGCAAACAACGCTACTTCGTCTTCCTCACGGACGGGAATATCACCAATGAGGCGGATATTCTGACGGCGATCAAAGATCATCCCTCCAAGCCCACCATCCTCACCTTCGGGGCGGGAAACAATCTCAACCGCGCGTTCCTGGAGGAGTGCGCCAAGGTGGGTAACGGCTTCGCGACGCCCGTGGTTGAAGGCGACGCGGTGGGAATGCTGGTCGAGGGCGCCTGGAAGCGCATCGAATCGCCGCAGTTGGAGGACATCTCCATCAACTTCGGAGGCCTCGCGGTCAAGGAACCCATGCTGCCGGTTTCCAACCGCCTGTATTCGGGACTGCCCTACCGGGTGTCCGGCAAATACGACGGCGAGGGCGCGCATACGGTGACCCTCACGGCGGTGAAGCAAGGGGCCCCCGTGACGCTTTCCCGCACGGTCGACTTCAGCCTCCGGGATGCGATCAGCTGGGCGGTGCCCAAGCTGTGGGCGCGGGAGAAGATCGGCCAACTGACCCTGGCGCAGGGAACCGGAACCTCCAACAAGACCGCCATCATCAAGGTCTCGGAGGACTACGAAGTCCTGAGCCAGTACACGGCCTTCCTGGCCTCCCAGGCCCAAGCGGTGACCAACGGGAACGATATATCCGGAGGAATCGCGACAGGGATCACGGAGGCGCCACGCACCATGCTGTTCTTCGATTTGACCATGCGGGGATCCCTGTTGTTCCTGGACTGGAAGGCCCCGGTGGAGGTGGAAGCCATCCGCATCTACGATCTTCACGGGCGCGTCCTGTTCACGTGGCGGCCTTCGCGGGGCGCGTCGGCCATGGGCCGCTGGGTCTGGGACGGACGCGACGCCAACGGCGCGGCGCTGGGCCGCGGGCGCTACCTGATTTCCGTGCAGACCCGTTCCGGCATGCGCAACCAGGTGTTCGTCTGGAACCCGGCCCGCTGACCTAGGGGTAACGCGCAGGTTTACAGGACCGGGATCCAAGCCCGGTCGCCCGACCTCCCTGGGGGGAGGCGCGCCTTGGTGGGGCGCAGGGGGACCGGGCGCCCGCGCGATTGCTATACTTATCCGCCACACCATGCCCCCTACCGACTATAGGCCCGACCCGGTCCCGCAGGTTCTTCAGGACCGAGAGATCAGGGAAGCTTCCCTGTTCGGAGCCGGCCTCGCCATGTTCCTGGTGTTCGTCGGATTTTCCGCGGGACAATTCCACTCCTACCTGTTCGAAAGCCGGGGCGTCCCGGGCCTGGATATCGGCCTACTGATCATGGCGGCCCAGGGCGCCGGCATCCTTTCGCCCCTGTTCCAGGTTTCCATCATCCGGCGTTTCCATGGGCCCCGGCTGCCTTTGATGCTCTGCCTCGCGGGCGCTGGGACGTCCCTGGCGCTGCTCCCGCATCTGCGCGGGTTCTGGCCTTTGCTGATGGGATTCTGCGCCTTCTCATTCTGCGGCGCCGGGATCTTCCCCCTCAACGCGGCCTGCACTTTCGAGGCCTTGAAGGAACGCGGTCACGGTACCTTTTTCCGCATCCGCACCCTGGGGACCCTTGGTTTCCTGTCCGGCTGCGTCATCAGCGTCTTCTTCCCGCACCTGGCGGACCTGCCTCTTCTCTACGGCGGATTCGCCGCCGCCTTGTTCATCGCCCTGGCGGTGGTGGCGGTGGAATATCGGCGGCCCGCTCCGGCGTCCATCGCGGCCGTTCACGTCATGCCCACCTTTGCGAGCGCCTTGGGCCTCCTCCGGCGGCCGCGCACCCTGCGCCTGCTCATCGTACTGGGCGTCATGAATTTCGCCAACGTCATGGCCACCGGCGTTCAGGGAAATTATCTGGTGGACCGGTGGCACCAGGGACAGCGCACGATCAGCATCGCCTGGGTCGTCTCCACCGGCTGCGAGGTCCCGTTGATGCTCCTGTGCGCCTGGGTGCTGCGGAGGTATGGTCTGCGTTACGTGATAGGCCTGGGCATCGCCGGCACTTTCCTCAAACTGGCGGGTCTGGCGCTGGCCGGGCAGGTTTGGCAATATTATCTGGCGCTTGCCATGCACGGCTGCTTCTTCTCCGGCGCCTTGACGGGATTCAGCGTGTATCTGGATCGCAGCTACCAAAGGGAGGAACGATCCTCCTTGCAGGCGCTGGCGCCGGTCTTTTACACGGGCATTCCCTCCTCCCTCGCCGGTCTCACCGCCGGAATCGTCTGGCATGCATCTTCCCTGCGCACCGTCTATCTGCTCGCGGGCGGCATCGCCTTTTTGGCGGCCGGATACGGCTTCGTCTTGTTGCGGAATGGCGGCCGGAGCGGCGAATTGCAGGCGTCCTGACTGGGAATTATTTAAATTTGATACCTTTGCTACTTTAGCTGCCAGACAATCGGCCTTGGGGAGGAACCGCTCCCGGGGCCCGGCGACCGATTCCGAAATAGAGGAGCCTTCCGATGAAATACCTGAGTGCCGCGTTCGTGGTTGCGGTGGTGTTGTGCGCCAAACCCCTCCATGCTTTCGATTCCGACGATGACGGCATTCCCAACAAGTACGACGAATGCAAGGACGATCCCGAGGACAAGGACGGCTTCCAGGATACCGACGGCTGTCCGGATCCGGACAACGACGCGGACGGCGTTTGCGATGCGTGGGTGGCGGAAAAAGGCCAGTCCGCCAAGTACGCCAACGTGTGCAAAGGCTCGGACAAATGCATGAACGTGCCGGAGGACAAGGACGGTTTCGAGGACGCGGACGGCTGCCCGGATCCGGACAACGACAAGGATGGCATTCCGGACTCCAAGGACAAGTGCCCCAATGATCCCGAGGACATGGACGGCTTCCAGGACAACGACGGCTGTCCTGAACCGGACAATGACGGCGACGGCATCTGCGATCCCTGGGTCGCGGAGAAAGGTCTCGCGGCCAAGTACGCTTCCCAATGTACGGGTTCCGACAAGTGCATGGACACCAAGGAAGACAAGGACGGTTTCGAGGACGCGGACGGCTGTCCGGATCCGGACAACGACAAGGACGGCATCAAGGACGAAGTGGACAAGTGCCCGAACGAACCCGAGACCATGAACGGCGTCGAGGACGAGGACGGCTGCCCGGACAAGGCCATGCCCGCCATGCAGCCGGTGCAGACCTACCCGCTGGTGCGCTTCCGACCCTCCACCGCCGAACTTACCGTCGAAGCCGAGCCGCCGCTGGAACAGCTCGCCAAGCAGTTGAAGGAATACCCGGAGAAGAAGGTGGAGATCCGTCTCTATACCTGGTACAAGGGCAAGAAGAAGGAAGACTACCTGGCGCAGTTGCAGGCGCGCTCCAAGGCCATCGTGGACTTTCTGGTGAGCAAAGGCGTCCCCGCCTCGCAGCTCCAGGAAGCCCAGTACACCAAGGAGAACCTGGACGCCCTCAAGGGCAGCGAACAGGACTTCAATCAGGAAAAGCCGATGGAAGTCCGCTTGCTGAACTGAGCGCCCGGCCCGCGAAGCCGGTCGATGCCCGGCAAGCCTTTTTCAACACCTTGTCAGGTGATATCGTGATGAGCCGGCGGATGCAGACCCGCCGGCTTTTTAATTGACCCGGAGGGAAGGGATTGCGGCCGCCGTCGCTTCCTCCCGGGACTTCGATGTCGAATGGAGCCTGGGCGAACCTTTCCTGGGGGCAACGGACGGCGCTTCCACCGCCACCCACGGGTATCAGGAACTGGCCGTGAACGAAGGGACCACCGCCATTTCCGGCCTCTTCGGGCATCTCCTTGGTCGTAGCGGAACGGACGGGGGAAGGAATCATATTGCGGTTCGACGAGGCACGCGCGCGTTACGTGGTGAAACTGTTCGGCTACGGGCGACTGCTGCGGATGTATGTCATCTATCCGGGCCAGTCGGAACTGGACATCCCCAATCGGAAACCGCCCTCCGGCGCGGCCTTCCTGTCCGTAAACAATGAAGCCGGGTATCCGCTGCAGAGTTTCAAGCTCGCCTTGGACGCGGATACCTGAAGCCCGCTGAGGCTTGCGGGGCGCGCTAAGGTCTGGGCCGCGCGAATCCTTAAACCAGGCGCCCTTCGGCCACGTCGAACACCTTGCCGCCCACTTGCACTTCGATGTTCCGCCCCTTGGCGCGCGCGTCGATATGCAGTATGGAGTTCCTCCCCATTTCGTACCCCTGTTCCACGCTCACCCGCACCGGACCCTTCCCGAAATACCCATGTTTGATGAGGTAACCTGCAAGGCACCCATTGGCGCTGCCCGTGGCCGGATCCTCAGGGATGCCGAACATATCCGCGAACATGCGCGCATGGATGCGGTTGGCCGGGTCGCGGGTTTCCGCGCAAAAGAGGAAGATCGGCAGGCCGCGCGCGCCGGTCGCCGCATCGATGGCTTGACCGAGGAAATATTTGCGATATGCCGCCATGTCCGTGGCCGCCTTTTCCACCGCGGCCAGGTTCTTAAGAGGAACGAGCAGGAATTCCATGCCCGTGGAGACCTGTTGGATGGGGAAGCGCGCGTCGAAGTCGCCGGCCCCGCCGATGCTCCCGGTCCTTCCGGCTCTTCCCGCCTTTTCCGCCTTTCCCGGATCAAGGCCCAGTACTTTGGCGAAGGCCTTCGCGTCATGGGTTTTGCCGAAAACGGGGGCGAGTTGCCGCATCCACAACAGGCCCGCGCCGTCGTCCCCGCAACGCACGGGAATACGTCCGGCCTTCAGATCCAGGACGATATCCCGGGTTCCCGGTTTCGCCAGGTGCTTGAGGATGATATGGGCCGTGCCCAAGCAGGGATGGCCCGCGAACGGGACTTCCCCGCGGGGCGTGAAAATGCGCACCGCGTAAGCGCCTTGCCTGGGACTCACGGAGGGAATGAAAGTGGTTTCCGAGAAGTTGAATTCCCGGGCGATGGCCTGCATCTCCGCCGTCTCCAGCTTCCGCGCCGGGAGCACCACCGCCAATTGGTTGCCGGAATATTTGCATTCGCCGAATACGTCGACGATGAAGAACCGATGGCCCCCGGGGAGCCTGGCTTCGGCGCCGGCTTTGGCCCTGATGGATGCCGTCTTACGGACTTCGCCGGCGGTGCCCGGATTGCCGATCAGGGACTTGCCCAAGGTCATGGGGATTCCGCCAGCGCGATCAATTTCATGGAGGTCTCCAGGTTCCGCGTGGTCGAACGCACTTTCAATTTCTTTTCCATCAGGGTGTTGGAAAAAATCGTGTTGCCGTAACCGTTGCGCACCAGGATGTACGCTTCGGTTTTGCGCACGACCAACTCGTCGCCCGCGCCCGCAATCGCCGCCAAGGCCTCGACGGCTTCTTCGGCGGGCGCCTTGTCCAGATAGGAGATGTGGACCCGTTCGTTTTCGGCGAGTTTCTTTTTGCGCCAGGGATTCGCCTCCACAATCGCAGCCAGCTCTTCCAGGCCGCGCACGATGACGGGGACAGCGAAGCCGAATTTCTTTTGGATGCCCGCTTCGATGAGGGTGGCCAGCGCGGCATCGTCCCCGGGCCCGCTTTTGGCGACCGTCTTGGCGCCACTTTTCGCGTTGCCTTTCGCCTCCGCGCGGAATACCACATTCCCTGTCTGGATATAGGTCCTGGCCCCCGTGAACCCCAGCTTTTCGAAAAGCGCCCGAAGGTCCGCCATGGGCATTATCTTGTGACCGCTCACGTTGATTCCTCTCAATAGCGCAATCCAGGTCCGCATTCAGGCTCCTTTCGTTTCAGCGCGTCTTGGTAGCATCGCCTGGCGACTCAATGTCTACCGGCTTCATTCGATGGTCGTGGTGTGCTTTTGGATTTCGTAGTAGAGCAAAAGGCCGCCGCCGATTACGACTACGTCCACGGCTCCGCCGATGAGGATGCCCTTCACCAGCTTGTCGTTGTCGCGGATATCCTCGGCGATTTCGGTCACGTCCCCCAGGCCTACTTTGGTCTCGCCATCCCGGGTTTTCAGGTTGACGTACTTGCGGCCGTCCTGTTCCGTCAACGCCGTGAAGCGGCCCTTCAAGGTTTCCCGGTTGGGGATGGTCAAGTACACGGTCGCGCCTTTGCGTAAGGTTCCCGCCTCCGCGATGGGAATGATTTTCGTCAGGCTTTCCTGGTCGTCCCTGGCATGCCCGGTGATTCCTCCGATGACGGAACACCCGGATAGCAAGAGCGCGGAAAAGAGCAAACCTGGAAAAACCCCTCCGGAGAATGGCGTTCCGGAAAAAGAGCGATGGGAAAACAACCAATCCATCATGGGCAGGCGGAACCGGCGCGAAGCCGGGGGCGTGGTCTTGTGCGGCATCAGTCAAAGTTAATTGGTAGATTGATGCTTCCGAACGGAGGAATGCCATGGGTCATGCAATACGCGGGTTGGGTCGCAAGTTGGGTTGGATGGGCGCAGCGCTCTTGTTGGTCGGGGCGGTCGGGGCCGCAGAGGCATCCGATGCGCCCAAGGCCCAAGTTTCGGCGAAGCCGAATGCCCCCGCCGCCTGGCTGGGCGTGGCCATCGCCGATGTCCCAGCCGCGGAGCTGCCGGCCGCCTATGCCCCCGTCACCAAGGAAGGCGCGGTGCGCGTCCAGCAGGTCTTCAAGGGCACCTCCGCCGATCAGGCCGGGCTCAAAGAAGGCGATATCATCCTCACCATCAACAAGACCGAGTTGCTGGGCCGCAAAACCCTGCTGGACACCATCCACTCCAAGACCGTGGGCGATCTCGTCGAGCTCCGCATCGGCCGGGACGGCAAGGCCTTCACCCAGAAGATGGCCCTTTCCCCGCGGCCCGAGGACATGCGCGCCATCACCCAGATGCTCGTCGGCAGCCCCGCTCCGGCCCTGGACGGCAAATACTATTCCGGCGATATCGGCTCCCTGGCCAAGAACAAAGGCCAGGTCGTGCTGCTGGATTTCTGGGCCACCTGGTGCGGCCCCTGCCGCGCCACCATCCCGTCCCTGGACGCGCTCTATAAGAAGTACCACGACAAGGGCCTGGAGGTCATCGGCATCAGCTCCGAATCCCTGGAGGACCTCAAAACCTTCCAGGCCGCGGGCAACCAGAGCTACCCGCTCTTCAACGACGTCGGCCAACTCACCGCCCATCAGTACCAGGCGTACGCCTATCCCACCCTGGTCGTGATCGACCGCAAAGGCGTCATCCAACGCATCGAAGTCGGCGGGCACCCCATGCAGGACATGGAGAAGTGGATCCTCGAGTACCTTTGAAAAGCCGTTGAAGATGGGCGGCTCGGGCTAACGGCGGAGCGTTCGCTGCCGCTTCCCCGCCTTCGCAAAGGTCCGGGCGCTTACGTAACATATCCGCTACCCGAAATACGCCGGATACCTCTCCCGTATCGACAGGAATCCCCCCTCCGCCACGATCACGTGATCGAGCACGGGAATGCCCAACGTCTTGGACACTTCCACTAACCGCCGAGTGGCGATGAGATCGGATTCCGAAGGCTCCAGGTTGCCGGAGGGATGGTTGTGCGCCACCAGGATGCTCACCGCCCGATCCTGGATGGCCGGATAGAAGGTCTCCCGGGGATGGATCTGGCTCTGGTTGGCCAGGCCCCGGGTGATGGGGTGGACCTTGATGACCTGGTTGTTGCCGTCCAGGGTCAGCACCACCACGCTTTCCTGCGCGGCCACGCGGAGGGCTCCCAGCAGGGGCATGGCGTCCTTGGGTGTGCGGATCTTTACCTTTTTACGCGCGGTCAAAAAGCGACGGGAGAATTCGATGCTGGCCAGGATCTGGCAGCCCTTGGTGGGGCCGATGCCGCCGATTGCCAACAGGGTATCCAGGGTGAGATCCTCCTTGAGTTGGCCCAGCGTTTCCACCACCTCCTCGGCCAGGGTCAGCACGTCCTTACCCGGTTGACCGCGCCCCAGTACTACGGCCAGGAGTTCGGCGTTGCTCAGGCTGTCGGGGCCGGAGGCGATGAGTTTTTCCCGGGGCCATTCGTGGGGGGAGAGGTCTTTTAGGGTTTGCATGGGTCTTCCTTTCAAGGTGGAGAGGAAGATAGGGCGGTTAGGCGCGTACGACTATGCCCGTGGTCACCTCTGGTATGTCGAAGAGGTTTCAAAACCACGCGTTACCCAAGTTTGCTGGATTAATGGGCGATTTTTCCGCCAGTTGGGGTGAGGCTTTGAAAGGTTGGCCTAAAAATGGTCGTTTATCAATTTAAATAAACCGAATTTTGTTGAGTTTGTCAGTTTGAATGGAATTATTAGGGTCGGTTGGCGTCAATACATTCATATTTGAGTTTTTATTTCAAATTTTGCCTGGGAATGGAGCAAAAATAATTTGTATTTATCGGGATAGTTGCTATAATTCACACAAGTTGCGATAAGAATTTCCAAGAGGTGGAAAAAATGCCCAATAAAATGTGTACCGGAGCCGAAGCTTTAATCCATTGTATCCATCAGCATGGGGTCGAATACATCTTTGGACATCCCGGCGGAGCCGCCATCCCGATTTTCGACGCCTTGGTGGACTCGCCCATCAAGTTCATTCTGACGCGCCATGAGCAAGGCGCCACCCACATGGCCGACGGGATGGCCCGCGCCACCGGCAAGGCCGGCGTGGTGCTCGTGACTTCAGGACCGGGCGCGACCAATACCATCACCGGCATCATGACCGCGGCGATGGACTCCGTCCCCATGGTCGTCATCACCGGCCAAACCATCAAGTCCATGCTCGGCCTGGACGCGTTCCAGGAAGCGGACGTGGTGGGCATTTCCTATCCGGCCGTGAAGCACTCCTACCTGGTCCGGGACGTGAACGACATTCCGCGTATCATCAAGGAAGCCTTCTATATAGCGGAGACCGGCCGTCCCGGCCCCGTGCTCATCGACATTCCCAAGGACGTTTCCGGCGCCATGTTCGAACCGAACTACAACGTCGAGATCGATTTACCCGGTTATTCCGTGCCCACCCACGGCGATCCGGTCCAGATCGCCCGCTGCGCGGATTTCCTGTTCAAGGCCAAGAAGCCCCTGCTGCTCGTGGGCCATGGCGCCGTCATTTCCGACGCGGGCCGCGCGCTCAAGCTGCTGGCCGAGAAGCTGCAGATCCCGGTGGTGAACACGTTGCTCGGCAAAGGCGGGTTTCCGGAAACCCATGAACTGAACCTGGGCATGCTCGGAATGCACGGGACCGCTTATGCCAACAAGGCCGTGGTCGATTGCGATCTCATCATGTCCATCGGCTCCCGCTGGGACGATCGCATCTGCGGCAAGTACTCGGCGTTCTGCCCCAACGCGATCAAGATCCACGTGGACATCGACCCCGCCGAAATGGGCAAGATGATCAAGCCCGATTGCTCCATCGTGGGCGATGCGCGCCTGGTGCTGGAAGAACTGCTGGGCGTGGCCCGCAAAGGCGACACCGAGGATTGGCTCGCGCAGTGCCGGAAATGGCGCAAGCAGTTCCCGCTCAAGTACGGTAAGCAGGGCGGCCTCAAGGCCCAGTACGTGCTGGACGAAGTCTACCGCATCTCCAAGGGCAAGGCCATCGTCACCACCGACGTGGGCCAGCACCAGATGTGGGCGGCGCAGTTCTACAAGACCGACAGCCGCTTCCACTGGATCTCTTCCGGCGGCGCCGGCACCATGGGTTTCGGCATGCCCGCCGCCATCGGCGCGCAGTTCGCCCGTCCGGACGCGCTCGTCATCGCCGTGGTCGGCGACGGCGGCTTCCAGATGACCTTGTCCGAACTGGCCACGGCCGCCGTGAACAAGCTGCCCATCAAGATCCTCATCATCAACAACAAGTACCTGGGCATGGTCCGCCAATGGCAGGCCCTGTTCTTCGAGAACCGTTATTCCGGCGTGGATCTGGAAGGCAATCCCAACTTCGTGAAGCTGGCCGAGGCCTACGGCATGAAGGGGTTCCGCATCAAGCGCAACGCGGACGTGAGCAAGACCCTGGCTGCGGCATTGGCCTACAACGACGGCCCTTGCATCATCGAGGCCGAAGTGGAGAAGGAGGACAACGTGTTCCCGATGATCCCGGCCGGTTCGGCGATTTCGGAAATGGTCCTGGAAGCGCCCAAGAAGGCGATGGCCAAACCCGTGGGAAGCACTTAGAAACCAAAGTCAAATTGAAAAATGAAAATTGAAAAGTTAGGAATCGGGTCGCGCGCATGGGAATGCATGGCGGGCACGGCAGAGTCAAAGGAGCGAACGTGGCTAACGGATTGAATGGAATGAACGGCACCATGACCAAGCTCAACGTGATCGAGAGCAAGGGCGCGAAGGTCCCCCCCGCGGGCCCGCAGCACTCCATCAGCCTGCTGGTGAACAACCGGCCCGGCGTGCTTATCCGCATCGCGCTCGTCTTCAACCGCCGCGGCTACAACATCGAGTCCCTGGTGGTCTCGCCCGCGCACAACGGAAAGTTCTCGCGCATGAACATCACCGCTTCCGGGGAGCCCAAGACCCTGGAGCAGATCATCAAGCAGTTGAACAAGCTGATCGACGTGATCCACGCCAAGGATCACACCGATGAAATCACGGTGGAAAAGGAGTTGGCCCTCATCAAGGTCAATTGCCCCTCGGACAAGCGCACGGAGATCCTCCAGATCGCCGAGCACTTCAAGAGCCAGACCGTGGATTTGAGCGAATCGACCCTGATGCTCCAGGTCACCGGCAGCACGGAGAAGCTGGACGCCATGGAATTGATGCTGGACAAGTACGGCATCAAGGAGATGGTGCGCACCGGGAAGATCATCATGGCGCGGGGATCCGCGGATACCTGAAGGCGTCTAGGGACGCTTCTCCCGTCATGCGATATCGAAACGCGATCGGCCCGCCTTACCGGCGGGCCTTTTTTTTCAGTCTGAGGCCGGATCGAACTCGGATTACAGGCGTTTGAAAATACCTTCGGCAATCTGCTGAAGCCGTTCCCTGATCTTCAGCGGCAATCCATCGAATCCCGTTTCGGCCCTCCACCACTCTTCCCCGTGACGTCCGGAGAATCCGGTTGAAGTACCGCGGAGGTCTTCAGGTCCGGTATCCCGTTCGGTCAAGTATTTCCTCCTTCAGTAAGGGGATGTTGCGGTGTAATGTCCTATTCGCACGATTACACAGGGACGGCGCCGGGGCCGCGTTTGTCTTCCGACCCAAATTCCATTAAGCGCTTGATTTCCGCCGTGTCCGGGCCGAAACCGGCGCCCGGAATAGGGGACCGGGTGTTATACTTTCCATATGCCCTCGCTCTTCGAATACCTGGATTACCGGCTGTTCCTCAAGGATGTCTACCTCGAGGTCAAGCAGGCCAATCCGCACCACACCCATCGCTTCATAGAGGGCAAGCTCAAGCTGAAATCCAGCGGGCATTTCGCGCAGATCCTCAGTGGACGGTGCAATATTTCTCCCGCCTTGACCGCGCGCCTGGCGGCCTTCCACAAGCTGGGCAAGCGCGAGATCGATTACTTCGAGATCCTGGTGGCCTATAACCAGGCCAAAGGGCATGAGGAGAAGAACCGCCTGTTCGCGCGCTTGATGGGTTTCCGCAAAGCCAGGGAGAACGTGGTCGGCGCCGATCGGCATGCTTTCTACCGCAAGTGGTATTACACGGCAGTGCGCGAGGCCCTCGATCTCAAGCCCTTCCGCGGTGATTATGCGGCTTTGGGACGAATGCTGACTCCGGCCATCTCGGCCGATCAGGCCCACGAGGCGGTTGCTCTGCTGCTGCGGCTCGGCTTCATAAAAAAACTGCCGGGCGACGGCCTTGCCAAGACCGAAGCCGTCATTACCACCGGCCCTCTCGCCGATTCCGATGACCTCAAAGCCTATCAGGTGGAAATCCTGGAACTCGCCCGCGACGCCATGGACCGTTTTCCCAAGGCCAAGCGGAATTTCTCCTCCCTCTCGGTGACGCTTTCAGAGGAGGAGTACCGTATCATGATCGAAGAGCTGCGCGCCTTTCGCGGGCGCCTGCTCGAGATGGCGCGCCAATGCCGCTCCCCGGATCGGGTCTACCAGTGCAACTTCCAGTTTTTTCCCCTGGCCCATGTCAAGGGGGGGCATTCGTGAAACGCTTCCTTTCCGCGTTCGCTCCCTTCGCGGTGCTGCTGCTGGCGGCCTGCCTGTTCGATTCGCCGGAGCGCCGGGCGGGCGGCGGATCGGAAACGGAGTACATCCAGGTCGCCGGAATCGTGACGCGCCCGGACGGTTCCCCGGCGGCAGGTTGCCGCGTAGCCGTGCGTCCCGCGGAGTGGTTGTACGATCCCGAATTTCCCCGGCCCGCCGCCGCGCACGACACGACCACCGATGCCGGCGGCCGCTTTGCCGTGAAGGCCTTGCCTGCCGGCAGTTATCGCATCGAAGGGTCCCTGCAGGATTCCCTCGGCTTCATGGCGACCATCGCCATAGACTCCGGCAAAGACACGGTGCGCCTGGCGCCGGCCCTGGCGCATGTCGGCACGCTTTCGATAGGCCTGGCGGATCCGGATTCGACCTTGGATTACTACGCGCAGGCCTACGGGATGCAACGCCACGCATTGCTGCGGGCAGGGGGTGCCACCGCGGTTACCTTGCCTCCGGGCGAGTACCGCATTCGCATCATAGCCTCGGACAAGAGCGTGCCCGCCCAGGAATTCACCGAGGTCGTCATCCGCGCCGGGGCCGATACGGTCCTGCCCTCGATCCACCTAAGTCCCGCCGGCGCGCCGGCCGTCAATCTCATTTTCGACTCCAACATCGGCTTCGCCCTCGACGATGCGGCTTCGCTCAGCATGCTACACACCCTCGCCGATCGGGGCGAGGCCCGCATCCTGGCCACCGGCACCACCAATCCCAGCCGCCCTTCGCCGGCCGTGCTCGACGTCATCAACACCTATCATGGCCGCGGAAACATCCCCGTCGGCGCTTGGAAGCGGCAAACGCCCGTGGCCCGGTCCGGATACGACTCCGCCATCGCCGTCGAATTCCCACACGACCAACCGGATTGGGACTCGGTGCCCGCCGCCGCCGAGGTGTACCGCCGCGCCCTGGAAGGCGCTCCCGAAGGCAGCGTAGTCATGGTCTGCACCGGCGATGTGCGCAATGCCTGGGATCTGCTGCAATCCTCCCGCTCCCTGATCGCGCGCAAGGTCAAGCGCCTGGTGCTGGTGGGGGGCCACTACCCGTCCGGCAAGGAATTCAATTTCGCAGCCGCCACAGGCATCGCCGGCTTCCCGAACATGATCCGCGAAGTCTTGGCCGGGTGGCCGGGACCCGTGCACATGGCGGGCATGGAAACGGGCGATGATATGGCTTCCGGATCCTGCTTGACGAATCCGGCCGGCATCTTTTCCGATTTGCCGCTCAAGCGGATCTATACCATGAGCTTGCCCCCCGGCAGCAGCGTCGCACCCGGTACCAAGATCATCAAACCGAGCACCGACCTCATCGGAGTCCTCTACGCAGTGCGGGGGACGCTAGGGTATTTCGATCTGGTCACAGGGGGCGGATACGCCGTGGGCGACGATGGAGCGACGGTATGGGATAGCTCCCTGCCGACGCAACAAGCCGTATTGGTCCGCAAGGGAGGGCCGGATGCGTATGGGACGGTCCTGGATTCCGCGCTTTGCGTCCCGCCTTAGGGCTCTGTAGGAAATAACCGGCGTCAAGGCGGTGCCGCTTTTGCGCGGTTATCGGAAATGTTTGGGAAGGCCGATTAGGACGAAGGCTTTGGTCAGATCGGAATTGAGATCGGGCTCTTTTCCCTGCAGCGCGGCATCCCATTTTTCCCTCGGCACCAGGACCAAACGCCGATGGTAGGAGAGCATGGCGTTGTTTTCGTACGCGTACCAGGGGTCGGGAAACTCGAAGTTGAAACGAAGCTTGCCGTCGCCAAGTTCCGTTTTCCGGTAGATGGGATTCCAGGCGGGCGTGCCTGCGGCATGAGGCCAATCCCCCGCCGTCGCCGGGTTGGCGGAGGCGGATGCGGGGATGTTCCAGGCGAAGGAAAGCCATTTGGAATCGCGAAGATCGGGTTGGGACTGGGCCTTGCGGGCAAAGGGATTTTCCCTGGCAAGGTAGGCTTTTAGCAGTTCGCCTTCGCTGAATACGCGGGTAGGATTCGCCCCGAACTCGGCGAGATACTCTTCCAACACCGATTCCACGCCTTCATTGGGCATGACGGCCTTGTTGCCGATGCGCGTAAGGAGGACGAGTCTTCCGGGAGCGCAGCGTTCGATTTCCGCCAGCAGGCGCGGGCGGTTGGGGATGAAGTGGTAGGCGTCCGAACAAAGGGTGGCCGAGAAGGCCGCATCCGCGAAGGGCAAGCCTTCTCCCGCATCACCGCAAACGAAAAACCCGTCCCGGGCGAACCAATGGCGGGCGATCCAGACGTGGAAGAAACTCAAGTCCATGCCCACGGCGCCCTGGGGCGGATTGCGGGCGTACAGGTAATGTTCCAGGTGGCCCAGTCCGCAAGCGATGTCCAGGAGGGGTTTCGCGTCGGGCGGAACGTTGGCCAAGAGGCTCAGGGCCGCCAGGTGCCGGGGTTGGCAGAACCGCCTGATGAAGTATTGCCCCAGGGTATATCCCAGGGGCGAGCCGGGCGGAAAAAAGTAGTTGAGCACGTCCATGGCGCCGATCGATTCGCGTCGCCCAAGGACCTCGCGGCCTAGGCGTTGCTTTTCCTTCCGACGCATCCAGAGTTTGGTCCGTTTTCCGTTCGCCACCCTCCAGGGGAGCAGGCGGTTTAGGACGGCGGGGAGATCCTTGGGAACCACCAGGCATTCCAACAGGGCCTGAATGGGGTCGCCGGTTTCCACCAGACGGACAAGTTCCGCGATCGGGGTTCCCGAAAACGGAATCGCATGCGTGGTATTCTCGTACATGCAAACCGGGGTTTTCTGGATGATCGGGATCCCGTCCAGGACCGGAAAAGCGGAACAGGGGCAACGCAGGATTCCGAATTCCCCGGCTCCCGTTTTGGGGCGGGGCACTTCCTCGAACCGGAAAGCCTGGCGGCAATAGGGGCAACGGAGCAGGGCGAAAGAGGCCGTTGCCATGTCAGTCGGCCCGCTGAGCCGAGGCGGCGATTGGAGGGGCAGCGGAGAGTGCCGGGATAATCCACCGCATACGTTCAATCTCCCGAAGGGTAAAGGCCGCGAGCACAGCTGACGATGCGAATATCTAGCTATTAATTCGAATTTTCGGATCGCTTTGTGGGGCGTGGACTCGAAGATTGGGCCGGTTAAGACCGCAGTGAGGCGGCAGCGATTGCCCCGCCGTTGGACCGAGCCGCCCGGCTTTAAATCCGGAACTCGGCTCCGGCGGTGGTGAAGAGGATCCAGCGCGGGGGCTTCTGTTCCGGGGACGCGGGGAATTGCACGCTCACCGATAGGCCCAGTCCGAAGAGCACTTCGCAGGGAGGATCGATGGAGAAGCTGTTGGAGCGGTCGAGGACGCGGGCGTGATCACCGGTGAGGCGCAGGTTGTCGTAGGCCTTGATGAGGCGGGGGCCGTCGTAGATGTGCACGGCGTTGATGGGCGCGCGCGAGGTGTTGTGGAAGAAGATATTGACCTTGGTGAGTTTCGGGCGGCTGCCGTCCAGGAGGTTGGGCACGGAGAGGGGGATGTGGAACCAGTTGGTGGTGTCTTCCTTGCCCCAGAAGGTGGTTCCCCAGCCTTTGCGCGAGACCTCGTCGATGTTTTCCGGGTATTCGGGATTGACGATGTTGCCATGGACGCAGACCGTGGCTTTGGGTGTCATGGTTTTGGCGGCGGAGTGAGTACTCGAGAGCTTCATATGGGTTTTATTTTAGCATTTTCCCCCGCTATGGGAAAGAAAAATTGGCAAGTTTCACGCGGCCGGTCTAACTTTAAATCCACGCGGATCCACCCCCGCGGGAAGCGATCGGCATGGATATACTGTACCGCTATCTGCGGCATTACTGGAAGCTGGTGCTGCTGGCGCTGGTGCTGGCCTCGATTAACCAGATTTTCTCCCTGCTGGATCCCCTGATTTTCCGACATATCATCGACAATTACGTGACCCGCTTCCGGGATTTGACCTATCCCCAGTTCTTCCGCGGGGTGGGGCTGCTCCTGGCCGGATCCATGGGCGTGGCCTTCGTGTCCCGGGTGGCGAAGAATTTCCAGGACTACTACTTGAACGTTATCATCC
>OBEQ010169344.1_pt1 | contig 19387 bp, 27 predicted proteins | sample 1670901 | NCBI WGS metagenome assembly OBEQ01 (sample SAMEA104232315, study PRJEB22302) | groundwater metagenome | biome: forest; feature: aquifer; material: groundwater | place: USA | collected 2011-08-07 | depth 5.4 m
AAGGGATCGAGAGAGTAGGACGGTGCTCCGGTTTTCTTTTTCCCATGCCGCACCGGACTACTCTCTCGGCGAAAGGGGTTTGGGGAAAACTGCGAGTTTTCCCCGAAGCATGTCGGATCTCTGTGAAGGAAAGGGAGCCCAGGGAGGCCGCAGGCCGACCGATAGGAGGGAAAACCTTGGTTTTCCCTCCTATGGAGCGACCGAAGGGAGCGACGTGAGATTAGGACGGCGCTCCGTTTTTCTTTGTGGTTTGGTTCGGGCGTGTGTTCGCAGGATCGCTTGCGAACCCCAGCGTGGTTCGCTGCGCTCGACGGAAATCCTCGCTCGCCCAGCAGTAATTTTCTGGGCTGAGCAATCGGCATGAAAATGAGTGCTGGGCACCGTGCCCGCTCGGATTTCCGACGTCCTGCTCACACACCGCCCTCACCAAACCTGTGGCGATTAGAGAGAAAAAACGGCGGCTCGCTGGGCCGCCGTTTTGGTTTGGTTCCACTCAGACGTATAATAGACCAACGTGTCCCTTTGTACCCGGTACGGATTTTCTTCCAATTAAGGTCGACTCCTATGCGTAGCGGCTGATGTATTCGGTGACCCAGAGCGACGGCCGTCTGATTCTCACATTCGATCGAAGGCCGGTATGGCTGATGCTGCTCATGGGTGTGATCGTGACTCTTGGGTTGGCGATGGGGGTCGCGCTGTTCTGCTGGGTGGTGGTTGCGCTTCCCTGCGCGATCTTTTTCCCAACGGTTCCCCTCGACGCCATGATGGGTTGGGCGAGTCTCCTTGCTCTGCTTGTTCTACTGGGCGGGATCGTCCTGACTTGGTCCAGGTGGCATCACCTGGGGCTACCCATCATCATGGAAGCCCCTCTGATCTTTGATCGTTCGACGGATCGGGTAACCATAAATGGCAAACCGGTTGCTGTGCTCAGCGACATTAAGTATCTCCGGCTCATTGAAATGCACTCGATCTTCGGTTTGTACTACCCCAATTATTTGTTCAAGTTTGACCCCGATGGGATCATCGGTTACTTCGACTGCTCGTTTATCTTCTCGAGCGGCAAAACGCTCCCGATTGCCAGGCTGCATTCTCGAGAAAAAACGGGAGTGCTGGTGCAAGCCCTCGCCACCTATACCGGCTGTGAGATTCGTTACGAACGGCAGCAGGACTGGACGGACTTTTACTTTCCTTGGCAGAAACGCCGATCAAAATAGGGAAAACCAGGGAAAACCAGAGGCGTTCCGGATAGTAACGCCTAGGGGAATTCCGGGGACAGGAAACGGGATTGAGGAGTAGATACTTTAAGTGTATACTTATAGAGCGAAGGAGGAATGCATGAAAGCAGAACATATTAACATCACGATGCCGACAGAGTTGCGGGAGGCGGTGGATCGAGTGGCCAAGCGCGAGCGGACGAAGCGCAGCACCTTAATCCAGAAGGCCGTTAAGGTCTATCTCGGCCTCTCTGCCCGGAAGGCGATGCGCGCCTTGCTCAAAGAGGGCTACGCGGAGCTTGCACCGGAAGCCAAACGGCTGGAGCGGGAGTTCGAGGAGCTCGATCGCGAATCCCTGAAGTATGCATATTAGGCGAGGCGACGTGTGTTGGGTCGACCTCAATCCCACGAAGGGTTCCGAGCAGGCCGGGCGTCGGCCCATCGTGCTTATCCAAAACGATATCGGCAACGAAGCGGCTCCCACGGTTATTGTTGCGCCCCTCACCACCAAAAGTTTCGCCAAGTACTACCCCACGAATGTCCACATCCCTCGAGGCGTGGCAGGTTTGAAGGAAGATTCCACGATTCTCCTATCGCAAATTCGCACGATTGATAAGATGCGCCTTGGACGCAAACTCGGCCATCTGCCGTCATCCTATCTTGAGCAGGTCAACCACGCTATTAAAGTGAGCTTGGGTTTGGTCTTCTAACATGAAACAAGCGGTCATCAAAATTCACAAACACTGTGTCGTCTGCGGAAGACTGATGCGAGTTTTTGTGGCGGCCAGTGGACACTACCGAGGAGGTCACTATTTTGGGACGGTACCGATTTCGAGGAAGCGTGAAGTCGAGTATTGAGAATGTCCTACATGCTATTGGAAACCTGAGTACCCGGGGAAAAGGGACCGGGGTCCGAAGGGACAGGGACGAACAGTAAGAGAGGGAGGGGGCGGATGAAGCGTCTGGCGAGATTGATGGCAGCGGTGTTGTGTCTGACATGGCCGGTGGTGGCGATGAGCAAGGAGCATGGCGGTCAGGAACATGGGGGTACGACCCTGACTGACACGAATCCTCCCGATCTCTCGAAACAAAAGAAGACGCCGGCTGGCCTGGAGAAACAGGGCAATGGGTGGAAGCAGGGCAAGAAACAGGGCCGGAAGAAAGGCCGCAAGCCCGCCCCAGCGGCTACACAAGGGAAGGGCGCGAAGCCTTAACGCAAAGGGAGCGGGATCGGGTTCGCGAATTCCGGTGACACGATACGTATCCCAGGGAGAGGGAGCACATGGAGAAAGTGGCTTCGACTGATCATCCGATCCATGAACTGATCGCCAAGCGCTGGAGTCCGTATGCCTTCGACAGCCGGCCTGTGCCCAAAAAGGATCTACTCTCATTGTTTGAGGCGGCCCGCTGGGCGGCCTCGTCGTACAATGAGCAGCCCTGGAGTTATCTTGTGGCCTTGAAAGAAGAGCCCAAGGAGTTCGAGAAGCTGCTCTCGTGTTTTGTCGAGGGCAACCAGGCGTGGACCAAGGCGGCGCCAGTCCTGGCCTTAGGCGTGGCGAGCTTACACTTTAAGCTCAACGGGAAGCCGAACAAGGCCGCCATCCACGACTTAGGGCTAGCCGCCGGCAGCCTGACCATTGAGGCGACGGGACGAGGCCTGATGGTCCATCAAATGATCGGGATCCTCCCGGAGAGGGCCCGTGAGCTGTACGGCATCCCGGAGGGATATGAAGCGGTTACGGGACTGGCGATCGGCTACGTGGGAGACCCGCAGCAGCTACCCGAGAAGCTGCGGCCGCGCGATCTCACCCCGCGCACCCGAAAACCCCTGAAGGAGTTTGTCTTCAGCAGCACGTGGGGAAGCCCATCAACCGTGATAACCTGAGCTGATGTGGGAGAATTCCGAGGCAAGATACTGCAAGCACACAGGGGCTAATCTCGTGTTCTGGAATTGCAGCAAGAGGAGGGGGCGATGATGAAGCGACTGGTGTGGGGGATCGTCATGGTCTTGGCGATGGGGATGGCCGTCGATCGCGTGGCTCAAGCAGAGGAGGCGCCTGCACAGAAAAAGACCCAGTTGGTGCTTCCAGGAACTCGAGTGGCTCCAAGTGAGCAGAAACCCACCGGACAAATGGCAGCACCCGCCGCGCTGCCACCCGCTGAAAGCATCCCCGGGTCCGTTCCGAACATCCTCAAGCGGCTGGATGAGCTTTCCGCGCGCCTGCAGGAGCTCTCAACGCGCCTGACCATGATCGAACGAGAGCAGGCGGCGGTGCGGAAGGACTATTACGCCTTCAAGGAGAAGGCCCGCGGGCCCGCCTGCTCTGCGGATGGCCTCCAGTCGAGTAATCCCCTGACGGGAGTCGTCGAAACGTGCGAACCGTTTCTCTGCCGTGAGGTCACCGGCTTGTGCCGCACGGGCTGCTCCGCCACCGCCGAGTGCGCCCCGGGCTACGTGTGCGATGTGCGGCAGGGAGATGGGCAGTGCATCACGCCGTAGAACTACTAAACATTGAGTAAAGCGGACTGGTGCGGAGAATGCCGGAGGCAGAAGCCGGGAATTCGAGGCGGAGAGCAGTCATGCGGCCACGGAATGCGTAGGGAGAGCATGTCGCGTCGTGAAACGGCTCAACAGGACAAGCTGGCGGAGCGGGCGTTCTTCTCACGGCACGCCAATGCGGGACAGTACAACGCGTTGACCGAGAAGAGCAGCCGGTCCCTCATTCGGCGCTGTCTGGAGCTCAGCGGGCTCAAGCCAGGCTCGATGACGTTGGACCTCGGGTGTGGGTCGGGGGTCTTCACCCAGTTACTGCAGGAACGAGGTTTACAGGTGGCGGGATTGGATCTGAGTGAAGCGCTGGTCGCCGTGGGAAAACAGCGCGCTCCGCACCTGCCGTTTATCGTGGGAGACGCGGAGACGCTGCCCGTCCGTTCCGGAACACTCGACGGCCTCGTGCTCAGCGGACTCATCCATCATCTGCCGGACCCGGCACCGCTCGCCCGCGAAGCCTATCGTGTGCTCAAGCCAGGAGGGGTCTTCGCTGCGTTTGACCCGAATCGGCACAATCCGTTCATGCGACTCTACCGTGACCGTTCCTCCCCGTTCTATAGCTGCAAGGGGCTCACGCCAAACGAACGCCCGATCATCGCCGGGCAGGTGGCCCGGGTGTTCGGGGGGGCGGGCTTCTCGGTGTCCACGGACTATTGCTCTGTGGCCTACCGCTACATCGCGTCCGCAGGCCTGCGGTGGATCTTGCCGCTGTACAACCTGGCGGAAGCCGTGCTGTTCCACTGGACGTTCCTGAAGCCGTATCGGGCATTTGTCTTAACGTACGGGGTGAAACCATCGGAATGCCTAGAACAGGAGACGGCAGTCGCAGAGGCGGAGGCTGGGCGGCAGAGAACCCCGCCTGAATTTCCCGCAGCATGAAAAAACCGTGGGGAGTCGTCATCGGGGTCGTGGGGATGACGGTGCTGCTTGCCCAGCAGGGGCGGGTCCAGCCATCCGAGCCTCCGGCGCAATCCTTCCCCCTCGCGGAAGGCGCTCGGTGGGTGTATCAAGGGACGGTGAAGTGGACGCGACCCGACTCGGCTGAAGTGATCGAGCAGTCGATCCAGTGGGACATGGAGGTGCTCAAGGTCGTCGAGCGTGAACATGTCACCGGGGCGCTCATCAAGGGATTTCCGTCCGATTTAGCGTGGTATGAGGACGGGAAGCGTCCAGAGGAACATCTGATGGTTCAGGTCGGCCCCGATAAATTCTACCTGTTGTCGGGATCACAAAAAGACGACGCGTGGGCGCAGTTGCAAGCCGGGGACGTGTGGCTGGGTCCCCTTCTCACCGAGCACGATCTCTGGCTGGAGCTGCCGCTGGTGCGCGGGAAAGTGTTTGGCGACACCGAGAGCCTCACGCGAGCTGACCGGTGGTACTGTTGGCATGTGGAAGATGAGCTCCCGGCCGACCTCTCGCGCATCCGTGGCCTGTCCGGTCGGCGCCCAGCACGGACCTACCAGATAGCCTTCCGAACGAATCCTGACCATCAGCTGGTGTCGTTTGTGCCGGGTGTTGGCGTGACTCGGTACCTCTATCGTCATCATGGCACCGTCTCGGAAGCGGACGTCAGCCTGATTGAATACCGGCCGGGACGGAGCGGGCAAGTCCGGTAGGGAATGCTGGGGACAGGAGACGGAATGTCGGGAACAGGGACCGAGTCCGGGGGACGAGTGAGATAATGGGGGGCAAGGTCTGGAGGCGACTCGATCAGGGGATGATCTGGTTTATGGCCACCTTTGGGATTCACATCCTGAGAGTGTGCGTCGGCCTCGTCTTTATCTGGTTTGGCTTGCTCAAGGTGATCGGGAACAGTCCCGTGGCTGCGCTTGTCGCTCAGACGGTCTATTGGGTTCCGCCAGAGGCCTTTGTGCCGTTCTTGGGCGTCTGGGAGATGCTCGTGGGACTTGGGCTGCTCTTCGCCGCCGCGTTGCGCCTGACCTTGTTCTTGTTCTGGCTGCAGATGGCCGGCACGTTCCTCGTGCTGGTCTTGCGGCCGGACATCGCGTTTCAACACGGCAATCCGCTCCTCCTGACGACCGAGGGAGAATTTGTGATCAAGAACCTCGTCCTGATTGCCGCAGGGCTGGTGGTCGGTGGAACCGTGCGACGAGACAGGGACGCTGGGGGAAAGGGACCGGGGACCAAAGGGACAGATTAAGGAGAGGGAGATGAGGCAAAAGACCTTTCTACTGGAGGCGGGGGTGATCTTCACGGTCATCGCGGGGCTGCATCTCCTGCGAATTCTCTTAGGCTGGGACGCGGTGATCGGAGGCTGGCACCTGCCCCTATGGCTCAGTTGGCTGGCGCTGGCGGTTTCGGGGTTCCTCGGCTACACCGCGTTCACCTTGAACCGGTAGTTGTACCGCAGGGGAAATCCGGAGGCGTTCCGAATGGTCGCGCCTCGGAAATGGTGACGAGTAGGTGAGATGGGTTTACGGTGCCTGAGAGCGGTTGGAATACTCGTACTCACCATCAGCTGGGGAAACACGGGTGCCTGGGCGGGAGAGTTCCGAGCGCGGCGGCCGGCGGGGCAAGACGATGCGCCTGGTCAGGTACGGCTGAGGTGGATCCGCAAGGCCCGATGGTACGGACCAGGTGACTATGGGCGGAGAATCATCCATGGCGGGCGCCTGCGCTTCTATGAACTTCACGTCCCGCCGAACTATCGCAGGCGCCAGCCGACTCCCGTCATCCTCGTCTTTCATGGCGGCGGCGGTCACCCAGGCGCGGTCCGCTACGAATCGGGGATGGATCGCGTGGCAGATCAGGAAGGCTTTATTGCGGTCTACCCAGCCGGGACCCCGACGCATCCGCAGGTTGCCGACCGGCTCCTGGTGTGGAACGATGGCCGGCCGCGTCAGGATGGGTCGGTCATGGCAGAGGATGACGTGGGGTTTGTGGCGGCGGTGCTGGAGGACCTCAAGACGCTCTTTCATCTCGATGCCGGACGGGTGTATGCGGCGGGGTACTCAAACGGCGCGCAGTTCTGCTACCGATTGGCCCAGCAACTCTCGGACCGTATCGCTTCGATTGCAGTCGTAGCAGGCCAGCGCATGCCTAATGAACGCTTTGGGGTTCCACCACGGGCCATCGCCGTCATGCAATTCTCCGGCCTGAAGGATACCATTGGTCCGTATGCTGGCGGCCAGCCCTCCTTCGAGGCGGCGTTTCAGACCGACTTGCGGCCGGTCGAGGAAACGATCGCGGCGTGGGCCGCGTTTGATGCGTGTGCTGACCGATCCCCGGCCGTGCGCCGTGTGGGCCACGCCATCGAGACCCGCTATGGTCCTTGCCGAGATGAGACCGAGGTAATCCTGTGGACGTTGGAGGATGGCGGCCATACCTGGCCGGGCGGGCGGGCCATTCCGTTGGCGCGGGTTGAATTGGGTCCAGTCAATCGAGACATCAACGCCTCAGAACTCATGTGGGAATTCTTTCAACGTCATCCGTCGGGGCGTGAGAGATGACGCAGAAAACATTGTCGGCGGCGCCGCCGCGCAGCGTTGCTCCTCGCTCGCGGACTCGTCTGTCGAGTACGCCACGCTCCTCCCCGGCCCGCCTGGAGCGTTGGCCGGGGCGGGTGCGCCTTGCGCGGCTGGCCATTGCGCCCAGCGCGGCCGCGGGAGGTTTTGAAACCAACTCTAATCTGCGGAAATGGTCAGCGGGCCGCTGTAATTCAGGATAATGGGATCAACAGCGGTGACCAGGGGGTAGATTTCAGCGTGCGGTTGGCAGGTGTTGTCGGGCAGCAGCCGGCTGTTGATGCCGACGTTCTCCGCGGCGCCGATGTCCTTGTTGCCGGCATAATGTTCCTCGGGGCCATCGGAGATGAGGCGGCTGACGAGCATGTAGGGATTGTTGAGCACGGATTCAAAGGCCGTGCCATTGGCGTTGGACACGTAGGCCTGGCCGGTGCAATCGGAGGATGGAAACAGAAGGAATTTGACCGCGAAATTATGATCACTGATCGCCGCGCCGGTAAGCGCATCCAAACGTACCACCACATCGTTGGTGACATCGTAGACTTCCAACGTCTCGTATGCCACTTGAAATCCGGATTCCGTCACGTGACCTTGATTCCCAAGCAGGACACCAACCAGCGTGCCTCTCGCATCATGGACCAGCACACGCGGGCCGATGTTTTCCTTGAGCGCATCGATCTGCTTCTGGAGGGCATGGGTCGTGTTGACCAGCGATTGGATGGCGTGCGCCAGCCGCTGGATGACCGGATCCACCACTTCACCGGCGCGGCCCGATGGTGCCACCGCCAGCAGACCAAGACCGAACCCCACGGCCACGATAAGACGCTGTACCCTCATGCTGTGCCCTCCAACCCTACGATACTGCTATCAAGACTCTATAAGTGACTAAACCGGACTATTATACTGATCAAGAACTACTTGTCAATCCCGGAATCCTTGTCAACAATAGGGGAGTTTCTCGGACAGTCGTGCAGGGTCTTGAGCGAAGTCACAAAGGAGTGAAGAGATGGCGTACGACGCAAGCCTGGATCAGGAGCTGTTTTTGAAAGCCTGGGAGAATGACGCCGTGCGGCTGGTCATCGGGGTCTACTCCTACAACGGCGGCCCTCGGAAGGTCCAGATTCGGCGGGAGCCCAAGGAGGAAGGCGGCCGACCGTCGTTTGCCAAGTTGGGCCGTCTGACGAAAGAGGAACTGCAGGGCATCCTACCGTTGCTGCAGGAAGCGTTGGCCCAGCTCGGCTAGAAAATGGGACATGGCTGGCGTGCCCGTCTACACGCGCGCACAGGTGATCGCTGAAGCTACACGCCAGTGTGGCGAAACGTCGTCACGGGCATCAGGGCCCTGCGGGACGAGGGGAGCCAGGCGGCGCGGGGGGGGACGCGGCCTGAGGTTTCTGAGCTTAGCGGGCGGGGGGAGCGGCGGCTTCAGATACTGGAAGCGGAGAGCGCCAGATCTGGCCACCGTCGACTCGATTCAGCGTCGTGAGATACAACCACCCCCGAAAGCCTCCCAGCGCGGCCACCCCAATGTTGTTCGGGTTGGTGAGGCCGGATGGAGTCTCGGCCGTTGAGCCCGCCAGCGGCTGCCAGTGCTGGCCTTCCTCGCTCATCCAGATTTCCGGTGCCTGTCCTGCGTGGGGGGTGGTGCTGAGCACCAGGCGTCTGCCGATCGCTTTGACGTTGCTCACCCCGTAATGCGTGCTATCGCCGAACGTCCCCTCTCCCGAGACGACCTCCCAGGCCGTGCCATCGCGGCTGCGCCAGAGCACGCCGGCCGCTTCTGTGGTGGAGCTGCTGACCGCCGCGTAGAGATAATCGTTGAAGACGTCCAGAGAGAAGATCTTATCCCAATGCGGATTGATCAGGCCGGCCTCATACCCCGAGGGCGCGCCGACGACGGCTTCCCAGGCGCGTCCATCTCTCGTGCGCCAGATTTCAGCCCCGAGCTCCGGATTGCCAACCGACACGTACAGGGCGTCCCGGAAGACCATGAAGTCCTGGAGGTAACTGCTCTCGCGGCCTAATGCCAGGTGGATGGCGATCCGCTCGCCGGCCAGGGGTTCCCACGTGAGCCCTTGATCGTGAGAGACCCATAATTCGGCTTGACTGGCTTCATGGCTGCCGGTTCCGGCAAACAACAGGTCTCGGAAGAGCGCCAGAGCGATGATCCCGGTGTCAGTTTTGCCGAATCCATTCGGGATGGACGACGTCCCACCGACGACAGCCTCCCAGTGGTCGCCATCGCGGCTGCGCCACAGCTGGGCTCCTTGTGCCGTGTTCCAGGTCCCCGCGAGCAACCAGTCTCCGACGACGAACAGCCTGGTGACTTGCTCGTTGTGTGGAGAGCCGAAGCCAGCGGGGGTGGTCGCATCTGGTCCGACGACCACGTTCCACTGCTGGCCATCCGCGCTGCGCCAGATTTCGCATCCCGCACCCGGTTGGTACGCCCCCACGTACAGCCGTCCCTGAAATTCCATCAGCGGACCGAACATCCATCGCATGGGATTGTCGCCTCCGGCATCAACGACTTGAAACCAACCGGTCGGGGCCGGAGACGTGGCGGGACGCGTGTCGGCGTCAGACGCCTGCGCGGACAGCGTGTCGTCGGTGAGCGACATCATGAGCAACAACCCCATGACCAAACGTATGACCATCGCGTTCTCCGAGGAGCTCCGCAGTGTTCGAGTGACTTGTTGAAAGGACACTCAACAGTATATCATGGGAAGTGATGGAAAATTGAGGCCGGGCTGAAGGGCCGCGTGTAAGTCAAGGGAAAGCGGAGGTGGGGCGGGATGTTCTGGGGTCGGTCGATCCGCACGAGCACCGCGTGGCTGGTCGGGCTGGCGGCGGTGATGGGGTGTGCCGGGATCATGATCAGCAGGGGACTGGAAGCCGCGACCGAGGGGACGAAGGCGCCGGAGTTTGTGAGCGCCACGTGGTTGAATTCGCCGCCCCTGCGGCTCGCGAAGTTGCGCGGCCGCGTCGTCCTGGTGGAATTCTGGACATTCGGCTGCTACAACTGCCGCAATGTGGAGCCCCACATGAAATTCTGGCACCAGCGCTACGCCTCGGATGGGTTGGTGGTCATTGGGGTCCATACCCCCGAGTCTGACTACGAACGGGATCGCGACCGGCTGGAGCAGTACGTCCGGGACCGCCAAGTAACGTATCCCGTCGTGGTCGACGATGACTTTGCGATGTGGACGCGGTACGAGAACGCTGCCTGGCCCTGCCTCTACCTGATTGACAAGCGCGGAGTCATCCAGTATGCCCACGTGGGAGAAGGCCGGTACGGCCAGACCGAACAGCGCATCGAGGCGTTATTGGCCGAGCCATGACATGCGCGTCGAGCACATTGGAGGCATGACGAGGGTGCCCAGCTGATGCCGGAGGTCGACTGTGCCGTGGTGGGAGGAGGCATCGTGGGGCGGTGCTGGCGCTGGCGTTGGGTCGGCGCGGGCATCGCGTGGTCGTGCCTTAGGATGAGGTGGGGACGGAGCGGCGAGCAAGAGCGTCGATGTACATGGTCGTGCACAGCGAGCTGAGGATCGCGGCCGCGAAGACGTACACGCCGCTGCGGGGTTCGACCTTGGCCAGCGGGCCGATCTTCACCAGCACGATGACGATGGCGACCGCGAACACATCCAGCATGGACCACTTCCCCAGCAATCCCAGCCAATGCAGGAGGATGGCGCGTTTGGTCTCGGGCAGCCGCTCAAACCAGAGGAACGTCAGCGCGAGGAGCTTGATGACAGGGAAGACGATGGAGAAAAAGAAGACGAGGACGGCCAACGTACGATCCTGCTCCTGCCATAACGCGACCACGCCGGTCCACACCGAGTAGGTGCTCTTCCAGAAAAACATCTGCTCGGTGTAGAGCAACGGGAGCGACAGGCCAGTGATCAGCAGCGCCGTGGACAGCATGAGGGCGGCGGGGACAAAGCGAACGTGCCGCGGGTGTTGTTCGCGTAGCGAGTGGACAGCGAAAGTTCCCTCACCCATGCTTGAGGTTATAACATGAAGCGGGTTGGAAAGTAAAGATGTTGCATGCGTGGGCCCAGGTCGGCACCTACGCGGTTCCGAAAATTCGATTGCGTGATAGAACGTCGCTATGCTAAGGTAGCGCCAACAAAGGAGGTCACATGACGCCACAACTTACGGAACGCAAGTGAGCGTAAGTTGTTTGGCGGAATGTGACCCTTGACATCAGAGATGTCAAGGGTTCAATTCGGACAGACACGTTATGTCGCCCGGGCGGGCTCCATAACCTGTGTCCTCATTGAAGGAGGGTTCTATGCGACAGCGGCATCGGCTCGGAATAGGGGTTGTGGCGTTGGCGATGTTGGGTAGTGGGTGTTTCGGCTCCTTCAACCTGACGAAGAAGCTGTATCACTGGAACGACGAGATCAGCCAGGACAAGTGGGCGACGGAATTCGTCTTCCTGGCACTGACATTGGTGCAGGCCTACAGCCTCGTCGGATTGGGAGATGCGATTGTCTTCAATTCGATCCAGTTTTGGACCGGCAACAATCCCATTGAGATGTCCGCCATCCCGCAAACCAAGCGGATTGTCCGGGGCGAGGCCGAAGCGGTTCTGACGCATCTGACCGGCGCCTCCGGGGAGCAACTCGTGATTGAGCAGTTCCAGCACGGACAGCCGGCGCCAGGAGTCCGCATCGCCCGCCAGGGACAGGTCTCGGTGGCAACCGACCTGGCCGGACGGATGCTCTGGACGGCCCAGACGCTTCCAGACGGCAGTCTCATCATTAGCGATGCTCGCGGCACGCGGGTCGCGTGGTACTCGCCGGAGGACATTGAGCGGCTGATGGCATCCGCGCAGCGCTAGCTCCAAGGGGCAGCCCCGGCATCACCACGTTTTGACGTAACTGGTTGATACGTTGACACTAGGAGGGGCGGTCGGGCATACTTGACGTGAAGTGACATCGTACACAACAGGTCGTTGCTGGCGAACGGGCAAACCTCAGCCATAGAGAGGATGACATGTGGCTGACGCGCCAAGCAGTGTGGCGTGCGCCGCGAGGCGGGGGCGCAAAACTACGGATCCCACGAGGATGGCCGAGTTACCGAACCAGTCTTTTTATTGCCAACCTTCGCAAGACCGTCGGACGACGGGATGGAGAGTCCTGTCGGTCCTCGCAGGGCTCACCTGCGCGGCCACGGCGGCAAGTTGCTTCGCGCGGTTCGAGTGGCTGTGCGAGTTGACATCCCACTTTCGGGTGCAGTACGCCCTGATCCTCGGGGTGAGCACCGTCCTGTTTCTCCTCCGCCGCAAGACCCGCCTGGCGATGGTGAGCGGCCTCTTCGCCCTCATGAACCTGTGTGTGATTGCGCCGTTCTATCTGGATGTGGGCGCCATCGCCGCCCCGGACGGCCCCACGGTCCGGGCGTTGCTGGCCAACGTCGCGTGGAACAATACGGCCTATGACACAGTCCGGCGGCTGGTTGTCGACGAGAAGCCGGATGTGATGGTCCTTCCGGAGGTGGACGCTGCGTGGCTTGAAGCCCTTCGCCCCCTGGAAGCCGCGTATCCCTTTTCGGTAGTCGTCAGGCGCCCCAACGGCCTGGGCATGGTGTTCTACAGCCGGATTCCTCTCGAAGAGTCGAGCGTCGGGTCGATTGACCAAACGCAGTTGCCGTTGGTGATTGCCCGCCTCCGTCTGGACAACCAGCGGCTCACCATCATCGGCGCTCACTTCTCCTCGCCGTGGACGCCCTCCTACGCCGCGTTCCGGAACAGGCAATTGGCTGAGGTGGCCCGCCTGATCCAACGGCAGTCCGGACCGGTGGTGGTTTTGGGCGATCTCAATCTCACCTCGTGGTCTCCGTACTTCCACGAATTTCTACGCGCAACCGGCTTGCGGGATAGCCGGCAGGGGTTTGGGCTTCAGCCCAGCTGGCCGGCGTGGTTTCCGAGCCCGTTCCGGATCACGATCGATCACTGCTTGGTCTCTCGAGAGGTGCTGGTGAAGAACCGGGAACTGGGGCCTCCGATTGGTTCCGATCACTACCCGGTGCTCGTGGAGTTCACGGTCGGATCGTAAACGTGACAGAATCCATTGGAGACGACAAGCCGTCAGCGAGGTCGCTGGCGGCTTGTGCCTTCCAGGATGCCCCAGCAGATGGACATGGGCGTCGTCACACGCGGATTGAGCAGGCAAGGCCTGAGGGCGCGAAGGAGAGCCTTGCCCCGTCCCAATTGGCCGAGCGCAATGGAGATTTTGAGCAGCCCTCCGAACTCGCGTGGACGGTTCGTCGTGCTTCAGCGTGACGACGCAGCCAATTTGGGACGGGGCTTGCAGTTTCCAAAAAGACGTGTACAATAACCTTACCGAACGTGATAGGAGCTCTGACCGCCATTCATGCAGCACAAATGGGAAGGCTATAGACTGGCCGTCTGTGGAGACACGGGCGGTTTTCTCTTTTTCGGGTCGGACCGGACGCTCACGACGGGATCGCGGAGTGAGCCGACGTTCCGTAGGGAACGTCGCATCGTGGAGCAACACAGGAGGGGTATGCATGCCGCAGGTGTGTGACGCGCCAGCCGCCGTTGGATCGGAAAAGGCCAAGCTGGTTGATCCGTTTGGCTTCCAGCTACTGCTGGATCTCTATGACTGCAAGAAGGGCGCCTGCGACGATTTGGCGTTGTGCTACGAGTTCCTCGAGCAAATCATCACGGTCCTCAAAGTCGAGCCGCAGTCGCCGCCCTTCATCTTCCGGACCGACGCCAGCCGCTTTCCGGACAAGGCGGGGTTAAGCGGATGGATTCCTTTGGTGGAGAGCGGCATTCAGTTGCACACCCTCACCCCCAAAGAGTTCATTTCGATTGACATCTACAGTTGCCGCAAGTTTGAGCTCGAGCCCATCAAAGCGTTTGTGCGTTCCTATTTCAATCCGAAGCGCATGGACGAGCAGTTCCTTGAACGCGGGCTGGACTACAACAAGACCTAATACCAGTCGGGTCCGCCTGACCTCGGCGGGCTGACACGACACGCCGCCGGTGCGAGGCACCGGCGGCGTGTCGTTGTCCGTGGGCGTGGCGGTTCCGGTGAGTGAGAAGCGGAAGGATGAGCGATGACACCGTTGGACGAAACCGGCTTGTCCGGGTTGCGCGTCGTATCCTTTGAGAGCCGACGGGCGGAGGAGATGCGCCGGTTGATCCGCCGCTTTGGCGGCGAGCCGCTGGTGGCGCCCTCGATGCGGGAAGTTCCGCTGGAGGATCAGCGGGAGGTCTGGCAGTTCGCCCAGCGGCTGTTTGCGGGCACCGTCGACGTCTTGGTCCTCTTGACCGGCGTCGGCACGCGCACCCTGGTTCAGGTGCTTGCCGCCAAGCACCCTCTGGACGCCGTCGTCAGCGCGTTCGCGAAGCTGACGCTGGTGGCCCGGGGCCCCAAACCGGTTTCGGCCCTGGCGGAACTGCACCTGAGACCCCACATCACCGTGCCGGAGCCCAACACGTGGCAGGACATCCTCGCCACGCTGGACGCCAAACTGCCTCAGCGGGACCTGCGCATCGCCGTCCAAGAATACGGCGTGACCAACCAAGCGTTGCTGGATGGGTTGGCCAAACGGAGCGCGGAAGTGATCCGAGTACCGGTCTACCGCTGGGCGCTTCCGGAAGATCTCGGTCCCCTGCGTGAGGCGGTGCGCGCCGTCTGTGAGGGGTGGGCCGATGTGCTCCTCGTGACCTCCGCGAACCAACTCCACCATGTCATGCAGGTGGCCGCCGACATGGGATTGGCGGAGCAGTGGCTGGCCTCGGCGGCACGCTGCGTGATTGCTTCCGTCGGCCCGATCAGCTCGGAGGCGCTCCAGGAGCTGGGGCTGACGGTGGACTTGCGGCCGCCACACCCAAACATGGTCAGCCTCCTGACAGAGGCCGGCCGAGGCAGCCGCCAGATTCTCCAGCGTAAACGAGCGAAAGGACCTTAGACGGACAGCTTGACGCGTCGCAGCGTCATCGGGCATACTTCCCCTGTAGACAATTGAAACGGTGTGCTGGCTGGCGAACGGGCAAACCCGCCGCAAGGCGGGGACGCAAAGCCACGGGCCTTCACGGCTCGTTGGCGGTAAGCTCGTCGGCAGTAGAGCTGACGAGCCGTAGAGCTGACGAGCTGGAAAGGTAGCCGGGTTGCCGAACCAGCGTTTTTTGTTGGGAGCCAACGGGGAGGGATGGCGATGGCGAGAGGCGTGGTGTGCATGGGTGTGCTCGTGGGTGTGTTGTGCGGGACGACAACGGCCATGGCCAAGAGCCGGCCCATTCAGCAGCTGCCCAGCGATGTGGTGCGCTGGTCCACGTTGTGGGTCGCCGTCCCTGAACAGATGATTGCCGTGGGCCGCGATGACGGCCCCTTGGCCGCGTTGACCTGGGGGCCGGCCAAGGGCACCGTCGCCTTGGTTCAGCACACCGGTCGGGCAGTATGGGACGTCGTGGAACCGGATGAGAACCCCGTCCATCGCGCGCGCGCGAACACTCCCCAAGGGGTCATCCTCCGCTACGAGTTCTAAATGGAACCCTTCCGAATGTTAAGATGCAAGGTGGGTTCCATTTAGTCCCCGCGTGACGCCGCCGCAGGTTTGTGAGGAAGCCGCCAGGTTCTGGCGGCTTTCGTCTGTCCAGCCGGTTGTGAAAGGGGCTTGCACAATGCCGCAATCACAGGCATAGTTAATGCTACGGAGCGCGGTCATGGCAGGCGACGACTTCTTCCTGGGAGATGAAGGGTCTCACGTGGACGAACCGGAGGCGTGGCGGCCGTCGGTTCGCTGTCCGCAGTGCATCAGCACGGCAGCGCGCTGTGTCAGTCCCCACGACCAGCCAGCCGTTTACGAGTGCGAGGTCTGTGGGCTGCAGTTTGAAGTGGACGAGTGACCGCATCGCATGGGCCATCGACAAGGAGGAACGTTATGAGTGGAGGAACAGGACTGTTGCTGCTGGCGGCCGCGGGCGGCTATTGGGTGTTGGAACGGGCCGTGTCGCACAAGGGGCGGCTCAAGCAGGTGGGGCAGCTGGTGGGGAGTGTGATTATCGCCGTCAGCCTGCTCGGCGTGGCCTGTAAGGTCTGGTACGTCATTGCCTGCAAGACCGGCTTCTGTCCCTGGGGTGATGGGAGCAAGACCTTCTGCCCTTATACCCCGAAGGGGTCTACCCCGAGCTCGCCATCTCCCTCACGGTAACTCGCACGACGAGAACCCTCATGTTGTAACACGCCGCCGGCCGTTGAGACTGGCGGCGTTGTCGTGTTTAGGCGAAGGGGAACCAGCGCGCGAGGTGTCTGCAAGAGCCCATGAACCAGGTCAAGTGCGCCTTTTGCTTCTCGACGAACGTGACGATTGTGTCTTCTGAAGAGACGGCACAGGTGATCAGCGTGTACTGCCTGGATTGTGGGAAGACCTCGCAGGTTGATGTCGAGAATTTCCAAGTGGACACCGAGGATCTGCCTTCGGAATGACGATCCACCCTCAGAGCGCCTCAGAACGGCCGGATGGTGAGCGGCCGCGGCGACGCGTTGAGCGGGTTCCGGCAGGAGATCCGCGATTGCGGGAAGGCGTCAGATTGTTTAGAGCGCCTTTCATCACCTGGGGAGCGGCAACGTGAGCGGAGCCACGTACCTCTATGCGAGGGGGCGGGCGCGCCTGACGGCATGGGCGCCGGAGCACGCGGGGTTGTGCCTCGGCGACCTGTTGGCGCAGGTGGATGCGGCCTTCACGCAGGTGCGGCGGGGCGTCCTGCCGGTGAGGGCCCCGCATCTGCGGCACAGACGGGTTGAACGGCGGCTGTCATGAGGGTATTCTGAACAAGAAAGGAGGGAGGACGATGCACAAGCAGGACATTCGCGTCTCGCTCTGCGGCGGAGACAAATGTTGTCCTGAGGTGGCGGTGGACCTCGTCACGCAGCAGGTCCAGATCGGCGAGACGGGCAACCTTGTCATCTTGGACAAACGGGCGTGGAACGCCCTGGTGGAAAAGATTCGGTCGGGGGAGTTGTCCGCGCTCTAACTGGAACCACCATTGCCTCTTCACAGTCGTCGGGGTGGTTCCAGTTACCCCGAGCAAGCGAAGCGCGTCGAGGGGTTGCCCTTCGACTTCGCTCAGGGTAAATGCGCCACATGTTCACGTTCAATTGTAGGCGCATTTAATTCCCCGCTCGGTAAGGCAGGTTGGAAGCCGTCGGCGTCAACGCCGGCGGCTTCTCTGCGTTAGGCCTGTAGTTGGGTCAGGGCGTGGTCCGGATGGTCGCTGTAGAGCTGGCAGAAGCGGGTCACCGTCGCGATGTCGGGGAACCGACCGCTTTGGTGCATGAGCCGCAGGGTCTTGGCGCGGCGGGCCGTCTCGTCGATACTGTCGCGCGACGTGCGCCCGGCCTCCGTCGCGAGCCGGTCGCGGGAGACGCTGCTGGGGGACACCTCGACGAACTGGCGGCGCTTGCGGTCGTAGCTCCAGACGGTTGAGAACAGCACGACCTGCTCTTCCATGCCCGCCGTCTCCACGGTTTCGTCCACGATGCGGTGGATGCTGCCGTTGACGTTCAGCTTCCGCAGGATGATGAACACGTCCACCAGGCTCACCTGCACGGGCGGGACGTTCATCGGTTCGTGCTGCAGGCGCAGGACGGTTTCCCGCGCGGTAGAGGCATGCACCGTGCTCATGCAGTACTTGCCCAGCGTCATCGCCGTCATCATGTCGCGCGCTTCCTCGCCCCGCACCTCGCCCACGAGGATCCGGTCGGGCCGCATCCGCAGGCTGTTCTTCACCAGGGCGTTCGTCTGGACGCGCCGGCAGCTCTCCAGCCGCGAGCAGTTCTCCAGGAACGCCGTGTTGAGCTCCAAGGTGTCCTCAATCACGACGATCCGCTCGCCCTTGGGGATGAAGCTGAGCAGCGCGTTGAGGAGCGTCGTCTTGCCCGTGCTGGGGCCGCCGGCGATGATGACGTTGGAGGGCCGGACGCGCAGCCCCTCGACGTAGAGCCAGAGCTGGGCGGCCAGCTCGTAGGACAGCATGTCGTTGTTGATGAGCTGCAGGATGGTCAGCGGCTGGGTCTTGGCGCGGGTGATCGTAATCTGCGGTCCAAAGGGCGAGGTCGTAATGTTGACCCGTCCCCGGACATCAGCCAGCTCCACGTCATTGATGGGGTCCATGTCGGCGCGGCCGGCGAAGATGAGGAGCTTTTTGATGAACAGTTCCAGCTCCCAGTTGGAGCAGAACCGCTGGTCGGTTTTCACCAGGCCCCGTCCGGTCTTGTGGACGAAAATCGGTTCGGTGGCGTTGATCAGGATATCTTCGACGTCGGGATCGTTGAGGAACTCCTCAATGAGGTCGTAGGAGAAGAACGCGCGCAGGTAGTCCTGACGGGCCTCGTCGGTTGGCAGCGCGGGAAACCGCCCGCCATCCAATTGGGTCAGCTGGTGGAGCGCGGCGCGGGCCAGCTGCTCCCGCTCCTCTTGGGGCTGGATGAGGCTGATCCGGCCCCGGAGCGATTCGAGGAGCGCGTTGGTTAATCCCAGCCAGGGTGGCTCATGGAACTGATGGTTGGTGCTGATGGCGACGCCCTCCTGAAAGAACCGCGACGGGGGATGCCCTCGCGGGATGACTGCACAGCATCTTCAAGTGTACCTCAGGAAACCGATTCTGCCAAGATCAACAGCGGCAACCAGATGAGCCCGCATGGCCTCCATGAATCGTTTCGCTTCCTTCGCGCTTGGTAGTGGTCAAGTTTGAGGGGTGACCCGGAGCCAGGGCTCCCATCCGCCCGCAGCCGACGACGCCGAGAGTGCGGCGCGGCGAGGACGGATGGGATGGCGCAGGGGCAGGACCCGGCAAACTTGACCATCACCTCGCGCGTGGCACGCTTGCCGAGCCACTCGCATTCATGCTACACTACCCACGAGAGAAACAGCGGACAGCCAACAGCGAAGGGAGGCCGGCATGAGCCGCATCACGAGGATCGTCATCGGTCTGGCGGTTGTGAGTGTTGGGCTTGCGACTCCAGCGTCCATCCGGGCGGAGGACGAGGGCGCTGGGGAACTGGTTCCGCTGACGCAAGAGGAACGGCGGGGCACCGAACAGTTTCTTGCGACCCATCCGGACCCGGCGGACTTGACCCGGGCGGTCGAGGAGGATT
>OBEQ012562626.1_pt1 | contig 19386 bp, 22 predicted proteins | sample 1670901 | NCBI WGS metagenome assembly OBEQ01 (sample SAMEA104232315, study PRJEB22302) | groundwater metagenome | biome: forest; feature: aquifer; material: groundwater | place: USA | collected 2011-08-07 | depth 5.4 m
GTGGCGGGTCTGTACACAGTTTTGGTAGAAATCAGCATATGCGTCGAGGGCCTCGAAAATGGCGCCGTATCTAACCCTGATTTTTCTTTCAAATTTTAGAAAGGTCGGGGTTGGTATTTTTCTGTTTCTGTATTTTTTGAAGTATCTTATTGATCTTTTGGATTGAATCGAAGTCATGTATCGATAGGGCCAATACATTCTTATTTAATTCCTTGAGTTTCGCCAATGTCTTTTTTATATCTTTAGCATCCACCATATCCGTTTTGCTCAAGAAGAGGTACTCATCTTTTTTAAGCATTGATTTACTATATCTGCCGAGTTCTTTTCTTACTGTTTTGTAATCGCTGACGGGTTTTTTCGATTCAGCCGAAACCAGATGAAATAGAATGCGCGTTCTTTCAATGTGGCGAAGGAACTTGATTCCAAGCCCCTTGCCTTCGGAAGCTCCTTCTATGAGTCCTGGAATGTCGGCCAAGATGAGGTCGTAAAAAACACCGAGGTGGGGTTCTAGGGTGGTGAAAGGATAATTGGCAACTCGGCTATTGGCTTGAGTTAGTTCGTTTATTAGACTCGACTTTCCGGCGTTAGGCAGTCCGATTATACCAACATCGGCTATCATTTTGAGCTCTAATCGGATATTAAATTTTTCTCCAGGCAAACCTTCTTGGAATCTTCTCGGGCTTGTAGCGTGAGGTCCTCGGAATAAGAAGTTGCCCTTTCCTCCATGTCCTCCTTTGGCAACAAGGATTTGTTCACCGATATTGATTATTTCATGGTCAATGCTGGTGTCCAGGTTGTGGATGACAGTTCCGATGGGAACTTTAATAATAAGATTTTCTCCGGCTGTACCGTCATTTAATTGATGTCTGCCATTCTTCCCGTCTTCAGCTTTAAAGACTTTCTGGTTGCGAAGGGAGTTAAGAGCGCCAAGATCGGATATGGCTATAAAATAAACATTTCCTCCGTTTCCTCCGCGGCCTCCAGTCGGGCCAAGAGCCCCTTTGTTTTTATTGAAGGCAACGATGCCCCTTCCGCCATCACCTGCCTCAACACGAATTGTCAGATCATCTACTATCATGTCGGTATTCTATCAGAGAAATTGACAAAAAGCATGTCCGACTACCTAGAGTCTGGGATGTTAGAACCTGAAAATAAATAGCCCGCGGAGCGGACTGATTACTAATGAACAGAATTGTTTTATTTCCTATTTCATTTACCTCGACTCTTTCTTAGCGCTTCCAACCTAAGCCTCTTTATCTCCAATCGCTTCTTAGTTTTTGGGGAGCGTGATTTCCTATATTTGCTGACTCCGGTGCGTCTTTTTGACATATGTTTGTTTGAGGTGATCTCAGTTAATTTATTATCTGATCATAACAGATAACAAGGAGAAGGGGAAATGCCCTCAACTACAATAAAACACCCCCGCTTAGCGGGGGTGTTTTATTGTAGTTTCTAGATACAACTAAGACGCCTTGGTTACATTCTCTGCAGCTGGACCCTTGTCGCCCTGAACAACCTCGAAGGTAACGGCATCGCCTTCTCGTAGCTCTTCAAATGTAGTACCAACTACATTTTTTGAGTGAAAGAATAGATCCTTGGACTCTCCCTCTCTGGCGATGAATCCAAATCCTCTGTCTTCCACCTTTTTCTTTATCGTTCCATTTTCAGTCATGATTTTTGATTTGTTTATTATTATTTAAAGACCCGACCTAGTCTATTCCCTGACGGTGACTTAATAATACACTAATTTGTTATTATGTCCACTAGAATCTGTGATGTTATTCCGCTTTACCTTCCTAGTATAGGTGTTTCTGGACAAATGGGATAAGTGCCGATACTACCGCATGACGATAAAGTTCGACGCGGTCTATAATCCCATTTGTTAAAAGACCGATAGCACCCATATTCTGTTTTGAATTATTTTGTCCAAATACTATATCGCTTGCATCGCCGATTTCTTTACCTTCTTCCAGTACAAGTTTGCGAAAGATAGGCGGGGCAAGAAAAGTACATGACTTCCCTTTGCCGACTTTTCCAACTTTTGACTCAACAACAATCCAGGCGAATTCATGGAGTTCGTTATTTATATCTTCGACCCCGCCTTCAAGACCGACATAGAAGTCTGCTCCGGGTGAAAGTTTTTTTGCATCTGCCACACGATTAAATGCTCCCCTGAGTGTTTCTTTATCAGATAGCGGTTGGTCCGAAATTCCAGATGATGCCTTCACTCCTTCGAACGCAAATTGAACATCTGGAAAAACAGAACCAAATGCAAGTTTAACAGTTTCTACTTTAACTGGATTAGTCGATGCTACGACGACGATCTTATTCATAAGGTTCTATTTCTATATTTTAATCAAATAATTCAGGTTCTAGTGGAGCGTTGATGGTGCTTTTGACAATCCCATGTGAATTCTTGTTCCCCAAAAGTTCTGGGATATTGAGGGCCATAGCAATTGCCCAAGCATCATTGACCGAAGGATATGATTTAACCGGACCGATTTCTCTAAATCCTACTGATTTATAAAATGCGGCTCGTTTTTGTTCTTCCGGATGTTCTTCATCGCCCGGATGAACGGCGATACAGAGCTCATCAAGCTTTTTATAAATTGCATATTGCAAGACCAGCTGATACAGCTTCAATGATGGGGACCTGGTCTCGATCATCGTTAATTTGGGATCGATTTTTTGTAACAAGCTTAGATCCACTGCTAGTTGCGAAGTCTCAGCAATTTTCTTATGCGCCTTTCGAAAAATTGACAGTTCTTCTTCGTACAAAAGATCCATTGGCAGTCCTATTTCAGAATCGGGGACAACTGAAACGGTGCCAAACATTTGTTGATTTAATTCGGCAATAAAGGTTTTTGTCTCCGGCGATAGAATGAACGGCTCAAAAGACGAAGGCTTGGCGGGGTCCCCTAAGTCATGTTCTTCATAAAGCCGTTTAGATAACATGAAGGCTTGGCGACGCTGGGCTTCGGTTCGAGCCACCCCATATATATATTTGAGTTTCTTATCTTCCGGGGAAGTTAATACTTCAGGCATTTTTTCATGTCCAAGGCGACCTTCTTGAGTCTGAATATGTTCAGGAATATTTTCAGGTTGTGGATTTTCTTGATTATGAGTTTCACCCATGGTTTATATAAATGTATTTAATCATCTTTAGATTAGTTCGTCTATCCTTGGACAAAACAAAAGCCGACGGTTAGTCGGCGGTCCTTATTCCTGATACTCAGGAAGACCTTCATGCATCAACCAAAATCTAGGTTCGGCAGGTTTTTCTATAATACTGCCATTATCCAATCTTATGTGGGCATATCTGTATTTTTCAGAACCTCCACCATAGAGTCTCTTCATCTCGATTTCTATTACTTGTCCTTCGCGAGGGTTGTCTCTAATATGTGCCATACAGCCGTTCGCTGTTATCACTCTAACTCTATCTCTGGTATCAATTCTGATAGATCCCAAGGTATTAACAAGTTTCATCAGCTACTCCCTTACCCCAGAATATAAAAATAAAATACCAGCTAAGTTGTATTCTGTCAATGCATTGTTGAAATAAAAAACCACTCATCGAGAGTGGCGATAGCGCTCATAGATAGCTAATCTGTCTAAATCTATTGCCTCGCTTAATGGAATTTCTACTAACGACTTTACTGTTGCGAGTCCTTCAAAGGCATGGGTTTCTATGCCTTCAAAAGTTTTAGCATAGGCCCTAGCTTCCTTGATGTCTTTTGCTTTAACTACGAATTCCGACATCGTATTTTTATAAGCAGTTAATTCTTCTGCACTTGAGGCGGCTTCCATTGCAGGTTCATCTGAATTAACCCAACGACTAAAAGTTACCTTAAAAAAAGCCATGTTGTCCTCTCTGTTTTAAACAACTCGTCCCCGTAAGATACCACGAAGTTTAGTGGTAGAGCAAGACGGACAAGCTGTGGCTCATTTGGTGGGAATTGAGCCTCAGACTAGTTCGTATTGGGCGTGTTGGGGACTTCCGACACGCCTTAGACTCCCTCGGCGGCGCTTTTGTTGCATTGATCATAGAATCAAGCATTAATTCTGCCCAGAGGCAGGATTTTTAATTATCGATTGATCTCAGGATGGATAAATGGGATAATAATTCTATGGAAAATTTACCTAATCAAACAATCTCAGCTTCCGAAAAAGCTCGACAAGCGGCCAAGGCCATTAAGGTAAAGATGGTTGCGTATATCGGTGCTGGTCTTGGGCTTGTAATCGGTCTTGCTTGGAATGATGCTATAATCGGACTTATAGGTTATTTTTATCCAGACAAAGGAAATGGGGTTATAGCCAAACTAATCTATGCAGTTATTATTACCGTGGTTGTTGGTCTAGCTCTCTACCTTGTTGAGAAATCTCTGGAGGATGAGAAAAAATAAAATAATATGGATAACATAAAAAACTATATCGGAGTGACAAAGATAAGACTATCAGTTCATTTTACTATTTCAATTTTATCTATATCTACTATTGGGACGCATTTATTTTCAAAAACAGTCTTTGAATGGTCAGCATCAATACCAGTCCAATGGCCAGAGACTTTCAATATCAAGCCATTTTCCAAAAATTTTTCTGGTATCTGACTTGAGTCGCTAAGATGCCCTACAAAGCGAGAATATTCTTTATTGTCAGGCACTCTTGTAAATGAAGCGCCCCAACAACTTTCTATACAGTCATCTTGTGTAGCTGTCCAAGCTATCGGAATTGGTTTTTCAAATACTTCTGCTTCGTAATAATTTTCGCAGTCTTCAGAAGAATAGTTATCATTTGCATCGCCCAAATCTTTAATCTCTTTACCATTATCCTCGATAACATAGTAATGGTCATAAGAGCCATAGTTATAATATCTGTGCTTGGAAACTATAAGATTTCCCTTATTCAGTCCCCCGCTTATCACTTCAGGCGAATTACCGGCTGATACAAAATGCAATTTACCAGTAGAAATCTCGACTGAAAAGATGGCTGCTGAAGTACTCCAGGCATAGCTTGAAAAATATACCCTTTTCCCATCTAACGAGAAAATTATGTCCTGCAATCCATAAATATTAGAAAATGGGAAATTATCTGAATTTGAAAAAGAATAACTTGATACCTCTCCAGTTTTGACTAAGATTTTTTCTTCTCCTGAGTCGTTATCTTTAATCCAGATCTCATCATAAGGAATATGGCCATATTCCTTATATTCATCTGCAACATTAGTTTCAGGATAAACCCTAATGAATACGGTAAATTTTTTGTCGGGAGATAAAATACTCGTTTCTCCCCAAAATGGAAATTCAATTTGCTCATAATTAGTTTCTGAAACAAGGGCCGCACTATTTTTAATTGATGCAGATAAAGATAGCTGCTGGTATGGCCACACGGATATAAAAAAGGAGGTAATAAAAAATGTGCCAGTAGAAAATATTATAAATTTATTTAACATTAACTTATTAAAAAATAGACTAATTTTATTTATTCCATCATACTCTTACGAAAAATCGGCACAAGCGTAGACTTGTCCATTGGCAGGGTTTTTAGATATAGCTTGAGATTTTTGGATAGGGATGTTAAATTTAACAAATAATAATAAATTAATTTAAAGAACATGGTACCAATCAACTATTTAGTGGTGTTAGTCGCGGCAGTTGCCAATATGGTTTTGGGGTCGTTGTGGTATGGGCCGTTATTTGGAAAAAAATGGATGGCCCTATCGGGCGTAAACTCCCAGACTATGGGTAAGAATGGTATGGGCAAGACATATGCTCTTGCTTTCGGTGGTTCGTTTTTGATGGCTTGGGTTTTAGCTCATGCCTTTGTTTTTGCTGCCACTTACTTAAATATGTGGGGACCTCAGTCAGGATTAATGGCCGGTTTTTATAATTGGCTTGGCTTCGTAGTACCGGTTACCCTTAGCTCGGTATTATGGGAGGGAAAGTCGTGGAAGCTATGGTGCCTAAATAGTTCCTACTATTTGGTCGCGCTTATGACGATGGGCTTGATAATCGCCTCGTGGATGTAGAATCTCCTTCGACTTTATTCAGCATAAATCACTATAAGTCCAACCATGCGTTGATTTGGGTGGTTTTTTTTGCTATACTATAAAAATTAAAAACTGAATATTATCTTGAATAATTAACTTTTTAGCTCCGCGGTAGCTCAATGGTAGAGCGGCTCCCTGTTAAGGAGATGGTTCCAGGTTCGAGTCCTGGCCGCGGAGCAAAGAAGTTAAACAAATTTTCCGGAATTGTTCTTTGGCGATTCGTCTAATTTATGAGAAAGTTTGGAGAAAATATGAAAATGAGAATATCAAAGCCAAAAGAGATTGCCACTGGCGTGGTACATAAAATACCATCAGACTTAAGAAAGATCCTTATTTCTGACCCGGCGGTTAGGGCGGCATGGGAGGATATTACGCCACTAGCGCGCAATGAATGGATTTGTTGGATTGAGTCTGTCAAGAAAGCAGAGACGAGGAGTAACCACATAGAAAGGACGCGCACGGAGCTCAAAGAAGGAAAGCGTCGGCCTTGTTGTTGGGCCGGTTGCCCTCATCATTAAAAAATTGATATACTAAAACTATGCAAAAAATAGCTACAAAAGTGTTCGTCTGTGCATCCATAGCCTTCTCCATCGTCGGTATGCTGCTGGTCTTAACGACTTCTCCTCAAAGCGAGGGTCCGAATGTTGTTTTGTTAAAACTTCTATTCGCGACAGTTATTATTATTTTGACCTCATTTGCGTTAAGCGTTGCCAGCAAATACCTGAATAGTAAGTCTTAGTTCTGACACCAATGCGTCAGGGAGCCAAGAAAAATAACCTGATTTTATGTGGGTTATTTTTTTACCCCAGTGTGGACCGGCGAATCTAAACCGTTGACAATTCATATAATTTATGAGAAAGTCTGGTTAGTACATATAAAGGAGATTGGTGAGGGATGGCTAGAACGAAGCTTCTATTTATTTGTAAGGCGAATGTTTGCAGAAGTAGGACGGCGGAAGATTTGTTCCGAGATTCTAGTCAATATGAAGTTAAGTCAGCTGGAATTCGGTGGCATAAAGATGGTGGACAGGTAATAGGCCAGGGGCTCATTAACTGGGCTGATCGGATATTCGTTATGGAGAGATGGCAGCTTGAATATCTGTCCACCACTTTTGATATAGAAGGCAAAATAATCATCGTTTTAGACATTTCCGACATTTACGGTAGGGGAGACGGAACTTTAATTAATACATTAGTTTTGAAGTTAGGGGCTCTTGGAATAACTATCGAAGATTAAAATTAAAATGAGTTTTATAAAGCCAGTCATAAGCTGGTTTTTTTATTTACCACTTTTAAGCTAGAATGTAGAGATGATAGACCATAAAGTCACAAGGGAGCCATTCTGGGCTATAAGTTCCGAGGAAACTCTTAAAATTCTTCAAACCAATAATGAAGGATTAACCAGCGACGAGGCGATTAACCGTCTTAAGTCTTTTGGTTTGAATACCATCGAAACAAAAGATAGTTTTTTGGGCTTAAAACTTTTTTACGATCAGTTTAGGAGCCCTCTTATTTTTATACTTATACTGGCTGGTATTGTAACTATTTTTCTTAAGGATTGGATAGATACTTCTGTTATTTTCGGAGCAGTTATAGTAAATGTTCTTCTTGGATTTTATCAGGAGAATAAAGCCGAAAATGTTTTAGAGCTTCTTAAATCTTATGTTAAAACCCGCTCTCGCGTTCGCCGTTCTGGCCGCGAAGAAATTATAGATGCCGCTCATCTTGTTCCCGGAGATGTTATCAGGGTCACCCAAGGCGATAAAATTCCTGCCGACGGGAGAATAATTTTTGCTAACAATTTTGCAGTTGATGAATCAGTTTTAACTGGCGAATCGTTGCCCGTTGAAAAGAAGGCTGATACCCTTGAGCCGAGTGTGCCGGTGAGTGATCGGACATCTATGGTTTTCGGAAGTACTTCGGCCGTGGGTGGTTTTTCTGATGTTGTTATTACTGCCACTGGAATTCATACTGAATTTGGTAGAATAGCATCTCTTATTTCAGAAAAAGGAAAAACCAAAACTCCTCTTCAGGTGGCCATTTCGCGGTTTTCTCTTTTGTCGGGTGTCATTTTATTAGTTCTTACCATTGCTCTTTTTGGATTGGGTATTTATTTAAAGTACGATCCATTTGAAATGTTTCTTATAGCTGTTGCCATCGCTGTTTCGGCTGTACCCGAAGGATTACCAGTTGCTTTAACGGTCATTCTAGCAGTAGGGGTTGAGCAACTTGCTCGCAGAAATGGTGTGGTTAGGAAGTTACTTGCCGCCGAAACCCTTGGCTCGACAAACTTAATACTAACCGACAAGACCGGCACTCTTACTGAGGCAAAGATGGAGCTTATGGCCGTAATCCCTCGCAAAGGATCCAATCCCGCACAAGTAGCTGATTTGTTAAGGGAGGCAATGACGACGGTAGATGTGGTTATTGAAAATCCAGATGAACCGTTTGAAAAATGGCGGATGTTCGGAAATATTATGGAAGTAGCCTTAGTTGAGGGGGCGGCCAAGAGGGGTATTTTGATCAATCAGTTATTTAAAGAAAGTCCGGTATTTGACCGATTGGCTTTTAATTCAAATAGTAAATATGCTGCTTCTGCTCATGCTCACAACGGAGGTCGTCGGATGATGCTTTTGGGAGCTCCAGAAATATTACTTGGTTTTACTAATCTTTCCGAAGAAGAAAGAAACGAAGTTACTAAAGAAATTGACACAAGAGCTTTTAGCGGAGAAAGAGTTTTAGGGGTCATTTCCAAAGAGCCATGCCCCGACTATCGAAATTTAAATGGCCATAATTTTATTGATTTTAATTTTGATGGATTAATAACTTTTCATGATCCTCTTAGAAGGGGAGTTTTTGAATCCATAAAAAGGATAAGCGAAGCCGGTGTCAGGACGATAATTGTTACAGGAGATCACAAAGGTACGGCCGAAGCTGTTGCTCGAGAGCTTGGTCTCGTTGATGGTAGGGGAGCTGTTTTGACCGGTGATGATTTGAATCATCTGACGAAAGAAGAATTATTTGCTCGAGCTGATGAAGTATCGGTTTATGCTAGGGTTACTCCGGAACAGAAGGTGGCTATTGCCAAACTTTACCAGGAAAAAGGGTATATTGTGGCCATGACCGGAGATGGTGTCAATGATGCTCCGGCCCTTGAAACAGCCAATATCGGAGTTGCTTTAGGTTCTGGTACAGATGTCACTAAGAGTGCGGCCGATCTGGTCATAATTGATAATAATTATGAAACGATAGTCGTGGCGATAGAACAGGGTAGGAAGATACTCGACAACATTAGAAAAGTCATCGTTTACCTTTTGTCAGATTCTTTGGATGAACTTTTTCTTATCGGTGGCTCGATCATTATGGGCATAGCTTTACCCATTAGCGCTATTCAGATACTTTTTGTTAATTTCTTTTCTGATAGTTTTCCAGCGATTGCTTTCGCTTTTGACGAGGGCGTTGATGAATTGGGTAATCAGCCAAGAAAGTTATCAAAAAATATTTTTGATGTCAGGATGAAATTTCTGGTCATTGCTATTGGGGCGACGACCAGCGCTCTACTTTTTATAGTCTATTGGTCTATGCTCAAACTCAATTTACCCGCTGATCTGGTCCGAACATTTATATTTGCTACTTTTGCTACTTATACTTTGCTGGTTTCTTTCTCTTTGAGGAGTTTACGAAAAAGTATTTTTAGATACAATCCGTTCTCCAATCTCTATTTAGTGGCTGGCGTTTTGATGGGTATTGGATTAACGACAATGGCCGTCTACTATCCTCTTATGCAAAAAATATTAGGGACAGTATCGTTGCCCCCAGCATGGGTAGGCGGAGTCATTGGAATAGGAATTTTGAATATTCTAGCTGTCGAGCTTGGGAAGTGGATGTTTAGTAAATTTAGTACCAATGCCAATATTTGATCTGTCCATTATTGCCTCAGCTTTTATCGCTGGGGTTCTGACTTTTTTTGCACCCTGTACTTTGCCGTTGGTGCCGGCCTTTTTGGGTATTATTTCTGGTGCCAGAATCGAGGACTTGAAAAATCCAGAAATAGCTAAGACGGTTCGCTGGCGTATATTCAAAAATGCCGTCTTTTATGTTCTTGGATTTTCTCTTGTTTTTATTTCTTTTGGTGTGGCGTTTTCTTATTTGGGAACACTTTTTGTTATTCAAGAATTATTGGAAAAGGTTGGGGGTTTATTAATAATTGCTTTCGGGCTTGTTTTACTTGGCTGGCTTAGGATTCCTTGGTTAAGTTCGGAGAAACAGATTGCTGTTCCGCGATTGTTTCACAATGTTTCGCTAGCCAACTCTTTTTTATTAGGGGCTATTTTTGCTCTCGGTTGGTCGCCCTGCATTGGCCCACTTTTGGGTTCTATTTTACTTTTGGCTTCAACTTCGGGAACGGTTTTTGAGGGGACTTTCCTGTTGGTTGTTTTTTCAATCGGCTTAGGTCTCCCATTTCTTATCACTTCACTTTTGATCGGCAAAGCATTCACTGCTTTTGGAAGATGGGGGAGCATCCTCTCGGTTCTCAATAAGGTAGCCGGAATCTTCTTAGTAGTTATAGGATTCTTATTAATATCGGGTAACTTCTCATTAGTCCATAGCCAATTAAAAAACTATTTTTATAATTTTCAATTTTTCGAAGTGTTTATAAATAAGTTTCTGTAGGTTAGGGAATCGTTGAATAAGAGTTAAAATCTACTTCGTTTACAGTGTGGAGTGCGTCCAAATTATGTCCCAGGCCCTGAGCAGTATCTATTGTTCCGATTTTTTTCTTATTAGTGCCGATGATTAAATAGATTTCGTTGCTACCAGCTTGTCTTATTAGGTTTGATTCAGGATAACTTTCAAATTCAGTTTGGTTAATATCTGCGATATCTGCTACCGTGAATGTGTAAGAATTAAAAATATCCGGATTCAGAATATGGCGCCTATATCCCATATTATTAACGGCATAAACTTCTTCTTTTTCGATCAATCGGATCAGATTATTATTAGTGATTGCATCAACCATATTCTTGGTCAGGCCATATATTTGATTCCAGGGGTGGCCATAAGAATTGAATATTTCAGCAGTTTTTAGCCACCGTTTTTTATTATTGTGAAGTACATATACTTTAGTTTCTCCTTCAATATAGACGAGAAAGTTATCGGGGAAATTATTATGATTGGTTATAAAGGGCGTAGCTGAAGCTATTTGTTTGACCAGGTTTTTAGCCGGATCAAGCTCGAAGAATACAGTGCTAATATTGTTTTCTTTAGTCTCTTCTATGAAACGCTGATTCGAGTCAAGTAAGAATGAAAGTTGGTATATTCCTGCTGGCATATCTTGTACATCAATATATTGATCGGGGAGTTTGTAGTCATATATATCAACCCACCCGACAGATACACCTTGCCGATCTTGGGTGCAGTCAGCAAAAACTTTGTTTTTTGGCGCTCCTTCAAGACTAGGCATTGAAAGCTCATTATCGCGTAGGCAAAAAGTCGTTTTTTGTCTGATCGCCAAGGGCGCCCTGGAATTGGTCAGAGCAAGTTTGACTGATCCAAAAATATATTCTGCAAAATCACCATAATGATAGTGATCATGGGCTACATGCCATGTGAAGTTACCAACAACCTTATCTTCGAAAGAGCCATCTTCTTTGGTGATACACTGGTAAACATCCCTAGGTTTGTCGCCCCTTACATTGGGATCGCTGATTAGTTCGAAATGTTTTTTTCCTTTGTTTACAAAACTGGCACTGAATTTTATGATGCGCCTACCATTAAGTTTGCTTAACCTAAGGTCATAAATAGCAAAAGGGGCTAGATCGGGTAATGATGCTATTTGTTTATCTGGAAATAGAGCTGAGATTTGAGACAGATTATTATTACTTGATAGGCCAAAAACATAAAATCCAGCACCCATGACCGACAGGGTATAGATAAGAAGTAGCTTTTTTACCATTAATTTTTAGTTACTCGATATATAACATTAGCTTTGTCGTCGGAAATATAGAGAGAGCCATCGGGGCCGAATATAACATCAACTGGTCGTCCGAGTTTTGCATTTGTGGAAGTAAGCCAGCCCGTAATGAATGGAGATTCGCCGACGATTGTATTGCCGACTACATCAAGTCTTACAATGTCATAGCCGACGGGTTGGGTTCTGTTCCAGGAACCATGTCGGGCAACGAGAAGGTCTCCTGAATAAGATGAGAATTGAGAGCCAGTTACAAAACGAAGGCCTAATGGAGCGGAGTGAGCCTGAAGATTATAGGTACTTGCCTGGGTGGTTCCGCAAGAGTTGGAATTATACTGTGGGTCCACTATCTTTTTGCCGTAACAGAAAGGCCACCCGTAATTACCCCCATCCCGGATAATATTGATTTCATCAGGCGGAAGATTATCGCCAAGAAAATCACGGCCGTTTTCTGTTCCCCATATTTCTCCACTGGTTGGGTTAAATACAAACCCGACCGAGTTGCGAAGGCCATTGGCGAAGATACGGCCACCAGTTCCGTCAGCATTAAATTCCCAGATAGTTGCTGTTCCTTCTTCTCCAGTCGTGCAATTGTTACATGCCGAACCAACCGATACATACATTTTGCCCGCTGAAGAAAAACCAATAGTTCGTGAAACATGTTCTCCTCCGGTTGGAAGATTTGAAACCACTATATCTCTTGCTCCGATAGCCGCATCATTATTATATGGATAGCGGGAAACTTTCCCTTCTTCGGCTATGTATAAGTAGCCATTGTAAAAGGCAAGTCCATGAGGAACATGAAGCCCAGAGATTACTGTTTTAATTTCATCGGCAATGCCATCGTTATTCTTGTCGGGCATTGCGAATATTTTGCCGTCATCCGGTCGGCCGTCGGCATATAATCCCTTACTTGAGGGCATGCTTACAAAGAGTATTCCATCGGGAGAAAAAGCCATGAATCGAAGAGGTCCGATTTCTTGACTAGTAAATAAAGATATCTTATAGCCAGCAGGAATTGAAAGAGGCATATTGGTTTCATTGATAGATTGGGCCAAGCCCGAACGCCGATAAACCGGTATGTTTGAATAGGAAGTATAGGTACTGCCCCTTGAATACCAACTGAATTCTCGTGAGTTGATGCAAAAAACTTTTTGGAAAAAATCATGGTCCTGGGCGGTGGCAGCTTCTCCACTTATATTGACCCAATTTAGATTTGCAGTATCTTCGCCGTTAACTTCTATAGCATAAACCTTTTGGTCACCCGTTTCACAGTTGCGGAAAAGTCCTGAAGTCGGCATTTTATCTATAACCGCATCGTCAAACCGCTTAACATTGGGAAAACGCAAGTGTCCATAAAATCCGAAAATAGTAGGGGAGAGGAATAGCCGTTTAAAACCGAATTCATTAATAATATATATATCAGGGTCGTTAAGGTTGCTTGAGCCGACTATATCTCCCTCATGAAGCCCAAGAGATTTATAATCAACCTCAAGATGGGCTGATGTTATCCGGGGTAGCAATAATAGGACGCTTAGTATGAAAGAGACTGGTAATAGAGTATTAAAGGGTCGTGTAGCCATACTCTGATTATACTCTTTATCTGTATCAATTGATATGCTACGGTCTGGTTGCATTTTATTAAATTTTATGGTATAATGATCGGAATGATTAAAGTATTAACCGCCACCCTAATACTCGTGGCCATTACCTTGGCCGCTTTTTCTTATGGTACTCTCGGATCATCAGAGCTGGCCCAAATAAGCGACTCTGTAATAAAAAATGTACAAGAAAATCCGGAGGCAAGGCTTTTGCCAATTTCTGCGACCAGAACCCCCATTGCCCAAACGGAGCTTCAGGCCGCGGCTTATAATAATTTTCTCCGTTTTTTTGGAGGTGAAAATGCTAACATAGATTTTGGCCTTGTAGAGCCCGTATCTGGATTTAAACAGAATATTACAAAAAAACCTTTTGGTATATTTATAACTCCCGAGAACTCTCCTGTTGAAAATGACAAATTCGCCGGATACCATACTGGCGTCGATTCGGAATTTACAGATAACTCGGCAGAAATATCGGTTTTAGCTATTGCTGATGGTACTGTCATTGTTTCTACTTGGACAACGGGATATGGGGGCGTTGTCGTCATAAAACATATGATAAAAAATGTGCCCTTGTTTGCTTTGTATGGGCACCTTGATAAGGCTAGTTTTTTGCCGACAGGGACTACTCAAGTAAAAGCCGGGGATCAGATAGGCGTTTTAGGAGATGATCATAGTGAGGAAACTGATGGTGCCCGTAAGCATCTTCACTTTTCAATCTATACCCGAGAGAAGGTGGATTTTCGCGGTTATGTCCCAACAGAAGAAGAACTTTCTTATTGGCTTAATCCGCTGGATCTCTATTAAATGAAAAAGAAAGTCTTAATTTTATTTTTAGTCGCTATTCTCATTATCGGTGGAGCGTTTTTTGTTTATAAAAAATTGGACAGTAGCAATGTAATTAAAGAGCCAATTCCATCAGCTCAAGTTTATCAATCATTGACACCCTCTGTTACTTCTAAAATATCCCCATCTCAAACCGTACCACCCACTACTAACTCCTCACTACCATCCGAAATTAATCTCGCCGTTTCTTTTACTTCTCAAGCACCGGCTAAAAATTGGGGGTTACCATATGCGGAATTTTGCGAAGAAGCATCGGCTTTGATGGCCGCGAGTTATATAAATGGATGGTCTATTCCAAGCATTGAATTTGCTGACCAGAAGATGCTTGAGATAAAAGAATTTGAAGAACAACGCTTCGGATATTACAAAGATACTACTGCCGAAGAAACGGCAGTGATTTTGAGAGAATTTTATAAAATAGAAAAAGTTAAGGTGATGTATGAACCAACCATTCAGGATATAAAGAAGGCATTATCGGAGAACAGGGTGGTTTTAGTGCCGGCAGCCGGTCGGCAATTAGGCAATCCTTATTTTCAATCACCTGGTCCAATTTATCATATGTTAGTTATCAAGGGCTATACCAAAGAGGGAAATTTTATTACTAATGATCCCGGTACCCGCCGAGGAGCTGATTTTATTTATGCTCCAGATGTTCTAATGAATGCCAACCACGACTGGAACGGCGGGGATGTTAATAACGGTCGGAAGGTTGTTATTATTGTTGGATAAGAATTCTCACTCTCGTCTCTTCAGAAATACTCTCGGCCTCAGTCCATTCAGGGCACAGCATAAATTCCTACTGGAATTTTGCTTTGTACTCCCTGAGGCGATTCCCGCTGAGTTCCTCGCGTGAACCTTCGCCTTGCCCGGTCGCGGTCCGTAAATCCCTTCATAGACTAAGGCCTGCGTATTTCTGGATAAATTAAATCTGTGAGAGAATTCCCACCAACCCCTTGCTTACTATATAAAAATGTGGTATAATTGACTCAAGTTAGATCACCGACACGAGGAGGCACGGATGGGCAATAGGCGTCTATATAACGAGAGAGGTTTTCTTGTTAAGGAGGTCGTTAATTTCGATGAAGGAAAAGCTTGGCATCTGATAGGAACCTTTATGGAAGGTTCGGTAAAGATGCGAAACCCGAAGGAATACCGTATTCGAATCAAGCCGGATCCAAGGTGGTTTGGTGTAAGCAGGGTAGCCTTTCACCCTGATCGTGTCTATGAGTGTGAGAGTGTTTACAAAGCGACTCGCAGACACGTATATGGTTCAGGGAAGTGGTACATTTCTCCTTATCGCGATCCGAAGGTTTCCTGGTGGGATCTTCCTGGAACTTTCTCGTTCGAAGAGTTTGACGTGGTAATGTCTTCGGCGCCGTTGCTCTCTGGCTTGTGAGTGGAAAGTAGAAAAGGAGAGAAGGATGAATGAGTGGGCGGTGAGAAAGAAGCACTACGAAGAAATCCAGACTATCTTTAGGAGACTTGGATTTGTAGACGGCCACGGAAGAGTAAGAAAGTTCGTTGGCTATCTATTTTCTCCAGCTCTGGAGAAGTCAGGACACACATCTGCAGAGCTCGAGAAGTGTCAATGTTGGAGGGAAAGATTTTCGCATCGGCGGGTTACCGGCCACCCATAAGGCCGGTTTTTAATTTGGCAAAAATACATGAGCAAGGGCTACTGTCTTATCGCGCGCTTCGAGGAGCGGACGGGCAAGGTTGGCCTTCTTAGGCCAGAGGGAGCGACGAAAAGCAGTGAGTCCCGACGCTGGCGGGACGAACGGTAGCGAAAGGCAGTAGCCCTTGCGAATCAAGGTTGATGCGGGTCCAACTCGGAGTCAATTTGAGGAGTCGAAGGTAATTGTCGCAAGCGACGGGGAAGGAGAACCAGTAAAAATATAAGTTCAATTAAACTGGCAGCGGAGAAAGCAACCGGTATGGCTAGAATATCCAGTGATGGTGTCAGAAGATAGCCGCCGCCGACGGCGATAACTAAGCCGATAATAGACATAACCACGGGAATGACCGTGTTTTTTGTTGCATAAAATGCGCGGGCAAAAAGATGAACAAGCGATTCTGTCGGCATTGCTAAGGTGAACACTCCTAGCGTCAGGGCTGTTTTTTGTATTGCCTCTTCGGTGAAGTTTCCTCCACCCAGAACTATTCTAATAAGTGGCTCTCGAATTATAAAAATAAAAATTGCCGCTAAGGTACTTCCGGTAAGGATCAGCCAGAAAGAATTTTTTAAAACCTTACGAAATTCTTCTTGGGAGTGGTCGGCAATGGCCTTGGCCATAATCGGAAAGGCGGTAGTAGAAAAAGTAATGCCAATCAAACTAACTGGTACGCTTTGGAAGTTTCGGGCAAAGTTCATTACCACTACCGAACCGGCACCCAATGTCGAGGCAATGACTGTGAATCCCCAGAACATCGCCAGCTCAACCGGATGGCCGAACATTTTCGGTATCATTAATTTTATTGTTTTTTTGAATTCCGGAGTTTTGAATTGAAAATTAACTTTAAAACGGAAACCCGAGACAAGGGCGTCAACTATTCTTGTTAGCATATGAAGCCCCGCTCCAACAACCGTACCGATAGCAACTCCCATAATTCCAAATCTGGCAGAAAGGAAAAATGTTCCCCCTATTATTCCAAGATTATATAAAACAGGGGAGAGTCCATAAAAAAGAAATCTTCGCTTAGCAATGAGCATTGCTCCCAAAGTATTCGAGATTCCAAATAATATTGGCGAGATTGCTAAGATGCGAAGGATTTTTGAAACTATGGCGAGATCGTCGTTGCTGAATCCGGGAGCAACTAGAATACTTATCGAATTAGCAAAGATGGCAATGATTAACGCCGAAATTATCATAATGCCGGTTGCGGCACTTATGGCCGAGTTGGTGTATTCGTCGGCTTTTTTCTTGTCGGAATAAAAAAGTTCTGTAAATATCGGAACAAAAGCGGCGGCAATGCCCGAGGCGATCAAGATATTAAACAGAAGGTCGGGGATAAGAAAGGCGGCATTATATGCATCGAGAGCTCGTGATGCTCCAAAAGTTTGAGCAAAAATCCTGTCTCGAAAAAGACCCAAAGCATAAGAAGTCAGAGTAGTTCCGGCCAAAACCATGCTTCCAGCCGGGATGATTTTTTTCATTACAGACATAGTGGCAGTATAGCACGAGGGTCTTAGTTATGTAATAATCTGTCTTATCATCCGTCTTTATATATGATCAGAAACACAGCGATTATGGAACAATTCATGAAAGCTTATGACGAAATGTCAGACGCGATTTTTAGGCATTGCTGGTTTAAGATTGGCGATAAGGAAAAAGCCAAAGACATAATGCAAGATACTTTTACTAAAACTTGGCAGTATATAAACCAAGGGTCTCAAGTCAGTAATTTAAAACCGTTTTTATATAAGGTGGCCAATAATCTCATCATTGATGAGTACCGCAAGAAAAAGGAACTATCGCTTGATGGGTTGATGGCTGAAGGGTTTGAGCCGGGATTCGATGAGATTGAAAATACCGAAACGGCAATTGATGCGAAGCTAGTCATAAGTACTATTAACCAACTCGATGAGAAGTATAGAGAGGCAGTACTGATGAGGTATATAGATGAACTTTCGCCCAAAGAGATAGCTGAAATTACCGGAGATAGTGAGAACAATATATCAGTTCGAATCCATCGCGGGTTAAAGCAATTACAAGAAATATTAGATAAATAATCAAATTTATGGATAATCTAGAAAAATTTATAAAAAACGCGAAAGGTATTCGTCTTAGCAAGGATGAGAAGGCTACTATCAGGCAGTCGGTTTTAAATTTCATTTCTCAAAATCTTGTAAGATCAGATACTGCTCCCCGTCTTAGTTATGGGTCGAATATATTTTTCTTTAATTATTTTAACCTAATAAAAACTATGGCACTATTACTAATTATTTCGTTGATGGTTGGTGGCGGGGTAGGTTTAGCTGCTGAGCAAGCTTTACCTGGTGATTCACTCTATCAGGTAAAAATCGGAATGAACGAAGAGGTTAAGGGTTGGTTGTTAGTTTCAGAAGAGGCAAGAGCTAATTGGGAGGTTGAACGCGTTCAGAGACGCCTCGAAGAGGCAGAAGAGATGACTTCCAGGGGTTCGCTTAATGCTGAAACTCGAGCTGTAATCGAAGCAAATTTTGAAGCTCAGTCCAAGAGAGTCAGAGATCGAATCGCTAAGTTTGAGAGTAAAGACAACTTCAATGCGGCAGTCGGAGTAAGTTCTAACTTCGAGGTTGCTCTTAAAGCTCACGAGAGGATATTGGCCGAGCTATTGGACGAAGAGACCGATGCTGTATTGAAAATTGAGATAAAGCCGATTAAAATTCGAGTTGGTTCTGAGGCCAGTGACGCAAAAAAATCGAGAGAAGAGAATGAGGATAAAGTTTCAGCTAAGGTGCGAGTAGATATCCAATCAGCTGCTGAAGGAAAACTCAAAGCGGCGGAAAATAAAATCGAAGAAGTGGGAAAGTTCATTAAAAATATGGAAAGCAAACTTGGAGCTGAAGCGACCGCTCAGGCTAAAGCTCGCTTAACCCTAGCTAACCAAACCGTTGTTGAGGGCAAGACCAAGTTTGAAAGCAAAGCTTACGGAGATGCCTTCATTCTCTTTCAGAAGGCAATCCGAATTGCTCAAGAGGCTAAGTTGTTAGTTCAAGCTCGCCATGAACTAAAGATTGATGTTCAGATAAATGGCAGCAGAACAGCGAGTGGTTCAGCGGAAGTTGATGATAAAGATAATGATGGAGACGATGACGATGATAGCGAGATGGAAATAAAATTGGAGACAGAAATTAATGGCAGAGGCAACTCTAACGGAGGATCCTTAAATGGTCAAGGAAAATTAAAGATTAATTTGAGACTCTAGTATTCAAAAAACAAC
>OBEQ010010405.1_pt1 | contig 19379 bp, 23 predicted proteins | sample 1670901 | NCBI WGS metagenome assembly OBEQ01 (sample SAMEA104232315, study PRJEB22302) | groundwater metagenome | biome: forest; feature: aquifer; material: groundwater | place: USA | collected 2011-08-07 | depth 5.4 m
CTGTATGTGCAGGCACTCAGAGCAAGTATGATAGAATTACAACGTCTGAAGTTGGCTACGTGAGTGCGTAACATGAGTGAATAATATATTTACATTGTCTCGATTGCCTTCTTTATCTTGGAAAAGCTCCATTGCAACCTTCTTAACTCTATTAGCTGCCGGTTTCTTAATGATGTCTGTGCAAAAAGTACATGCAACGGCAATTGTTCAACATGGCGCTACTATTTCGAAGGGATGCACAAGTCCCAAGAGACCAGGTGATACGACCGATTGCGCCTTTACAGTCGGCTATAATGATGCGGCCGGTGATACAATTTCTATTGACGAAGCATGGGATGTAGAAGATTTTGGAGGAGATAATGTACGTGTGCCATTGGTAGGAAATGCGCCAATAGTTGCAGTATCCGGCAATACAACCTGTACTGTTGCAGGAGCACTTCCATGCAAAATAGGGAAATCAGGTAGTGTACTCAGCGGTTTGCCGGGAACTGCAGGTAACGGATCAGTTACGTTTGGATCAAACACCTATGTAATTCAGGCAAATGATCCGGATCCGCTCCCTGATCAAGCAAATGCGAAAGTTCATGATCTTTGTGATGATCCCAATACAAGCGGTTGCGAAGGCAGCAGTAATACTCTTCAATTCACCAGTTCGACTAATTTAATCCATCCCCATACCACATTAACTAAAACAGCCGATCCCAAAAGCGGTCGGGCGCCATTGGATGTGACCTATACATATCAGGAAAAAAATGACGGAGATGATCCAATCTCAAACGTAATAGTCTCGGACGATAAATGCTCACCAGTTAAACCTACTCTGGGAATTGATCTTATTCATAATGTTGGCGATACGAACAAGAATGGCGTTCTTGATCCGGGTGAAACATGGGTATTCACTTGTAAAGCGACTTTAAATGAGATAACTACCAACACCGCCACGGCTACAGGTACGGCTTCAGATCAGCAGCCGGCTCCGAAGGAGACATCCGGTGAAGTTACGGTTACTGTTATCAATCCCCATACGACTCTCACCAAAACGCCATCAGCAACAATTGTTAGAAAAGGCGACTCAGTTACGTATACATATAAAGAGAAAAATGATGGTACTGATCCGATTACTAATGTAGTTGTCACAGACGATAAATGCTCTCCGGTAACTCCTACTCTAGGAGGCGACGGTATTCATAATACCGGCGATACTAATAACAATGGAGTCCTCGATCCCGGAGAAACATGGACATACACTTGTAAAACAACTCTAAATGACACGACCACTAATGTGGCAACAGCTAGTGGGACGGCTTCAGACGATAAAGCTGCGCCTGATGAAAGATCTGGTGAAGTTACGGTTAAGGTTATTAATCCCCACACTACATTAATCAAATCAGCTGATCCAACCAGCGGTTTAGCGCCTCTTGATGTTACTTATGCATACAAAGAGAAGAACGATGGTAATGATCCAATTAGTAATGTAGTTGTCACGGATGATAAGTGCTCGCCAGTAATTCCTACCCTCAAGGATGCTACTCACAACACTGGTGATACCAACAGCAATGGAGTCCTCGATCCGGGTGAGACGTGGGTTTATACATGTAAAGCGATATTAAATGATACGACTACGAACACTGCTAAAGCTACGGGTACTGCTTCTGACGACAAAGCAGCCCCGGAGGAGACTTCCAACAAGGTTACGGTGACAATCCAAAAGCCGGCTGCTCCCGGCCGTATGACCGGAGGAGGAAGCGTATTTACCAAAGATGGCGTGCGGGTGACGCATGGATTTGAACTTCACTGCGATATAAATGTGACTCCAAATAATCTTGAGATAAATTGGGACAAAGGCAACAAGTTCCATTTAGATACACTTACCTCGGCAACTTGCAGTGATGATCCAAGTATCGTGCCAAATCCACCGGCGGCAGGATTTGATACTTATGTGGGTCGCGGAACGGGTAAATATAATGGAGTCGCAGGGGCGACCGCGGAATGGACATTTACCGATGCGGGAGAACCGGGCAAGAATGACACTGCAAAGATTGTTATCAAAGATGTGAATAATGTAGTTGTCCTTACAGTCTCCGGTAATCTGAAAGTAGGGAATCAACAAGCCCACTAACCTGTAGTTTTTACTAACCACATCGGTAGTGATATCTGCTATAATTTATAAAGAGGGGAGGTGAGGATATATGAATAAACAAATGATGTGGATACTCGTTGTTGTCGCGCTTTTTGTCGGAGCATACGCGGGATATTATTATGAGAAAACAAAGTTAATTAACATAATGATGGTCGCGGAGTCTGACATGCAAAAGCAGATTGGTGATCTCAAAATGAAAAACGAGCAACTGATGAAAAAATGGATAATGGAGGGCGGCAAAATGATGGAGACTCCGCAGCCGTCAGGCACAATGATGGAGAAGTGATTATAATCTGGAGTTGTCAAGCTAGACCAAATGGGGTTATCTTTTGGGATTGTAGTTCTCGATCATGATTACAGTACCATCGGTGATTTTTCCATGCCCTTTTGTATCATTACTAATAAGTTGACAGTTTTCAGTCTGCGCGGTTGCTACAAATAATGCATCATAAGCAGCTATTTTATAGTAATTGGCAATATCTGTTGTTAATTCTAATACTTTTAGCGTAGGCTGCTTTATAATTAACGGTAGAGAAAGAAGGTTTTTGATAATTTCTTTTATATCTAGGCTTGACAATGCTTTACTTTTAATCAAAACATTCAAGAGTTCTATCGTCAATAAATCAGGGACGATAATTGTACTTTTGTTTGAAATCAATTCGTTATAAATTTTACGGGATTTTTCTACTTCCAACTCATCCTTTTGATTAAACCATTTGACTACGACTGAGGTATCAACCACATACATATGTATATTTTAAAAATGAGTGTCGCGATCTTTGCGCAATATGTTACTTAAATTAACTCCCTGTGTTTTTTTGCTAATCCTTTGCATATCTTCCCAAATTTTTTCGCCTTCTTGTTTTGTTAATCTTTTTCTGGGATTTTGAGGATGAGAAATAGGTAAGCGTTCTACTTTAAATCCTGATGGAGTAGTCTCAACCTTTACAATTAAATCTTCTTCGGGCCACCTTAAAGCTTGGCGTATTTCCCGGGGAACAGTTAATTGACCTCTTTCTCTGATTTTGGTAATTTTTTGGGTGTAATTCATACTAGTGAGAATATCACACTACTGCGAATATGTCAATCTTTGGGTTCGGGGGTTAGGAATTCTTCCCCTCTGTCGTCTAGTTTTTGGGGGTATTTGCTGGGCTTGAGCCAATAGATGTACGCGCAGCCGGTTGGTTTTCCGGCTTTTTTATCCCATCCGGCGGTACTGCATTTTTTCATCTTTTTTCCGGCATTTGTGGTGAAGAGTACGAGTTTGTTGCGGCAGTCCGGACAGTCTTCATCAAGAGATTCTGTGGTGCCGTTGATCCATTCGACGAAGTCACAGCCTATTGCTTTTTTGGTTTTTGCATCCCAGCTTCCTTTAGAGCATTTTTTCATCTTCTTTCCGAAGCGGGTGACAGCGAGAATTAATTTGGAACCGCATTTGGGGCATTTTTCATCCAGCTCCTTCGGGTCTACCGTGAACCACTTTACATAATCACAACCGACATTTTTTTTGGTTTGCGGATTCCATGATCCGGTTGAGCATTGTTGGAGTTTGCGTCCGGTTTTGGTGATCGTTATCTCGGCAAGCGGATTGCCGCATTTGGGACACATACCTTCCGGAGTTGTTTGTCCTGAGCTTGTCGAAGGATCTGTTTTTGTCATGAGTTTATATACATACTAAGCCTTTTGATAAAATGAAGTCAAGAGAGATTTATTTTATCCAGCCGGAATTACGAGGCTTGCTCAATATAGATCAGGTACTCTGCTAAATAAAACGAAAATTTCCTAGATTCTTAGAAAGGATAACCTTTCAAGTCCTGGAAACCCTTTGCGGCTGAAATTTCTCCTGTTAAGTTCGCAATATGCAAGATAATGAAGTTATTGAGTACAAATGCTAGATTTTGTTTCCCGGCTCCCATACTTGTTAAATCAAACTCGCGATCCAGGTCTTTCTCTTTTAATGTATCGATATAATCTTCGGTTGCTTTGTAAACCTTTTTCGCGAATTTTTGCAATTTTGGAAGATCTATTTTTACTGTTTTCGTCCATTGTTCGTGCTTGTCCCATTCACTGAATGACGGCATTGGTTTAGATAGTCCGGTTTCTGCGTTTTTCTTTGCAGAAAGCGGGGTCTTGTTTTCGAGCATTGTTGAAACACAAACATCTTCACCAATCACAGAATGAGCGTACGCGGCACCAACGGGAAGCGCTTTTCCGGTTTGGGCAAAGTGAAGATTTTTGTTCAACACACCCGCAATTGTCTGTTCCTGGGTATAATGAGCTGATTGCAACTGAGTCTTTAATAATTGAATAGCATTCATCTTTATCACCTCCTTGTTATTGTGATCTGGGTCTATTATAAGAAATGTGTGTTGATTTGTAAACTACTTTGTGTATAAAATTCCTTATATGCAATTCAGATTAGGGGACGCTTGTAATAAGGAGAGTAGCGTACTATACTACAAACATGGGAAAGAGAGAACAGGCAAAATTAGTAAAGGTATACACAAAATACCGTACAGCAAAGAAAAAGCGCAGTGTGCTGACTGTTTTTCGCGCGTTTATGCCTGAAATTATTTTTAGAACAACAAAGCTTGAAGGCGAGCCAATTACTCGTAAAATGGTTTCTGCCTTATTCAAGTAATACATGCGCAACTTATCCACAAAACCTAAAGGCGCGACTTCATATAGAAATACTGCATTTGGCATTATTCCACGCTCAAGACTGCTGACGCTTGAGATTGGAGGAACGAAAAGAGGCCTTGAGTATATAAGCGAAGTGATTGAAAAAGATAAGAATGTTCCTATTACGTCTGAGCTGATTTGTAAGTTGCATGGTGTTTCTTTTGGTTGGATTTTTCCAAATTGGGCAGGCAAGTATCGGAAAATACAAGTAACTTTCTCAGATAAAGAAGCTCCGCAATATTTTCAAGTACCAGAACTTATAACAAATTTTTGCAAAGATTTAGCAGAACGCTTAAATCATTTACCAATGTCAGACAGCGAGAAATTTATTCTTGAAGTGGTTAAACTTATTGCATGGTTTCAGCATCGGTTCGTGTTCATTCATCCGTTTCAGGACTATAATGGGAGAACTGCGCGAATACTTACGATTCTTATTCTCTTAAAATTGAATTTACCGGCAATTGAGCTAAAAGCAGAAAAGGAAGCAGATAGAAAACAATATCTAGCAGGAATGCAAAAAGCTGATGAAGGAGATTCTACTATATTAGAGCAACTAATAGGTCGGGCTCTTTCAGAAAGTTTGCAGTTATAGTAGTATACCCCCCGATTTTTTGCCATACAAAGGAGTTAGACATGGAATAAATCCGCGGCGTAGTTTTTGACTGAAGGTGCCAAGCTAGACCAAGTGGAAGGTGGGGTAGTAAATGTTAAGCCTTTATAGTTAACTGTTGCCATTTATTAACACATTAAAAAATGAACACCCCCATAAGTCTTTATAGATTTTTTCAAACAAAAGAATACAGAAACCAATTTTTTGATGGATTGATACGTTTTAGATATATAGGAGATTATGGGAAAATAGAAGATTTTCAGAGAAAAGATGTTTATGAAGGAAAAGGAGCCCGTGGGATATATAAGACTGATATTCAAACTCTCACCATAGATAAAGACACAAAGACAGTTACACACAATGAATTTAATATAGGAGATATGAATGTTTCTGGTATCAGCCTCAATACTCATTTTATTTGCTCCTTTTCTGACGAAAATATTGATCTTGTCAAAGCTTCTCAAAAATTTGGCAACTATGGTATTAAAATAGAAAATATTGAAGCATTTCTTGACCGATTGAATAAAAATTGTTCATTTGATTGGAAAATAGGTAAAATTCACTTGGCAGAAGTGCGCTATGATAAAGGGCTCAATATTCTTATGAACGAAAATAATACTTTACCTTATGAATCTGTTTTTGCACAGAAAAGTAAAGAATTTTCAGATGAGCACGAATGGAGAGTTGTTTTAACAGGTGGTCTTATTCGAGACATGAGTATAGAGTCAAAAGTGATCTCGATTAATCCTTTAAATGATATTGCCTCATCACTCGATTTTTGAACCAAAAAATGCTACAAACTTTCTAACCCCGGGGGTTGAATAGCTTCAATCCTCTGAATAAAGTCGAAATGAAAAAGATAAGGAATAAGTAAAAATTTTGCTTAAGAGTGGAATTTACAACTTGTTTGCCGGTAATGGTTCTATGTAAGTAAGAATTCTAATTGGTTCATTCCCGCATTGCGCATATTTGATATTTAGTCGACGTCCTGGAATCATAATATGTGGTATCCAGCTATAAGAAGCGTGTGAAAGTGTATTTTCGATATAGTAATGAAGCTGTACCTGCTTATCATCCATGAGTATGAAGGAATTCAGATAATTTGAATTACCAACGTTTTCCGCATTAATCAAAGTGACCGTATGCATATTCCCTTCTGGGAAACACCCTGTACTTATACCATAACCACCTTGAAATAATTCTTTCTCTTGGAGTATATGTTTTTCAATGTCTGGTGGGGGTGGCGGCACACCGGGAATTTGTTTAATTGCGTTTATTTGTACATTATTTTCCTTACTTCGTTCAAATGGACTGCCTACAAAGAATGCAATAATTGCAATTATTGCAGATAGCGCAGTGATAAGTATAATAAGAGGGTTATTATTTAGGTTTGTCAAAAAAGATTTATTTTTAATATACATCGTAATATTATATTTATTATTAATGATGGGATATAAGCAGTCAAGTAATGATATTGAGAAATGTACATATCGCAGGGTATAATAGGCAAGTAAGATGGATAAGGTCAATTGTCATATTTGCGGATCGCCTAAAGTAAAAAATAAAGGAATTTGTGGTCCTTGTTCTCGATTAAATAAATTGCTTGACGAAGTAGAAAATTGGGATCTCAGCGATGGAAATAAACCTAAAATATTGGTATTACACTTACCACCAGATTATGATAAAACAAAATTGAAAGAATCAGCAATTAGAGCAATTAATAAATTCTTAAAGTTTCGAAAACACTTAGAATGGTCAATGGAAAATGATAATATTACAGGTATAGATATAGAACATTTATTAATAGATCTTTTATCCAGACTACCAAAATTGAAATCCAAAGATATTAATAGCAGATTGTTTCAAGTTGGTAACTTTTTTGACTTAGGATTTGATAAAAAACAGAAAGTTGAGCTATACCGATTGTTTAAAAGCACTTATTATGAAATACCTATGGAACCAATAAAGATACAAATAATCCATGAATATGGTGATGATAAATTTACTTATAGAATAATTTAGCTACATGTTAGATAAACTTATGAAAAGAAAGGTTGGGATATGAGCTATATTTTTATTGCTTTTCCAATGCAATCTTTGACATTATTAATGCCTACGAATTTTGATAAAAGCGCATCGATGTCAGCATTCGTTAGCTGCGAAGGTATTCCAATAATCCCTGGCCTGTTGGGTCTAATTAGTTTTTTGAAATCATCAAAATTAATTGTAACGACAAATCGGTTGTCTTCAATCGCTTTCTGATAAATTTCTTCGTCTTCACATTGTTTTGGAAGCCTTAAGTCAAAGTAGGCATTTTTTAGATTTGCTTTTTTAACAAGATGAGGAAAATCTTCTTTTGGCGCGAAAGCGGTATCCAGTAAGAGACGAAATCTTTTTTGGATATGGGCTTTTTTGCGAGAGTTAGTGTCTATATGCTTATTTGGTTTTTATAAAAATCGAGAATAGTGATGAGATTTTTCTTTGTGAGTTTGTCCAAGTGAGGTATTTCTTTTTTTAAATCTTTAAGAGAATAGTTTAGCGCGATCAGCGCCATTATCCGAGCTACAGGTACACGCGTCCCTTTTATTACCGGTTGTCCACCTAAAACTTTGGGATTTCTCTCAATAATATCCGGCATTTTGTCCTTTCTATCTTTAGTAAACGATATTATAGAACAAATGTCAATATATGAAAACACTAGGAATTCATTTTGCGTGTAGGGATATTGTTGGATGGCGGTGGGGTTTTTGAGGGTGATGGTTTGGGGGTTGTGGAAAATGCGGTAATAATGCGGCGCTTGGTTGGGGGATCATGCCGGAAGGGCAAATTCAGCCGCATTTATCCGCATTTAATACGGATATGCCTAGCTTGTTTCATTTTTGGCTCATTTCGGAGTCATCCGTATTTCCGGCTTCCAGGGAGTTCTAGAGAGGTGTTGTGGAGGGAGCGAATTTATCCTCACCGCATTAATGCGGTGTACCGTATTATTCGGCTAACGGGTCGTGAAATCAAGCTAATCAAATTTTAATTTCAGCTTTTTAAGTACCGTATTATAAAATACCGTTGGTTTTACTGACGCCGGAAGGATTTTTAGGTTGGAATGTAAATAGTTTTACTCTATACCGACCGTGTCTAGCTATTCCACCCGTGGGGTGTGTGTAAGTGTATATGCCAAACGGGCAATTTATATAAATAATTATCTGTATACTGTTGGTGATCGCGGACTTGTGGCTTTTGATGAATCTACCTGGAAAGAGGTAAAGAGATTAGGCTTCTAATTCTTTATTTTGTTTTTCTTTGCTTCTTGGTATAATCTCTTCATTAACTTATCCGTGGGGAAAGTCAGGTTGCTAACCCAACTTTAAAATTCAGGTTCAAATTTACTTTAGTTAATTATCGAAAGCTTAAAGAACAAATTTTTAAATGAAAAATTTAATAGTATTAATTGGAGCAGGGGCTTCAGCAGGGGCGGTAGTTCCAGGTATAAATTCTCGTCATGGGTGGGCTCCACCTGTTACAAAAGATATATTCAACATTCGATTTGAATCAATACTAAATAAATTTGGATCAGTATCCAGTTTTGCAGGAATAAACGACGATTTGGCTAATGGAGCCGATCTTGAGATTTACTTAAATGCACATATAGGTACACATCTTACCTATTCAAGGCTTTCAGATACGAGGCGTCGCCAAATAAACCAATTACCCCTATATTTACAAGATTTATTTAGATATATTACAGATTTATTTAGCGCAACAAACTATTATAGACGACTGGTTGATCAATTGTTTGAGAGCAATATAAAGGTCACCTTCGTTACATTAAATTATGATCTATTATTGGATAGAGCCATTGAGGATGCTTCAGGAATACAATTGGACAACTTTGCTAACTACTTTGTAAATTCAGGGAAGTGGGTATTGCTAAAGCCTCATGGGTCAATTAATTGGTTTAGGCAGATAATGAATAGATATGGACAAACAGGAGAAAATTTTGAAAGTTGGAAAGCAATTGTTAATAGAATGAATATTCTTACTGATTTAGATAAAATTATCTTTCATGTAGAAAAATTGAACTCTTCAGATACTAATTCTTTTACAAATGGTTTTATTAATAATGTACCATTTTATCCTGCTTTAGCAATACCTAATGGAGAATATGAATTTATATATCCCGTAGATAATTACAGGGAAATATTGGAAAAGAATCTACAAGAAAGTGAAAACTATTTGCTGATAGGACTTAGCGGTTATGCAAAAGATTTGCTTAAAGTTTTAAACGATAATGTAAAAAGCGTAAGAAACTTACTTATTGTTGGAAGGTCACACGTTAATGATACATATGAGAAGTTAATCTTAGAGGCTCCAGTATTTAGTCGAGATCAATGGAGCGTTAATGATGTTAAATATGGCTCTGGTTTTGAAAATTTTGTTAAGATAAAAAATGCTGGAAGTGATTTAGAAAACTTTTTAGGTAAATTATAAATGTTATTGTGAAAGGAATAGTTGGGACATGAATCTATCTGTAGGGATAGTGCGAACACAACACGACATAATAGTTTCCCGTTTGTTGGAAAAGTTAAGCTTCCGAATTATTGATATTTATACTGAAGTGGTAGCTCAATCGGTTCGGAAAATGGCAGCGTAACTGGGGTCAATGACCATGCGCCTCCAAGGGTCGAATCACCTAAACAAGAAAATGTCCCACCCGAATATCTTTGAACGGCATGAATATCGGCATTAAATCCAGGCCCTCTATCAACAGTGAAATACTTGCCAGGACCAATTGGATAAATCTCATTAACTTTATTCCAATAGTCACGAAACGAAAAGAATGGATATGGAATGACATAATATGCAGTTCCGGTACAGTCATCAGAATGATACCAAGCATTGTATCTTGTAGTTCCAATTTGCGTATCATTTAAGGGTATAATTACTCCAAGAGGAACATAGAAAAATGACGATCTATCGATATAAAGACCAAGCTCGTTACCGCTATTATCAAATGTCTTTAATTCTTTTTGCGGTAACGGAGAAGGTAGTGGGGTGGGAGTAGGTACACTTTCTAAAGCATTTATTCTGGATGTATTTGAATTAATCTTAGTTTCTAACTCTACGGCTTTATAGAACAAATAACAATTTAATGAAGTCTCGTTTGATAAAGATACCTTTGAGCAATTATTATCTATATACTTCTTGGCTTTTGCGTAAAAGTCTGTAGATGAGGCTGCATATACAATAGATGTGAAAAAGAGGAATATTAAGCTGAATCCTAATAATAATTTTTTGTTAATCTTAATCTTCATTTTAATTTTTAAGCTTTCATGTAATCATAGTTCTAAAATGAAAATTTTATAATAGAGAGAAGTGTTTGTCTTATCTTCTTTATTTCATTTGTTATTGGCTCTTGATATAATCTCTTCATGGCAGATTATTATTTTAAGAGTAAAGATAAAGTTAAGCAAAGATTTTCTGGGAAGGCAAAAGATTCTACGTATCTTTATATTGATGGAACAAATTTGTTTGCGGGGCAAAATGAACTTGTTGGGCCACGAATGTATTTATCTTTTCGTTTTTTACTCACAGAGATAAAAAAATTTATTAAAATTGACAAAGTTTATTTTTATGCTTCATACATGAGTAAACATGGGAAATTAGACGCATACCACAAGCAACTTATTGTATCTGAGGCGTTGTTTTATAGAGAGGTAAAGAAAACTTCAAGCGTAACTTTCTATAAAGGTCATCGTTCAATTACTTCAGGTAAAGAGAAGGGTGTGGATGTTCATCTCGCGGTTGATATTTTGAAAGACGTAGTTTTGGGGAATTGTAATAATGTAGTTATCATGACAGGTGACGCGGATTTAATTTATCCTATTGAAATAGTAAAAACCTTCGGAATTTCATCTTGTGCAGTATTTTTGCCAAATAGGTTTTCTCTTGAATTGGCTTATAAAGCGGAAAAGGCTTTTGTCCTTAATTTATTAAATAAATTTAAAGTTAATAGGAAATTACCAAGGCAGCTTAAAGTGATTTCTATAAAAAAGCCCCGTATGATTAACATACGGGGTAAGTAAATATATTAAAACATAAATGCGATGAATAGTCAATACGTGGAAAGGGGGATTCTGATTTGAACCTATCGGTTGGAATTGTAGGGCTTCCGAATGTTGGAAAGTCGACGCTTTTTAACGTGCTTTTGAAGAAGCAACAAGCGCTTGTGGCGAATTATCCTTTTGCCACGATTGAGCCGAATGTGGGGGTGGTGGCGGTGGCGGACGCGCGGCTTGCGAAATTGGCGGAGATTACTGCTTTGGAATTGGCGAGCCCTGTTGTTAAAAGACCTCTCCCTGACCTTCTTCCCCGATTAGGTCGAGGACAGGTTCTAAAAGGAAAGGGGACGAGTTTAATGTTGCCGCCGATAAAGCCGGCGATGATTTCATTTGTTGATATTGCGGGACTGGTGAAGGGGGCAAGTGAAGGGGCGGGGCTGGGGAATAAATTTCTATCGCATATACGGGAGGTGAGCGTGATTGTACATGTCGTGAGGGCGTTCGTGGATGAAGATGTAGTGAGAGAAGGGAGCGTTGACCCAAGATCGGATTATGAAACGATTAATACTGAGTTGTTATTGGCTGACTTGATTACAATATCAAAGATCAAAGATTCCTCCTACGCTAAAGCTTCGGCGGACAAGCAAAAATCAAAATTATTAAAGCAGACAGCGGAAAAACTTTTTGATTCGTTAAATAAAGGAGTCCCTGCTAGAGAGGTAGTTTTGTCTAGTGAAGAAGCTGAAGTTGCTAAACATTTCTTTCTCCTTTCAGCAAAGCAGGAGATTGTTGTTTTGAATGTGGCTGAGGAGGATTATACGAGTCAAGGAATAGAAAAGATTATTGTCCAGTATACTAGTATACTGGACATTGGTGGGGAGATGGTCGTAGTCATTTGCGCGAAGATAGAATCCGAATTAGCGGCCTTGTCAGAGTCCGAACAGAGAGAATATTTGAAAGGTTTGGAGTTGGAAGAGTCCGGTTTGGAGCGGCTTATTAAAAAAGCATACGACACTCTCGGACTGATTTCATTTCTGACTTGTGGCGAGAAGGAAGTAAAAGCGTGGACCATTCGACGCGGCTTCACCTCTCTTATGGCCTCCGGCGAAATACATACTGATTTCATGAAGAAGTTTATAAAGGCGGAGGTAGTTTCATATGAAGATTTTGTTGGTGTGGGCGGGTGGAAGAAAGCACGAGAGTTGGGTAAAGCGAGACAAGAAGGACGCGATTATATTATGCAGGATGGGGACGTGGTGGAGTTTAAGATCGGGAGTTGAAGGGTTAAATTTTTGTAGTTTATGCCACTTTACCTTTATGTATCTCACTAAATGTTTTTTTTCCAGATACGGCAGTGAGAAGATCCTCTACTAAATCATCGCGTTCAATTACTTCTTCTTTTCCTGTCAGTATGTAGCCGCCATCATCAAGCGGTTTTCCGTTATCTTTGCGTACTGGCTGCAAAATTCTGAGCTTATCTTCCTCTAAGATTACCCATACTTTGTCCAAATCAATCCAACTTACATTGGGTGTCTTCCGTCTGCTCAAGTTAACAGGTATCATTCTTTCAGAAGTTCTCATTTTTTCCGGTAGGTTGCGGTGAGCATAGTCTGCGCGAGTAAAGTTACTATCGCTTATAAATGCTAACCTCAATTCATCGGGACTTTCGTACCAAACCGAAGAAATTCTGCTTGTATCTGTTATGTAGGATAATGTTGGATCGGTAAAAATTCTTGCTGATTTCATTAATTCCTGTCTTATTTTCTCAGTTTTTGGATTTTTCTTTTGTTCAGCATGTTGGGATTTATCCTGCTCTCCATTACTATCCATAAATCTATTAAAGCATATTTAAGATGAAAGTCAATTATTTCTTTTTCTGTGAAGAGAGTTTGGAGTAGATCTCTTTCCTACTTGAGATCGCGTTTTGGTGTGTGGTACAATAATGCTCATGAGAAGTTATGATTTGGTGGTTGTTTTGCGGCCGTCTCTCACTGACGTGCAGAGAAAGAAACTGATCGATACTATCAAAAAGATGTTTGGGGATACAAAAATTGCCAATGAGGAAGAATGGGGGCAGAAGCCACTTGCTTATATTATTAAGAAAGAAGCGGCCGGGTATTATCACCTGTTTAAACTTGAGACGGAGAGTACGGCGCCTTTGGATTTGGAGCAAAAGCTATTGACAAATGAGAATATTTTGAGACACTTACTGTTGAGGACGAAATAAGGTATGGCGAAGAGTTTGAATAGGGTACAATTGATTGGGAATTTGACACGCGATCCGGAGCTTAGATATACGCCGAGCGGGAGTGCGGTATGTAGCTTTGGAATAGCGACCAATAGATCGTGGACAACTGATACCGGGGAGAAGAGGGAAGAAGCGGATTTTCATAATATTGTCGCCTGGAGGAAGTTAGCTGAAATTTGCAGCCAATATCTTAAAAAGGGGGGCAAAGTATATGTGGAAGGAAGATTGACAACCCGTTCCTGGATTGCGCAAGATGGGCAACAGAAGTCGCGGACAGAGGTGGTAATCGATGACATGATTATGCTTGACGGCCGTGGTCAAGGAACGGCGGCTGTTGCTTCAGGTACCAGTGAGGGGCAGCCTGCCTCCGTTGCGAGCTTTGTCGAGGCGAAGCCCTCCTCCGCCAAAGGCTTCGGCGAGGTGATCCAGAAGACAGCCTCGACTAAAAAGCAGGAAGAGGAGACTGAAACAAAAGTTGCCGAAGATTCACCGGCGGCCCCGGGTAATACTGAAGAAGAAGTGTCGCCGGATGATATACCTTTTTGAGTTATGGCGGAGAAGAAGAGAGAAACAAAAAGAAGAAGAGTTGTGCAAGCGCCTCGGACGTGTTATTTCTGTAAAGAGAAAAAGACTCCTGTTTATTCCGAGGTTTCAGTACTCCAAAAGTTTACGAGTGACCGTGGTAAAATACTCGCCAGAGTGCGCAGCGGTACGTGCGCGAAGCACCAGCGCAGACTTACTTCCGCAATTAAACACGCAAGACATCTGGCTCTTTTGCCGTTTGTCGGAGGAGAATAGCCGTGGTTACCCTGCCTATTGCTCTTTCTTCTGGTTTTGTTCCAATAGTTAAGATAAATGACTCTGTCAAAGTTGGGCAGGTGATCGCAAAGAAAACACCAAGTGTTGAGCGCATTATTAATCTCTCAACAGAGTTATCAGTCCCGAAAGACCAGGCAGGCAAATATTTGAGGAAAAATCCCGGGGAGATGGTAATGGCAGGGGATATTCTGGCAGTCAGGAAGAGCCGTTTTGGTTTAACTGAGAAGAAGCTCATAAGCCGCATGGAGGGGGTGATGAGCCGTTATGAGCGGGACAGCGGCAATTTGATATTGGTTTCGAAAACCGCGGCGGGAAATTATATTGATATCGTTTCGCCTGTTGATGGAATCGTATTAATGTGCGATAATGATAAAATCGTTTTGGGAACTGAGAGGCAAGTTTATTCTTGCCTGAAAGTTACAGGAGGAAGCGTTTTTGGGGAGGTTTATGTGCTTGAAGAACCGAGGGACAACGCCCTATCTTTGTTCTATGCTCTGGACAGAAGGGCGGTTGGGAAAATCATTGTCGGTCGGGATTTCCCTCGGGATATTCTTATAAAAAGTATCGGAATCGGGGCTTTGGGTATAGTTGGCACAAATATCCGCGATGAAGACATAGACTATCTGGCTCAAAGACACAGTAAGATTCCAATATTTGAGGTCGATAATAATACTATTGAAGAGGTTATACGATGGAAGGGAAAGATCTACCTGAACAGTCAAGAAAAAGTAATTCTGTTTCTTCACGCATAAGGATACTGCTCCTCGTGATCGTTGCGGGACTCATTGGCTATAGTATTGGTGTAACAAAAATATCTTTTGACTTGCGAAATTATCAGCCACAAATTGAAGTTATAAGCCGCGAACCGCCTGCGCCCGTAACTTCCCTCGATTTTACTACTTTCTGGCGCGTTATGGGCAAACTTTCCCAGGATTATTACAACAAACAAGCAATAGACCCGCAAAAATTCCTCAACGGCGCGATTGAAGGAATGGTCGCGAGTCTGGATGATCCTTATACTATGTATTTGCCGCCTGTCAAAAATAATGACTTCAAGCAAGGTTTGGCAGGGAAGTTTGAGGGAATAGGGGCAGAGCTTGGGATAAAGGGCAAACAAATTATTGTCGTCGCGCCTCTTGACGGAAGCCCCGCCAAGGCCGCGGGTATACGTCCCGGGGACGCGATTATTAAGGTAAATTCCGATTATACCAATGGCTGGACTTTGAGTCAGACGGTTGATAAGATTCGGGGCGAGAAAGGGACAGAGGTGTCCTTAACTATCTTACACAAAAATGATTCAAAACCAATTGATGTAAAAATTGTCCGCGATACAATTACCGTTAACAGCGTTACTTCGTGGGTAAAGCCTGTGCGCTATATTGAAGGGATAAAAACATACGCCGACGGCTTAAAGAGCAGCCAAAACACTAAAATATCTTATATTCGTCTTTCGCAGTTTGGCGATAGCACAAATGTCGAATGGCAGAAAGTAACCGCGAAAATTGACCGTGAGCTAAGAGCGGATAAAAGTATCAAAGGGATAATACTTGATTTGCGAAACAACCCGGGCGGATATCTTAATGACGCCGTGTATATCGCCTCGGAGTTTATCAGGGATGGAGCGGCGGTTATGCAGGAAGATAGAAACGGCGATAGGACGTCATACAAGGTTACCGGGAGAGGGGTTTTGTATGACGTGCCGCTTGGTGTTTTGATAAACAAAGGATCGGCGTCCGCGAGCGAAATTGTGGCGGGGGCGCTCCAGGATCATAAAAGGGCGACTCTGGTCGGGGAGACGTCGTTTGGCAAAGGCACGATACAGGAGGCAGAGGATTTGGGCGGAGGAGCGGGTCTTCATATAACTATTGCCAAATGGCTCACGCCGAACGGAAATTGGATACATATGAAGGGGCTTACGCCTGACGCGCGAGTTGATATTGATACAAAAGACCCAAGCCATGACAGCCAGCTTGAGAGAGCGGTTGAAGAACTGGTGAAATAACTTTATGCGGAGACTCATTATTTTTATTGTTATACTTATTCTTGTATTGGGAGCGATGAGCGCTCTGCAAAAATATGCTCCCGCATTTAGTAATTTTATTCAGGATTCAAAGATAGCATTGCCGCAGACGGATGAAAAAATTAAGATAGTTTCTGAAGAATCGGTAACTATAGATATAGTTAAAAAAGCAGGGCCATCGGTTGTTACTGTCTCGAGCGAGGCTGTGCCGCAAGCATCAAACCCTTATTTTGATTTCGGTCCTTTTTTTGATATTCCCGGCGGCGGGGATACAAGCCCAGGTCAACCGCAAGACATTGGATCGGGGTTCATTGTCTCAACAGACGGCATGATCATCACAAATAAGCACGTCGTATCAGAAACTGGTGCAAAATATCAGATCGTTACGAGTAATGATAAAAAGTATACTGTCTCCAAAATCTACCGCGATCCTCTTAATGATATTGCGATACTCAAGATAGATCCAGGAGAGAATTCGGGGGCAGAACTCAAACCAATAGAGCTTGGTGAATCTTCCAATTTGCAAGTCGGGCAGTATGTCGCGGCGATCGGGACGGCGCTAGGAGAATTTCGCAATACCGTGACTACGGGGATAATCTCAGGACTTGGACGCGGAATTACGGCCGGGAGTCCATACGCCGGATTTGTGGAGCGGCTCGATAACGTCATTCAGACGAGCGCCGCGATAAATCCCGGCAACAGCGGCGGTCCTCTTCTTAACTCCAAGGGACAAGTAATCGGCATCAACACGGCGGTCTCCGGGAGCGGGCAAAATATTGGTTTTGCGATTCCTATAAACATTATTAAAGATTCCCTGAAAAATTTTAACGCAACGGGGCAATTTAACAGGCCGTATTTGGGAATTGCATATAAGATGATCTCAAAGGATATAGCATTACTTAATAATTTACCCGAAGGCGCTTATGTTCAGAATGTGATACAAGATTCCGCGTCTGATAAGGCAGGAGTTAAAAGGGGAGATATTATTGTAAAAATTGACGACCAGAGAGTAGACAGCGCCCATCAGTTGTCGGCGCTAATCGCGAAAAGAAAAGTAGGAGACAGCATAAAGATTACTTATTATCGCGATTCGAGCACACATGATACAGAGGCGACTCTTGATTCCGCGCCATCACAGTAAGTTTTGCTCTTGCTCTTGCATTTGCAATTAGCTTTTGTATATAATACAATTAATTAATTCAATATTATGGCAAGGGAAAGTATTAATAAAAAATCAGCTAAAAAGACGGCGCCTACTCGAACAAGCGCAATGATGATTGAAAAAACTAATACTGAATCCGTGCCGGAGAACAGACATGTCGGAGGGCGCGTAGTGAAAGTCCATAGATTAACTATAATTATAGCTTTGGCTATCTTAGTTTTGGGTGCTGTTTTATATTACGGACGGGGTCTTGTGGTCGCGGCAGTCGTAAACGGTCAGCCGATTTCAAGATTATCTGTAGTGCGGGATGCGGAGAAGATGAGCGGTAAGCAAGCGTTGGCAACCAGTATAAGAAGCGTCTTGATTGAGCAGGAGGCGCGAGCGAAAAACGTAACTGTCAGCGACAAGGAGATTGAAACCCAAATTAAAACCATAGAAACAAATTTGTCAAAGCAAGGTCAGAAATTAGACGATACGCTCTCAATGCAGGGAATGACGAGAGGCGATCTTCGGAAAATCGTCACGCTTGATTTGTTGGTTACAAAACTGGTTGAAAAGGATATTAAGATATCGGATAAACAAGTCAATGATTATATGGAAAAAAATAAAGAGTTTTTGCCCAAGGACAAAAAGGAAGCGGATTTGAAGAAAGATGCGCGAGAGCAATTGAAGAAGCAGCAGCTCTCAAGCCGCGCGCAAGCATGGATCGCGAATCTTGAAAAGAAGGCGAAGATAGTGAAGTTTGTGGATTATTAAAAACCTTTTGGGCTACTTGACAAGACGCATAAGGTACATAGAGCAACATCAGCCCGAAGTTATGCGTTGGGAGGAAGTAAAAAACAGATCTGGGGGATTGATTATGATTTTATTTTGATTGCCGGTGGAGGATTTGTGCTCATCGTATTGGGGCTATTGATATTGCGCTAAATAGGGAGAGATGCTTCTCTTTTCGATTAAGCGGTGATAGAAAGAGCGCATTCCGGTTGTTTCGATGTCGACAAACGCAAGTTTGCCAGGAAGCATAAAAAAGATCAAAAATTAAAAATCAAATATCAAAATTAAACTAGAAGGATTCTGAATTATTTTGGTTTTGTAATAAAGCTAAATCTGTGTGCTTGTAGTTCCCAACCCTCTCTATGCAATATCTTCCCCTGTGGTGTATTTGGGGGTATTTTGTAATACTGACCTACGTGCAATTCATCAAAAGCCTCCTTCGATATCACGTACGAGGATGATTCGCAATCTCGATAAATTACTTTTTTTTGTTGGGGTAATTCTCCTTGAGGACATTTTACAATTGTTACCCTCCATTGTTCAGGATAAACAAGTTTTGACGTAATGGCAATATCTTCTTCTGAATGTTGAGGTATATGGGTTTTCTGATATACGAATCCTTCTGTAACTGGGTATTCACAGCCAGCTAATGCTACCAGCGCACCTGCTCCGGCTACTAATGTACCTAAGCGTCTACTCAGAGTACCTTTTTCTATCATAGAATTTAGCTAGATTTTACAGTATAAATTAGGATGTGTCAAATTTTTCTTGTATAATTAGGATAAACTTATGCCGAATGTTTTTAGTGAACTAAATAGGGATCAGCTTGATGGGTTGGCACAACTTTGTTTTGATCTTGCGAAGGGAA
>OBEQ010466386.1_pt1 | contig 19376 bp, 15 predicted proteins | sample 1670901 | NCBI WGS metagenome assembly OBEQ01 (sample SAMEA104232315, study PRJEB22302) | groundwater metagenome | biome: forest; feature: aquifer; material: groundwater | place: USA | collected 2011-08-07 | depth 5.4 m
ACCGACAACCACGACCCCCTGCGGACCCTGACCTTGGCCCCGGTGACCTTGAAGGAGGGGACCAACCCGCTGAGCGTGGACATCGTCGACGCCGCCGGCAACACCGCGACGGTCACCCTGGAGCCGGTCTTCCTCGACACGATCCTTCCGGTGGCGACACCCACCATCATTGATGGTCGTGATGTGAAGGGGGTTCGTTATGTCATGTCCTCCACGGTCAAAGGGCGTTTTGCGGAGCTTGCGGACACCGGGAGTGGGATTGCGGCGATCGAGGTCTCAGTAGATGGAGAGAAGGCCTGGACCTCCCTCGTGGTGGCGGCTGATGATAAGACCTTTACGGTCACTCTTCCGAGCGGGGAGGGGGAGCGCCCGGTCCAGATTCGGGTGCGTGACCGGGCTGGGAATACCGTGACGAAAGCTCTGTTGGTCATTGTCGAATCGCCGCTCCTGCTGGATCGCAAGACGGACAAGGAGGTGTATGACTTCCGGTCGGGCGAGCCCTGGCGTCTGGGCCACGGGACGCATGGGTTCATCGTAGAACCCACCGCTGGCGGGACGACCTGGCGCCGCGCGTTCGTCACCCGTACCGGGGCCTTGCCGGAGCTTAAGAATCCCGAAGCGTTGCCGGACGGCCCGAGGGTCACCCAGACCACGGCGGACAAGCAGGTCAACACCTACATCAACGGCCAGCTCATGATGGCCGAGCGCCCAGATGGCAGCCGGATCGTGCGGCCCATGCTGGATGCCAAGGGTCAGATCATCAGTGGATGGCTCACCACACCAGATGGCGCGCTGACCTACCTTGACGGTGGCGCGGCGGCGTGGCGTCGCGAGGCCAATAACGGTCCCATCACCTGGTATTTTCCGGACGGCGTCCCCGAAGCCGCGCAAACTCAGGGGGTCAAGGAAACTGTCTCCACCGGGGTACCGTCCCCTGACGTGGCCTATGCCTACAAGCTGAACGCGGCGGGGCAGGTGACCGAAACCCTCGTGACCACCCCGGATACCAGCACCCTCTATGATGCTCAGGGGCGGCCGTTGGTCCAGCTCCACGCCACTGGCCGGAGACTGACCTATCAGAACGGCCGCCCCTCTCGCATTGAATCACCGGGTCAATCATCCGTGGACTATGCTGAGCGGACCGAGGGCGGGCGGATCGTTGTGGAGCGCCCGGCCACCACCACGGGTCCTGAACCGTTCCCCGACCTCCCCCGTCGCCTCGTCTACGTTGAAGAGAAAGATTCTGCGGGGAAGACCCAGATGAGACTCCTAGAAGCCACCCAAGGCGACGGCAAGATCCTCAAATTCCCTGGCGCGACCGGCTCGGATGGGGGACCCATTCCGACCGGTACCTTGGCAATCACCGATCCCAAGGGGGTTGTCACTCAAGTTCGTACCAACGAGACCGGCACCACGAGCGTCCTTCGTGACGGCATCGCCCGCCAGTACGACCCGACCGGCTCTCTCACGATGCTGGGTTTTGGAACCGGTCAGCAGCTTCGCTTGGCTGGTGAGAAGGTGTCAGGAGTGGCCGGGCTCCCGGACGGTGCGACCGTGACCGACGGTGTTTTCAGTGCTGACAATCATTTGGTGAGCGGACTCGTCACATTCCCCGATGGCCGCACCGTGCGCTACGCCAACCGAAAACCCACGGAAGCCCAGGTGGGCGACACCACGAAGATCACCTACAACGCCGATGGCCAGCCGGCCCAGCTGACGTTGCTGACCACCCGCCTCACCTACACGATCCGCCACGGGAGCCACCGGCCCGGGGTCACCGCGCCGCACTGGGTGGCCGACCTCCTCGGCAAGCCACCCAGTCCGGAGACGTTGCGCCAGCTCGTCTACACCGAGGAATGGAAGCTTCAGGAAGCGACCCGAGACGATGACGCCCAGCTCACCTACCAAGACGGCCGCTTGGTGACCCTCACCCAATCCAACGGCGCCGTCACGACGTACTACTATGACTCAACCGGCCATCTCATGGAGACCATCACCAGATTCACCGATTCGAAGGAACGACCCCTGCGCACCGACTATGCCTACGACCGCCCGCGCAAGGTGTTCAAAGGTGAGGAGAAGACGGACAAGACACTGACCTACGAATACACGTACGAGACCGATGAGCAGGGCCGGGAAATCACCGCCATCCGCGATGTCGAAACCCACATCGTCAAACGGTATCGCGACAGCTTATTGGTCTCCCAGACCGATGCGGATGGCGCCGTGACCACGTACGAGTACACGGCGAATCCTGCCGGTTTCAAAGATGTGTGGGCGACGGCGATTGAAGCGACACAGCAACTTCCAAGCGGGGCAGTCGCCCATTACAGCCGAGGGTCCGATGGCCGTTGGGTGTTGGACAGCGTGACGGAGTCCAGCGGCCGGCGGATGGACCAGATTCGCTGGGGGGCTGACGGGGTGTTGGACGCGGTGCGCGTGACGGATCGTGAGGTCTCGCACGACCTAGCCCGGACGCAGATAATCGAACAGTCGAAGGTGGATAGCTATGTCGAGGTAGGAGCCGACGGCGGCAACATCGCGGATATCGCCCAGCGAATCGTGCTGCCCGGCTCAGGAGCGCTGCGACTGAAGCAGTTAGCGTTGTTTCTGTGGTTCGACGTCAATCGCGGGCAGGCCGAACCTGTCGGAGGATTGCGGATCGAGGTCTATCCCGATGTGAATAGCGTGCCGCCCCTCCCGCTAACGGCTCCACTGGCTTCGATGGTGCTTGACCCTCCCCACCTGGGGGCGTGGAACCGTGTCGCGTTCTCGGGGGATACGCGACTGACGGCTGGCACCCCGTACTGGATTGTCGTCCGGTACGCCGGCACCATCACCGGCTCGTCCCAGGCCTACCGGATCGGGATTCAACGCGATGTCGAAGTGTTGAACACGCTCCTTCGGAAGTATCCCGAATCCTCCGGCCCTCCCAAGTGGGCACCCATCACATATGGGGAACGGTACCGGTTGGCGTATCAAGTGGGAGTGGAAGGAGATCGCGCCGCCGTGGAGGCGCTGGAACCGTTGCTGGCGGCGGCGCGACTGCCGTCAGACGATGTCAGCGTCCGCCGCATGGCGGACCGCGGCGTGCTTCGGCTGGTGCCGCCCACGACTTCACCCACCGGCGGGAATGCCGCCGCCCCGTCCGTGTTGGCCCGTTCCACGGTCACGTACCAAGGGAAGGCGCGGGAGAGCTTCACCTACCGGTACCAGAACGGCCTCACGTTGGTCACCGACCACGGCGGCGCGACGCGTACCTACGATGCGGCCCGCCAGCTCGTGGCGATTGATCAGCCGGACGGAACTCGCTACGAGGTGGTGACGGCTCATGACCTCTCCGCCTCCCAACGGCAGGCCATGCAAGCGTTGCATGAGCAGGTCGTGTCATACACGGCGCCCGGCGGCCAGCGGCAGACGGTGACCGTGCCGAAGGTAGATGCCTCGGCATTAGCATCGCCAGGGGGGTCAGAGGTGACCGTGCAGTATCTGGCCCGGCGCCGGTTGGCCGACGGCACGGAGTTGTTCTTCGACCTGGGCCGGTTGAAGGAAATTCGCTTGCCGGACGGTCACCGGTTGACCAATGTCCAGATGGATGCGGACGGGCTTCCTCTTCGAGGGACGTTGACCCTCCCGACTGGCGAGCAGAAGCCCCTGCAAAGCGGAGCGCTCACGGAAGTAGTGCGGTCCGATGGGGTGCGGCTCCGCTATCGGAACGATGTGCTGGTTGAGGCGCACGTCCCGATCGGCCCTTCGGAATTCCTCGTCGTCACCCGGCCGGTGTTGGACGGAGCGGGGCACATTGTGGAGGGGGAAGGGACGCTCCCCAACGGTGACCGGTTGGTGATCCATGCCGGGAAGATCGCCGAGGCCTCCTTGAGCACTGGTGGCGCGGCTCAACAGATCGGCACGGAGCGGGACGAGCTCAGTCGGGCCGTGATCTACGCGGACAGCGCGCAGGCCGCCTTGAGCGACGCCCGCACTCTTCTCGTGACCCTGCCGTCGGGTCAGCAGTACCAGTATCGGTATGCGACGGACCCGGCGGGCCACCCGACCGACACGGTAGAAGCCATGACCTTCCGAGATGATTTCCAAGATGGCAACGCGCTTGGGTGGTCTGTCGTGCAGAGCAATGCCCCGAACGATTGGTCGGTGTCGAACGGCGATTTCCGTGGCGTCGAGCTGAACAACTCCGACAGCACCCCCCATATTTTTGCCCAAACCGGATTGAATTGGAAAGACTACACCGTCACGACTCACCTGACGTATGAGCAGACCACCGGCAAGAGCAACGAAGCCCAACTGCTGTTCCGGTGGCAGAATGCGCAGAACTTCTACCGAGTCCGGATTATGAGCGCTGGTGGTTGGCATGCCCGGTTCGACCGTTGGACCGGGGGCGCGGAATCGTTTAGTCAAGACCTCCCAGCGCTCCCTAATTTCAACTCCGCTGCCGACCACACATTGAGTGTCCGAGCCCAAGGATCCACCTTCACGATCTTCGTGGACGGTGTCCAAGTAGGGCAGGTGACCGATAGCAATATCAGCGTCGGTTCTGTCGGGTTCGGCGTCCGCACGGCGATCGTCCGGTTTCACGACATCGAGGTCACGTTCCCGGGCGACGACCTCCGAGACCCGCTGACCCACCGGATGGATGACCGGCTCCGAACGCTCCGGAGCGAGGTGTCGAAGGCCCAGCGGCCGTTGACGCAAGTCAGCAGCGTGCCGGTGAGATTTGATGCGGCCACCGTGCCCAGCGCCTCGGTGCACATCTTGGGCGAGTCGTCCGATCCCGACATCCGGGAGGCCGTCCAAGTGATCCAGCAACTGAGGGAGGACGCCGGGTCGCCGGTGGTGTCCGAGCTCAATGCCAATGGTCGAGTGCTCACCAGCGTCGCCCTGGATGGGTCGGTCGCGGTGTACGACGACGCCGGGCGGCCCAGCGCTCGGTATGATGCCGCGGGGCGGCTCCAGATGACGTACGCGTACAACGCCCAAGGATATTTCACCAAGGTCACCTACGTGGCGGCCCGCGCCCAATTGGCGGAGCAGGTGGCCGCAGCCCGTGCGGACGTCCAGCGGCGCATCACCCAGGCGTTGGAGGCCGCGGCGAAGGAGCGGGGTCTGCAGTTCCAGAGCTTCCAACGTGAGGCGACCGCCGCCCGCGAGGTCTTGGCCAATACCCGAGCTGCCCTGGAAACCCAACTGCGGGACATCGAGTCCACCGACGCGCACGGGGGGGCCGGGCGGTCGCAAAAATCCGAGGTCATGGATCAGATCCGCAACGGCCTTGGGCGGGTCCAAGAGGCCCAACGGCAGTTGGAGGCCCAGTATGCGCAGTCATTGCAGGGATTCAGCGGTGAGCTGCAGCGGATGAAGGCGGATGCCGAGTCAGCCACCGCCGCGCAGTTCGCCAACATTGATGCCGGGGCCTCGACGTTCCTCCAACAAATCCTTCGGCAGGAGTTGGAACCGATCCTGTACCAACAGTTCCGCATCGGGATCGGCCGGGACCCGAGCGAAGATGAGATCAACGCGGTGGTGAAGGCCGTCTATGCACAGGCGGGGAATGATCCCGCCAAGGCTTTACTGGACCTCGGGACGGTGCAGGCGAAGATCCAAGCCTCGCTGGACTATAAGCTCCGTCAGGACCAAGTGGACTTGATCAAGCAACAGGTCAGCGAGCGGTTGCTGAAGTACGTCAAAGCCACAACCACCCCGGAACAACGGGCGCAGGAAATCCGGTCGCTCGGCTTGGGTTTCCAAGAGGCGGTGCCGCTGACCCAGGCTGACGCTGAGAAGATCCTCGCTTGGCTGAAGAGCCGCTCGCTCCACTTCGGACACTCGGCATTCCTGGCCCTGCAAGAGTTCCTCAAGGGGCAATCGTCGGCGACCGTGCCCGACACCGTGACCCTGGCGACGGAACTCATTCTCACCGATATCCTGGTCGGCGTCCTCAACCCGAAGGTCCAGGCCGCCGCCGAGCTCGAGATTTCCCTCTACACCCTCCAGCTCGCCACCCGACGTTACAAAGGGCAGGCCATCGCCGCGCACGTCACGCTGCAAGACCTCCGAACATTGTTGGCGGCGGGGCCGGTGATCGCCCACGTCAACGGGAACCACTATCTCGTGGTCACGGCGATAACCGCCGACGGCAAGATTATCTACAGCGAGCCCAACAAAGGTCCGATCGGCGAGCGGGGGTTGACGATGTCTCGGCAGGCGTTCGCCCGCCAATGGCAGGGGATCGTTCTCAGCCCTCGGCCTCCGCCCCAGGAAGCCCAGCGCCTCACTGACGATGAGGCCCAAGCCATCACCGGCTCGTTCTTCCCCTTCCTCATCCCGCTCTTTATCGCCATCTTCTCCACCATCGGCGCGGCCGTCAGTGCCGTGATCGGCGCCATCGGCGCGGTCCTCGCCTCGCTTGGCACGCTGTTGTCCGGGGTCTTCAGCGCCTTCAGCGCGGCGGTCGGGGGCCTCTTTAACGGGTTGGGGCTCATCGCCTCCGGCAACCTCTTGGGGGGTCTCTCCGCCATCGGCAACGGCCTCTTCCTTGGCGTGACCGGACTGGTGAACGCCGGGCTGGGGTTCCTGGGGTTTGGGTCGTTGTCGCAGATCGGCACGTTGGCCGGCCTCAAGACGGCCCTGGTGAATTTCGCCATCCACACCGTGTTAACCACGGGTGTCAACTTTGCCGTGTCGCGGGGACTCGAGGCCCTCGGCGTCAGCCCGCAGCTCGCTGGGGTCGTCGGGGCGTTCGCCGGAGGATTTGTCGCCGGCCTCAACCCCACGACCGTCGCTGGAACGGGAGCCGCTGCGAGTTCCACGGCCGCAGCCGGGTCGTTCTGGCGCACGGCCCTGGGCTCCGGCATCACCAGCGCCGCGATCGCCGGCACGCAGCTGGGGCTCGCCCACCTCGGCCTCGACCCGGCCCTCGCCTCCATCGCCAGCGTGGGGATCGGCACCGTGACCAATGGGTTGATCACCAAGGGACTCGCCGGATTGGGGACCGTGCTGAAAACCCAACTGGCCCCGACCCTCACCGGCGAGTTGGCCTACTACGGGGTGCAGAAATTGGGCGAGTCCGCCGGTCTCGACCCCCGTCTGACCGCCGTGATTGGTGCTCCCGTCCGCGCCGGTCTCAATCCCGGTGTGGATCCGAATACCGGTCAGGCCCGCACGGTTCCCGAGGCGATGTCGCGGGGGTTGTTGCAAGGCGTCTCGTCCATCGGCGTGCAATTCGCGACCCAAGGGTTGGATCCATCACTCGGGGCACTCACGTCTGCCGCCGTCACCGGGGCGATTGACGGCTTGGTGAGTCCCAACAAGGACCCCAAGACCGGCCAGCCGATTGACAAGAACCACGACGGGAAGATTGATGCCCAAGACTCGAAAGGCATTTTCGCAGGGATCAGTGAGAGCTTCACTCGTACTGCCGGGGGGTTCGCGGACATCGGCGTCGTCAAGCCCAACGATCCCTCTGGTAACGCGACTCGCTTGGGGCAGCTCAACGATTTCTCCGCCCTGATCGCCAACCCCAAGATCGGCCTCGGCGGCGCCCTCGACACCTACGCGGCCTCGCTTCTGCACCGGAGCTCCATCGAATCCATCCTCAACGCCGGGACCTCGGTCAAACAGTACACCACCATCAAAGACGCCATTGACGCCAAGCTCCCCACCGCGCCCGAGACCTCCCTTGACGGGAAGCCCGTCAAGAAACTGGCCTACGGCGACGCCCTGACCCTCTACTACGACCCCAAAGAATTCCGCCTCGCTGGCATCCAGGAAAACGAGCTCCTGACGCGGTACCAAGAGATCCGGCACGATCCCGCGACCCACACCGTTGGGATGGCCACAGGGAGCATCGAGCAAACCTACCTGGCCCCCGACGGCAAGACTGTCACCGCCCGCGTCCGCCAGGAGATTGCCGGCGCCGACATCCAGAGCGTGACGATCGAAGTTAAGGATGGCACGAAGCGCACCATCACCCCGAACTCCTTTGCACATGTCCGCCTCAGCGCGGATGGCGCGATCCAAGATGGGATTCTGACCGACCCAACCTCCGGAGCGAAGTACTACTTCCAAAGCGGCCAGCAAATCGGCGTGTGGATGCCCGCGCTGTCGGTTGGCACGCCGCAGTCCCCCCTCCACCTCCAGCCCTTACCTCCGAGTACGGTCCTCATGCCGGACCAGAAGGTCACGGCGGGTGATCTGCAGGGGTTGAGCGTCGAGGTCACCAAAGACCTCTCCACGGGACAAGCCCAGACCAGGATTGTCCCGACGAACCCGAACGACGCCGCGGCGGTGGGACGACTCCAGAATGTGTTGAGCCGGGTGGGCCAGAACGTCCAAGAGGGCGCCGAGCGGCTGACGAATGCGGCGCTGTTCCTCGGGCCCTCGACGACCACACAAATGGCGGCCAATAAGACTGCGGAAGTGGGGAAAGTGGTTGCCGATCCCAGCAAGTTGTACCTCCTTCACACCAAGACCAACAGCCCGACCGGCTACACGATCCGAGCGGGCACCTTCGAGGGAATTCTCAACGGTGCGACAGACAGCGTTGATCATTCGGCCTTGGCCTTCCAAGGCCCGGATGGCCAAATATACGTGGTCGACATCACTGATACGGGTCATTTGGAAACGGGCCTTTCCACCGATGTCCGGGTCAACCGCTTGCAGGACTGGGCCAAGCCCTACGCAGACATCCAGGCGCAAGCGCTGCCATTAACAGCGGACAAAGTACAAGACGTCAAGTTCAAATCGATTTTTGCAACCTATGCAGACATCAATACCATGAAACCCAAGATTGACCTCCGCTACGACATGGGCGGGGCGATCCTCGGGGCCGGAGCGAGCTTGCCGATCACGCCACAGCCGGACGCTAAAAACATCTGTACCAACCTCACGTGTGATATTCTGGATCGTGCGGGTATCAAGATTCCGGGTTTGCCCTCGAACCAATATGTGACTCCTAATCAAGAACGTCGGGCAGTTGATGCCTGGATCAAACAGAGTCAGAATCAACAATGAGTAGACGGCTGTTGATGGTGTGTGCGATCATTGGGTTGCTCGTAGTCACGAGAGGGCTTTTCTCCATGGGTGAGCCGGGCAACCGCAACGCCACCAATCCTCTTTCTGTGGAGTGGCCCGTCGTGCCTGTCCCGGGCCGGCTCGTGTTCCAATCGGATCGCGACGGGGCGCTCTCGGAGATTTGGCTTTTGGAACAAGGTACCCTCCGAAAGCTGGCCAGTGGCACCAAGACTCCCCAAGATGTCCCCAAAGAACTTCCGCGTATATTCCAAAGCGCTTTAGCCGACTTACAAGATCCCAAATGGTCGCCGGATGGATCGAAAATCCTTTGTGTTGGAGATGAGGAGCTTGTGATTCTCCTGTCCAACGGGTCGGTCGAGAAACGGATTAGGCTGTCAGGTGTTCCGCACAATGCCGCGTGGGCCCCGGATGGCTCCGCAATCTACTACACAAAGATCGACAAGATTCCTCAAAGAGGAGGCACCTACAACATCTATCGGTTTGGTTTGCAGGACCGGTCGGAACGGCAGGTGACGAATCTGGACCCGATGCCAGGGATCCGTGGGATTATTGCTTTTGCGGTCTCACCCGATGACAGACAGGTCGTCTTCTGTATGGTCGGCGAGAAGGAATATGGCATCAGCCTCTGGCGCATAGGGACGGACGGGTCGGGACTAGAGGTGCTGGTTAAATATGGTAAGAGCCCTGCATGGTCTCCTGACGGAACTAAGATTGCCTACGTATCAAATTATCTTCCATCGGGTGAGAAAATCTCCAAGTTTGAAGAAATTCTGGTTTATGACGTGCAAACCGGAACGATCTCCCGGGTGACGAATAACGAGTGGGAAGATGCTCAACCGGTGTTCTCGCCCGATGGAACCAAGATCGCCTTCAAATCTGCGCGTCATAAAATCATCTCGCACGGCGCAGAAATCTTCGTCATCAACCTCGACGGCACCGGCGAGGCCCGCCTGACCCCGCCCAAGCCCAATCCTCAGTACCCCAACGACCCCATCCGCGGCTGGGCCACAGACGAGCATCCCGACTGGGCATCCTGATTGAGCGTAACGTGAATAAGCTAGGGTTGCGGCTTGCCGTCATAAACGCTGTGTTCGTGTTGTCGTTCGCGTCGTGGGGGTATCTGTCGCACCTGTCAGGAGTCCAGGACGCTGGCCGGGCTTTGTTGATCCCCCTCCGGATTGACTACCCCGTTTCGTTCTTGGCAGGGGTTTTGCGTGGTGCGTCGGACACCAGCTTTTATATTGGTGTCCCCATCATGCTTGTCATCTTGGGCGGTTTTCAGTGGTACCTATTGGGATGGGGCGCGTCAAATGCTTTTAACAAAGCCAGGTTTGGAGAAAGACAGAAGCGGCTTTTTTGGCTTGCTTTCTTTGTTCTACTTCTCGCATCCTATACCCTGTTTGGACTAGGCCCTCTTTTTAGCCCAGCGACCGTCTTAGCCGGTCTTGCACTTTTTACCTTTATGGGTGGAAGGGGACGTCTATGAAAACGGCTCCCGTGTCAAGTGACCCCCGGGTTTCTTCAGCATCACTCGACTCTTCCGTGACAAGCATGCGTTGCCTTTTGGCCAGACCCAACTGGCGGGTGGGGTGGTTCCTCTGGTTGCGCGCCGTGCTCCCGATGGCGGGCGTCTCGGTGGCGGTCACGTACCTGAGTAAGCTGGTCGTGCGAACCGCCGGCATTCCGATGAGCCCGGCGGCGCTTACCAAGGTCTCTGAGATTCAATCGCTTGCGTTGCTGGGTATGACGGTGACGTTAGTGCACTTCGCCATTCGTCGGTGGGCGCACCAGCAGTATCGCCTCACCCTGCCAGGATGGGTGTGGTGGTCCTTCCTGTGGCGGCTCACGCTCATTCAACTAATGACTTGGGCCCTGGCTTGTGCCATTGCTCTCGCCGTGGGATTTGGTGTGCTGGCTGTGGCGACGATCACGAACCGGGTGTCTCCCAACGGGATCTACGCGATGGCGGGTGGGATTGGTCTAGCGCTTCTGTGGGGTGTCGTGGCGAACATCCCCGCTTATGGTTGGGTGGCCCACAAGGCGATCGCTGCCTATAACGTGCCGAGGCGTCCTCGACAATGGCCCCGCGCCCTGGTCAGGATCATCGGATGCCTTATGATTGCTATAGGGATCGCCATCTTGGGTATCGTCGTCAGAGATCACCTCACGCCCCTCTCGCTACCACCCAAAGCGCTACTGCGTTTGGTGCTGGGCGTGGCGGCTCTGGGGGCTGGCGTTGGATTGCTGAGGCTCAGATCCTGGGCTCGTCAGATCGGGATCGTGCTCATGGCGTACGTCTTGGTCCGCACGTGCTACAACTATCTCCGGGCGGGAGAACCCTTGACCCAGGCTCATTGGATAGTCCTTGGGGTGTTTGGGTCGATCCCTATCGCTTTGCTTCTGCCCGTTGTGAAGCAGCTTTTCCTACGGAACAACGGAAAAACACCTCCGGTTGCTTCTGCCGTACCCGCCGACTAGGGTTCGTAGCAGGATCAGATGGGTGTGACAGGAGGGTTCGCGAAATGATGCGATGGGTGGAGAAGATTCACCTTCCCCTGAATCTCACCATCGCGATGTCCTCGTGCGGCCTGACGTTGGGGACGGCGTTGCTCATGCCGACGCGATGGGTCCTCAACTATCCTCGAGCCCCGCTCATCCTGGGCATCGAGGTGCTCGTCGCCACCCTCTCCTTGCTCAGCGTTGTAGGCGTAGCGCGTACAAAGGTGTGGGGTCGTCGCCTCGCCGTGTGGTGCAGTTGGTTCTGGCTGATTCGAGCCGCTGGCCACTGGTACTTTGCCATCGCAGGACTTGGTTCCAAGGAAGCCGATAGCTTTCAACAAATCACGCGATCTATTTTTCCTGGGAACGTCATTTTTGCGTTGGCGGTGTTCGGTGTGGTGGTTTGGGCACTCACACAACCACACTGTCGGTACGCGTTCGAACAAACGGGTCGAGGGCACCGTGTTTTTACAGATGGCATCTCATATCTCTCCGTTATCTGGATTTGTTTCAATCCATTCTTCGGGCGGCCGTCCATCCTCTGGGTGATGGCCGCTGGGTTTGGTCTCGTTCTCTTGGGGAGAACCACCACGATCTTTTACGCGGCCGTCATTCTCGGGGTATTACTGGCTGGTGGCCTGGGTTTCCTCTTCTCGATGCATTGGTTTGGCGCACTCATGTTTGAGGCGATGGGGGCATCCTCGGCTTCCGCCGCGCTCATGCCGAGCGTCATCTCCGCGATCCTGCCGTTGGTCCTGATGGTTGCCTACTTCAGGATCTTGTGGGTTTCCAGAGATATCTATAGCTGACGACGATCGAGAATCGTCATCATGATGGTGAGCCGCCGAGCCATGGTACGCGGGGTCCTGAGCGTCCTTCTGATTGTGTTGGTGATCGGGGGTGTGGCGTATGGTTTGAGCGCCTGCGTCTCTTTCGTGCGGCGGCATCTACCGGAGAACCAGGGTCTTGGAAAATCGCTGAGGGAGGCCGAGCTCGAAGTCCATCGCGCGGAGCAGAAGCTTGGGCAAGACCATCCAGAAGTAGCGCGGCAACTCGATCGGGTTGCCGCGCTGTGCTTTCAGCTGGTGCGCCTTCGTGATGCCGAAGCGGCATGCCAACGAGCCCTTGTGATTCGTGAAGCAGCGCTGGCTCCTGATCATCCGGATCGATTAGCAAGTGTTTCGGCGCTGGCGACTGTCTACCTCTTTCGCGGCAAGAAAAAGGAAGCGCGAGAACTGTACAGGCGATACCTAGGCCGGGATTATCCTGGAGACTCTGCGGATTTAGCGGCACTCGCAGCCGCCTACCAGGAAAAGCGAAGGCCACGGCTGATCCTCTTCGGCATTCCGGAGACCACTTCATCCGCTCCTGGGGGTAAGGGGAAGTCGAGCGATCCTCGCGCTGCAATGCTCTCACAGGCGGTAGGCGAGTTATTGAGAACCGGACGCTTGCGAGAGGCCGCCGTGTTTCTTCGGCAATCGCCGGACGATCTGCCGGATAGTACGACGGCGCCAGCAACGCTTTGGGAGCGGTTGGGAAATTTCCTGGTCTCTGAGCGCCAATTTGAATTGGCGGCAGAGAAATTCGAAGAGGCATTACGTTTGGCACCCGACTCAAGCGCCGCACATCGAGGGCTGGCCCTTTGTGTAACGCAGCAGGGCGACCTCCAACGCGCCATCGGTCATTTTGATGCGGCGCTTCGTGGGGACCCGGGATCCATCGAGCTGCGCTATTGGGTGGGTACGACATGTTTGGTTGTGGCCGATGAGTTGCAAGGACGGTTGGAGCGGTGGGGGGATTGGGAAGATTTAATCTACGCAGCCGCCCAACGGTTATCAGAGGTCGTTGCCACTCGGCCAGACTATCCTAATGCGTACTTCGAGCTCGCCTCGGCGTCTCTGGCGCTGGGCCGCATCTTGCCTGCCATCGAGGAGCTCCAAGCCCAACTCAAGGTTGACCCTCAGCATGCCTCGGCAAGAGAACTGCATGCCTGGCTCTCATGGCAACTCAGTGTTTGGATGGCTCAGGTTTTAAAACAAACGTTAGCGCGCCAAAGTGTGATTGCTGAAAGCGCCCCCTCTCCTCCAGTTCTGATGATTCCGGAACCTCGCATGCTCCAAGAAAAATGGTTTGGTTTCGGCGGGGGGACGGTGACGGCGTCTAGGGCATCCTCTGCCCCCAGTCTGTCAGAGCGAGGAACGCGGACCGTGTCCAGGTCTCAGTAAATGCTCTACTCGTTGGCAACGACTACGGCGACCCCGACTGGGGGCCATAGCATGCCTGAGTACCCGGTACTGGAGGCTGCGGAACCCCGGCTGCCAAACCGGCACCCATGAAACTCTTTACGCTGTTCATTTCTGCATTGTTGGTTTTCGTGACGGGTTGCGCCGGACTGAAAAATAGCTGGGAATTCTTGCAGCCATATGCCTCAAATGATTGGAATAATCTATCTGCCAACACCGCAACAAGACTGCAGGAAAGCGCGTTGTTGGTTGGGAGCCTTGACTTGCGGGCTGTGGACGGTAGCCGTTACCAAGTCCCCGCGCACATCGAGTTGCTTGTGGCGCCGCGCTCTCATTTGTATGAGAAAAGGTTGTTGGTATCCCCAGAGACCAACTTTGCAACGTTCTTTGCCCCTGGGCGCCTAAGAGTTTATCTCTACAATATCTCTATTGGCCCGCAATCCTATAATTTTGGAACTCAGCCCTTCCAGCCGACGAAAATCCTCGATTGGCCAATTAACGCAGGTGAAGTTATCTATCTCGGGCATCTGAAGATCAGGATGCTGGACAGCCGATCTGCGCAGCTTACGGCTCGAGACAGACATCGCAAGATGGAACGCGAACTCCAGGAAAAACTTGGCATGGCGGAGCTCAACCTAACGACGCGATTAGCGGGGACCGCTTCAGCGATCTCTTCTGAAGGAGCGCAGTGAACGTGAACGATACAGTGAAGTGGAATGATCTGAAAACGGGAACGGAATCGGTACCGGGAACTCATCTCAAAAGTCATGAATCCGTGCTATTCTGAGCGCATCGAAGGGGCTCCCCGCACCGAAGGAGGAGCCATCTGCCATGTATCGCGATCTGACCGACACCCAATGGGCGATCCTCCAGCCGTTGCTGCCACCACCCAAGCCAACGGGCCGACCGCGGGCCGACGACCGCTGGACCTTCAATGGCATCTGCTACGTGCTCCGCACGGGGTGCCGGTGGTCGGATCTGCCAGAGCGGTACGGCAGTCCCGCGACCTGCCATCGGCGCCTGAGCACCTGGATGGCCAACGGCACCTGGCCCCGGCTATGGGCGGCCCTGCTCGTCATGCTCAGCCGCCAGGACAAGCTGCGGCTGGAGGCCGCCATGCTCGATGCCAGCGTGGTCCCCGCCAAAAAAGGGGCGCCTTGGTCGGGACGGCGGGCAAGCGCCGGCTCGACGGGACGAAGCGCTCGTTGATCGTGGATGCCCAGGGCCTGCCCCTCGCTCTCACGCTCATGGCGGCCTCCAGCCACGATGTCCGCGGGGCGTTGCCGACCCTCGATCGGCTGCGCGTGGGTCGCCGCTGTCGGCCCGGCTGTCTCGTCGCCGACAAGGCCTACGATAGTCGTGGATTGCGAACCGCCCTCCAGCAGCGCCAGATCCGCTCCCACATCCCGGTGCGGGCGTTCGTGGGCCGTTATCGGAAGCGCGGCCGGCCCTACCTCGTGGACCGCGCGAAGACCGCCCAGCGCTGGGTTATCGAACGGACCTTCGCGTGGCTGAACAACTCGTTCCGCCGGCTGCGCATCCGCTACGAGCGGTTGCCGCATTGCTACGAGGCCCTGTGCATCATCGGCTGTGCGCTCATCTGCCTCAACCGAGTTTTGAGATGAGTTCCGGGTTCCAAGGGGACACGTAACAAGATGCCCGATGGGACAAAAACCCAGAGTAAGACGAGGGTGGGAACGGTTCCGAAGGGGCCGGGGTCGCGTGACCGAGGAGAACACGCATGAATGCCACCGGGACGATTGACGTGCCGCGCCCCACGACATCCTGGGGCGTGGCCAGTATCCTCGTGGTGGAAGACGAGGCGCTCGCCACGGAGGCGCTGACGGAATTATTCCGCGTACAGGGCCTGACCTGTTGGGGCGCGCTCAGCGGGGAAGACGCGCTGGCGTTGCTGGCGCAGCATCAGCCGGACCTGCTCCTCCTCGATGCGGAGATTCTCGCCGGGGCGCTGACCGGTCTGGAAGTGCTGAGGATCGTGCGGCAGCGGTTCCCCCGCGTCCGCGTGCTCGTGACGACAGCCCTCTTGGATGTGGCGTGGCATCTGACGCTTCTGCGGTCGGGGGCCGATGGCTACTTGGTCAAGCCGCACGGCGTGGCCCGGTTGCTGAGCGCCATCCGCGAGTTGCCGCCCCGGACAGGAATTTCTATTTGATTTTTATGAAATCGTGGTTATACTCTGAGCAAGTGTTTGTCAGCGAACAACGTGAGAGGGATGCCACCATGTCACACACTCCCCGGTGGTGCGTGGGATTGATCGCCCGCGCCGTGGTCGTCGCGTTCGCGCTGACGATGGCCTGTCCGCTTGCGTGGGCCGATGAACCGCAAGTGCCCTTGAGCGACGGCCCGCACGATCCCGACCCCGCCATCTCACTCGACCAAGCCACCACGCTCCAGAACGGCCTGCAGTCATGGCTCGACTTGATGAACCGGCAAGTCAAGGTGGTCGGGCCCCCGATGGGCCGCAACGATCTCCCCGTGCCGTCACTGCCCGGCATGTCTGAGAACGGTACCATTTCCGGCGGTGCCGGGTCTGAGGAAGCAGGAGAGTGACTGATGCCGCGCACACCGCGTGAACTCGTGGACGGCGGGATCTACCACGTTTTCAATCGGGGGAACGATCGCCGCCAGCTCTTTGGGGAACCGGAGGACTACCGGTGTTTCCTGAATCACCTCCGCCGCGGCCTCGCGGACCGGCCGGGGGCACTCTACCACTATTGCCTCATGCCCAACCACTTCCACCTGCTCCTTGCGGTCCAGCACGGCGAGGATCTGCCAGCCTTGATGCATCGGACCCAACTGGCGTACGCCCGCTACTTCAAGAAAACCCGTGCGTTCACCGGCCATGTGTTTCAAGAACGATTTCGGAGTCCGCGGATCGCGGAGGAATCCTACTACCTCCAGTGCGGCCGCTACATCGAGCGCAACCCCGTCAAAGCCCACCTCGTCGCGCAGGCCGCGGACTACCCCTACGCGAGCGCCCGGTACTACGCCCTCGGGCAGCCCGACCCCCTCGTGACGCCCAATCCCTACTACGAAGCAATGGGACAAGTAGCGGAGGAACGCCAGCAGCGCTACCGCGAATTCCTGGCCCTCGAGGAACCCTATGCCCCAATGCTCGACGCGGCACTCACCCATGTTTGAACCCGGCACGCTTGGAAATGGTACCGCTCACACCGGTAACTTCAATGTTAAAATGGAGATGCCAAAAGTTGAGGGGCTGGCGCCGCCTCTCCAAGAGCCGCTCAAGACCGTAGCAGGGGATTTGCAAAAGGAACTCGCCAAGCAGGTGGGAGATCAGGAAGCTCGGAACCTGTGGGACAAGGTCAACGCCTTGGTGCCGACGGGACGGGCCAATGTGATGGTTGTATTCCAACCCGCTCAAGTTGTAGTGAGAGACACGCCCTTTACCAAGAATACCATGGCATTCGAAACCGGATCCTTCTATCGAGGGGATGTCTCACCCGATGCTATTCGTAGCGTCAAGGTGGACCTAACGAACAGGACCGCCACCCTCGTTGGGGGTAACAAAGTGACCATGAACCAAGGGCAGGATACCGCAGGAGCGTATTGGAGAATAACCGGTGGTGCCCTGCCACCCTCAATTGGAGTAGGAGCGGTGTCGACCACGAAGCTGAGCGACGCGCAGATCGTCCAAAATACCTACGGCGTGAAGGCCACGGGGGCTGACCTGACGCAGGTGGCCTATGAGCAACAGGTCACGACGATCACCGGCAATACGATCACAACCGCTACGGTAACCATGGAGCAGAACCCGTTGGTCAAAGCCGCGGTCGGCACGGCAGAGCTCTGGTTGGCTGGCTGGGGTGTCAAGAAGGTCGCGGCGTGGGGGTGGGCGACGGTCGCTGAAAAAGTCGGACAAGAAGCGCCGGCGCTCGTCCAGGCATTTCGGAAAGCGTTTGAAGTGGCCACCCCATGACGGCTTCCCGAATGACACAGATTGTCAAGCGCTTAATGATAATCGCTAGCGTAATCCTCGTCGTCTACGTTCTTTTTATTCCACGCCCCCCATACGAATTTGGTCGTTGGGGGAAAATCTTTAACTGGGAAAAACATCGGTATTCGTTCTGTACCTACGTCGCGCCACCTTCCTACGAGTTCGTTAGTTATGAGAATGATGCGAGTGACTACCTTAACGAAGCGGCTTTTCTCGAAGACAAAGAACACTCAAGGTACTTGATTCTCATCAAATTCCAGGAAATGCCCACCGTAAATCTTGCAACGGTCAAGACAGATCCGGTAGTCCCATGGAGGAGTTGCGATACTCAATATGGGCAGTTCCACAATATACGGTTACGGTATTACCTCCTTTGGGATTTCGTTCCGGGACTCATGTCTAAAGAGTTTGACCGACTGGGAGACAAGCTCCTCCTTAGAGGCATCCAGGTTGAGACTCGACGGGAATTGACCACACCAGCTGCTCAAGCCGTCTATTTCATCGGCCAGTTCGAGCGGCTGGGGTTCTACCACCAGTGGAACGGGTGGGGTGGGTACCCCGTCCCCGTCCTCGACTTCCTCCAGCCGCGCTACGGGGGAGTCGCCGTGATCCGCTCGCGGCAATCGCCCGAGACGATTTTTGCCATCCTCAGCACCCCGGAGCCTGCGGCCTTCGATGCGGCCGAGTTTCGCCAGATCGTCGAGTCCGCGACCTTCGAGAAGCAGACCCCCGACACGAAGGAGTGGCTCCAGTCGTTCAAGAAGACCAAGCAACGCTACCGGAAGGAAACGACCCAGTGGGGGCCGTTCAAGTGGGAGCGCGAGAAACTTGAATAGGGTGAGTTTCTAAATGCGCCTCCTCGTCGGCCATGACGGCAACGACTACGACGACCCCGACTGGGGCCCGTGAAATGATTTCGCCAACGGTCTTGGTGGTGGATGATGAGCTTGGGGCCGCCGAGGCGATCCAGGATCTCCTTGCGGTTCGAGGGGTTCCTTGTTGGGTGGCGGCCGATGGCCTCCGGGCGATCGAGTTGGTGAACGCTCATCGGCCGCGCACCCTCCTGCTCGATGTCGCCCTGCACGACACCACGTTGGACGACTGGAAGTGGAACGGTTAAGGTGGTGTTGATCACCGCGCATGACACACGGGAGTTTCGCGAGGAAGCTCAGCGGTTAGGCGCCGATGGCTACTTGGTGAAACCGGTGCTGATCGGAGAGCTGTTGGCCGCCCTGGGAATTGACGGTACCATTCGGGCGGCCTAGAAGGCCTTGACATTTTATCAATCATTGATAGACTCTTAGCAAACTCTACAACCTGAGGGGACCGCCATGCCACACAATGCCCGGTCGTTCGTTGTGCCGATCGCCCGCGTCCTCGTGGTGGCCTTCGCGCTGACCACGGCGTGTCCACCGCTCTGGGCCGAGGAGTCGCCGCTCCCGCGCCTCGACCCGCCGGCGCCGGATCCGGCGGTGTCGCTCGCCCAGGCCGCTGCCATGGCTGGTGGCGAGGCCGACCTCCTCAATGGCATGGTGACACGGGCCGCGGCGCTGATGGCCCTCCCTCCCGCGTGGACGATCCCCAGCGGCGAGCCATCGCCCCCAGCCCCA
>OBEQ011617710.1_pt1 | contig 19376 bp, 2 predicted proteins | sample 1670901 | NCBI WGS metagenome assembly OBEQ01 (sample SAMEA104232315, study PRJEB22302) | groundwater metagenome | biome: forest; feature: aquifer; material: groundwater | place: USA | collected 2011-08-07 | depth 5.4 m
GCAGTCTCCATGGAGAATTGTCATCTTCCGGCACTGAACGTGCGGGGGCAATCACCCCTGCAGAACTTGTTGGCCGGATGGGAAAATTATATCGGCTCCCTTTTTCAACGCTTTATGAACGGATGAATGCGCCGCGCGTTCCGATCGAATGCCGTCTCTCCATTGCGACAGGGGTCCCGCGCATCTTTGATGTCCTCCAACGGGAGACGGAGCAGCAGTTAAGCGGCGGTTACGATGGGTATGGCCAGGCGATTGTCAGCCGTGTTCCCCGTCCCCGCGCACCAGGAGAAGAGGGAGAGGATCCCTATGTTTATTTCTTAAGTGTCGCGAAGAAAGCGGGAAACGCCATGATCGAGGGGCAGGCCATCAAGACTCAGCTCGCCGACGATGTCCGGGGGAAAATCGCCGCGCTTTATGGCGTTCAGCCGGATGACGTTAAGTTTCATGTTGTTGCGCCGATGGATGGTTCAAAGAGTCTCCGTGTCCGGGTGGAGATGGGTGACGAATCGAAGGAGATCGAAGTGGTGCAAGCGGGGATCGGCCATACCCGCTGGGCCACCGTCGGAAGGCCCGCGGATGTGAATACCCATCCTTTTCTCGCGAAGAATGACAAAACCGGCTTCGAGATCGCGCTGGCGCACAACGGTAATTTTCAGACCTCCGAGCATTTCAGGGCGGTGATGGTTGAGAGGAGATGGCGGTCCCTGAACGATTTTCGGGGGGAGACCGATTCGGAGGTCCTCGCGAATATTGTCGCGCTTTTGGGCGTCGAGAAAGACGGAAAAATCTCAACGGAGGATGCGGTAATGCGCGCCCTCCAATTGATCCAGGACACCGAAGACTTAAGAAACGCGATCGATTTTTTAGCGTCGATCGACGGGAAATACGAACCGGCTCGGAAGGCCGTGGAGAAAGAGGTGCGTTCTCTTCTCTCGGCTGGCCCTTCCGAAAAGCGTCATACGATTGTGCAGGAAGCAAAGCAACAGTTGGAATACCGGATTCACAGCGCATTTGAGGACCCGAAGAACTATTTCGGAACTCGGGCCGCCTCTCTTCATGAAGTGTTAACCGGACGAATGAGAGAGGCTTTTCTCGCCGCCGAGTCCACAGAGACGGAACGACTTTTGAACGAGATTCAAGATCGCTACTTCAGTTCCAGCAAAATGTCTACGATCGCCATCGGGGTTGTTTCTAATCAAGATCTCGATATTGTCGTGGCGAGAGGGCAAGAAGGTGGGGAAATCAGTCTTTCCCTTCCAACCAAGGAGAACGCGGTCTATGGGGCCTCGGAAAGCCGCGCTTTTTCGGAGTATGTCGCGGAGCCCTATCCTACTGAGGAAGGTCCGCGGGCGCGTTTGAGTCGTCTTCTTCGTGAGGAGTGGCAACGCGGGGTTGTTCATGTCCAAGATGTGGAAAAGCAGACCCTGGCGGTCATCCCCGATACAGGGAAAGTCCATTTCCGCAGAGTCCTTTCCGGCGTCGCCGTGGAGGTGGAGCCCAAGCGGAAGATGACCGACTTAGAAAACCTCACTCTTCCGGCGGGGGTCACGGACGCGACCTGGCTCGAGGAGGAAATTTTAAAACAACGGGACTCCTGGGGGAGGACGCTCGACTCTTTAACGGGAGAAGACGGAAGGACCCTCGAATTTTTAGATCTGAATTACAGCGCGGCAGATTTGCAAGACGTGACCGATTGGTATTTTGTCGGCGTCGGAACCTCCGCCCATTTGGCCGACGTCATCAAAGCGGTTTATGGGCCGATGATCGGATGTAATATCCATGTGGCCAACAGCCTTGATTTTAAGACCGACCTTCCCGGAACTATCAAAAACCATCCCAGTGACAGCTCAAGAAAAATTCTGATCACATTCGTCTCCAATACGGGCGAAACAGAAGAGACCAAGCAGGCGGCCTCCGAAATCAAAAAGTTGAATGAGAGAGCGGACAGAAAAAAAATACTTCTCTCCGCGCTCACCAATGTCCCCGGAAGCGCCATTGATACGATCGTGGCCGATGAGAAAGGGAACCACACCGTTTTTACGATTAATCCGTTTGAAAATTCGGTGGCGGCGACCGGGTCGCTCACAGGCGCCATCATCGCGGCATCACTTTTTGTCACGCAGGTGCAGTTCGCCAAAGGAGAGATCGATTCGGGCGAGGTCCGGCAGAGAATTCGAAAATTGAGAGACGCCATTAAAGTGATGCAGAGCAAAATTTTTCCCGGAGAGCGCATGGTTTTTCCGGACTTGAAGGAGAAAGTGAAGTTTGCCGTTCAACAGACGATAGGGTCTATTCCCGAACAAAACCTTCTTCTTTGGTTTACGGGGCTCGGAGTGTATGGCGCGGTGGCGAGCGAGGCCCGGTTGAAGGCGCAGGAGATTTGGCGTTTTGCGGGAGCCAAGAACAATCCGGCCAATGTCGGGAAACATGGCCCTTACGCGGAATTGAAGCCGGGCGCGGTCACCATCGCTTTCGTGGCGCCCGATCGTTTCAAGCAGCAAATGACGCAAGCCCTGGTTGAAATGCGCGACCGGACAGGCCCCTTTGAAAAAGGGGGGAGAGAGGGAAGGATTATTGCAGTGGTCGACGACTCCATTGAAAATGATCCGGCCATTCAACGGACGGCAGATGTCATCGTGCCGTTGCCGATGACAGAGGACCCTCTGATCGGGGCGCTCATCTCTCTCACGTTTGTCCATCTCTACGCCCTATATGGAGCAAAAGCGAAATTTGAGAAGGTGAGAAAGGATCTTCATGAAATAGATAAGATGTTCAAGTCTGCAAACATTGCGGATGCGCATGGCATGGTGACTGACCCGGATCTCCAGGAGGCAGGGATTTCAAATATCACGGCCTTCCTTGAAGAATTTTCCGCGCTGCTGACTCCGGAGGAAGATTTTGGGAAAAGAATGGCGCTTCACATCTTGGAAGAGATGACCATGCGGGATTTGAAGCGGTATGCGCACGCGGCGGGCCGCATCCAAGGGGGGGAGCCCGCAATAGCGGTGATTGGTGAGATCTTGAACAACGACATTAGAGATTTCTCGCGCAGTAGCCCGCAGGCAGGGGACGCCGAGAGAGAAAAAGCGGAGGGGATTGTTTCCTATGCGAGAGGTTCCCTGGAGAAGATCCGCGCAGCACGGAGGGCGCAGATAAGACTGAAACTCGCGATCGAAACCGCCGCGGCGCATTATCATCTTGATTTGAAGCACTTGGGGCTCCTTTACGAGCAAATCGTTTCGGTCGGCGTCCGCCCTGCGGAGGCGATGCGCTTTTTGAACGAACCGTTCTTTATGTCGCTCATGGTCGATAATCCGATTTACATTTCAAAGAAGATTTCAGGGGTCATGGACGGAGGGGGCAAAGAGTCGCCGAATCAGGAACGGGCTACGGCAGATCCATTTGCGTCGTCGGCTGATGGGGGAGAAAAAAGTTTCACGGAGATCCGGGCGGCGGTTGCGTCAGTGCATCTAGATCCTGCCATTCAAGGAATATTGGCACACTTTGCCGCAGCGACAAGCGAAGAATTCGGTTACCTTGCCACCGTGAGGGCGTTGATGCCCCACCTGAGGCAGCCGGGAGAAAGTGTGTCGCAGCAGGTTCTTAAAGTTCGCGCCGAAGATCTGATGCGTCAAGCATTGAGAGTCAGTAGGGCGGTTGCCCCGCCTGAAATCCCTGGCCCAGAGGCGGCGCGGGATGGCGGCGTCAGGTCCATCGGGGTAACGGCCCAAGAACTCAAACAACTTTTGGAGAGAGAGATTCCGGCGTTTACGGCGCCGCTTTCGCCCGCTCTGCTCAGTTCTGGGGAAAAAGGGAGCATTGTTGTCTACGAAGACTCACTCAATACACTGACGATCGCAAAGAAAATTGAAGTACTGGCGAGGAGACTGCGGGAGGCCCATTCCGGAATCGGATTTGTCCTTGTTTCCACATCCGGTAAATCGGACGAGCAAATTATTGGAGAGGTCCTTCGAGATTCGGGAGAAGCCGTTGATTTAAGAAGGGTTTTCCGGACCACACTCATGCCAACGGATGCGTTGAATGTTCTAGATCCAAACGCCGTGGAAGTGGCGCTCGATCTCCAGGACTATCCGCTTCGGGAACTGGTCGCTCCGGCAGAAATTATTTTGAGATACCAAGACGCGCAAATACAACTGTATGCCTGGCTCGTCACTGTGGCGCCCCATCCGAGCCACAAAGAGATTGTGAATGGCGCGGACGCCCTTCAGGAGATGGTCGAGTTGTTTGGCAGGCCGCAGGCCGAAAAGGCGGCCCTTCTGAAAAGGAGTGGGATGTCTTTTGTGGGCCAACTTCAACCGGTTAGCGAAGCGCTTCAGGCGGCCGATCGTCTTTATCGCGAAAACCGCGGCGTTTAATTCATCGTTGATGATTCGGAGGCTTAGATCAAAGAGGTAATTCGAGTGAATAAAAAGTTATGGATGAAGAGTATTGCTTGTCTGTTGGCCGAGGTCTTCTTTTTTACACAGATTGTTTCTGCTTCGAACATAGTTGATCACTCCACTGCAGACCATCTGCGTCCCTCGACTATCGCTCGGGACTCCGCTCGTTGGAGGCAATTTATTGACTCGCTTCGCCCGCGAAGTGGGAGTGCTTCCGACGGCAGCCGCCGCGCGCTCTTAAAAGATTTAACCGAGACCGCAAAGGATGGGGGCGTGCGGGCGACAGCGCTCCAGGGGGTGCGGACGCTCGAGGATTTGGAAAGGGAAGGATACGATTTCAGGGGGAAACGGGTTTTTGTCCGCGTCGATTTTAATGTATTGAATGATCAGGGAGCGATTGCGAACCGCGCGCGCATTCGGGAAGCGCTTCCGACGATTCAGTTTTTGACCTCGCGAGGCGCAAAAGTGGTTTTACTTTCTCATCAAGAGGTCGACGTCGGGGAAGGGGAGAAAAAGGTTAAGAAGAACTTTTCTCTGGCCCCTGTCGCGTTTGAACTATCCGGGTTACTTGGGCAGAGCGTCTATTTTGATACCTCCTCCATCACGCAGGATGGGGTCCATCTCGCGGGTCTTGACACGCTCGGGGAGGGGGGCGTTTTTCTCGTCGAGAATACGCGGAAAAATCCGGGCGAGACGTCAGAAAAAGCCGCTGTAAGAGACGCCTTCGCGAAGAAACTTTTTGCGAAGGCCGATCTCTTTGTCTTTGACGGTTTCGGTGTTTCTCACCGGAAACACGCAACTACTGTCCATGTCCCTTCGCACATCCCGCAGGTCGTCGGATTTTTGGTGGAAAATGAAATTACCCAGTTAAGCCGCGCGATTGAGAATCCTGAGCGGCCACTCGTGTTGATGATCGGTGGCGCAAAACTCAATGAGAAGGTAGGGCTCCTTGAAAGTTTTGTCGGACGCATGAAAGAAGGGGACACGATCCTAGTCGGAGGGCTTGCGGCGAGGCCATTTCTAGAAGCCAAAAAATTGCCTCTACCAAGGGACGATGAACCAGAAACCGTCCTCAACGCCATCGACTCGAAGAGGGCCATGGATCCCAATATCCGGGCCGCCTATTTGGCTTACCATACCGCTCAAAAACGGGGTGTGGAGGTTTTGGTCGCAGACATGATGGACGCCGATGAAAACCCGAGATCGGATATTTTACCAGACGACCTTTCCACATTTTCAAAGCGGGTTCACAATGCCAAGACGATTGTCTGGGCAGGACCGTTGGGGAAAATTGAAGATCCAGCGTATGCCCAGGGAACGAAATCGATGGCGAGAGAGGTCGCCGAGGCGACTATGAGGGGCGCAATCTCTATTATCGGAGGCGGAGATACCGGTTCGGTTCTTGAGAAACTACCTCTTGCGGATCAAGTCACATGGAATTCCACGGGTGGCGGCGCCACACTCACCTTTTTAAGTAAGGGGGATCTCCCTGTTTTGGCCCATCTTCGAGAATTAGGCAAGCGTGCGGCGGACGGAGGGACAAAAGGCGGAGTGGTCGACGCGACCGTTCAAGACGTCACCGGCCGGGTCATCGCGGCAGTCGGCGAAGAAGGGCTCCGTGAAAAATTGGATGTCTTAAGCGCTGTTGGCATTCGTGAAGCGCTCGACGCGCGCGCGCCTCATGACATTTTTGGGCTGACCCGGGCGGTCGCGCGCGAATTTCTCGTGTACCAGGATGAGACCCGGGGTCCGATTCCTTTTGCGGATGATTTTTATTCTGAAAGGACCCTTGCCATTCCAACGGTAACTCCCCAGCCTTCGGTACCGGTTGTCTTAAGCATTTCACGTCTTCTTGACCGCCGCCTCAGCCCGAGAAATTTAGTCAATCTTTTGTATAAAACGGGCGGGGCAGAGGGAACAAGCCCATGGCTTTTCTTTACTTCCCCCAACAAGGCAACGCGAGGGGAATTTGAAAGAGCCGGAAGAGGCCATTATTTAGCTCTGATTAAACCAGCCCGCTTGGCGGACCGCGTCTTGGGCGGAGGGCCGACAAAAGATGTTGTCTTTCTTTTGGACGCGAAAGACCAGGAGGAGTTCGGGATAAAAAGCGATCAACTTCTTGCTTCAACGGTCGTAGAGAGGCGGCGCGCCTTTGTTGTTCCGCTCAACGCCCCGGTCGATATCGCCCGCGAGATTTATTTGGGAGATCTGCTCGCAACCCACTCCTCGTCTCTGGAAGGGAACCTCGATGGCCTTGATGCGACCACCCAATTTTTACTCGCGGAGATTGCGCAGGGGGTCGACCAGGCAGAAAGATTTGCCGCGAATATTCACGACGATCTTGAACGGGCAAAGAGCGTCGTCACGGAAATATTGGTAGGAATGTAAAGAAAGGGTCATTCATGAGAAAAAATGTTAGCGTAAAAATTTCGGCCTGGATCATTCTGCAACTTTTTATTCTAAATAGCGTCATGCCTTCGTATGCCATTGAAGTAGGGAATAGGCATGCCTATTCCCTACTGCGTGCCCGGGCCACCTCGAAGGACGGCGCCCGGCGCCTCGCCGAGGAGTTAAAGGGGACTGCGGCGCGGGACGGAGCGGATCGGGGAACATTTGCGGGTTATCCCGGACAACTCGGAGACTATTTGTGGGAGGTCTCTTATGCTTTTGCGGAACCCGGAAACACTTCCTCGCGCAGACTCGATGCGATCCTCCGCGCTTTTAAAAGGGTAAGACCGACTCTTGCGAATCTGGAGTCGATAGGAAGTCTCCCCGCCCCGGCGGAGGGCGTCATGTATTCAAGACTTTCTTCACCTTTGTATGCCGGAGAGGTCAAAGGACGCCCGTGGGTCGCTTTGGTGGCGGCCTGGAATCCTGGGCAAAGTACCCATATTCATAACCATTTGACCGATACAGAGGCGGAAGAAGAAGGGGTGATCAGCGTTGTCCAAGGGGAAGCAGAGGTCGTTCATTTTAGGAGAGAAGGGGATCGGATTGTGGAAGCGGGCCGTTTCCGGCTTAAAGCCGGAGAGGCGGCCATCGTTCGGAAAGAGGAAGGACAGATTCATCGGGTGAGCAACGTTGGAAAGGGGCGGCTCGTGATGCTGGATGTCTATAGCCCCGGGCTCAAAAGAACCGATATTTTCCTCCCTGTTCAAGATCTTTCTACCGACGGTAAAGAGTCATACCAAGTCGAAGTCGTGCGCGTTCCTTCCGCCGATCAGAATCAGCTTCTCGCGGACCTTTTGGCGAAATATTTAACTTCGAAAGAAGTGGCCGCCCTCCTGGGAGGACGAATGAATGTGGGCGCAACGAAAGGGGCGCTTGTTGAGGCCCAACGACGCCGCACCACCACCTCCCGCGACGGCGGAGAAAAAGAAATCCTCGCACCGCTTGCATCAATTCAAGAATTGCAGCGTGTCGAGAAAATGGTCTTAAATAATCCCGACTTGAGACGAATTATTTTAACCCTTGCCGCTGTGGAAGGGTTGCGGGGAGATGAGAGTTATCATGCGTGGCACGATGCACTCGATGACTATTTTAGCGGGGTAAGCCCTCATACCCTCAAACGATTTTATGCAATGGCGGAAATCATGAATGAGGAAAAGGACGCCGACGCCAGAGAAGACTATTATCAACTTGTTGTGGAGTATATTCGGAGGCCAGAGATAGCTATTCCACGACGCGAAAAAGTTTGGAAAGCTGATAAGAAGGGACGCCCCCCTGTTTGGATTCGAGCAGGCAAGAAAGAAGATGTGCCCGGCTTCTCTATTTCTGACGTTCGATACATGGCCCATTTGAACAAAATGCTTGGGCTTTCTCCGACACCACTAGTCCCCTCCGAAACGCTCAGCGGCGCTTCTGGCCGTCAAGTTTATTGGAAACTTGAAACGGCAAATCCAACCGGTTCTCAAAAGGATCGATTGCGTGGGTATATTTATGAAGAAATACGTCGGAGGATTCGAGCCGGACACAAAGTAAAAAAGCTGATCACCGCTTCCACCGGAAATGAAGCGATTGCAGTCGCAAAAGCCGGGAATCTGATGAAACAACTTTTCCCAGAGGCCCTCAAGGATATGGAAATTGTTGTCTATGTTTCGACAGGTATTGTTCCAGAAAAAGAAGCCCACCTTCGGGAATTAGGAGCCACGATCAAAAAGCGGGATGAACTGCATGAGGAGGGAGAAGGATTTAAGTCCTATGAGGCGGCGAGACGCTTCGCAACCTTTATCGCTTCTTTAGAAAATGATAATCGTGTTTTTGTGCCTCACGGGACAGAAGTCGCAACGGCGTTCGGAACCATCGCATTAGAAATTGTAGACCAACTACAAGAAAGAGGCGTGAATCCTAACAAAGAGAAGATCGGAGTCATTATTCCCATGGGATCTGTTGGGATGGCCTACGGCATTGAAAGAGCGCTCACCGCGTTAGGGATCGATGCGTATGTTGTCGGAGTTCAACCTCCCGGTGCCAATAGTATGGTCCTTTCCCTTTTTCAGGGGGAAGAAGTGAATCTTGGGACAGGCCCGATTATTACGCTTGCGGATGGCGTGGGAACCAGTGCTCCTGAAGTCAAAATTAATGAGGTAGCAAAGCGTTTTGATGTCGCGGGCGTCGTGAAAGAAGGGGCAACACTTTTAGCAGCCCATGCGATGCATCAAGAAGGGGAAACGCAAGGGAACGCACAATTGCGCGAGGCATTTAAGGGAGAGTTAGCTGCCGCACTACCCTCCGCCTTCCTGACAGAATATGGTTATGTTCTTCCTGCCGACGTTAAGCATGTGGTCCTGGTGGCAACAGGGAAAGCACAGGGAACCCGAGTTGCATCGTGGATAAACGAGACGGGGAAAATCGTAGAGTCGTATACAAACGACCCAAAACGGCTTCACACTGAAGCGGAGGAATTAGCCGGAAGATTATTGGATGAAATGAAGCGCGCGTCCGACGGCGGGGCGAAGTCTGTCGGGACGGAACGACAGGACGCGTGGGGCACGTATCTTTGGTCGATGGAGGACGGGACGGAGATCCGCCGCGTCGACTCCCCCGATGAACTTCCCGCGGAAGTACGTGGATTCTGGAAAGATCACGACGCTCTCTATATGCTGAACAACGCCACACTCGGATACCGCGCCTATATCGGAGCGCACCGCTTCTTGCCTTTTGAAGGAAGTTTGTGGACTATCGGCGGGACACGCATGGTGAAGTACGATTCCGAAATAGCGGCGATGGAGCGGGCCTTTTTCCTTTCAGAAGATATGTCCCGTAAGAACGCGATGGCAGGGCTTTTGTGGGATGACGCGAAACAGGGGGGTGTTGGAGGAGGAAAAGTTGTCATCAATTTTGATCCGAGTTCTCCCGATAAGCAAAAAGTTTTAACGAGCGTTTCAAACGCTTTAGGCCGATTGAATATTGTTTTTACAGGACAGGACCAGAATATCACCGAAGACGATGCGGTCTTAATGGCAAACCTTGCCCCCAGCACGATTGTGGGGCCGAGAGGCCTCGGGCGGGGCGGAGTCTCCCCGGTCGTTCCCACCGCGAAAGGAATTTTCTTGGGGATGCAGGCGGGGATGCCGTTCGCCTTCCCGAAAGATCCCACACTGGAAGGGAAAAGGATTTCTATTCAAGGCGCCGGAAATGTGGGGCATCCTTTGACGGAAATTTTGCTGAGAGAAACGATGCGGGCAACGATCGATCTGGTGATGAAAGGGGCAAAGACCACCGTTGTGACGGTGGCAGACAAAAAGCCCGAGAGAATCGCAGCGCTTAGAAAAGATTTTAGGGACTATATTGACCAGGGGCGGCTCGTCCTTTTGCCCATCGAGCGCGCAGAAGAAATTTATGATATTCGGGCGGATATTTTCAGCCCCTCGGCAACCGAATGGACACTGAACGAAACTAACATCCGAAGACTTGCGAAAGCCGGCGTGAAGTATATCGCCGGAAGCGCCAATGACCAACTGAAACGTCCGGAAGCGGGGGAGCGGGAAGACCTTGTCTATTATTTAGCGCAACTGCTTCATAGTCCTGATATTGATATTCTCTATGCTCCTGATTATGTCATTAACGGAGGGGGGCTCATGGGAGTGGCGAGCAACCTCTTCGGTTATAACGTGGATGAACGGCTGCATAGAATCTCTGAAAATTTAAACAACATTTTCACAATCTCCCGTCGGGACAATATCCCGACGGCGATCGTGGCGGACCGGATAGCGGATGAACTGATTCAGCAAGCCACGGAGCGCCGTTCTTTCACGGGAATTAAGGAACGGTGGAAAGTTCCCGTCCGCTTTGCGGCCGACGGTGGAACAAAAACAACGATTCCTTCGCTCAAGCATCTTCCCGGTTACGGGGATTGGCTGCATGTGAACCTCTACCGTCGCGTGGAAGATCTGCCGTCGGATATGCGGGAAGCGATGCGGTCTCACTGGCGGGGCCACGAGGCTTTTTATGAAATTCGAAACGACCACTTAGGCTACAGCGCTTATATAGGGATCCATCGTCATATTCCGCATTCTCCCGCACTTCGGGCGAAACTGGTCGAAGGATACTGGAAAGCGCATGCAGACGATTCGCCGTGGGAGCGTTTGGCAGGGACTGGGAGAGCGCTTTGGTATGGGCAATGGACGCTTGGCGGAACGCGAGTGCAGCAATTTGAAACGGACGCAAAAGCGATGACCGAAGTCGCGGATCTCTCCGCGGCAATGAGCCGCAAATCGATCCTCTCCAATCTCACGCTAGGAGGGGGAAAAATAACGATCCGGACCGATTTTGATCCGGCTCTTTCCGAAAATACCGAGAAAAAACAGGCCATTCAAACAGATCTTGCCAGAATCGCGGAGCAGCTGCAGGTTATTATTACCGCCGTGGACGTCAATACGCATATGCCCGATTTATTGAAGATGGCAGAAGTAGCCCCGCACGCCATTATCGGTACGGGGGATCCTGAAGTCGCTCTTGGGGGTGCCGTTGCAAGTCCGATTACTGCCAAGGGTGTCATGCTTGGGATGCGCGCGGCGGTGGAAGTCATTTTTCCCGACGCGCCTACTCTTGCAGGAAAAACAGTCGCACTTCAGGGGGCGGGCGAAGTGGGGCGCCCGGTTCTTCACACTTTACTAAGGGAAGAAAATGTCAAAAAAGTTTATCTGGCGGAACCGCATACTGCGACAGTGGATGTTCTGCGTCAAGAGTACGCCAACGAGATAGCGGCAGGGCGGCTTGAAATTCTTTCAGACCCGAATGCAATTTACGATGTAGACGCAGACATCTTCAGCCCTAATGCAAAACCGTATATTTTGAATTCACGGACAATTCCCAGAATGAAGTTTAAACTGATTGCGGGAGCCGCGAATATTCAATTGGAAACCCCCGAAGATGGTATCACGCTCCATCATAAAGGAATCTGGTATGTGCCGGATTATGTCATCAATTCCGGCGGATTAAGAGCGGTTGAAACCGATCTAGTCGGCTTCGATATCGAGAAAAATATCCTGGAAGTGTATGGTGCCGTCAAAGAAGTCATGGAACGAGCGTACCGCGAGCATGTGCCGCCATCGGAGATGGCGGATCGGATTGCGGATGAAAAACTTGACGCACTGGCGCATGAAATCGTGGACGGGCATTCTCCCGAGGCGATGAAGGAAGCAATGCTTCTGGCCAGGGACAAACGGCCCGTTGATGGGGACATCGCGGGCCTCATTACAAAAAATCCGCTCTATTGGGCGCCGGAAATCGCCCGCCGCAGCCGGCTTCTTGAAGCGGTGCGGCCTTTTGTATCATCCCAATTTGTGGAGGCCTTCGCGGCCATCGAAGCATTTCATAGCCGTTATGTCGTTGTTGCTGCTGCCCACGCTGTCGCGGACGGGGCGAACCGCACGGTGCTTGAGACGGAGGGACGGCGAGCAATTCGGAAAACCGGGACGCTGGTTTCTGGTCTTCTCAACGGCACACTCGTTTCTTTCCAACATGACCCGCCAATGACGCTGTTAGTCCGGACCTCGGAAAGCGAAAGGGTCGCTCTCCATCTTCATGAACAATTCAACGCCGAATTCCTGGGGCAGTTGAGCGATATGGAGCGGGAAATTGTCGGGAGAACCCTGCGCGACGCGGACACGCTCAAAACATTTGCCTCCTCCGAAGACCCCAGACAGCTTCAACAAATCCCGGCACTCGCCGGCCGGATTTTGGGGGACCTCCGGCAATTTGCCTCCGATGAAGCGTCTTTCCGTCCGCAGTGGCAGGCGCCAACGAATATCGACGGAACTGTGATTGTGAAAGAGCCCTATCAAAAATACCGCGACGCGGTCTGGAAAGATCCTTCTCACTGGAATTTTGCCGGCATTCTCGGACTTCTGGAAGGAGTTATTGAGAGCGGGGAGATGGGAGCGCTTTTCTGGAAATTCGCGAAAAGCGGCGAACAGCTGGTTATCGCGGAAGTTGGAACCGGAAACGGCCCCTTGACCCAGCAGCTTCTTCGGCTCCTCCGGGAAGACGGTATTACCAATTATAAAATTCTTGCGACAGATGTGAACCCGGAATGGCTCGCTTCGGCGTATGAGCGGTATGGAAGCAAAAAGAGCTCCCGATACGATCCCCGCATTGAGTTTTATCTGGTCCGATCCGAGAATGAAAAGGGCGAAGGGTCCAAGGATTTCGAATCATTGGCCGCGACGGTCGGCGGGCAAAAAGCGCACCTCGTCATCGGGACGCACGCGATCCATCTGATCGGCCAGTTTGACCGATTCGCGAAGGGAGTTCGGCAGGCATTGCATCCCGGGGGGCTCATTGCATTCCAGAGCCTGAATGTTGACTATCCGGGCCGGTTGGACGCGAACGGAAAAGGGCTTTTTCTCATTGATGACACCGCCAATCGCGTTCATGACATTGCGGTAGGGATGATTCGAACGGATGATGCGTATGCGGCGTATCGCCATCTTGTGGAAGATGAGGCGATCCGCTCCGCGATGCCCATCCGCCGGTCGGTTTTTCCGGAAACCCGCGATCAAAGCGAGTATCTCACCTATTTTCGCAGAGAAGGGATCGATATTTTGCGACCCGTCCCGGACCACGCGCGGGTTCAACAGATTCATGTCCGTTATAGAGACTGGAAAGAATTCTTAACGCTCGATCTTTTGCGCAGAGGGATCCTTCCTGAATTAACGCCTCCCCGGGGGATGGACAAATCCGCTGCCGAAGTCTTAGCAGAGGCCCAGAAGGAAATCATTCGAGTGGCAGTCGAACGTCTTTTTGAAGAAATGCGCGCGGATAAGGCCAATCCAAATACCCAAGACGATCGATTTATCGCCGCCTCCACGGTCGTGATCGGCCGCCTCGGCGTCACAGACGGAGAACATCCCCGCGCCGCGGACGGAGCGAGTCGTAAACTCCCCTGGGCGAGCGGAGTCCCGAGCGAGCAACGCGAGTCGAGGGACGGGGGAGAGAAAAGGTTTGAAGATTTTGGCCGGCGTCTCGAGACCGGAGATGAGACAGTCATTGGCGAAATTGTGGCCTATCGTGATTCGTTGGCGGGGAACGATCCAAATCGGCAACTCCTTTATGAGTGGCTCCAGCATCATGAATCGGCACTTTCCGCAAAAGCAATTGCTGCGATTGGTCTGAACTGGTCCGGTGTTGTTTCAAAGCTAATCAGAAAAATATATAATCAGGCCAGTGGGAACCCGCATGCGGCAGCCCGACAGCTTCTGGAACTTGCGACTCAAGGAACCTACGGAGGATTACAGGCCCCCGGTGACGTTCAGGAAGAAGCGAAACGGGAGGTATTAGCTCTCCAAGAAGTTATTGACAAATTTGCCGCAGTTCCCTTATCACAACCATCATTTCCTGCCGTACCGTCTGGAGTGAAACAGGGCGTTTTAATTCTTGACCGCCATGGGGAGACGAGTTGGAGTGAAGCGGTCCTCAACAAGTGGGCAGGGTGGCATGATACAAAAGTTACAGAGAAAGGTCGTCGAGATGCCTTTAACTCAGGAGAGCGAATCCATGTCGAGGGTTTGAAATTCGATGTGGCTTACACTTCAGATCTCTCACGTGCCCAGGAAACGCTTTCGGAAGTACTTCGGGCGATCGGCCAAAGGGATGTTCCTGTTATTTCTGATCGTTCCATCCGCGAGCGGGACTATGGGGACATGATTGGATGGAACCGTAAAGATGTGGGAGACGTTTTTGGAGGTGAGGTATTAGCGAAATGGCGTCGGGGCTACACGGGAGATGACGTCCGTCCGCCTGGCGGAGAAAATCTTGCCGATGTTCAGGAACGCGCACTTTCATTTTTGGTGGCACGCGTTTTGTCCGATATTGCCTCGGGAAAGAATGTCATCGTTTCAGCGCATGGAAATAGTCTGCGAGCCTTCCTTATCGCTCTACGTGAGCATACCGAATCACGGAAACTGGAAGAGAAAGAAGTCATGAAATTGGAAGTGCCTTTAACGACTCCGATCGTGATTACTTTTGATCATCATCTGCATCACAAAGAGCTTTGGGTCGATGATCAAAAAGGCCCCGCAGATGTCGCTGCGTTCCTGAGCGCCGCGGATGGGGGAGAAAAGGTTCTCACCTCGGAAGAAACGGCATTTATTGGCCAATTCGCGGAAGTCGCGCGTCAATTAAGAGCGCGAGGGACAGAAGGCGCCATAGTGCAATTTGAACCGAAGACTTTGGACAGTTTTAATCCGGCTACGGGTGGAGAGATTACCCTCAAAGGCCCCAAGGACGGTTCTCTGAATGCGCAACTGGACGGATTGTTAGAAGCGTTCCGCGCTCTCGGCTTCCATGGTTCCACGGTATCGACGACAGCAGGAAGAGTAAAACAGGTAGTGGGCTATTATTTCCATCCCAAAGATGCCACCTTCTTTGAGGCGCTCCGCTCCGCCGCGGACGGGGGGGTCAAAGCGAGCGCGCTCGACAAACTGCCCGCTTCGGTCGATCGCGCGGGAGTAGTGACCCTCACATTCCTTAAGGGCAAGAGCGCGGTTTTATTTGAACTTCCGGAACGCCTTGCCCACCATGTCGAAATCCCCGCCCGCATCGAAGTGCCGCTCACAAGCGAAAACAGATATGCAATCGGATGGGCGTTGCGCGCTCTTGAAGCACGATACCGAGTTCTTGAGCATTTCTTCCATAGCCAGACCAACATTCGAGGTGATGTTTATGACAGCAAGGGACATCTGATAGCGAACCGCAAGCAGAAATGGGCCCCAGGAACAACCCTTTTCTTTGCGTTGAGACATTTCCCCGGCGCCGCATCCGACGGGGGGAGCAGAAAACTCTCGCTTGAGAGCATTCAAGATACGGCGCTTCGGGCGCGCATTCAAGAGAGAGCCCGGTTTCTTGGGGCGGATCAGATTGAAGTGCTTGACGCCTCCGATGAAACACGCCTCCTCGAGATGGAGCTTAAGGCGGGCAAGGATTTCTTTAGAACAGTCGACGGCAATTACTTTGCTTTTTCTCATCCCGAGGATACGGCCCGTTCCGAAGCGAGAACCTTTGTGACGTCACGGAATCCCGCAGACAAAGGTCTTTTCAATAATTGGCATGATACCGATGAACTTGAACCTCAAGTGGAGGCGCAAATGAGCGGAGCGGATCGCGGCAAGACCCTTTACGTGGTCCCCTATGTCGCGGGCCCTGTGAATTCTCCGTATCGCCGCATCGGTGTGGAACTGACGGATAGACCGTATGTGGCCCTCAATATCATGCAACTCTATAAAGTTGGAGAAGCGGCAGTCCATGCAATCAACGCGGGTGAGACATCTTCTTTCTCAACGCAGGTCACGGGGGACCTGGACCATATCAAACGGGGAGAAGGCGATGAGCGATTTTTCATCGATACCGTTGATGAAAAAAGAATGAACTCTTTCGGCTCTGCCTATGGCGGAAATGCCATCATTCCGAAAAAGTTTGATAGTTTACGACAGGCGATGTACGACGCCCGTCAGGACGGGAACTGGCTCGCCGAACATATGTTGATCGTCGGGATCCAGGATCTTCAGACCGGAGAAACAAAATATATCACGGCGGCTTTCCCCAGCGCCTCCGGTAAAACAAATTTAGCCATGCTGGAGCCACCGGCGGCGCTCAAGGATCGCTACCGCGTCTGGCTTGTGAGCGACGACCTGGCCCATTTGCATGTCGGTTCCGACGGTATTCTCCGCGCGATTAATCCGGAGCATGGATTTTTCGGTGTCGTCCCCGGCACGAACTGGGAAACGAATCCGAATGCGATGCGCGCGATCGGGCCGAATAGCGGGGGGTTCTTCACGAATGGTGCCGCGAAATTCGGCGAAGATCCGGTCACGCATGAAAAAATTGTCGTCGATCTCTGGTGGGAAGGAAAGGGACCCAAACCGGAAGATGTGGAAGGGTGGTTGGATTGGCAAGGCAAAGCGATTAAAGACAGAACTCTGGAAGAAAAAGAGAAGCCGTGGGCGCATCCGAATTCGCGTGTGACAACGCGTATTGAAAATGCGCCGAACTGGATCGGCCATGCGGCAAAACTTGACCCTTCTATGCGTCCGACCGATTGGGATCATCCCGAAGGCGTCCCGATTAGCGCCATTTTCTTTGGTGGACGTCTTGCACAAGGAGAGCCGCTTATTCGGCAGCTACCAGATGTCGCAAGCGGGGTCTATGACGGTCTTGTGATGGGTGTAGAAACAACTGCCGCGGCGGAAGGAAAAGCGGGGCAGATTCGCCGTGATCCTTTTGCGCAACGCCCCTTTTTCTCTTATCACGAGGGGGATTATGTCACGCACTGGCTTAAAGTGATGGGTCAACTCAAAACGCCTCCCACGTTTTTCCATGTGAACTGGTTCCGTAAGGGTGGGGATGGAAAATTCCTCTGGAAGGGGTATGGCGAAAATCTGCGTCCTATCCTTTGGGCTTTAGAAAGAGTGGAGGGTAAGGGAGAAGCGGTTGAGACCCCTATCGGCTACATTCCGACGAGAAATGCGATTAACTTGGAAGGCCTTTCCCTCTCTGACGCGACATGGGAAAAGTTATCCTCCGTCGATCCAGCATTTTGGAAGCAGGAAGCGGGAGATCGGACAGAGTTTTTCAAATCGACACCCCCTAATGAAGTAGAACCTTTGAGCGCGCGGCTCCCCGAGGCGGTCAAAAGGGCCCATCAAAATTTTGTCGCTGGAGTCGAAGCCTACGCCGCGGACGGAGCCGGGAAATTTTTGCATGAGCAACAGCTGCGGAGGGCAGAGCAAGCGATTCGTCGTCCGATTGTGGGGGGCAATTGGAAAGATAAGGTGCCTACGAAAAAAGCGGCACGCGCTCTGATCAAGGATATCGCGAGACAAATCGGGACAATCGGCTCCGAGATCATCGTGCTTCCTTCCTATCCTCATCTGGCGCCGGTATGGCGGGCGTACCAGGAATTGGCGAGGGAGAGAGCAATCCCGAAAGGGCGGATTGTACTCGGCGCCCAGGATGTTTCGGCCGCGAACCCGTTGGATCCGAAAGCCGGGCCTCGAACAGGGGAGATCCCCTGGACGCAGATCAAAGACGACAAAGTTCAATACATTCTCACCGGCCACTCCGAAAGAAGACATCTCCTTGGAGAAACCGATGCAGTTGTAGTGGAAAAAACAAAACTGGCCCTCACGCATGGTTTTAAAGTGATCCTTGCCGTTGGAGAAACATTGGAGGAACGAGAGGCAGGACGAACCAATGAAGTGATCGAGCGTCAATTACGCGCTGTTTTTTCCGAAATCACTCCGGAGGAAGCGCGTCGTGTCACTATCGCTTATGAACCGGTCTGGGCGATCGGCACCGGGCTCACCCCGAAACCGGCAGAAGCGGACGCGGCGCATCGTCATCTGCGCGGTGTTGCCCTGGATCAATTTGGCGAGGAGTATGCGGCCGCTTTACGGATTCTCTACGGCGGGAGCATGACTCCCGACAATGCGTCTTCTTTTATCCGGATGCCGAATATCGACGGGGGACTTATTGGTGGGGCCTCCCTTTCCGGAGGGAAATTTAATTCGATTGTCAACGCGATCGATACGTCTTATCTCGAGCGCGCCGACGACGGCGGCTTCAAAGAAAGTGCATTGACCAAAGCGGTTGCGGATCTGGAAGCGCGGATCAAATCGGCGGAGGATCCGAGAAATCCGGGCCGAAAAATCGGAGAAGAGGGATTCCAAACGATCATGGAACTTGCGGATCCTGTTTCTGTGCGGCAACAGTTATTGGACGCATCTGTTGATCCCACTCCTCTGGCGTTAGCGCGGGAACTCCTCGTGCAGGGAAATCATACGTCTTTCACGGATGATTATTTCCTCCCTGATATCGCACATCGTTCCGGAGATTTGACAGCCCGCGCTTTGAATCCATCGGGAATTGTAGTGCTCAGCGCGTCGCATCTTTTGGATGCACGGCTGACGGAGGGAGAACTCGCGGATCTTCTTGCAGAGACAAAAGACCGCCTTTACTTCACCCAACCCTCGGAGGATGTGGCTTGGGCACTCCGGATTGATTACAGCATGCTGATGCCTCTTCTGGAAAAGCGATTTGTTTCTCACGATTTGAATGAACTGACACAACTCCGCCGCAACGATACGGCTGTTTTCCTGCTCGATGCGATAGACCAGAAGAATTTTCAAATGAATCCTTCAGGACTCCTCACCTTGATATCGCTCAGAGGCGGGAAGAAGGCCTTTGTTGTTCCGTTAAACAACGGGGTGGATCTTGCGAGGGAAGTTCATTTGGGGTTAGAACTGGTTTGGAATTTTTCAAACGGTTCTTTTGATCCCCAGCACCCGGAGCAAAGTATCCCTTCAGGCATACTTCTTCTTCTGGCCGAGGTGGCGCAGGGGGTTGAGACGGCCCAGAGCTGGGTGACGCAGGACCGTGTCCGGCGAGACCTTGAAGCGGCAAAAGTGGCCGTGACAGAGGTGTTTGTCGGTCTGTAATTTTGTTAATTGGTAGGGAACGGTTTAAAACCGTTCCCTA
>OBEQ011172216.1_pt1 | contig 19353 bp, 19 predicted proteins | sample 1670901 | NCBI WGS metagenome assembly OBEQ01 (sample SAMEA104232315, study PRJEB22302) | groundwater metagenome | biome: forest; feature: aquifer; material: groundwater | place: USA | collected 2011-08-07 | depth 5.4 m
GTTGTGTTAAAGTTACCAGCTTTGTCCCAGGTGAAACATCTAATACTGTAGTCTCCAATTTGCGCTGCTTCATCTGACGATATTTCTGCTCTTATTAATGTTACACTGTTTTCAAGTAGTGTCAAGTTTTGGAAATTCGTTAATCCTGGGAAGAGTACTGACATCGTTTGATTTGCGGTGACCAGTCCAGCAGTGGTGTCTCCAGGGACACAACTGACTTTTACCAGTGATCCAAAGTTCACTTCTTTTGTGCTCGACAAGTCATTGTCGTTCTCATCCGCAATCGTAATGTTTGCTTGCGGATTTGTGTTGTCTTCTGTGTATGTATTATTTGCAATAGAAGCATTCTGTTGAGATGAATCTCTACAAACAAATGTCCATAAGTGCGCGCCCTCTGATTGTGTGGCAATAGAAACGATAGTCGATGTTGCAGGGCTTGAACCGTTAGTTATGGCTATGGTGCCATTTACTGCTGGACCATCAATAGTCAAGTTGCAAGCTTCAATTACTGGGTAGACGATGCTTACTACAGAAAAATTAAATTTTTTTTGAGAACTTGCAAAAGCATTGTTTGACGGTGCATTTAATGTAATTGTTGGAGGAGTGTTTGCTATGCTTACGTTTCTAGAACCATTTTCTACGGTTGTGTTGTAGGTTGTTCCATTCAGTTCTGAAAGATTCGCTGAAATATTAAATATTCCAAATCCTCCATTTCCAAAAGAGGCTAGTGAGGTGTCAAATCGGAAGGTTATTCCTGATGCGATGCTCCCATTTAAACTACTTGAGCTATTTGTCCCTATTAGCACAACAGTGCCATTGCCCATTCTTGCGTGGAACGTTACATTTGTCAAGTTAAATGTTTTTGTTGCTGTTATATTAATTGTAAAATTTCCTGAGATATTTTGGTTTTGTGCAGGACTATTAATTGTTACACCACTTAGCGTATGGGTAAATTGCCCTGAGACAGATATAGCACCAGCGATAATAAGTAAAAACAAACTCAAAAGATTAAGTATAAGGCTCTTTTTTCCTAGCACCATACTTTTGTAGACAATTATCACCTTATAAAGCTTACTCTATCTTTTTTTCCACTAAGTATAGATCTAAGAAAATAGTGAGAATAGACAGTATCAGTGGACCAACAATTATTCCTAAAAAGCCGAATATTTCTATGCCTCCAAGAACTCCGAGAAGAACGAGAGAAGGATGCACTTTTGCTTTGCTTCCTATGATGCCTGGTCTTATGATATTGTCAATTGTGCTTATTATAAGTGCACCATAAATCATCAGGCCTACTGCGTTGAACGTCTCTCCTATAGCTAATTTGTATATTGCTGCAGGAAGCCAGACTATTGCCGCTCCTAAGAAAGGAAGTATTGAAACGATGACTGTGACAAGACCCCATAATATAGGCGATTCAATTCCGAAAACCCAGAATCCTAATGCTGCTATTGCTCCCTGGATAAAAGCAGTAACAATCATTCCATAGATTGAGGCATAAATGACACTGCTGAATCTTTTTGCAAGCTCTTCTTTTTGCTGCTTCTTTAATGGGATGTGATCTTTTATTTTTTCTATCACGCTTGGGCCATCTATGAATAGGAAGAACATCAAGAACAGCATCACAAAGAGTTCAAGTATCTTTTTTGGAAGAGAGATAACGAAGTCAGATGTGCTTCTTGCAATTGAAAGAGAAATTTTATTGAGGTTTTCTGAAATTTTTTCATCCAAACTCAAGTTTTCTCCAAATTTTTCTGAAATCTTTTTCTCTATTGTTGAAAGGTTAAGATCTTTTGTTTTATAAAAAAAGTTTACTGATTCGCCAATCAACGCATTTGCTGCAAAAATCAATGGAATGATAATGATAAAAACAACGAGAAGAACAGTGATAATTGAGCTTACCTTTTCACTTCTTACTTTGTTTTTTATTTCCTTGTAGACTGGATAGAAGATATATGCGAGCAAAACTGCTCCAACAATCGTGACTACATATGACTTGATTAAGTAGATGGAAAGCAAGATTATTCCGACAAAACTCGTTATAAAAAACAGCTTAGAGTAATTCTCTATGACCTCATTTGACATGGCGTTATAAGGATATGTGCAACTTATAAGCCTTTTTGATTAGTTAGATTTTTATAGGTTTCTCGGTATGTTTAAACTATGATTAGACTTTTCAGGAAGCTGCCAAAATCAGAGCATACATCTTCCTTCGATCATAAAGATAAGATTGTTGTTGGGTTTTATGAAGATGTGGTTTTACGAGGCAGAACTATACGAGCTAAAATAGATAGTGGTGCGAGTACGAGTAGTATCGATGCGGGGCTTGCTGATTTTTTGGGTCTTGGACCTGTGTTTGGTTCAACAACGGTTGTTAGCAGTCATGGTCGTGGTATCAGACCCTTACTCAAAGAGGATATTGAAATTGGCGGAAGGAAATTTAATGCCAGCTTTACCATAGCAAGAAGACATAACTTGAGATATCCTCTTCTGATTGGAAAAAACATATTAAGGAAAGGATTTTTGATTGATCCGACAAAAAAACTCAAGAAAAAGAAAATAAAAATCATTAAAAACACAAAAGACTTGCACAACATCGAAAATTTTGGAGTAATCTCATGAAATTATGTGTTGTTAGCCTTGGTGGAGAAAGCAGTAAGAGCATTGCGCAAGAGGCAAAGAAATTCTTTGATGAAGTTACAGAAGTAAGCATCAAGAGTATAAGGCTTTGCCTTGAGGATAAGGGTGTTAGCGTAAAGAATGGTGGTGTGGATCTTGAGGATTTTGATTGCATTTATGTGCGAGGAAGTTATCGGTATTTATTATTGCAAAGAGCTTTGACAAAAGCACTCTATAAAAAGATTTATATGCCCATACGACCAAATGCGTTTACTTTAGGGCATAACAAACTTCTTGCTTCTCTCGAATTATTGCAAAAGGGCATTAATATACCAACAAGTTATTTTGTTTCAAGCTCTGAGCAAGCGAAACAGCTTTTAAGTGAAGTGCAGTATCCTATTATCATAAAAATTCCAGAGGGCACACAAGGAAAAGGCGTGATGTTTGCTGATTCTGAAAGTTCTGCACGATCCATGATTGATGCGCTTGAGGTTTTCAAGCAGCCGTACATTATACAAGAATATATTGAAACAGGCGATGTGAAGAGTCAAGACATACGAGTTATCGTTGCTGGTGGAAAAGTTGTGGGATGCTTCAAACGAATTTCATCTTCTCATGATATTAGATCTAACATTCACATGGGTGGAAAGGGGGAAGTTATTGATTTGCCTCCTGAAATTGAGAAGATGTCTATACGCGCTGTAAGGGCATTAGGTGCAGATATTGCGGCTGTTGATGTTCTTGTTGGAAGAAAGCCTTCTGTTCTTGAAATCAATCTCAGCCCTGGGCTGAAAGGCATAACAAAGTATACTGGTGAAAATATCGCAGAGAGAATTGCAAAAGCACTTTATGATGGCACTGTTGAATTCAAGAAAAACAATGGGCTTGAAAAAACAATTCATGAAAAGGATTCATCTTCAAAAGAATATGATGAGCATTACATTGAGTCGAATATTGAAAAAGGAATTATGCAACTTCCAAAGTTTGTAACTCGTGGAACTGGATTTAATAACGGTGACGATTTAATAGTTAAGATAAAAAAAGGCGAGTTGAAAGTTCTTCGGCATAACATAAGAAAGGATGATGATTAAATTATTTTAAGAAATGCCGGAAGTTCTGTTAGGTTGTTCAGTATCTTGAATGGTTTTGCTTTTTTTAGTTTGTTTTTTGATTGCAGCCCTGATACAACAGCGATTCCTTTTACTTTTGCTCTCTTTGCTGCGAGGATATCATAAACTGTATCGCCGACCATGTAGTCTGCTTTTAAGTGCAGGAGATGCTCTGCCCTGATTATTTCATCTGGGGCCGGTTTTGGATGCATTTTTTTCGTGCTGTACACAATACGATCAAACAATCTTCTGTCAAGATTAACTGCTCTAAAAAATATATCAACATCCTCTTTGCTGCAGTTTGTTACTATTGCCAATAGGTATGATTTTTTTAGTTTTTTTAATGTGCTCATAACACCACGGATTTTGTGCGCATATTTTTTTGATGTTTGTTTAAGATATTTGCTGTGGAGTCTTATTATAGAGTCTATTTCTTTGCTACTTGCATCTGGAATGAATTCTTTCAGATATATTCGTGAAGAAATACCAAATCTGTTTTCAAGTTGCTTGTTGGTTATGTTAGTGTAACCGTGATGCCTGAGTGATTTTTGAAATGAGATGATGTGTGCTTTGTTGCTATGTATCAATGTATTGTCTAAATCAAAGCATATCAGCCCTTTTTTCTTCTTCATTGATTAGAATACCATACTAAACCTATATAAATGTACATTGCATGGATAACCTTGGTGATTATTTATTGGTGCTTGAGTCATTGACTTCTCCTGAAAAAGCAAAAGCAAAGCCGTGGAATCTTTTTTTCCTAGGAGCTATTTATGCTGCTCTGGGGGTGTTCTTGTCGTTGTGGGTTTTTGAGGAGCAAGCAACCATCGTCATGGTTTTGCTTACTGTTATGGCTTCTATTCCCTTAATGTATAATACTGTCAAAGCAGAAGAAGAAAGAGATCTGGTTGTTGAAGAGGAGAAGAAATTATTGAAAGAGCATTATAGGGTTATGATGGCTTTTATGTTTTTATTTCTTGGTTTTGTTGCTGCATTTTCACTGACATACTTGTTCCTGCCTTCAGATACAGTAGATGGTTTGTTTTCATCACAGTCAAAAACAATAAGTGACATAAACTCAAAGTCAACAGAAGAATCAATCTCTGGAAATGCTTATTCTGAGGGCCTTTTATTGCGTATATTCAGCAACAATGTGAAGGTCATGCTTTTTTGCGTGTTCTTTAGTTTCTTTTATGGTGCAGGTGCCATATTCATATTAACGTGGAATGCGAGTGTGATAAGTGCTGCAATGGGAAATTTTTTCAGAGCAAATATCAGCGCCTATGCTACACAAGCAGGACTTGTTGAAGTTGGTGGATACTTCCATATCTATGCATTAAGCATATTACGATATTTTGTTCATGGGTTACCAGAAATATTTGCGTATATTATTGGTGGGCTTGCCGGTGGATTGATTAGCTTTGCTGTTATAAAGCACGATTTTTCAACGAAGTCTTTTGGACGTGTTTTACGCGATGCTTTTGATTTGATTATCATTGCAGTTGCAGTTCTTCTCGTTGCTGGTCTTATTGAAGTGTATGTGACTCCTCGGTTAGGGTCTTTTTAAATGGATTAATTTTTAAAAGGGGTACTCTCTTAATGCTTTATGAATTTGTTAGTATTCATATGTGCCATTGTTGGAGGAATTATAACGTATTTGTCTACTCCATGGATGATTCGCTATCTGAGAAAGATAGGGCTTGTTGTTAAGGATCAAAATAAGAAGGATAGACCTCTCGTTCCCATTTCTGGAGGACTTGCAGTTTTTAGCGGATTTTTTGTTGGATTAATGTTTTTTATATTCTTCAGAACGTTCTTTGATGACGGCATGTATTCTTTGGTCTTAGATAACAGAAATCTTGTACTTCTTTTTGCAGGATTTATTTCGATATTCTTAGTTACGCTGATTGGGTTTTTGGATGATGTTCTCATCAATAAATCAAAAGATGAATCGAGTGGGCTTAGACAATGGCAAAAGCCATTACTTACTTTGATTGCTGCTGTTCCCTTGATGGTTGTCAACGCAGGAACTTCTGTTATCAATTTTCCAATCATTGGTGATGTTAATTTTGGAATTTTATACCCTTTATTGCTTGTTCCAGTAGGGTTTGTTGGAGCAGCAAATATGATAAATATGCTGGCCGGATTCAATGGGCTTGAAGCTGGAATGGGCATTGTGTATATTGGTTCTTTGGGATTGTATGCTTATACTCATGAAAGGTATATTGCCGCACTTATTGGGCTGATGGTCTTTGCATCATTAGGTGCTTTCTGGTTGTTTAACAAGTATCCTGCGAAAATTCTTCCAGGAGACTCTTTAACCTACCTTCTTGGAGGTACTTTAGCAAGCATTGCTATTTTAGGAAATATCGAGAGAGCAGCCTTGATTATTTCAATACCTTTTTTTGTAGAATTATTTTTGAAAATGAGGAGCAGATTAACAGCAGATAGTTATGGTATGTGGATTAATGGAAAGATACAATCAAAATATGACAAGATCTATTCTCTTCCTCATCTTTTTACAAAGAATGGTAACTACACTGAGAAGCAAGTTGTTTGGTTTGTCATTGGAATACAAGCAATTTTTTCATTATTAATATGGGTGTTGTGAATTGGTAGCTGAAAAGCAGGGTTTTTTGAAAGATAATTTTTATTTGTTACTTGGAACAGGTGTAATTAATGTTACTGGGTTTTTATTTCACTTTTTTATGGGAAGGAAATTAGGACCAGAAGGTTATGGCACTCTTGCAACATTAATGGCCCTTGTTGCATTACTTGGAATTTTTTCAACTACGATACAGTTTAGTATTTCAAAATTTGTTGCTTCCTTTAAAGCGAAGAATAATGTTGGAGAATTACGTTTTTTATATCATGCAGCTACGAAAAAAATAAATAAATATTTTGTTTTTTTGTTTTTATTTTCTTTTGTATTAAACTTCTTTTTGTCTCGGTTTTTGAGTATCCCTTATTGGCTGTTGATGTTGACGTCTTTGATAGTTTTAACAATACCTTCCTTAGCCATATCTCGAGGCTTTTTACAGGGTTTACAGAGGTTTAAGGGCTATGGTGAAAATTTGGGCATTGAAGGACTGACGAAACTTCTCTTTGGTGTTTTTTTAGTTTATTTAGGCTGGCATGTGTATGGTGCAATATTTGCAGTTTTATTATCGTATCTTGCTGCTTTGCTTTATGGGGGCTTTAAGATACGGGATTATGCACATGGAGAAACTAAAATTTTTGAAACAAAAGAAATTTATAAATATACTTTGCCGATGTTCTTTACTGTTTTGTTCTTTACTGCGTTTTATTCAATTGATTTAATCTTAGTGAAACATTTTTTTAATGCTGTTGATGCTGGAAATTATGCTGTTGTGAGCTTGATTGGAAAAGTTGTTTTCTTCGCTTCTTTTTCTGTTGTGCAAGTAATGTTTCCAAAAGCTGTTGAGTTGTCTGAGAATAAAGGTGCACATAAAGACTTGATGTGGAAATCTTTTGGAGTTATTACATTAATAACTTTGCCAATACTCGCTGTTTATTATTTCTTTGGTGAATTTGTTGTGAGCATTCTTTTTGGTAATACTTATCTTAATGTTGTTGGTCTTATTGCACCTTATGGGATGTTTATGGCGGCTGTTTCATTTTCAAAATTATTGTCTCTTTATATGCTGTCATTAAAAAAGTTTAATTTTCTTTATTTGTTTTTATTATTCTTCTTACTTGAGATTGGAGGAATATGGGTTTACCATGGTTCTTTAGAAGAAGTTATACATGTCTTAAACTGGCTGGGTTTGGCATTTATGGTGTTTATGCTTTTGGTTGTTTCAGGGGTTAAACAAAAATGAGCAAGCTTTCTGTTGTTGTGCCGATGTACAATGAGAATAACATTTACAATAATATGCAAGAGATGCTTCGAAGCCTTAATAAAAATTTTAAAGATTATGAAGTGATTCTTGTGGATGACGGGTCAACCAACAATTGTCTGAGTCAAGCGAAGAAGATAAAAGATAAGCATTTACGCGTTGTTGGCTATAAAAAAAACAAAGGAAAAGGAAATGCCTTGAAATATGGTTATACGTTTGTCAACGGAGATTATGTAACTTTTATTGATGCGGACTTGGATCTTCATCCCGATCAGATAAAAGGTTTTTTTAAGTATATTGATAATCATGATATGGTTATAGGTAGCAAGAGGCATCCTGAATCTCAAGTGTACTATCCTTGGTTTAGAAAACTTTTTAGTTGGTGCTATCATGTACTTATCTTTTTGTTGTTTGGATTGAAAGTTAAGGATACACAATCTGGAATAAAATTATTTAAGAGATCGTGCTTGGATGTTGTATTGCCAAAAATCGCTGTGAAGAAGTATGCTTTTGATTTGGAATTGATTGTCGTTGCCAAGAAATATGGTTTTACTATTCATGAGGCGCCTATTCATTTGGTTTATAAATTCAGTGGGACCGGAATCAATTTAAAGGAAATTTATTATATGCTCATTGATACCTTGGCTATATTCTATAGGTTGAGGATTAAGAGGTATTACGACCATTAACGAGAGATAAAGCTTTAAAGGATTTTAAAATCACATACCTATGCACCCGGAAATTAGTATTCGTAAGGGATTTTTGGATGATATAAGCAAGTATAAAGGTGTTATTCATCTTGTTCTTATAGCTACGAAACCAGACATCATCAAACAAGCACCACTTATCTTAAGATTAAGAGAAGCTGGTGAAAAAGTTTATGTTATACATTCTGGACAGCATAACACTTGGAATTTATCTAAAGGGATGGAACAAGAATTCGATATTCATCCTGATGTGAACTTAAATGTTGGTGGACAACTTTATCAACAACAGGCACAAATAATTGACAGATTTGGAACTGTTCTTGATAATATTAAAAAAATAACAAAAAAAGTAGTCCCTTATACCTATGGAGACACAACGACTGCTGTTGCAGGTGGAATTGCTTCTTTTGCTCATCGTATTGGTGTTGCTCATGTTGAAGCTGGATTGAGAACTATGAGTCCTCCTAAAGAAGTTTTTGATGTTCTCTTAAAAAATAAAGATATTGAAAGTTATTTTACTCTTTTGCGACAGTCAGAAATGTGGAAAAAAGGATCTTATGAACCTTATCCAGAACAATTTGATACACGAGCTGCAGCTCCTTCTGCAGGAGTTCATTTTACTCCACACGATATTAACAAACGTCATCTTCTTGATGAGGGTTATCATCCAAACAGAATATTTACTGTTGGTAATCCTGTTGTTGATGCATTAGAATTTGCAAAGAAAAGAACACATGAAAGTAAAATATTTGAACAATATCCTCTTCTCGAAGAAGGTGATTTTATCCGATTTTGTATTCATCGAAGAGAGAATGTAACTTCTGCACATCGATTTAAGACGCTTTATATGGCCATGGAAGAGCTTGTTAAGCAAGGTAAGAATATTCTGTTAATCTCTCTTGGGGGAACTGAAAGAGCCTTTGAGTCCTTTGGATTAAAAGCCCGCGTTGATAGATTGGCTCAAGAAAATAAAAATTTTATTTATTCACCTGTATGGCCTAGCTATGTCGATGTTATTGCTGCGCTGGAAAAATGCAGTGTTGTCGCTACTGATTCTGGAAGCATGCAAGAAGAGACAAACACTTTAGGCATACCTGGTGTTGTTTTACGGTTTAATTCTGATAGACCCGAATCTGTGTTTAGTGGATCAAATATTATTGCTCCGCCAATAAAGACAGAAATTGTTAAAAAAATCATCAATGAAGTTCATGAAAATGATTCTCTTAGGAAAATTATGCAAAGCTCACCGAAAAATTATGGCTCTAATGTTAGTACTAAGATTGTTGGCCATATGAGTAAGCTCATTAAAGAGATGCCTCTTTTCTACATGCTTGAACATGATAACCTTGGTTATTCTAAACAAGACTATTGGGAAAAAGGGGAAGCTGAATGGTAAAGAAACAAAAATTTTCTGTTGTCATAACACTTCTTGCAGTGAATCATTATGTTCGAGAATGTGTAAAATATTTACTTGAGCAAAGCTACAAAGATTTTGAAATTATTATTGTTTCTTGTCAGGAAGAGAAAGAAACGTTTGAGAAAACAAGAATCATTAATGCTGGTCGAGTTAGCCCTGCGCAAGGAAGAAATCTTGGTGTGAAAGAGTCAAATGGAGAGATTATTGCATTCATTGATGATGATGCCTTTCCTGCAAAAGATTGGTTGAAGAATGCTTTGCCTTATTTTGATGATATATCTATTGGGGCTGTTGCTGGCCCAGGAATCATGCCTCCTCAAAGCACGTTTATGCAAAAGCTTTCTGGACTTGTTTATGAGTTAAGCGCTGGCAAGGCATATTATCGCTATAGACAGGGAAAAAAGCAAGAAATTGATGATTATCCAACATGTAATTTGTTTGTAAGAAAGTCAGACTTTATTAAAGCAGGAGGCTTTGATGAAAAATATTGGGGCGGCGAGGATACGCAGTTTTGTCATGCTTTAACACAAATATTAGGAAAGAAAATAGTTTATGATCCTGATGTTTTAGCATACCATCACAGAAGAGAGAAATTTAAACAGCATGTTAAACAGACTTGGTTTTGGGCAATGTGGAGGGGTTTTTTTTCAAAGGTATACCCTGAAACATCAAGAAAACTTACTTATTTTCTTCCATCATTATTTGTTTTAGGTTTTGTTCTTGGTGGTATTTTATCTTTCTTTATTTCAGCTATTAAAATAATCTATTCTATTGTTTTGATTGCTTATTTGAGTTACTTGTTGTTACTTGGATTATATACTAAAAGTGTTAAATTCTATTTTCCATTTATCTTTTTAACAATAATAACGCATTTTACTTATGGAATTGGTTTTATAAAGGGATTTTTATTTGGTGAACCTATAAAAAGAACTTTAAATCCGAGGTCTAAAAAATGAAAAAAATTTCTATAGTGTTACCTACCTACAATAATGAAAGGACAGTCAAGAAATGTTTAGATGGAATCTTCATGCAGAATTATTCTAAAAAAAACTTTGAAGTTATTATTATTGATGGTGGCAGCACAGATTCTACTGTTGCAATTTGCAAGAAGTATCCTGTTAAAATATTAAAAAATGAATGGCGCGTTGAAGAACGAGGAAGGGTTATAGGGATAAAAGTAGCTAAAAACGAGATTATAGGCTTTATTGATGCTGATAATATCATTTTAGATAAAAACTTCTTTCACAAGATGATGAAGCCCTTTGAAGACGAAGAGATATCAGCAGTTGATACTTTGTTTTATACCTATGAAGAAAGCGATTCTCCTGCAACAAAATATTGTGCGTTGTTAAGTGGCGATGATCCTTATTCTATTTATCTCGGTCTAAATGATAGACTTTGTTTTTTTAATAATAAATGGACGGGAATGAGGAATATAACCCAGGATAAAGGAGACTATCTCAAAACTAAATTATTCAAAGGGCATGTGCCTGCGATGGGATCAAATGGTTTTTTTGTCAGAAGAAAAATATTTGATAAGGTTCGATATGATCCTTTTGTGCACACTGATTTCGTCAATAGAATGGTTGCAAAGGGATACAATGTTTTTGGCAAAGCGAAAGTCGGGATAAAACACGATCTCACTGATTTCCATGATTTTTTCAGGAAAAAACTGAGAAGAGTCAGAAGGAGAGTGAAAGGAGAAATAAGCCTTGAATATGAATATAATACTTCAAAGATTAAAATATTTTTTGTAAGCCTATTGTTCTTGACATGGATAATTCCCCTGTTTGATGCTTTGAGAGGATTCTTAAGAAAAAAAGAAAGAGTTTGGATTATGCATCCCATTGTTTGTTTTGCAGTGCTCTTTGTCTATTTGTGGGGAGCACTTTATTACTCTAAAAAATGAAATTTTTTAATTAAATATTTCTGCCGACTTATTAAATAGATATATTACCAATAGCGGGTTGTTATTTTGGTCAGCCCAGCCAATTAAAGGCGTTAGCTCTCCTGGGTGGTTTTGAGGATACGAATAGGCCCATTGCGGCGTGAATACTGGTTCAAATACGTGCAAAACTAGGTAATCTGCGTCTATATCTTTTACTTTCTGTCTGAATGCTTTCTCTGTTTTTGTTTGGCATTCTTCTGTTTCTAGGAGTTTACCATAGAGGTCCTGACAGTTTTCAATTTTTATATTCTTGTTTCCAAAATCATAACTTTGGCGCTCAGAGTAATACTGATTTTGGACTATTGAGGCTATTATTATCTTTGAATCCTCAGGAGTGTTTTCTTTTAACCATAATCCTGCGAGTTTTTCTTCTTTATAACTTTCTACTTTGCTTATAATAAGGTTGTGGCCATGATCTATGTGTTGGTACATTCCCCAGAGCACAAATGTAAATACAATTATCACAGAGATTACCTTGCTATATTTTTTTAGGATATTGCCAATAAAATCAATTCCTTTTGCAGAAATAAGGAATACTGGGAAAATAAACATGAGCAACCATCTGTCATTGGCTGCCCTGATAATGAAAACGTAAAAAGCAAGGTTTATTGCTGCCAGCAAGAAGACAAAAAGATCCGCGTTTAATTCTCTTGTTTTTTGTTTTATTACTAAGTCAAACCCTATGAACAATTTGTATAAAGAGATTATACCAACAATCAGCCCAATAAACCAGACACTATGCAAGAGTGTTGGTATCATAGGGATTATCTCTTTGATTGCCTGCCACACTGGCGTTTTTATTGAGACTGCCTGTTCGCCAAAATAGAAGGTGAAAAGCCTGAACTTTGTGTATATGAAGTAAACGAGGTAAGGAGAAAGCATAAGCGCTCCTATGCCAATACCTTTCCAGATAGTTTTATCTTTGAATATTTTTAGGCCATTCGTAATGAACAAGTATAAGAGGATAGAAAATATGACTAATGCTAAAGGAAATCTCGTAGCGAACGCAATGACACCAAATGCTATTGACAGGTAAAATCCATAGTTCTTTTTTTTAGTAATGTACTTACACCAGAAGAAATATACTGACAATACTCCAAAGAAAAGTGCAGGGATGTCTGTAAGCAGCCTGTATGTGTAAAAATGGTGTACCCAGTATACGGAAAGCATTGCACTAGCAATAAGCCCAACATTTTTATTATAAAGATCTTTTCCTATCTTATATGTAAGTAAAATTGTTAGGATGCTTGGTATGAGGAGTGTTAGGAATCTTATTACTGGTTCTGAAAGCCCAATAAGGAAACTAAAAGACCATACAAAAGACATGAACAATGGTCTTATTGCTGTGAAGTGGGACCACCATTCTGGAAGAGGACGATGAGCAATAAACTCTTTTGCTATGGCAAGATAATCTCCCTCATCCCACCAGATTGCTTGGTCTATGGTTTTGAAGAAATAGTACAACTTAAAGATAATTGCGAAAATAATTAGGCAATACAAGAGGATTGCTTCTTTATGCTTGATGATTAAATCAATTTTTTCTCGTATTGCTCTCTTCCTTTTCCCTAGAACTTCTTTTTCTGTCTTTTCCATATACGTAATCTTTGGTTTCGTTTTAAAAATATTTTGATTAGAAAAGCTTATATTTTGAGTTGCCCTAAAAAGCTTATGACCTCTAAAATAAAGGTTATGTTGATTGGAAGCCCTTTAACGGGTAATCTAGAGGCTGGTGTAACAAATACGAAAGTGCCCTTGGGGCTGGCATACATCGCTGCCGTGCTTGAAAAAGAGGGCTCAGAAGTAAAGATCTTGGATTGTTTGGCAGATTATGATGTGATTAAGGATGTTGGAGACGGTAAGTATAGAGTTGGAACCTCTGAAGATGAAATAAAAAAACAAGTTGAAGATTTTATGCCCGATATTGTTGGTATTACTTGTGCTTATTCAATGTATGAACAAGACAGTTTTGATGTTGCAAAAATTGTGAAAGAAATTGCACAAAACACGCTCGTTATATTTGGAGGAGCGCACGCTTCCGCTGCTGCAGGCAGAGTGTTAAAAAATAAAAACGTTGATATCGTTGTTTACAAGGAAGCAGAATATACTATCAGAGAAATCGTTGAGATATTTTCAAAAACAAAAAGCAAATCAAAACTAAAGGATGTAGAAGGTACTATTATTTTGGGTAAAAATGGCAAGATAAAAATTAATCCTGAAAGAAGAATGATATTTAGCTTAGATGATCTGCCGATGCCTGCACGGCATTTGTTAAGAATGGATAGGTATTTGTATCATCCATTGAACAATGTCGGTGTGGGAGATGGACCAGCTACGGATATGATTACCAGCAGAGGATGTCCTGAGAAATGCTCTTTTTGCTCTATATTTACTGTCTGGAATAGGGTTTGGAGAATTAGATCTGCTAAACTTGTTGTTGATGAGATGGAAGAACTCGTTAGTGCATACAATGTCAAACATATTCGCATTCAAGATGATAATTTTTCTCTTGATAAGAAGAGAGTTCATGATATGTGTGATGAGATCATAAGAAGAAAACTTACGTTTAAATGGGATACTCCTAATGGCATTGCGATATGGACCTTAGATGAACCCTTACTTAAGAAAATGGCAGAAGCAGGCTATCAGAGGGCTTCTTTTGGCATTGAGACTGGATGTAAAAAGACTATGGATCAGTATATTCACAAACCAATAGATTATGAACATTGTAAGAAAATAATTAATGCCTGCAAAAAACTTGGTATATTTACTGTTTCAACATTTATTATTGGTTTTCCCGATGAAACAAGAGAGGACATACAAGAAACAATTAACTTTGCAAACAATTCTGGATTGGATTTTGCATTGTTTTATGTTGCACAGCCCTATGCGGGAACACCTTTGTACGACCAGTTTAAAAGAGAAGGATTGTTGGGAGAAATACAGAAGAGTAACTTGATACATACGACCTATAACACTCATTATTTTACTGGCAAGGAGCTTGATGAAATACAACAGAAAGCACAGAAAGATTTCATAAGAAAAAAGATACGGTCCATGATTAATCCTTTTATTGGAATTCCATGGGCTTACTATCATATGACAAGCTGGTATAATATAAAGTTTATATTTAAGATGGCAAAGAATTTTTTGAATTTAAAACACATAAGCTTCTTTACGAAATCTCTTGAAATGCAAGAAGAACAAAAGCACATAGAGAAAGAAGAAGTTCCTTTGAAAGTTTTAAACAGATGATTTGTATTCTTTTTCTATTTTAATTGATATTTTATCCCAAGTCTTGTGTTTAACAGACTCTTTTGCCACCTTGGAGATTTTATTGAAGAGCCCTTTGTCTTTAACAAGTTTTTTTATTATAGCCTCTAATTCGGTAGGGTTGTTTTTGTTGAAAATAAATCCATTCTTTTTGTTTGCTATTAATTCAAGTCCTCCTCTGGTGTTTGAGCTTATGCATACTAGACCGGCTCCTAAGGCCTCTAGTAAGGCTAATGGAATTGACTCAATCTTGCTCGGCAGAACAAATATCGAATTCTTGTTGAATTCTTTTATTTCTTCGTTTAGATCATATGACCTACTCATTATTTTGACATTTTTTAGATTTGAAGTAAGAGTATAACCTTTTTCTATTGGGCCATAAATTGTAAAATTAATATCCTTCAGATTTTTTGCAACTTGTAATATTGCTTCGAGGTTTTTTACCCTTGCTATTCTTCCCATAAAAAGAACATTATTGTTCTTTTTTGGTTTAATTTTAAGAAATTCTTTTGGAAAACCATTTGAGATTACTTTTATTTTATCCTTTTTGCAGCCTATAGTAATTAGAAAAGGCACTTCCCATTTTGAAACTGCAAATACTTTGGTGTAGGCATTAAGGATCTTTTTTCCAAGAAGTAGGTCATAGGAATCTACAAGAAATTGTGTCAAGGGTCTTCTTATTCCATCATCGAGAAATGGGCCGTGTGTTGTCAAATAGCAAGGAATTCCTAACTGTCTTGCAATTGCAGGGGCTATTGTTGCATGAAAATGCCTAAATGAATGTGCGTGAATTAGGTCTGGTTTTATTTTGTGTACATGATTGCTAAAAAACCAAACACCTCCGTTTTCTCCTACTTTGAAGAGAACTGGAAATCTATGATAGGTTAGGCCATCAATTACCTCATACCTTGGAGATTTTTTAGATGTTCCTTTTATAATATTGCTTGAGAAGATATGGATTTCATGGCCTTTTTTTTGTAGTTCCTTTGCGGTATGACAAACAGTGTTCCATACGCCACACTTTGAAGGGTAGCTATATTCTGTTGTAAAGGCTATTTTCATAGAATAGGACGTTAGAAGGCGTTTATTTAAGTATTGCGATTACTGCGCAAATGTCTTAAATGCATAATACAAATCTGAAAAAACATTGCCTGTTTTTATGTCTCTGATTAATCTACCTATAAGATACTTTGGCCTAAAGTAGAATTTTTTGTAGAATTTTTCATAATACTTTTCCATGATTTTCCAACTTAAATTGGGATGATCATACACTTTTGAAGGTGTGTGGAAATTGTATGCTGACCAGTCACTTTCTTTTAATCTTCCTTCACCTTTCATTTGTGCGTAGAATCCTGTTCCAGGGAATGGTGTTGCGAGAGTTACTTTTGCATAATCTGGATTTAAATCTGTTGCGAACTTTATTGTTTCATTCATTGTTTCTTCTGTTTCCCCAGGAAGACCGAACATGAAAAATCCAACAGTTTCAATGCCTGCTTCTTTTGCCCATTTTATAGCATTGTGTGCTTCTCGAACGTCAACGCCTTTGTTAATTCCATCAAGTATTTTTTGACTGCCAGATTCTAAGCCATAACCTGCACTATAACAACCAGATGCTTTTAGTTTTTGATAAAACTCAGGGTCAACGCTATCAACTCTTATACCACAATCTAACTTCCATGAAATTTTCAATCCGCGCTGAATGATTAAATCACAAATGTCTTTTGCTCTGTCTAAATCTGTTGTGTACATGTCATCATAAATATGAATCTCATTGAAACCGCATTTTTTCATGTATTCAAGTTCATCGACTACACGCTTTGCGCTCTTGAATTTCCAACGTCTGCCGAATATTGTTTTGTTGCAGTATGTACATCCTGCAAGGCAGCCACGACTGGTTTCCATAGTGCCAACAGGGTTCTGTTTTGTCATAATCTTTGGCATGTTATATTCTTTAATTGGAAGCAAGTGCCAAGCTGGGAAAGGAAGATCGTCGAGATTTTCAACGCCAGAATGTCTTTGTGTTCTGATTATTTTTCCATTTTTATCTTTGAATGCGATTCCTTGGATTTCACTTAATTTTTTTTCATTTCCATCAGCATGAATGACTTTTGCAAGCGTGAAGTCTCCTTCACCAATAACTGCGATATCCACAACAGACTTTTCCAAAACTTCTTCAGGATGTGTTGTAGGGTGAACGCCTCCTGCAATTAATTTTACTGAAGGATGCTTTTCTTTTACAAACTTTGCATACTCACAACATTCATTGAACAAAGGTGTTGTGAATGAGAAACAAACATATTCTGGATCGTATTCCTTGAGAATCTTTTCCATTTCATCGCCTGGATTAAGGCCTTTTGATTCTGCTAATGATAAATCGAGAAGTTTGACGTCAATATTCTCTTTTAAGCAGCATGCTGCAATGGTTGTCATGGCTACTGAAGGCCGAGGAACTACTGCTACTTTTATTTTTGATTCGCTATACATCGAAGTAGATGAAGGCATGTTTGTGATAAGTATTCGTTTTTGAACTGCCGTTTCCTGCTGTGCTAGAACTTGCGTTTTCATTAGAACGATGGTGGTTAGGCTTCTTTTTAAAGTTTAGGGAAAATGATTTAAAGGGCGTTTTAGGCCTTGAGAGTACATGAAACTCAATGTTATAGCTTCAAAGCCAGTTGTGGACCCTAAGGATATCCTCATTATGGAGAAATATGACTTTTCTGCTATGGTTATTAGCAGCTTTTTGGTTGAAATGGGGTTTGTAACGAGAGTTGTGAGAAAGCCTGAAAACCTTCTTCCAGAATTAAAGAAGCAGGAGCCAAAAATACTCTTTTATGAATGGGATCATGGAGCAGAAGAGGACAAAGAATTGTTGAAGACTATTAGAAAAGAATTTCCAAAAATAAAAGTTGTTGTCATAAAGCATATTGCGCAAGAAGTAACTCTTGATGAGCTTGTTGTTTATTTTAAAGTAGACAACTTTGTTACAAGACCCTTTAGCAGAAGAGAAGTGACAAAAGTTGTTGAGTCTTTGTGATTTAATATGGCGCTTTGACTTGAAGGCTAGGTATCTTTTTGAAATCTTTCAGATTTTTGGTAAACATTTCTGCCTTGTTTATTATTGCAGTTGCGGCAATTATGGCATCAGGCAATGAGATATCATGTTTTCTTGTTAGATCTCCTGCCTTACATGCTATGGGATTGGATACTTCAACCTTGTTCCAATGTGCAAGGAACTGAAGAGTTTTTTCCCTTTTTTCTTCATTGTTACATTCCTTTCCTGCCACCAGTTCGGCCTCGGTGATTGCAGAGAAAAGTATGTCATTCCTCTTTGAAATCACATTAAAGAATTCTCTCGCAGGATTGTGCCCTCTGAGGTGGTCTACAAATATATTCGTATCAAGAAGCATCATTGTGTTTCTCGTTTCAATCTTTTCCCCCATCCTTTTCTTATCTTTTTCTCGTATTCTATGCCAGTCTCTTTTGTCTTATTCCATAGGCCTGCGGCTTCTACGATTGCATTCTTTTCCATTTTGATAAGGTTCACTTTTTCCCCTTCTATGATAAAGAGCACACTATCTCCTTCATTCAAACCCTTTAATTCTCGCACGTCCTTTGGCAATGTAACCTGGTGGTTTCTTGTTATTTTAGAGATTCCCATAGTAATTTATTCTAGTAATTATTACTATATAAATATTACTATGTTGCTATTCTTCTTGTGTGTACATCACTGCTTATTACAGTAAATCCGAAGAAATTTCCTTTATTGAGTTTATTTCAGCAATAACTCATCATCTTGCACGTAGTTATATCCGTGCTTTAATGCCATTTCTGCCTTGTGCAATTCAATACCTAAATCTGCAGCATGTTGCAAAGAAGAAACCATTCCTTCTCTTATAATCGTGTTTACTATTTCCATCGCAGTTTTACCTGTTACCTCTGCAACCATTTTGTTTCCTGGAAACGTACAATGACCGACACGGATGAGATTATTTTCACGGTCAACTTTAATTAAGAAATATCCTTTTGGATCCATCTTCCAATCCTTTATCCTATCATATTTTGCTTCTATAGTTCTCTCTACTTTGTTTTCAATTTTCCACCAACGCCCTTCAATTTCTTTTTTTTCTGCCATGTTAATCGACGATTTTATATGAATCAAAGTATGCTCTTAACTTTTTCCATTCGTCTCTCGGCATATCTCTCTTTATGTACTCTGCTGTTCTGTTTGCCATATCTAAGCAATGGTCTGTGTTGTTATAGTTGAACAATCCCTGGCGCCCTGTCGTTTGGAGATTTTTTATTAAATCAAGATAATCCAAGACAATATTCAAATTCTTTCTGAAGTCTTTATCATACACTGGATAGACATATCTTGCTTTTCTTGTGAAGTATTCTTCAACATCCTCTCTCTTTAGAAGATTTA
>OBEQ012919307.1_pt1 | contig 19353 bp, 18 predicted proteins | sample 1670901 | NCBI WGS metagenome assembly OBEQ01 (sample SAMEA104232315, study PRJEB22302) | groundwater metagenome | biome: forest; feature: aquifer; material: groundwater | place: USA | collected 2011-08-07 | depth 5.4 m
CGGCCGGCTCATCATCCCGTGCAATATCAATCACACCTCCCTGGAGCCGATGGGGATCGGGACGGTGGCCATGGTCAAGATCAACGCCAACATCGGCAACTCGGCCGTCACCTCCGACATCGAGGGGGAGCTGGAGAAGCTGAAGCTAAGCCTGAAGTACGGGGCAGACACGGTGATGGACCTGAGCACCGGGGGCAACATCGACGCGATCCGTCAAGCGATCATCGCGGCGAGCCCAGTTCCGGTCGGGACCGTGCCCATCTATCAGGCGGTCACAAGCGTCAAGCAGGTGGAGGACCTGACCCCTGACGACATGATCGACATGATTGAGCACCAGGCGAAGCAGGGCGTCGACTACATGACGATCCACGCGGGTGTCCTGCTGGAACACCTGCCGTTGGTGCAGCACCGAATCACCGGGATCGTCAGCCGCGGCGGCGCCTTGATGGCGCAATGGATGCTCGCCCATAAGAAGCAGAATCCGCTCTACACGCATTTCGATAAACTGTGTCAGATTTTCCGAAAATACGACGTGAGCTTCAGCCTGGGCGACGGGCTCCGGCCAGGGTGTACGGCGGACGCTTCGGATGCCGCCCAGTTTGCCGAGCTTCGCACATTGGGCGAACTGACGAAGGTGGCGTGGGCACACGACGTCCAGGTCATGATCGAAGGGCCGGGGCACGTTCCGATGGACCAGATCGAAATGAACGTGAAGATGCAGCAGGAGATCTGCCAGGAAGCGCCGTTCTACACGCTCGGCCCCCTGGTGACTGACATCGCGCCGGGCTACGACCACATCACCTCGGCGATCGGAGCGGCGATGATCGGGTGGCACGGCGCCTCGATGCTCTGCTATGTGACCCCGAAGGAACACTTGGGCTTGCCCGGCCCGGACGATGTGAAGCAGGGCTGCATCGCCTACAAGATCGCCGCCCACGCTGCCGACATCGCCCGCGGCCGGAAGGGAGCGCGTGACCGGGACGACGCCCTCTCCCATGCCAGATTCAACTTCGACTGGGAGCGGCAGTTTGCCCTGGCGCTTGATCCTGAGACCGCGCGCGCCATGCACGATGAGACCCTGCCTCACGAGGCGTTCAAGCACGCCGAATTCTGCTCGATGTGCGGTCCCAAGTTCTGCTCGATGAAGATCTCGAGGCATCTTGAAGACCTGCACGTCATTACTGAGCGATCCTGACGGAAAGCGGGACCGATTGCTCCGATGACAACAGCCAGGCCCAGCGGTCCGGCCGTCTGGGGGATCTGCTACGGGTTTGCCTGGGTGGTCCTGATGCTGGTTCTCTTTGCCTTCATGATGGCGGGCTACAGCAATGTGTGGGGGGTGAGGGGGATGCTCGTGGCCACCGCCCTCCTGCCGATCTCGACCCTGGCCTATCCTGCCGTCGCCTGGTATTATACTGGGGCCTTTCCCTGGTTCTGGACCCTGGGTCTCCTCGCCGCTCTTGGGATGGGCAAGGTTATTATGTCCGATTAAAAGGACTCCCTGATGCCAGACCTACACGGTTGTGATGCGATTGTCATGATCGCGGCCAGCGAGATTGACTCAAATCTGTACTATGCGACGAGATTTCTCGCTCCAGACCCGTTCATCTTCGTCCAGGTCGGGGCGGAAAAGATCCTGGTGATGAGCGACCTGGAGGTAGACCGGGCCAGGAGCCAGGCGAGAGTAGATACCGTTCTCTCGTACAGCGCTTATGAGAGCAGAGCGAGGCAGAAAGGGACCTCGACGCCCGCCCTGCTGGACGTCTTACACCTGCTTCTGCAGGAGCGAAACGCTCGACATCTTCTGGTCCCTGGCAGCTTCGGGATCGAGCACGCTGACGGACTTCGGGCCAGAGGGCACACCCTAACCGTGAAGCGAGAGCCGTTCTTCGAGGATCGCCTGGTGAAAAGCGAAGAGGAGATCGAGCAGATCACCGCTACCCAGCGCGCCACCGAAGAGGCGGTGGACGCCGCTATCTCGGCGATTCGGGCGGCCAAGGTGGACAAGGACGGGCTCCTGTACCTCGATGGCCAGCCTCTGACCTCGGAGGCGCTCAAGAAGATCATTAACGTGAAGCTAATGGAGTCGGACTGCGTCGCTCAGCACACCATCGTGGCTCCTGGCCTCCAGGGTGTCGATCCGCATCATCAAGGGACCGGGCCGATTCGGGTGAACGAGTCGATCGTGATGGATGTTTTTCCGAAGTCCGGACAGACCCGTTACTTCGCGGACATGACCCGGACAGTGGTGAAGGGTAAGGCCTCGCCCAAACTCAAGGCAATGTACCGTGCGGTCCTCAACGCTCAGGAGCGCGGGATCGAGTTGGTCAGGGACGAGGCCGACGGCAAGGCCATCCACGCTGAGGTGGATGCTGTGTTAGAGAAGGATGGATTCACGACCGGCATGGTGGGCGGCCGGATGCAAGGGTTCTTCCACGGTACCGGTCACGGGGTTGGCCTCGATATTCACGAACCGCCTCGGATCAGCAAGACGGGCGGGGTTCTTAAAAGCGGGCATGTGGTGACAGTCGAGCCGGGGCTCTATTACCAGGATGCGGGGGCGGTTCGGATCGAAGACCTCGTGGTCGTGACCCCAAGCGGATGCCGGAATCTGACCAAATTCCCAAAAGGGGGCACAGAGTTTGAGATCGACTAATCGTCGGGAAGGCCCTCGCGTGAAAGGTGCAAAAAATCTGTGTCCCCTTTAGTCCGATGTGCATCCAGCTCGCTCTTCTGGGGTGGTTGTCTTGCTGAGAGAAGGCACGGACCGGGATCCTCGGCCATTCGTGCTCGACTTTGCGATTATGCTGACTCCGTTCAAAGATGTCCTTCTCTGTTATCTTAGGTTACCCTCGTGATGCAGCTCGCTCGCCCCATCTTTCACGCAGTGCAAGAGCTGGCCGTCGGAAGCCTTTTTTGCTTGGCCCTCCTGCCTGTCGTCCTGATCAGGCGGGGGTTCTTTCAGACCTGTGTTCTGATCCTGGCCAGCGCGGTGGGACTGGGGGTCTGGATCAGCCCTACACCGGCCTCGGCGATCTTTTTCGGCTCCCTCCTGCTGTATGGCGGGTCATTCTGGATTCCGGATGCGCGATGGCCGACGCTGGTGCTGCGATTCAGCCTGATGGTCGGAGCGGTAGGAATGCTTCTGCCATCCCTCATGCCCATCGACCGACTGACCCTCTCGCCCCAGGCGGTAGCCCAGGTGTTTAACGCGCTGGCGTCAGCCCTTCTTCTGGGCTCGGCGCTCATCGGGATGCTGCTCGGGCACTATTATCTCAGAGACCCCCTATTGCCGGTGGGACTGATCCGCCGCCTGGCCAATCTGTTTCTACTGGCCACCGTCCTCCAAGGCCTTCTGCTCATTGTGAACCTGGGGGCAATCTACCTGTTTGGCGGGGCCGAAGCCGCAGCCAGGATCGGGCTTCTCTCGACCTCGTACGGGGCGGCCTTTCTTGGCCGCTTGCTTGTCGGGATTCTTGGCTCATTCATTCTTGCGTGCGTGATCTGGGACACCCTGCGCATCCCGAACGTACAGGCGGCTACCGGTTTCTTCTACATCGCCATTCTCACAGTCACGATCGGGGAGTTCCTGGGGCGATATCTATGGCACTCGACTTCCATTCCGTTTTAACCCAGCGACCAGGCGTAACCATTCAAGGAGAGAGATGTGGCAATAACAAATCTCGCCCAGAGGACAACCAAGCATGGCACCGTGACAGCGATCTGGTACGATGAGGAGGAGGATGCCTTCGTCGTTCAATATGAGTTTCTTCAACTGAGCTTGTATAAGCATGAGTTCAATTCGTTCCTCGATACGCTGCTCGAAGCTCGAGAGAACTTCCTGAAGGGCGGGAAGGCTTCATTTGAGTCATAGTCGTTGGGCTGCCCCTCGGCTCCTCTCGAATTTCTCGCTTGTTACTCGGCCGAGAAAGTGCTATAGTTTTTCTGGCGGTCAAACGTAAAGGAGGAACAATGGACGAGCCATTGGCCCAGGAAATCTTGGATATCTTGTATTCTGATCCAGGGACCCGCCGTTCGCACAAGGACGCGCTTGCCGACTGGATCCTCGACACTCAGCCCCATGGATCTCCTCTCGATGGGATCGCCATCATTCAATACCTTGCGGCGCACCAACCGGATATTCTCTCGCGGTTGAAGATCAACATCCAGGTTAAGGAAGAGATCGCACGAGTTCTGGACGCAATCGGCCACAAATAGTTCAGGCTCGTTCCAATGAGTGAGACTGGCTCTCACAGAGCTGGCAGGGTTGCTGCGAGCTCTGATTTTTTTGGTACGCTGAATCTTCGATTGAATTGAAGCTCGTTTCGCTGGAGTCGCGATGATCTACGCCATTGGCGACATTCATGGCTGTCTGGACCCTCTGCGGCGCCTCATGGATCAGATCCATCCGGCCGAGACCGACGAGGTGGTCTTTATAGGAGATTACGTTGATCGGGGACCGGAGTCGAAAGGGGTGATCGACTATCTCCTGACACTGCGGGGCCGCTATATTTTCCTCATGGGGAATCATGAGCGAATGTTTCTCGACTTCCTACAAGGGAAAGACCGCTTCCTGTTTCTGTACAATGGTGGGACCACCACGGTGGAGAGTTATGGTGGCCTCGATAGGATTCCCGCTTCCCATCTGGCCTTTTTGAACCGACTGCCTCTCTACTACGAGACCGACGACTACCTCTTCGTCCACGGCGGGATCAGGCCAGGGATTCCGCTCCAGGAGCAGGACCCCAAGGATCTCCTGTGGATTCGCGAAGAGTTCTACGCCTATCGAGGCCGTTACCCTAAGACGGTCGTCTTCGGCCACACACCAATGCGAGAGGTTCTGATGGAGGAGGACCGGATCGGCATCGACACCGCCTGCGTCTATGGCAACAAACTGACCTGTCTGATCCTTCCCTCACGTCAGGTGATCCAGGTCTCAAATCCCCTTGATGACGTGTCCCGTACCGCCGTCATCGGATCTCGCCGCTGAAGATCGTTGTCCTGTTAGCATTACAGCGATCTGAACTCCAGCCCTTACACGGGATGCGAAAGCGCTAGGGGCTGGTCAGCACGCCCTGGTCAGCGGGATCCGGCATGCCTGACAGGTGCGGTATCGGGATTCCCTTGATACACCGGCAATATTTCCGCTCACACCTCAAGGCTGTTCGGCGCTCTTACGTGTTCCGTTCCTCAAAGTAGGGCGTCAGGCCACCCGCTGGTGCCGTTCCAACTTTATCCGCCTAACACCACAATGACTTGCAGGCCTCTCGATCGACCGTCGCAAAGCTTTGTCATTTGTCCGAACAAGTTGGAACGGCACTAGTCGCCTTGCTCGATCATCTGGAGGTTGCCAGAGTCGGTCAAGCAGAGCGGTGATATGACGAAGTTGACCCAGTTCGCTTCGTGGATCTGGCCGTAAGACTGGGCCAGCAGTGGCTTTTTACTGCTTTCTAGCCCACTCTTATCCTGGCTGGACGGGGCCTGGGTCTTGGATCCAAGGCAGCGACGCCGAGCGATTGACGGTTTCTGTTAAAGAGTCTTCTCAGTGCCATTGAATGGGCCGCAGGAATTCCTATTGACAGAGTATAGGCGGCTGATTACAGTAGGCAGGGAAGGATGCTTCGGCGGGGAAGCCCGCCCCTGGCGAGTTTGTAGATTTCTATAGGGGAGAGGCTTTGCTCCACAAGGTTCACCAAACGATCGAGCGGTATCGAATGCTGGCGGTGGGGGAGATGGTGGTCCTCGCCGTTTCCGGCGGCGTCGATTCCATGGTCCTTCTGTCCCTCCTCCTGCGCCTTCGCGCCCGCTATCGGACGTCCCTGCATGTGGCTCATCTGGACCACGGCCTACGAGGGACTGAGTCGGCGGAGGCGGCCGTCTTCGTACAGCGCCAATGCGAGGCATACCAGGTTCCTGCGACCATCACAACAGCGGATGGGGGGACGTTGCGGAACCGGCCGGGCGGGTCGGTAGAGGCCGCCGCCCGGGATCTTCGTTACCGGTTCCTCGAGCGAGTGGCGGACGAGCAGGGAGCAACCAGGATCGCCGTGGGCCATCACCGTGATGACCAGGCCGAGACCATGCTGATGAACCTCCTCCGTGGGTCAGGGGTGCGAGGGCTCGGCGGGATTCCGCCGGTCCGTGGCCGGATTATCCGGCCGTTGATCGAGTGCTCTCGCGAGGAGATCGAGAGGTTTGCGCGAAGCGAGGGGATCCCCTATGTCGAAGATTCATCCAACCAGGTGCTGTCCTATAGCCGGAATCGGATCCGTTTGGAACTGCTCCCCGAGCTGGCGAAACGATATAACCCCCGTGTTGCGGAGGCCCTTGCGTCTGCCGCCACGATCCTCGAGGCCGAGGATGCGCTTCTGACCGCCATGACCGAGGAACACCTGCCCGCAGTCGTGCTGTCCCGATCGAGTCGGGAGTTGGTGCTGTCCGTCCCCGGCACGGCGGTTCTTCCAACGGCCCTCAGGCGACGCATCATCCGACGGAGCGCCCAGCTCCTCCGGGGCGACCGGCCGGGGTTGAGCTTTCAACAGACGCTGGCCCTCGAGCGACTCCTGTTCTCCGAGAGCGCGAGGGGCGCCGTGCATGCGGGGGGCGGGATTCGGGCAACAAAAGCAGGCGGCCGCATGATCCTTTCGTTGGGAGAGAGTGAGGCGAGCGATAGCGTTCGGTCGTTCCCGCTCACTGTGCCGGGCCAGAGTGCTGTTCCGGAATTTTCTCTTAGCCTCCGGACGGACATCCTCGAGCGTTGGACGATGGATCAGCTCGCCTTGGATCCCTGGACCGCACTGCTTGATGCCGACCGCGCCGGGAGGGAGTTGCTCGTCAGAGGCTGGGAACCGGGGGATCGGTTCATTCCTCTTGGCATGAGCGGCCACAAGAAACTGCAGGACTTCTTTGTGGACGCCAAGGTGCCCCGTCACGAAAGGTGGACCGTGCCACTGGTGGTAGCGGGTCGAGACATTGCGTGGATCGTGGGCTTCCGAGTGGATGAACGGTTCAAGGTGACCGATTCGACCCGGCGAATCCTCCGGATCCGTGCGGCCAAGGGGGCGACGGCACACAGACTCGGTAGCCCCCTGAACGACCGGTAGGCGATTCCGGGGTTGGTGCTGGAGTTGGCGCCGGTTACCCGAGGAGGATCGGCCCCCGTACTCCGTGTCCGACCTGCCATCTGCCAGGGATCGTCAGCTTGGCGGGGGGAAGCCTCCGAGGGGTTGAAAAAACGGTCCAGGGCTGGTTTTGCGTTGAAAAACCGTGAGGTTTGTGTTACAAATTAGTCAAACCAGCTGGTGATGTAGTGGCGTGGCTTTCACGGTGAGGGAATAAGATCAGATGCAGGAGGTAAAAGGTTGAGCCCGTTTTTCAAGAATCTGGCCCTGTGGCTTGTCATCGGGCTAATCATGGTTCTGGTCTTCAACATCTTCAACCAGAGCCAGCCACAGGAAAAAGAGATGATCTTTAGCGACTTCATGGCCCGGGTGGCGAAAGGTGAAGTCTCTGAGGTCATCGTGAAGGGTGCGGATATTAAGGGCAAGCTGGCCAACGGCGAGAGCTTCCGAACGTATGCCCCCGACGACAAGGATATGATCTCGGAGCTACGGCGGAGGGGGGTTCGCATCACCGCAAAGCCCGTGGACGGCAACTCCTGGTACGTGAATATGCTACTGTCGTGGCTTCCGATGCTGCTCTTTATCGGAGTGTGGATCTTCTTCATGCGACAGATGCAGGGCGGGGGGGCGAAGGCTCTCTCATTTGGCAAAAGCCGGGCCCGCCTCCTGTCAGATAAGCAGAGCAAGGTCACCTTTGCCGATGTCGCGGGTGTGGACGAGGCGAAAGAGGAGTTGCAAGAGATCATCGAGTTCCTGAAGGACCCACCGAAGTTTCAGAAGCTGGGTGGGAGGATCCCGAAGGGCGTTCTGCTCATGGGCCCGCCTGGCACAGGCAAGACGCTCCTGGCGCGGGCCATCGCGGGCGAAGCCAATGTTCCCTTCTTTAACATCTCGGGATCGGACTTTGTGGAGATGTTCGTCGGGGTGGGCGCCTCGCGCGTGCGGGATCTGTTCGAGCAGGGGAAAAAGCACGCCCCGTGCATCATCTTCATGGACGAGATCGACGCCGTGGGGCGGCACCGTGGCGCGGGCCTCGGTGGCGGTCATGACGAGCGGGAGCAGACCCTGAATCAGCTCCTGGTCGAGATGGATGGCTTTGAGTCTAACGAAGGGGTGATCCTGATCGCGGCGACCAACCGCCCCGATGTCCTCGATCCTGCGCTGCTTCGGCCCGGGCGGTTTGACAGGCAGGTGGTGGTGGCGCGACCGGACATCAGGGGCCGCGAAGGGATCCTTCGCGTTCACACCAAGAAGATCCCTCTGGACGCCGATGTTGACCTGACGGTCCTGGCGCGCGGCACCCCTGGCTTCTCTGGGGCTGATCTTGCCAACCTGGTGAACGAGGCGGCCTTACTGGCCGCCCGCCAGAATAAGAAAACCGTTTGTATGAAGGACTTCGAGAGCGCCAAGGACAAGGTGCTGATGGGCGTTGAGCGAAAGAGCATCGTCATCAGCGAGGAGGAGCGGAAGATTACTGCCTATCATGAGGCCGGACACACATTGGTGGCGAAGTTCCTTCCTGGCACCGACCCTATTCACAAGGTCACCATTATCCCGAGGGGCAGGGCCCTTGGCGTGACCCAGCAGTTGCCCATGGACGAGAAGCACAACTACCCGAAGGAGTTCCTCCTCAACGAGATCGCGATCATGATGGGCGGACGTGTCGCCGAAGAGATCGTGTTTGGCCAGATTACCACCGGGGCTGGCAACGACATCGAGCGCGCGACCGAGCTGGCCAGGAAGATGGTGTGCGAGTGGGGCATGAGCGAGAGGATGGGTCCCCTGGCATTCGGAAAGCGCGAAGAGATGATCTTTCTGGGACGGGAGATCGCTCAACATCAGGACTACAGCGAGCAGACGGCGGTGGAGATCGATCGGGAGGTCAAGCAGATCGTCATGTCGAACTACGAGAAGGCCAGGGCGTTGATCAGGGAGCGGATTGCGATCCTACATGCGGTGGCCAAGGCTCTGCTGGAAAAAGAGGTGCTTGACGCTTCTGAAATCGATACCATCGTGAACGGGACTGTCGCCCCGGCGCCGGCGCCCGCGTGAGGGGTTGACCCCCGCAACGAGTCAGGGCCTCAGGCGGTCATGCCTGGGGCTCTTTTATCTGCTGCCTCCCCCGCCGATCTCGCCTCCCTTCAGTGTTCGCTCGCACCGCGTATGAGGGTCACCAGTGACCGACCGGGACATATCGTTAGCTGCTGAAATTTCCGTGAGGCCCACTCGCTTCCGGTGTCGAGGCCGTCTGCTGGATTTGACGGAAAAGACCTGGATCGTGGGAGTGTTGAACGTCACGCCGGATTCTTTCTCCGATGGCGGCCGCTTCGTGGATGCTGCGGCGGCTGTCGATCAGGCGATGCGGATGGCCGAGGAGGGGGCGGACATCCTGGAGCTGGGTGGTGAGTCAACCCGTCCGGGCGCCGTCCCCGTCCCGGTGGACGAAGAACTTCGGCGGATCCTTCCAGTCCTGCGCGGCCTCCGAGCCAGGCTTGCGATGCCCCTGGCGGTTGATACCTACAAGCCGGAAGTGGCCAGGGTGGTCCTGGGGGAAGGCGCTGAGATCATTAACGACATCTACGGTGTGCGCGGAGAGGGTCACTTGGCAGAGGTGGTCGCCCAGGCCGGTGCCGGCCTTATCATCATGCACATGAAAGGGGCCCCGGGCGACATGCAGATCGATCCATCCTACGACGATGTGGTGGGAGAGATCGTGGCCTTCCTTGGAGATCGCGTGGCCTTTGCCGAAGGCGTTGGCGTTGATCCCGAGTCAATCGTCGTGGATCCCGGACTTGGTTTCGGGAAACGGCTGCAGGACAACCTAGCCCTGCTCCGACAGATGTCGGCGTTTCATCGACTCCAAAAGCCGATCATGGTCGGCCCATCGCGCAAGTCGTTCATTGGAAAGGTCCTGGACCTGCCGGTGGAAGAGCGCCAGAATGGGACGGCGGCCTGTGTGGCGGCAGCGGTCCTGCAGGGCGTGGCCTTTGTCCGGGTCCACGAGATCCGGCCGGCCGTCCATCTCATCAAGATGTTGGACGCGATCATGAGGGCCTAGTCGCATGTGGTCCACCATTGCCCAGTTCAGGTGGATCGACGCAGTGGACGTCCTGATCGTGGCGTTCGCCGTCTATCAGCTTTTAGTGATGTTCAAGGGGACGAGGGCCCTGCAGATGATCCTGGGCCTGGCGCTTGTCTACCTCGCCTCCCGTATCGCGCTGAAGGGCGGCCTCCTCACGGTCAACTGGGTTCTGCAAAACCTGCTGGGTGTCTGGTTCCTCCTCATTATCATCCTTTTCCAGCCGGAACTTCGCCGGGCACTCGCCACCTTCGGGCTTCGATCCCGGCTCCTTCGCGCCTTTGCCAGGCGGGAAGAGGCACATATGGTCGACGAGATCGTCCGGGCGGCAAGCTTCTTGGCCGGGAAGAAGATCGGCGCGATTATCGTGCTGGAGCGCGAGATGAAGCTTTCCGACTACGTGGATTCCGGCGTGGTGATCGACGCGACGCTGTCGAGGCGGTTGTTGGAATCGATTTTCTATACCGGCTCGCCGTTGCACGATGGGGCGGTCGTCATCCAGGGCGGGCGGGTGGCCGCTGCCTCCTGCTTCCTCCCTTTGACCCTGACACCCGATGTAGGCGAGGAGCTGGGTACGCGCCATCGCGCGGCTATCGGACTGACGGAGGAAACCGATGCGATCGTCATCGTCGTTTCGGAGGAGACAGGAAGTGTCTCCCTCGTCAGAGCAGGGGTCATCAGTCAGGGCCTCGACGCTACCGCTCTTCGGCGCCTTCTTGGAGAGCTGTTGGAGCCGCCACGTGGCGGCGTGTCTGGTGCGAAGCCCAAGGGGTCCGCAGTGCCCTCTGCCGCCGTGTAGCTCCCTGAACGGTGAGTGAGGATCGATCGACGCGATTGACCATGATGGGTGAGAGATAATGAAGGGAGGGCTGTTTCGCAACCTCGTCCTCAAGCTTTGCTCCCTGGGTCTCGCCTTCGCCCTCTGGGTGGTCGTGGCGGGGGAACAGAAAGATGAGCGCACGCTGAATGTGCCGCTCAAGCTCGCGCGATTTCCGAAGAACATGGCCCTCATCAATGATCCGGGAAACTTCGTGACGGTGAGGCTGCTCGGTCCAAAAAGCCTGGTTACCGGCCTGTCCCACGACGAGGTTGACCTGAATCTGGATCTCTCGCAGCTCAAGGAGGGGGAGAACTTGGTGGCTCTAAGGCCCGAGGAGATTGAGGTCCCTCGCGGAGTGGAGGTCCTCCAGGCCTCGCCAAGATGGGTGCGGCTGGTCCTTGAGTCGGTGGCAGAGCGCGAAGTACGGGTGGCGGCCAGGGTAGAAGGGACGCCGGCTGCGGGGCACTATTTCAAGCGGGCCTATGCACGCCCTGACCGTGTGCGGGTGATTGGGCCGAGGAGCGAAGTACGTCGGGTGGCGAGAGTCTACACCTCGGCTATCAGCATCGAGGGGCGGTCTCGTGACTTTGCCGTGAAGACGTCCCTCGAACCAGTCGGGAAGTCGGTGAAGGTGGAGGGAGCTGATTCCGTTCAGGTCTCTGTCGAGATCGGAAGCAACAGCAGGCGCCCATCCTCGTGAGGCGGCTGCCCACGCGGGGTGCCTGGGGAGGAAAGGGTCATGCGAAAGCTGTTCGGCACCGACGGGATCCGGGGTGTGGCTAACAGGGAGCCAATGACTCCGGAGACCATGGTCAAGGTGGGTCGCGCAGCCGCCCACCTCCTGAGGGGGTCAACGCCGCGACCCGCGATCGTCATCGGGAAGGATACGCGCCTCACCGGATACATGCTGGAGACGGCCCTGACGGCGGGAATCACCTCGATGGGGGTGGATGTGCTCTTGGTGGGGCCGCTCCCAACGCCGGGAATCGCGTTCATCACCCGGAGTCTTCGGGCCGACGCCGGGGTGGTGATCTCGGCCTCACACAACCCGTACGAGGATAACGGCATTAAGTTTTTTTCCGGCGATGGCCTGAAGCTTCCTGATGCCATGGAAGAAAAGATCGAAGAGCTGATCCTCAGTGGAGAGGTAGATGGGATCAGGGCCGCCCCGCGTGAGATCGGCAAGGCCTACCGGATCAGCGACGCAGTCGGCCGGTACATCGAATTCGCCAAAAATACCCTCCCCAAGGGGATGACACTCAAGGGGATGCGGGTGGCTGTGGACTGCGCCAACGGCGCCGCCTATAAGGTCTCCCCCACGGTTCTCAAAGAGTTGAATGCGGAGGTCGTGCCGCTCAACGTCCAGCCCGATGGCATGAACATCAATAAAGGATGCGGCTCGTTGCATCCGGAAGGACTGCGGCGGGCGGTGGTGAGACAGAAGGCGCACATTGGGTTTGCCCACGACGGGGATGCTGACCGGGTCCTCTTCGTGGACGAGCGGGGTGAGTTGGTGGATGGCGATCACATCCTAGCTTTGAGCGCCCTCGATCTCAAGCGGGAGGGCCGGCTGCATGAAGACACCATCGTTGCGACAGTGATGAGTAACATCGGCCTGGAGATGGCGATGCAGGAGGCCGGGATCAGGGTTGTCCGAACCGCTGTGGGCGATCGGTATGTCCTGGAAGAGATGCTCGCGAAGCGATACACACTGGGTGGCGAGCAATCAGGGCACATCATCTTCCTGGAGCATAATACCACCGGCGACGGGATTGTGACCGCCCTCCAGGTGCTGGCCACCATGCGCAGGCACGGGAAGCGGCTGTCGGAGCTGTCGGCTTGCATGACCTCGTACCCGCAGGTTCTGATCAATGTCCAGGTGCGGCGGGGGTCTGCTGTGGAAGAACTTCCGAGGGTGCAGGAGATCATCCGGTCGGCAGAGGCGCGTCTGGGAAGGACGGGACGGGTCCTCGTCCGCCTCTCCGGGACGGAGCCGGTGGCTCGTGTGATGGTAGAGGGACGGGAACATCAGACTGTCGAGCGGCTGGCCCGGGAGATCGCGCAGGTTATTGAGAAGGAGTTGGGTTAAGAACCGTTCCAAGTTCCAGGTTCCGTGTTCCGGGTTGTCAGGTGAAACTCTTTCATTGTTAACTTGGAACTTGGGACCCGGAACCCCAGTGGTGAGCGGAGCGAGTCGATGGCGCTTTTATGCGTGAACGTCGATCATATCGCCACGATCAGGCAGGCCAGGCGGGCGCAGGAGCCTGACCCGGCGCAAGCCGCGGTGCTGGCCGAGCTGGCAGGTGCCTCGGGGATCACTGTCCACTTACGGGAGGACCGGCGGCACATCCAGGATCGGGATGTCGAGGTGCTTCGACGGCTGGTCAAGACGAAGCTGAATCTAGAAATGGCGACCACGGAACAGATGATTCATGTCGCCCTTGCCGTGAAGCCGGAGATGGCGACGCTTGTCCCGGAACGGCGTGAGGAGCTTACCACCGAGGGTGGACTCGACGTTCACGGACATCTCGAGGTTGTAGGCGGAGTCGTTCGCATCTTGCGGGAGGGCGGGATCGTCGTCAGCCTCTTCATCGATCCAGACGAGGAGCAGGTATCGGCCGCTGCGCGATCCGGTGCTGACCTGGTCGAACTCCATACTGGGGCCTATGCTGAGGCGAGGGAGCATAAGGCGCAGCAGGCCGAGATGGCAAGGCTGATCAGAGCGGCGGTGCTGGCCAGAGAGATGGGGCTCCGGGTAAACGCCGGGCATGGCCTGAATTATGTCAACGTTGGGCCGGTCGCGGGCATCACGGAGGTCGAAGAGTTAAACATCGGGCACAGTATTATTGCCCGAGCCGCCCTTGTAGGCATAGAGCGGGCGGTTCGCGAGATGCTGGCGGCTATGGCAGGGCACGGTTCCCACGGCTGCGGTGAAGGCCGGGAGGGGCGGCGGTGGTGATCGGAATTGGAATCGACCTCGTTCGGATCGGGCGATTTGAACAGGCGATGGCACGTCACGGGGGGCGTTTCCTCGACCGCCTCTTCACAACGGCGGAACGAGAGCAGTTTGGCCGCCACCCCTTCCCGGGGCGGCACCTTGCCGCCCGCTTCGCCGCCAAGGAGGCGGCCTTCAAGGCGCTTGGCACCGGATGGGGTCAGGGGATCGCGTGGCAGGAGGTGGAGATCGTCGAGGGCGGGCGTCGGCCTTCTCGCCTGATTTTTTCGGGGCGGGCATGGGACGCGGCAACTCGCCTCGGGATCAAGCAGACGCTGGTCAGCCTGACCCACGACGGTGACTACGCCGTTGCCTGTGTCATTGCAACGGATGGAAGCTAAACAGCTTTCTGCGGGCAGGGGTGGACGGGAATGAAGGTCGTGACAGCAAGTCAAATGCGGGAGCTGGATCGGCGGGCGACGGAGGAGTTTGGCATCCCGTCACTGCTCCTCATGGAGAACGCGGGGCTTCAGGCGGTCCTGGAGATGGAGCGCTCGTTCCCTCGACTGCGCACCAGCCGCGTCGCTATCGTCTGTGGGAGAGGGAACAACGGTGGCGATGGCTTCGTCGTCGCCCGCCATCTCTTCGACCGGGGCACGGCTGTCGAGATCTTCCTGCTGGCCAAGCGAAGTGACGTGAAGGGGGATGCCAGGACGAACCTGGAGATTATCCGAAAGATGGGTGTCCCGATCAGCGAGATCACAACGAGCCAGGACCTCCAAGCAACCCGGGAGGTGATCGGAGGGGCCGACATGGTCGTGGACGCCATCCTGGGAACCGGGACGACGGGGGCCGCCAAGGGCCTCTTCGCCGAGGCCATCGATCTTCTGAACCGGTCGGGTCGGCCGATCGTGGCCCTGGACATCCCCTCTGGCCTCAGCAGCGATGAGGGCGGAATTCCCGGACCTAGTATCAACGCGACACTCACGATCACCTTCGGTCTCCCGAAGCGGGGCCTCATCCTTTTTCCGGCCGCCTCGCAGGCCGGGCGGGTGGTGACTGTGGACATCGGTCTTCCGTCCCAACTCCTCTCTGACCCGATCCTCGATGTCTCTCTCCTGGAACCGGACGATGCCGCCGCCGCGCTTCCGCCGCGCGATCCCAACGCCCACAAAGGAACGTACGGCCACGTCCTGGTCCTGGCCGGCTCTCCGGGCAAAACCGGGGCGGCGGCGATGTGCGCACTCTCGGCCCTTCGGATCGGCGCCGGGTTGGTGACGCTCGCCCTCCCGGAGAGCCTGAATGACATCATGGAGGCGAAGCTCACAGAGGTCATGACCGAGCCGCTCCCGGAGACCAGGGAGCGGACCATTGCCCTAGCTGCTTTGGATAAGGTCCTGACGCTGATGGAGGGGAAGCGGGTACTGGCGGTTGGCCCCGGGCTGTCAACCCATCCCGAGACTTCGGAGCTGGTGCGTGAGTTGTTGAGCGCCACCAGGGTGCCGCTCGTGGTGGACGCCGATGGGATCAATGCCCTGGGTCCGAAACTCGAAACGCTTCCGAAAGCTACCGTCCCGCTGATCCTCACCCCGCACCCTGGGGAGCTGGGCCGCCTCCTCAGCATCAGCCGGGAGGAGGTCGTACAGAACCGAATTCCCATCGCCCAAAAAGTGGCGACCAGTTTCAAAGTCCACCTGGTATTGAAGGGTGGGCGGACGCTCGTTGTGGATCCGGAAGGGCGGGTGGCGATTAACATGACAGGCAACCCCGGCATGGCGAGCGGTGGGACCGGAGACGTGCTGACCGGTCTGATTGCCGGCCTCCTGGCCCAGGGTGTGAATGCGGGCCTGGCGGCCAGGGCCGGGGTCTATCTGCATGGCTTGGCCGGGGATCTTGCGGCCGAGGCGGTCGGCCAGGAGGCCATGCTGGCCTCTGATCTGATGGCACAGATCCCGGATGCAATCCGGCGACTGAAGGCGCGGGGGCTGACAACTGGGAGTTGACAAAGGGGGGACCGAGAGGGCGGCGATGCAGATCGAGAAGAACGCGGACAAGCTGGTCAAGACGCTCAAGGTTCTGATCAAGGATGCGCCTGGGTACCTGGGGAAGCTGTGCACCGCCATCGGGAATGAGGGCGGCAGCGTCGGAGAGATCGAGACGGTGAGCCTTGGTCTCACCCACAACACCCGAGACATCTCCGTCTATGTGGACGATGATACTCACCTCCGAGAAATCTTGCGCGCGGTCACCCAGCTCGAAGGGATCATCGTCATCGAGGTGGTGGACGAAGTGCTGCGCCGGCATTTAGGCGGGAAGATCGGGGTAAAGAGTCGGGTTCCGCTGGAAACCATTGAGGATCTCCGGAAGATCTATACCCCTGGGGTAGCGTCGGTGTGCCGGCTGATCGAGGCTGATCCTGAAAAGGCCTACGAGTACACCTCCATCGCCAACACGGTCGCCATCGTCACGAATGGCACCGCGATCCTCGGTCTCGGGGCCATCGGGCCGGTGGCGGGGATGCCGGTCATGGAGGGTAAGGCAGTTCTCATGGAGCGGCTGGCCGGGATCAATGGCGTGCCGATCTTACTCGATGCCCTGGAGGTGGATCGCTTCGTGGAAGTGGTGAGAGCGATCGCCCAAACTTTTGCGGCCATCAACCTGGAGGATGTGGCGGCGCCAGATTGTTTCGAGATCGAGCGGCGGTTGCAGGAGGCCCTGGAGATCCCCGTCATGCATGACGACCAGCATGGCACGGCGGTTGTGGTCCTGGCGTCGCTCCTGAATGCGTGCCGCCTGGCTAAAATCTCCTTGTTGGATCAGGTGGTGGGGATCATCGGACTGGGCGCCGCCGGAACGGGCATCTCGAGACTGCTTCTCTCTTACGGCGTGAAGCAACTCCTTGGAAGCGACCTGAAGCCGGAAGCGATGAAGAGGCTGGAGGAGGCCGGTGGCCAGCGGGGGACTCTGGAGGAGGTCATGGCACTTGCCGATATCGTGGTGGCCACCACTGGCCATCCGGGTCTCATCAAACCCGAGATGGTGCGGAAAGGGCAGGTGATTTTGGCCCTCAGCAATCCGAACCCGGAGATCCGCCCCGAGGAGGCCTTGGCCGCTGGCGCCGCGTTTGCCACGGATGGCCGGTACGTGAATAATGCGCTGGCATTCCCCGGGCTGTTCCGCGGGGCGCTGAATGCCCGCGCCCGAAAGATCGATAACGCGATGAAGATCGCCGCAGCGGAGGCTATCGCTGCCAAGGCGCCCGAGGGCGAGCTGGTGCCGGGATTGCTCGATATCGAGGTTCACCGGGCCGTAGCGGTTGCAGTGGAGGAGGCGGCGCACCGATCAGGGCTGGCCCGCCGGCAATGACCGATTCGTCCCGGGAGGAGGCGGTTGCTGTCTATGTCTCTGGCTCACCCGAGGAGACGCGCACGCTGGGGGAAGTGCTGGGCAGACACATGTGTGCGGGAGACCTGATTGCCCTCATCGGGGAGTTGGGATCGGGAAAAACCGTTTTCGTCGGAGGGCTGGCTCGGGGGCTTGGCGTCGATCCAGCCGCTCACGTGAGCAGTCCGACCTTCACCATTATGCATCGATATCTCGGCCGTCTTCCCCTCTACCATATCGACCTGTATCGGATTGACACACCGGAGGCCTTTGCCACCTTGGGCTTAGATGACTATCTGGAAGGGGACGGTGTGGCTGCGATTGAATGGGCTGAGCATGGTTGGGGGATGCTTCCGAAGGAATGGTTGATCGTGCGACTGCGGCAGACCGGGTTGGAAGCGCGAGCGATCGAGCTCGTTCCGGTCGGTGATCGATATCGTAAGCTGGTCCGGGAACTGATGTGCGATGTCGCAGCAGCCCCAGGATTTCTCACATGAGTTGTTGAGGGAGGAGAACATCACGATGAGTAACGTGGGTTTCACAACGGGCCGCGCCAGGTGGAAGGGGAGTATGGCCATCGCGGCGCTGTTGCCGTGGCTGCTGCTCGCTGCCCCTGGCCTCTCGCCCGCCGCCTCCGACCTGTGGATCGATGGGGGATCAATCCCCGCGGCGTCCAGCGAGCTGCTCCAGTTCAGCGAAGCTCTGTCGAAGCTGGTCGAGCGGCTGCGCCCATCGGTGGTCCAGGTTGGGCTTATGGAAAATCGAGACTCGGGTCGGGAACTCCCCCAGGAGCACCCTCCGGTCCCGGACGAGCGGCCGCGGGTCGGCTCGGGTTTCATCATTCACCCCGACGGCTATGTCATCACGAACCAGCATGTGGTGACGCACTCTGGCCGGATAGAGGTGGAGCTGTTCGGGGGTGAGAAGGTGCCGGCCACCGTGGTTGGCCGGGACGCGAGGACGGACCTCGCTCTCCTAAAGATCGATCCTCCCCGTCCCTTGACCGCGCTCCCCTTGGGTGATTCGGACGCGCTCAAGGTCGGTGAACTGGTGCTGGCCATAGGGAATCCTTTCGGTCTTGACTATGCGGTGACGATGGGTGTGGTGAGTCGAAAGGGGCGGGCCTTTGGCGCCGGCGGGCCCTACGATGAGTATATCCAGACCGATGCAGCGATTAACCCGGGGAATAGTGGCGGTCCACTGCTGAACCTCAGGGGTGAGGTCATCGGGATTAACACTGCCACCGTGCCAAACCGCCGCGTCGGGTTCGCCATCCCGATCAATCTGGCAAAGACCCTTCTACCGGAATTGAAAGAGCACGGGAAGATCCGTTGGGGATTCCTCGGGGTCTCCATTCAAGAGTTGACACTCAATCTGGCACAGGCCCTGGGCGTCGAAGGGACCAAGGGGGTCCTTGTGAACAGTGTCATTGCAGGTCAGCCTGCGGAACAGGCTGGGCTGAGGCCCGGCGATATCATCGTCGGGTTTGACAACATGACGATCACGGACGTGCGGGACCTGCAACGGAAAGTGGGGAGGGCCCCGATCGGCAAGACCTCTTTGGTCAAGGTCATCCGGAAGGGGAAGGAAGAAGAGCTTTCTATCCGAGTCGGTGAATTCCCCGATAGGACCATGGCTGCCGCCGAGCCACTGAAAAAGGACCTGGGGCTGACTGTTGAGGCGCTCGACCAAGCAAAGGCGAAGGAGTTCAAGCTCAAGGAGGAACGGGGGTTGGTGGTGACTGAGGTCGCCAAGAATGGGCCCGCAGCCCAAGCTGGTCTCCGGGCAGGCGATCTAATCAAGGAGTTCAACCAGGAGCCGGTATCGTCCATCGAAGAGTACCGCCGCCTGCTCGGCGAATCGATGAAGGGGAGCATAGACCTCTTCCTGGTCAAGCGAGGGGAGGCGGTCTTCTTCGTTGCCGTTCGGTCGAAGGGGTAGCTGTGCCATTGTCGGAGAGGCGATGAACATCGTCGCCATATCAATGGAATTGGGGAGCGAGGCGCGTGAGATC
>OBEQ011705471.1_pt1 | contig 19351 bp, 18 predicted proteins | sample 1670901 | NCBI WGS metagenome assembly OBEQ01 (sample SAMEA104232315, study PRJEB22302) | groundwater metagenome | biome: forest; feature: aquifer; material: groundwater | place: USA | collected 2011-08-07 | depth 5.4 m
CGCCCTCAAAGAAGCCGGCGGCGATCTCATCATCTTGGCCGAGCCCGACGGAACCTTTTTAGGCAAAGACGTCCTCAAGCTGCTCGCGTATGCCGATGATTTTCAATTCATCTTAGGCACGCGGACCTCCCGGGTGTTCATTTGGGAAGGCGCGAACATGGGGTTGTTCCTCAAGTGGGGCAACTGGGCGGTCGCGAAGATGCTGCAGTTTCTGTTTAACGGTCCGTCGCTGACGGACGTCGGTTGCACCATGCGGTTGATTCACCGGCGGGCGCTGCGGAAAATCCAGCGCCGGTTTACCGTGGGCCGCTCGCATTTTTCTCCCGAGATGATGATCCTCGCGCTCCTCTATAAGATTCCAATGGTGGAAATTCCGCTGAATTATTGTTCGCGCATCGGCGAATCAAAAATCACAGGACAATTGGACCGGGCCGTCCGCGTGGGGCTGAACATGATCGCCTTGATTCTGCGTTATCGCTTCACCAATTGGGGCATGTGGCGGCTGCAGCGCCGCCGCAGACGCGTGCGCCGCCGGCTGCAGCGTCGGTAGAGTGATCGTTTGATGCACGCAACTCAGCGATCATCGGGTTCATGGATGCAGCGGCTCGGGCTGATCGTCGCGAGTCTGCTGATGACGGGCGCGATCCTAGAGCTGGCGGTGCGCATCGCGATTCCCCAAGATGTGATCAAGCCGATGGTCACCCAGCTTGATCCGGAGCTGATCTATACGCTGAAACCGAATTACGACGCGTATCTGAAAGGCACCGCGGTTCGCTTGTTTCATTTAAAAACCAACTCGCTGGGCCTGCGCGAGCGCGAGATTCCTTTCGAGAAGCCGCCCGGCGTGTTTCGGATCGAGTTGCTGGGGGATTCGGTGAGCATGGCTGAGGGCGTCGAATTAGAAGAAACCTATCTGAAGCAGCTGGAGTCGCGGTTGCACGCGCAGGGATGGCCCAACGTCGAGACGATCAACGCGGCCATCCGCGGCTATGGCACGGACCAGGAACTCCTCTTGTTTCGCAGGATCGGCAAGCGGTTTCATCCGGATCTGGTGATCCTGGCCATGTATACCGGCAATGACCTGGACGACAACTGGGCCGGCCAACTCTTTCGGCTGGAGGGCGGCGCACTCATCCAGCAGCCCGCAACGCTGAAGACGTCAGAGAAGTATCGGTTTTACACCATTCAATCGAGGGTGCAACAGGTGCCGGGGTACACCTTCCTCATGGCGCACTCCCAACTGGCCAACCTGGTCCGCGTGGTGTGGGCGAAGATTCTGCAGGATACCGTGACCAGCGACTCGAAATACGGCCCTGAGGTGTCGATGGACGATCGGCCGGAGTTTCAATTGACCGCGGGGATTCTGCAGCAGTGGGATCGAGAGGTGCGAGACGCCGGCGCACGGCCGTTGGTCATGATCATCCCCACGCGCGAAGAAGCACAAGCTGTGGCCATGAAATCGAGCGTAGAGCGATCTCAGACCGATCTCGCGCTTGAGCGGGTCTGCCGCGAACTCGAGCTTGCCGTGCTGAATCTGACGCCTCAAGTCGCACAACATGCTCATGCTGAAGCGTTGTGGCTGAAGGACGGCCATCTGAGTCCGGAGGGGCATCGGTGGGTCGCGCAGGTCCTCTTCGAGGCGTTGCGAGCGAACCGCATGCTGCCCCACTCGACGTAACATGCCGCCGTTGGGAAGCGAGCGTTCGGTTGTGGAGCCGCGTCGGCTCAACCGTGCACTCTTGCGTCTGCTGGGATGGCGGCAGCTCGGGCCGCGCGTCCGGTATTGGCATATCAGCCGGGCACTGGACGGGCGGCAGCCGCGGCGCGTGTTCGAGGCCGGATGCGGGTGGGGACAGAATCTCTTCGCGTTGCAGCGGCGGTTTCCGCAGGCAACGATGGTGGGCGTCGATGCTGACGCGGTCATGATTGTCATGGCCCGGCAGATCGCGGCTCAGCTTCCAGGTCTGCAGCCGACATTCGTGGTGGGGGATTTGCACACGGTGTCGCTGGAAGGAATGTTTGATCTGATTCTCATGTCGGATGTCCTAGAGTATCTGTCTGATGATCAGCAGGTGCTGCGCCGCTGCCATGACTGGCTGGTTCCCGGCGGGCGATTCGTGCTCCACGTGCCGCGCCGAATCACCGAACAGCGGCGCATCTTGCCGGTGTCGCATGAGACGCCGGGCCATGTGAGGCCTGAATACACGAAAGAGGAGATTGTCGCCAAGATGCACACCGCGGGGTTTAAACTCCCACAGGTTCGAGAGACATTCGGATGGTGGGGTACGCTGGCGTGGGAGAGTTTTCGGTTGTGCGAACGGCGCCTGCGTCCGTTGAGCGCGTTGGCGTTTCCCAAGCTCTTGGGCATCGCGCGGTTGGATTGTTGGGGGCGCATTCGAAACGGCAACGGCTATCTGCTCGTCGCTCATCGACGAGGCGGAGACTAGGCAGATGATGGGACGAGTGCGCGAGTGGTATCGCCAGCAGCGCGTGCGCAAAAAAGTCTCGCATTTCATCCGCCTCGCCACATCTTGTGGATGGGTGACCGCGCGGTTGCCCGAGCCCACGCCGCTGCGGCACGGACGCGTGCTCGTCCTCGCGCCCCACGTCGATGATGAAGCGATTGGCTGCGGCGGGACGCTGTGGCTGCATCGCCACGTGAATGATCCGGTGCATGTGGCGTATGTGCTGGCCGATGCGCGCCGGCAAGCCGTCCGCGAAGCAGAAGGCGACCGCGCAGGCGCGTTGCTGGGCGCTGCGGTGACGCATCTGCGGTGTCCGCAAGATCCCGACGCGGTGCGTGAGGCGTTGAAACCGCTGCTGCTGCGCGAGCGGCCGGACGTGATCTACGTCCCCTGGCTCTTGGATAATCATGAGGGGCATCAGGTCGTCCACCGCGCTCTCGGGTCGCTGCTTGAGCAGGGCGTGCCGTGCGGCGAGGTGTGGTGCTACGAGGTGTGGAGCCCGCTGGTGCCCAATCGCATCGTTGATATCACGAGTGTATTGCCGCGCAAGACCGAGCTCTTGCGCCTTTATGCCAGCCAGCTGGCCCACAAAGATATCGCGAACATGGCGTTGGGGCTTTCGGCGTACCGGGGTGGGTTCTTGGGGCGCAAAGACTCGGTCGCGGCCGAAGTATTTTTGGCGCTCTCGTCCTCCGAATACCGCCGATTCGGGAAGCAGCTGCTTCACGCTACGGCCGCGCGGTGACGATGAACCTCAAAACATTGTTGAAGCGAAACCATAGCATTGTGGCCGCCTATGACGCGCTGCAGTTTCTCAAGCAGATTCCCCTCGCGGACCTGCGGTATTTGAGGAAATTGCAGCTCGTGTTCGCCATTAAACCGTATTCCTATATGAACTATGCGAATCTATCCAAGCTGTACGACCTGGCCGCGGCGCTTGAGTCGTCGGGTCTGGAAGGCAGCACGGTGGAGTGCGGCGTGTTGAACGGCGGCAGCGCCGCTCTGCTGGCCGCCGTGGCGCGGCGGGCCGGCAGCGCCAGGCCGATGTGGCTCTTTGATTCATTCGAAGGGCTTCCTGAACCTGATGAGATGGATGTGAACTATCTTGGGAAACCCGGACACAAAGGGCAAGCGCTTGGGCAGGTTGAAAAGGTGGAGGAGGTTCTTTATAAGAAGCTCAAGCTGCGCCCCGAGGCCATCCACATCCAGAAGGGCTGGTTTGAGGACACCGTCCCTCGCGCGAGACAGGCCATCGGACGCATCGCGTTGCTCCACGTCGATTGTGATTGGTATCGCTCGGTGAAATATTGCTTGGAACATTTGTACGATTTGGTGGTTCCTGGGGGTTATGTGGTGATTGATGATTACGGCCATTGGCTCGGCTGCCGGAAAGCCGTTGACGAATTCCTTGCCCCCCGCGGCGTCTCCCTGACGCGCATTGACTATACCGGCGTATATGCTCGAAAGTCATAGGAACGGCGCGTCATGCCGCGCCGTGTATCGTGGTGAGTGTTGAATGTCGCAACCGACGACTCTCCTGTACCTCGAACTGATCGGCGAGATCATCGGCGGCGGGCAGCGCAGTCTCTTGGACATCGTGACTCGGCTTGATCCGGCGCGCTATCGTCCGGTGGTCGTCTGCGGCGCGGAGGGCACGCTGGTGACGCGCCTCAAAGAATTGGCGGTGCCGGTTTCTGTCGTGCCCATGCCGACGCAAAAATATCCGTGGGGAGGGGCCGCCCGCCAGGCCGTCGCGCAATTAACGCGCGTCATGCAGGAGGAGCGCGTCGGCCTCATCCATGCGAATCAATTGCGGATGGCGTTATACGGGTTGCAGGCGGGACGGCGCCTGGACATTCCGGTGGTGTTCCATGCGCGGATCACGGCCGCCGATGCCCGGGGCATGATCGCCCGATGGCTGGATTGGTTCCTGGCTCGTCGGTGTCGCGCGATTCTCGCCATCTCGCAGGCGGTCGCCGTGCGATTTCCCTGGCTGGCCGGGACGGGGCGCCTCCACGTCGTGCATAACGGGATCGATCTGGACGCGTTTGCCCCGCGCGCCGATGATGGAGCGTTGCGGCGCCAGTGGCAGATTCCTCCGGATGCGCCGCTATTGGGCGTCATCGGATTGCTCGAGCCCCGCAAAGGACATCGGGTGCTGCTGCGCGCGCTGCCTGCGATTCTCGCGCGGCATCCCAAAACACGGGTGCTGGTGGTGGGTATGGATGCGCCGGGCGCGCAGGGTTACGGGGAGCAGCTGCGCCGGTTTGCCGCCGAACAAGGCGTGGCCTCGCAGGTGACGTTCACCGGATTTCTCGACGACGTGCCGGCGATTCTCAAGAGTGTGACCGTGTGCGTCATGCCGGTGGTGCAGCCGGAAGGGCTGGGGCGCGTCGTCATTGAAGCCGGGGCGATGCGGTGCCCGGTGGTGGCCACGCCGTTGGGAGGATTGCGTGAAGTGATCGAGGACGGCGTCACCGGATTGCTGGTGCCTCCCGGTGATGCGGACGCGCTGGCGCTCGCCATTCTGCGAGTGCTCGATGATCCGGCCCTGGCGCAGCGATTGGGCGCGGCGGCTCGGCAGCGCATGGAAGCGCACTTCACGTTACGCGGCATGATGCAGCGAATCCACCAGATTTATGATGAGATTATTGCGTCGAAAAATTAGTGAGCAGCGGGTGACACGGTTGGGCCAATCCTGCGGACTCCACCTCGCCGCATCGCTCGGCGCCGTTTTTCGCCACACTCGAAGAACCAGATGGACCGTGCTGCTCAAAACGGCGGACGTGTGGCTCGGTGGATCCTCCGGCTTGGCCTCAAGCGATGGAATAGCGTCGTCGAACATACCATTGGCAGCGGGTGGCGAGTCGTTCGATAAGCGGCGCGTCGAAATTTCGAGCGGGCACGGTGCCGAACGCAGTGAGGCGAGCGAGAAATTCCGTCGAGCGAACGGCCACACGCTGGGTGGCCGGAGCGATGCCGTGAATCGAATGCGAGCCAGGACCCGCTGCCAGTGAGTCAACGAAACGCAACAAGGTGAAATATTCTAATGCTCCTGCGCTGGTGGCATGAGGGCGTGCGGTACAAACCGTTTCGGCCGCTGACCGAGCGGGTGTTGCTCGGGTGGTGCGCCGTGTTAGGATGGAGCGGGCGATGTCTAAAACAGGCATGGCATGGCCTGCGGCATCTTCCGCCTCCGCCGCCGCTGGATCGCGTCGCCGTCCACCGGATTCTGTGTCTTCGGCCGGATCGCATCGGAGATATGGTGTTGCTCACTCCCGCCCTCGTTGCGTTGCGCAAACGATTTCCTGACGCCGCCATTACGTTGCTGGCATCTCAGAAAACACAACTGCTCATGGAGAAATATCCGGCCGTCGATGAAGTGGTGGTGGTGCCGGGCGACCGGTTGGTGGATTTCTGGCACGGGCGCGCCGTCTTGCAGCGACTCCGCCAACAACACTTTGACGTGATCATCGTGTTTGAATCGATCTGGAATTGCGCGTGGCTGGCGTGGTGGCTCGACGGCACGGTCCGGCTGGGCTACGAGGAGCAGGGCGCCGGGTTTTTGTTGACGCATGCGCTGCCGTATCCGTATCGACGGGAAAAAGCCCATCAAGTGCTGGTGAATGCGCAACTGGCTATGGCGCTGGGGTGCGATGAGGCGACGGCCACCGGACCCCTCTACATCCCGGTTTCCGCGCCGGCTCGCGAGGCGGCTCGCCGGTGGCTGCAGACGCGCGGGCTTGAAGCCAGCGCGTCGCTGGTGATGATTCATCCCGGGTCCCGGGCGCGCTACAACCAGTGGGAACTGGAGCGGTTCGGCCGCGTGGCGGAATGGATTCACGCGTCCACCTCCGCGCAGCTGTTGGTGCTCTGCGGACCGGGAGAAGGGGAAGCCGTTGGTCGGATGCAGCGCGTGATGTCGTTTGCCCCGACGATTGTGGAGGGCTTGCCGCTGGATCAGGTGGCGGCGCTCATGAGCAATTGCCGGCTCTTCATCGGCAACTCGACGGGGACGACGCATCTGGCGGCGGCGGTCGGACCCGTCACGACCATGATCATCGGCGGCACGCATCCGCTGGATTGTCCCGAACATTGGGGGCCGTGGGGCCGCCAGCATTTGATTGTGCACAAACCGCCGCTGGAAGCCATCGGCCGCAATGTCTCTAATTGGGTCGGTCCGGAAGGCCTCCAGCATATTCAGGCTGAAGACGTGATCAAGTTGATCGAACCCTATGTGAATCACACCAGATGACGCCCGCGCTGACGTCGAGTTGTCCTGTGTGCCAAAGTTCGCAGGCAGCTCCGGAACTCGAACAAACCACGGATGGTCATCGGTACGCGTTTCTGCGCTGCGCGGCGTGCCGGTTGTTGTTCGTCGCCGCCCCGCCGACGGAGGCGGAATTGCGCCGCTGGTACGACCAGCAATGGAGCCAGGAATATGAACAGACGCGGGCGGGTGAGCAGGCCGTTGAAGAAACGTTGCGGCAGCGGCGATTCCAGCGACGGCTGAACGATTTGAACCGCTTGGGTGCGAGCGGGCGTTTGCTGGACGTGGGATGCCAAAACGGCACGTTCCTGATGCTCGCGCGCCAACGCGGCTGGAATCCTTCCGGCGTGGAGTTGGCCCCGGCCGCCGTGGCCCAGGCTCGTCAGCAAGGGTTCGAGGTGTTTGAGGGCACGCTGCCGCAGGCCCATCTTCCCGGCGCCGCCTTCGATGTCGTGACGCTGTGGCATTTGCTCGAGCACGTGCCGCAGCCGCTGGAGTTCTTACGGGAAATCCGCCGCATTCTCAAACCGGGAGGATTGTTGGCGATTGAAACGCCGAATGTCGATGGCCGCGCGTTTCGCCGGCAAGGCGCCCGCTGGGAATATCTACTGGCGCCGCAGCATCTGTGTTATTTCGGCGCCGAGAGCCTGCGCCAGGCGCTGGAGCGAACTGGATTTGACCTCGCCTCGCAGCGGCGAGAAGGAGGCACCGGCATCGCCCTGCAGCTGTCACGTGCAGGATTAGGCGGCGTGCGGTTGTGGCTGCGGAAATACTACCGGTATCTTGAGCCGTTGCGCGCATGCTATCTGGCGTGCTGCGGGTGGATGGCCTCGCCGGATGATATTCTGGTCGTCTACGCTCGCGCCAGAGGCGGGGCAGCACGATGATGATCGCCACCTCGAAAAACTCGTGGCCGCAGGGTCTGCCGCTGCGCGACCCCAGCCGTCCTCGCGCCGCCGGACTATCGCCGTCGTTCGCTCCGGGCGGCTGAGGGCCTCCGCTCCGCGTCACCCGCGGCCAGCAATGTTTTGTGTGGTCATAGCGGAGGAGTTCCGAAGCGGCACGTCGGAATTTCGAGCGGGCATGGTGTCCGAGCAAAACGAGGACGAGCGAGAAAATCCGTCGAGCGACGCGAGCCACGCTGGGGCGAGCTAGCGATGCCGCGCAGGAAGCTCCGCAGCCATGACTAAGCAATACTGGAGCAGATGAAAACATTTTCTCCGCAGGAGATGCGCAAGTATTGGGAGCTCTACAGCACCCGCTGGGCGCGCCTGGATTACACGCGCGATCCGGACGGCCTTGAGAATGTCTGCTACGCGGGCGTGTCATCCTGGATCAATCGCTACTGCGCCTATTTTCAGCGACAGGTGTTTCGGACGCTTGTTCGCCAGATTCCTCCTCCAGCGACGGGAGCGCGTGCGCTGGATGTTGGCTGCGGCGCCGGGCGGTGGTGCCGGCTCTGGTCCGAGCATGGCTATGACGCGACGGGTATTGATCTGCAGCCGGAGTTGATGGAGGTGAACCGGCAGCGCTATTCCCGCATCACATTTCATCGGGCGGCGATTCAAGATTTCCATCCGGAACAACTCTTTGATGTGGCGTCTTCCGTCACCGTGATCCAGCACATTCCCGAAGAAGAGCATGATCACGTGATCCGCAACCTGCGGGCGGCGCTCAAACCGGGCGGCTACGCGGTCATCTTGGAGAATATTTTGGATCGGCTGCCGCATGTGTTTTCTCACTCGATCGCCGACTGGCAATCGAGGTTCGAGCAGGCCGGATTTCGCGTCCTCGCGCGGCGGCGCTATGATTACAGTTTTTGTCTGCGAACGTACGAGTGGGTGCTGAGGACGTGCGTGCTGCCGTGGCTGGTCCGCCACCGACATTTTCCGGATGATGCCAAATTGACACCGGAACAATTTCTGGCCCGGCTCGAACCGCATCCTCTGCGGATTCCGAATAATTTGATTCGCAGCGCGTTGGTGATTCCCGATACGCTGATCGAGACGCTGCTTGTAGCCGGCAACGTCCCGCTGCCAAGCGTCCATTGCGGATTTCTCTTCCAAGCTACGCAAGTTTTCGATAGAGCAACCGTTGGGAACACGAATGGCTAAGCACCGCGGGATAATCCTGGTGATGGTGTTGGCGCTGGTCATGCGCCTGCTCTGGCTGCTGGTGAACGTTGGCCGGCCTTGGGCCGATGACGTGATCTATGCCGCCATGGCCGAGTCCATTCGTCTGGGCGAGGATTTCCCATTGGTGACTTGGCGGCTCGGCTATGTGGGAACGCTGGGCAACTCCTGGGTGCTGGCCGCGCTGTTTCGCCTGACCGGCCCATCGCTGTTGGTGACGCTGGCCTATGGGGTCCTGCTGTCGTTGTTGCAGGTGTGGTTGTGGCGGTGCGTCGCCGAGCGCCTGCGCCCGGGGGCAGGGGTCTGGGCCGCCCTCCTGGTGGCGGTGCAACCGCCCATGTTCACTCAGTGGGCCCAGGCGCTTTCGTACTGTGAATTCCTGACGGTCGGAGCCTTGCTCTCATGGATGATCATTCAGGTGACCGAGGGCCAGCGGCTCTCACACGCTCGCGCCTATCTATACTGGGTGCTCTGGCTGGCTATGCGCTGTATACCCAGCCCATCGCGTCCGTCTTCCTCGCTGGATTCGTGGTGCTTGTTCGATTTCGCGTCCGCTGTTCTTGGCGATGGATGCTGGGTGGGTTCTTGACCGGTTTATCGCCGCTGATTGCGGCCAACGTGCTGCTGCACGGCGTGACCGCCAGACGCGTCGTCACCCGTCTCCTGAACACGACAGCCAACGAGATGACTCAGAAGGGTTCGTTCGGATGGCTGGGGGGGCGCATGATTCATCAATTGGGCGCGGGTCTGCTCCTCCAACCGCGTCTGCTTTTGGACAGCTTGTCGAGGTCAGAGCAATCGTTGACGGCTCGTACCGTTATAGGAGCCGGTACTCTCCTGACCGCGCTCATTGCCTTAGGGCTGCTGGTGTACTTGTTGGCTCATGCCAGTCGGGCTCCTCGGATGGCTCGGTGGTTGAGCGGGTCTCTCATTGTCGTCAATTTCCTTGGGAACGTTGTGCTTGGCCCCAACGGCCGTGCCCGGTACCTCGGGCCAGCGTATGACGCTGCGGCTCTTCTGGCGGGCGTGGTCGTGCCAGTTGCCGGCGCATCCGCCCAATGGGCGGCGGTAGCCGTTACGGGGCTGAATCTGTGGCATAACAGCGTGGAGCTTCGCGCCGCCGGTCCTCCGCTTCCCTACGCATCGCTAATTCAGTTCCTCCGAACCAGAGGGCTGAAGTACGGCTATTCCGGCTGGTCTGCTATACCGCTGACGTTCCTCTCTAATCGCGAATTGCTGGTCGCCGGCAACGCGGGTGATCCCGAACGCGTTCACGATAAAACGCTCCATGTGACGAATCTTGTCGATACAATGGACAACGTCTTCTATGTGTTTCTCAGCGACGACCCTGTGGAGGCGCGCTTTGCCCTGAAGCTGGAGACGTTTGCCAAGGCCACCGGCGTGACGTTCCAGCGAGACGAGATACCGCCATTTCGCATCTATTGGAACTTGAGTCGGCCCATCCGCCCGGAAGAGTTCGGACGGTTGCCGTCGCCATGAGTCGGTTGAGCGCTGATTCATGACAGTTACGACAGTGTTGCGGGCGGCGAAATATCTGCTGCCAAACGTGCGGCGCTATCGCAATTGGAGCCGCATCACCGGCGCGATCGCGCGTGGCCAAGAGCCCAACCGCGTCGTCTTGCGAGAGGGCACGGTGTTGACAGCACCCGACGGCCAAAATCTCCTGGGACTCGCGCAGGAGATTTTTTTCCAACACGCCTACACCGCGGGTGAGTGGGCCATCGGCGAACATGATGTGGTGGTGGATATCGGCGCCAACGTCGGGGTGTTTACGGTGTTCGTCGCGAAACGCACGCGCAATCGCGTCATCGCGTGCGAGCCGTTTCCGGAGAACGTGCGCTTCCTCATCGAGAATCTTCGCGCCAATCATCTGGAGCAGGTGACGGTTGCGGCCGTCGCGGTGAGCGACCACGTGGGCACCTCCAAACTTTTCTTGAGCGAAAAAACCGGCGGGCATCTGCTGTTCGATCACAACATCAAGGGGCGGTTGGACCGGTTTCTTGAAGTGCCGACGACCACGTTGCCGTGCCTCATGGACGACCAGCGCCTGAATCAGATCGATTTGTTGAAATTAGATTGCGAGGGGTCCGAAGGGATGATTCTCACCACAACACCCCGGCCCTATCTCCAGCGCATCCGGCGCCTGGTGATGGAATTTCACGACAACGTGTCGCAGCCGGATCATGCGGGATTGCAGCGGCTGTTGGAAGACGCCGGATTTTCCACGACACTGAAGTGGGACGGCGCCTCACCCTTCGGCTATCTCTACGCCACGCGAAACGAGCCGCCACGCGCATGACCCCTCCACCTGCGAAGCGGCTCGTGATCCTGCATTTGGCCGGCATCGGCGATTTGTTGATGGGCCGGCGGGCGCTGCAGGCGATTCGCACGGCATACCCGGCGAGCCGGATCGCGCTCGTCACCTTTCGAAAAACCCGCGAAGTGGCCGCGCTCATCCCCGGCGTCGACGAACGCTATGTCTTAGAAGAGGGCTGGTCGTTGGGAGCGGCGATCCGAAATCTTTGGACCGTGATGCAGTTGCGGCGCGGTCAGTTTGATCTGGCGGTTCATCTCTACCAAGTCTATCGTCCCATCGGCGTGCTGAAATTGGCGGTGCTGCTTCGCCTCATCGGTGCTGCGCGGACTATTGGGCGCGACACCGATGGCAAAGGCTGGGGTTTCGATCAGAAGATTCCCGAGCGATCCGCCGATTCGCTGCATGAGGTGGAGCGGCAATGCGCATTCGTGCAGCAGCTGGGGTGTCCGGTTCCGGATGCCGCTGAGCCGTTGCTGGTGGATCCGCGCGATCAGCAGGCCGCGGAGCAGTGGTTGCGCGAGCGGGACGTGGCGCCGCAGGCGGTTTTGATCGGCGTGCATGCCGGCGGCGCCCGGCTGGGCCATCGATGGCCGTGGCGCGCGTTTTCCGACGCGGCGCAGGAGCTGGAGCAGCGCTACGGGGCGCGCATCCTCTTAACCGGCAATCGCGCGGAGCGAGGAGTGGTCAATCAGATTGCCTCGCGCCTTGCGCATCCGCTCATCGCAGCCGGAGAACTCTCCTTCGGCCAGATGGCGTGTTTGCTCCAGCGGTGCCGGCTGTTTCTCACCAACGATTCCGGTCCGATGCACTTGGCGGCCGCCCTCGACGTGCCGCTGGTGGCCGTCGTCGGTCCCACCGATCCGACGCGCTACGGCCCATATCCCCTCACCCGGCCGCGCCAGCGGATTCTTCATGCCATGCCGTGCGCGCCTTGTTATCGGTTTCGCTGCGCCGGCCATGAAGCCCTTGCGCGCGTGCCGGTTCGCGTCGTCGTGGAAGCTGCGCGCGCCATTCTCGACGGCCAACCCTCCAGCGGGATCGTGCAGGTTTCCATGCGCAAGCGCGTGTTGCACATCCATACCTTGCCGGTGATCAGCGGATCCGGGTTGAATACGTGGTACTCCATGTGCGGACAGCGCGATGCCGGCTATGAGGTCGAATTAGCGTGTGCCGGCGGCGGCCAATTGCTCGACCTGGTGCGGCAGCAGGGCATGGGCGTGCATGAACTGCGGCACATGGTTCGGTCAGTCCATCCATTGCACGATGTGTTGGTGATCGGGGAGCTGTGGCAATTGATGCGGCGCGGCCGCTATCACCTCATCCACACGCACAATTCCAAAGCCGGCATCGTGGGACGGATCGCCGCGAAACTGGCCGGCGTGCCCGTGGTCGTGCACACGTATCACAGCTGCGTGTTTGCGTATCCGCATCTGCCGCGGTGGCGCCGGTACGTGTTTTTATGGATGGAGCGCGCCGTTACCCCGCTGACGGATTACTTCATCGTGATTTCCGAGGCGCTGCACGAGGCGTTTGTGGCCGCGAAGATCACGCCGCCGGACCGCGTGGCGGTGATCTACAGCGGCATCGAGGTCACCCAATTTCAGCAGGCGGGCGACACCAATGGCCTCCGGCACGAGCTCGGGTTGTCGCCGCAGGATATCGTGCTGGGAACCGTGGCGCGGCTGGATGTCGGCAAAGGGCATGAGGAATTATTGGACGTGATGGCCCGCGTCGCGCCGCGGTATGCCCAGGTGAAGCTGCTGTGCATCGGCGACGGGCCGCTGCGCGCGCATCTTGACGCGCAAATTCAGCGGCGGGGATTGCGCGATTGCGTTCGGCTGGTGGGGGAGCGGCGCGACATCGCGCAGCTGACGCACGTGTTTGACATCGCCGTACTCGCCTCGCACTATGAAGGGATGGGACGCGTACTGCTGGAAGCGCAGGCCGCCGGCAAGCCCGTCGTTGCCACTCGGGCAGGCGGCATTCCGGATATCGTCAACGATGGCGAGACCGGATATCTCGTGCCGCCGGGAGCCTCCGATGCGTTTGCGGCGGCGGTGGAACGGTTGGTCGCGGATGCGGCGCTGCGGCAGCGCATGGGCGCGGCGGCGGCCCGATGGGTCACCGAGCGGTTTTCAAGCCGCCGGATGTGCGAACAAATCCAGGCGCTGTACGCGCGTTTGGTATGATACGATCATCGTCGATGCTCAACGCTCTGACGATTGATGTGGAAGAGCACTTCCATGTGTGCGGGTTGCCGCATCCGCTTTCGACGGAGCGCCTCCAGCAATCCACGAGTCTGGTGGTGCCGCAGACCCAGCGGCTCCTGGCGCTGCTGGCCCGTGCACGCGTCAAGGCGACGTTTTTTGTGTTGGGGACGGTGGCGGAACGCCATCCGACGCTCGTGCGGCGCATCGCCGAGGAGGGGCACGAAATCGGCAGCCACGGCTATCGCCACGAATTGATTTATCGCCAGACACGGCAGGCCTTCGAGCAGGATGTGGCGCAGTCGCTGCGCCTGTTGGCCGCGTGCGTGCCACGGCCGATCCTCGGCTACCGGGCGCCGAGTTTTTCCGTCACCAACGCCTCCGCGTGGGCGGTGGATACGCTGGTGCGGTTAGGATTTCGGTATGACTGCAGCGTGTTTCCGATTCTGAATCCGCGCTATGGGATTCCCGGAGCTCCGCGCGTGCCGTATCAATGGAAGGGGCTCATCGAATTTCCGCTTTCCACGTTTCGCCTTGGACCCATGAACATCCCCGTGGCTGGCGGGGCATATTTTCGCATTCTGCCCTGGACGCTGCTGCGGCAGGCCTATCGTGCCCTCAACCGCCAGGGCATTCCGGTCCAAGTGTACCTGCACCCATGGGAATTGGATCCGACTATTCCGCGGTTGCCCATTCCTTGGCATCGGGCGTTGACCCACTATTGGAATGTGGAGCACGCGGAACAACGGCTGGTCGCGCTCCTTAAGGAGTTTGCGTTTGCGCCCGTGCAGCAGGTGTTGGGAATCTAGACGGCTCATGTCAACTGACGCGAAAGGCGTGCAACACTATTTTGAGCGGGTACCGGAGGCGTTTGATCAGATTTATGAGTCCCGTCCCCGATCCGTGTGGGCGGCGCTGGAGCGGTGGCGTCACCGCAGCATGTTTGAACGGTTTCGCCTGACGCTGGAGGCCTGCGGCGAGGTGAAGGGCACACGCATGTTGGATTTGGGATGCGGGTCCGGGCGCTATAGTATCGCGCTGGCTCGCCGGGGAGCCGACGTGGTGGGGATCGATTTTTCCCAGCCGATGGTGGAGCTTGCGGCCCGCGCCGCGGCGGCGGCCGGGGTGGCAGCGCACTGCCGGTTCATCCAAGGCGATCTGCTGCGCGTGACCCCGCAGGAACCGTTTGATACGACGCTGGCTATCGGGTTGTTTGATTATGTGCGCGACCCGGTGCCGATCCTCGAAAAAATCCGCCAGGTCACGACCCGCTGCGTCATCGCCAGCTTTCCGGTGCGGATGCATGTGTTGACCCCGCTGCGCAAACTGCGGTTGTCGCTGGCGGGGTGTCCGGTCTATTTCTACACGAAACCGCGCGTCGAAGCGCTCCTGCAACATGTGCCGGGAACGGTGACGATCCAGGCGTTGGGCCGGGACTATATGGCTGTGGTGACGCTGAATTCGCGACCGGGAGGCATGTAATCATGTGGCTGCTCCTTCCAGTTGCCGGTTTGGTGGCCCTGTTAAGTGCGCTCATCTTGACGCCGCTGGTGCGCCGGATGGCCCTGGCCTTCGGCGTGTTGGATCATCCGAGCGGGCGCAAGATTCACCGCACCGCGGTGCCGCGCCTTGGCGGAGTGGCGGTATTTGCGGCCTGGCTGATCGCGGTCATCGTGGTGGTGGTCCTGCAGCAGGCGTTTCATGTGACGCTGTCGGCCCGGTTGTGGCCGCTGATGTGGCTGGCGGGACTGAGCGTGTTATTCGGGTTCTGCGATGATGTGTGGGATCTGCCGGGTCCCGTGAAAATTCTGAGCCAGATCGCGGTCGCCAGTCTGGTGTTTCTGGCGGCAGCACGCATCGATCGGTTGTCCAATCCGTTTGGCGGAGAGTTCTGGTTTCCGGTCCCGGTGAGTTATGTGGTGACCGTGCTGTGGGTGATCGGGATGATGAACGCCATGAACTTGATCGACGGCTTGGACGGGTTGGCGACAGGCATCGCCGGCATCACGGCCATTGGCTTGATCGCGTCGGGCTCCTACACCGGCAGTTACACCTCCATGATGATGCTCGCGGCGTTGGCCGGCGCCTGCCTGGGATTCCTGCGGTATAACTTTCATCCCGCCGCCATTTTCCTGGGGGATAGCGGCAGCCAGTTTTTGGGGTTTCTCTTTGCCGTGGCCGCGCTCGTCGGGGATCAGTACAAGGCGGCCACCGCCGCGTCGCTGCTCATCCCGCTGACGGCGCTGATGCTGCCCATCTATGACACCGGCTTGGCATTTGTCAGGCGGCTGCGCGGGCGCCGCTCGGTGTTCCGCGCCGACAAATACCATTTGCATCATCGGTTGCTCAAGATGGGGTTGTCGCATCCGCAAGTGGTCGTGGTGCTGTACCTGGTGTCGCTCTATTTGAACTGCCTCGCGTTTCTGTTTGTCCTGATCCGCGAACAATACGCCATTATGCTGCTGGCGGTGCTGGCATTGGGATTGTTCATGGGCATGCAGACCCTCCGGTTTATCGAGTACAGATTACGGCAGGTCTATCGCATGCGGCGCGCGAGGCTCCGCCAGCTGCGCGCTCGATAACCATGCGTTCGCGTGTGATCGTGTCGCTTCTGATTGGCCAAGCGCTGGGATTCGGGTGGACGCAGCCCCTCGCTGCCGACGAACACCCAACGGTCCGGCTCGCCATCCACATCCATTCTACCGTCAGCACCGGCGATCTGAACCCTGAGCAAATTCTCGGCCTGGCTGAATCCGTTGGCCTGGACGGAGTGGTGTTCACCGACAGCGCAATTCGCCGGTGGGAATACGGGTTGTGGCCGCTGCAGAACCTGGTGAAATGGACTGTGGAGCAGCCCTCCGTCTCGACGTATGGACCGGAGCGCTATTTTCAGGCCGTCGACGCCGCAGTCCGGCAGCATCCGCATCTGCTTGGGATCCCCGCCGTGGAAGTGACGCCGTTCTATTACTGGCATCGCAGCCCGTTTGACCAGCGCGGAGGGCAAATCCGCGCCAGCAATAATCACTTGTTGGTGTTTGGGCTGCGCGATCCCCAGCTGATCCGCCAGTTGCCGTTGAACGCGTTCGACCCCTACCACGGCAATCAAGGCACCAAGCCCTACCAGCGGCTGATTGATTTTGTCAGGACGCATGGGGGCGTGGTGTATTGGGCGCATCCGATGGCGGCCTTTCGGGCGGAGCGAGTCGGGACCTCCGAGGCCCTCGTCGAACCCTACCCGCATTTGGTGGAACTCACCAACAACCACCAAGGCATCGCGCTGGCCAACCCCGCGGCCCTCACCATGGTCGAACCGGGCGCGCTGTGGGATCAGTTGCTGATGGCGTACGGGCAGGGGACGCGCGCGCATCCGGTGTGGATTCTCGGCGAATTGGATTGGCGGCGCCCGCAAGAACGATCGTTAGACCAGGTGGTGACCGAACTGCGCGTCGACGAACGCACGGAGGCGGCGGTCCTGCGCGCGCTGCAGGAGGGAACAAGCTGGGTGGTGTTCCGGGCCGGCGACGCCCGCGCCCCGGCGCTCTCCCAATGTTCGGTCATGGATGTGACCAGTAATCGGACGGCGGCCATCGGCGGCACGCTGCTGTCGACCGGCCCCATTCGCATTACCGTCAGCGGGGAGCGGTTCGGGCAAACGGAGGAGCCCATCCGGATTACGCTCATTGCCGACGGACGCGTGCTCCACACGGAAGACGTGCCGCAGAGCCATTTTGACGTCGCGTGGACCGAGAACGCGCCCGCGCACGCGACGTACTATCGCATCTGGATTCAAGATCCATCCGGCACCATCTATACGAATCCAATCTTTGTCCGGCCCGCGCGCTCGTCGTAGCAACACGCTTGCAGGAAACAGGAAAATCGCCTAGACTGCGAATGAACGCAGTCAACACCAAGGAGGAGAGTCATGAAGGCAATCGGAACCGCAGCCTTGTGGGTCGGGATCCTGAGTTTGGTGGTGGGGGGCGTGTCTCGGATTCTACTCATGCCGTTGCGCGGGATCGAAGCGCACGCCTTTCTCGGATTGGCGCAAGCCTGTCTGTTGGTCAGCATCGCGATTTCGCTGACGTGTTGCGACAAGTAACCCCAATACCAGAGGCGGCGCGTATCGCGTGTTCCTCGTAGCCGCACATGGCGCGCATCCTCGTTGTTGATCCTGATCCTGCCTTCAGCCAGCACGTCGCCCAATTGCTGCAGCGATTCGATGACCGGGTCATCTGGGCGTCCACGCAGCAGGACGCGCTCGAGCATGTGGCCCGGGCCGCAGTGGATTTGCTCCTGCTGCATGCGGGCGCGCAGACGTCCACGCTCCTGCGCGCGTTTGCCCCGTCGCTTCGCAGCGGCCGCCCGCCCATCGTCCTGGTCAGTGAACCCGTCGGTCTGCCCGAGCTCCTCGCAACCTATCATCAGGGCATCGCCTATAATGTGATGAAACCGTTTCACGCCCGGGAGCTGGTGTCGTTGATCTACGCGCTCCTGCGGCGCCAACAGCGCATTGTCTGTTTGGGCGGCGGCACCGGTTTGTACACCTTGCTTTTGGGTCTCAAGACTCTGCCCAACGTGCACCTGACCTCCGTGGTGAGCATGAGCGACGACGGCGGTTCGACGGGACGGATTCGCGAGGCGTTCGGGGTCTTGCCACCCGGCGATGTACGCCGCAGTCTCGTGGCGCTCTCGACGGCTCCGGCGTTAATGAATGAGGTGATGCAGTATCGATTTTCCCAGGGCGAGGGATTGAAGGATCATAATCTCGGCAATCTCTTACTGACGGCCATGGCGCATCTCAAAGGGTCGATGGCCGAAGCGGTGCGCGCGATGGGGGACATTTTGAATATTCAGGGCTTGGTGTTTCCGGTGACGACGGCCATGAGCACGCTGGCGGCGCAATTGGCGGATGGGACCACGGTGCGCGGCGAACGGCATATCGATGTGCCGGAAGGCCGCGACGCGCATCTGCGCATCAGCCGGCTCTGGCACGAGCCGGAACCGCAGGCCGATGCCAACGTCCTATCCGCGATTCTCGCCGCCGATGCGGTGCTGCTGGGGCCGGGGGATTTATTTACCAGCGTCATCGCGACCCTGACCGTCAAGGGCATCGGCGAAGCGATTCAAGCCGCGCGCGGGCGCACGCTCTACATCTGTAATCTGATGACCAAGCCCGGGGAGACCAGCGGGTTTACCGTCGCGGATCATGTCCAAGAGATTGTGCGCTACCTGGGGGCGGATGCGTTGGATGAGGTGTTCGTGTCCAACACGACGCTCTCACAAGACGCGCTGCGGCACTACGCGCGCAAAGACCAAGCACCGGTGGCGCTTGATCCTCCTGCCCGGCTGCGTCAGATCACCAAGGCCCGCATCGTGGCGGCGGATATCGGCCGCGAAGAAGAACTGGTGCGCCATGATAGCGCCAAACTCGCCGCCGCGATTGCCGGCGTCCTGCTTCCAACCGCCCCAGACGCTCCCCCGCGCGCGATTTCGACCGCGCGATCGTGAAGGGTCCGAACTCCTCGCCTTTAGGCATGGTATCCTTGTTGGCAGAGGGGCGGGTATGGTACAGTTTTGATTAACGTTGCCTAGAACCGGCTTCATCAATCCGCGCGAGCCGCGTTGCGCGCGCCAGCCGGTCAGCTACAAGGAGTGACGACGATGACGTATCAGCAGCGAGCGATACGGCGAGGAGGTACGACGCCGACGATGGTGTAGATCGGCCATCCAGTGGGCTCGCGCCCGTTAAACGGCGACCAACGGACCCGGGTAAACATTTCTTCATTCCGTACAGGTTGGGCGTGCTCCATGGCCACGCCGCTTTCGCTAAAGTAGCCGGTGCGGTCTTGCTTGGTCATGCGCTTGCTGTCTGCGGCTAGTTCCGCCCAAGGCTTTGGCGGCGTAGCAATTCCGGCCGTGCCCAATAAATCTTTATTATA
>OBEQ012755877.1_pt1 | contig 19347 bp, 17 predicted proteins | sample 1670901 | NCBI WGS metagenome assembly OBEQ01 (sample SAMEA104232315, study PRJEB22302) | groundwater metagenome | biome: forest; feature: aquifer; material: groundwater | place: USA | collected 2011-08-07 | depth 5.4 m
ATCCAAGACATGAGAAAAGAAGCCGGATATAAAGTTGACGCCGAGGTATTTGGCCAATGGCATTCTGATAGTCCAGACCTGTCGGCGGCAATAAATAAATGGAGCGATGAGATAAAGAAAGAAGTTCTTCTCAAGAATTTTGAAAATTCCCAGAAAGGCGACAAGGTTTTTGATGTTGAAAAAGAATTTGAGTTGGTAACTGGCAAAAAAATCTGGATCGGAGTTAAAAAATAATCGCTCGTTTGAGCCACGCAGACCGCATAAAACCCTGCTGGGTTTTTGCTTTCTCTCGGCTACCCGCCTGCGAACGTTCTTCTTTGGCTCAAGCTTCGCTAATGTAATTTATAAAAACATGAATAAAATAATCTTGATTGGTGGTTCTCCAACGGCAGGGAAAAGTTATACTGCAAGAAAATTATCCGAAGAACTTAAACTACCATGGATTTCTACCGATACTATCAGGGAACAAATGAAGCAGATAGCCAGGAAGGAAGATTATCCCCGCTTATTCCAACACGCAGAAGTAACCCCTGATAATGCTGTGGAATTTTTAACTCACAACACCGTAGAACAAATCATTAAGCACCAGAACAACGAGAGCGAAGATGTCTGGAAGGGTGTGAGCGGACTTATTGAGAGTGATTATTCTTGGGGAGACTTTATCGTTGAAGGCGTTGCGGTCTTGCCAAAACTGGTTGGCTTCCAAGAATGGAAGACAAAGAAAGATATTAAAGCAGTATTTCTTATTGATGAAGACAAAGAAAGAGTCAGGAACACTATTTTTACAAGAGGTTTGTGGGACGATGCTGATACTTACCCCGACAGTGTAAAAGAGAAAGAGGTTGAATGGGTGTTTGCGTTTAATGAGTACATCAAAGAAGAAGCAAACAAGTATAATCTGCCAGTGGTATCTGTTGGTAACCGAGAAGACTATATTAATGAGATAAAACAGCTTATTAAATAAAATGAAACGAATATTCATAGTTCATGGCTGGGATGGATATCCTGAAGAAGGATGGTTTCCTTGGTTGAAGAAACAACTGGAAGAAAAAGGTTTTAAGGTTTTTGTACCGCAGTTACCTGATCCGGCCAATCCAAGAATAGAGAAATGGGTCCCGAAATTGGCCGAGACTGTTGGTAAGGCAGATGCGGAGACATATTTCGTTGGTCACAGCATGGGTTGCCAGACCATTGCCCGATATTTAGAAAGTTTGCCCGAGGATATAAAAACTGGCGGTGTTGTTTTTGTTGCGGGATACTTTAAAAAACTAACAAATCTTGAAGATAATGAGGTTAAGAAAATGGCCAGGCATTGGCTGGAAACTCCGGTTGACTTAAACAAGGCTCATTCGCATATTCGTAAAAGTGTTGCCATTTTTTCCGATAACGATCCGTATGTTTTGCTGGATAACCAGGATGATTTTAAAAATAAATTAGGTTCGGAAATAATTATTCAGCATGATATGGGCCACTTTAGCGGTTCAACGGGGACTTTTGAGTTGCCGGTTGTTTTAGAAGAATTATTAAAAATGGCAAATTAAAATCAAGCGAAGTCGGATCATTTACAGAACGTTCGGAGGCCGAGCGGGCAGGTTGTCGCCGAAAGGCGACAGAGCGAGGCTGAGAAAGAGCTGGCTGACTCGCTGGGTCAGCCAAGCGGTCTGTAAATGATTTGGCGAGCTTAAGTCTTATGCGGACAAAAGCAATCATAATAAAAAAGCAGAACACTAACGAATACGATCAGTTTGTGACTTGTTATACCCAGGAATTTGGCAAGCTTACGGCTATTGCCAAGAGTGTGTTGAAACCAAGTTCCATTCAAGCCATGCATCTGGATGTTTTAAATTTGGTGGAGTTTGAGCTTATTAACGGAAAGGCGATGCCGATAATAGCCGGAGCCCAGTCGGATAATTCTTACCGTGAACTTAAAAATTCTCTCCCATCTTTAGCAGTCGCACATTTTTTTTCCGAAGTAATTGACAAAATGGTTCCTGAACTGGATAAAGACGAACAGCTTTGGAATTTTATGGTTGATCTGCTTGATAAGCTGAACCGATTTGAGCCGAGCTTAACTTTCTTAAGACAAAAACAGTTTACTTTACTTGGATTGCTAGGATATTCTCCGGAAGTTGCTGTTTCAGGCTCTTTTGATTTGGCCCGCCCCGGACTCACGTCGCTGGATGACGCCTTTGAATATAATGCCGGATTCAGGTTAAAGTCATTAAATTTCCTCCATTCTGTGTTAAGATGATGATAGTCGGGGGTCTGCCCCTCCTTCACTTATATTATGCAATTTCTATATAGTCACAATCAATTGTTGAAATGGCTGGTTCTATTGGCTTTATTGCTGGCTATTGTTAGTTTTCTTTCGTTCTGGTTTGGGAGCCCGTCTTTTTCCGAGTCGGGTGTGAAATTAGACATAGAAGGTCCGTCGCAGGCATCAGTTGGTGATGAGGTTATCTATAAACTTAAATATTCTAATACTACCAAGCTGGATCTGAACAACATGACCTTCAAATTCACTTATCCTGATGATTCGGTTGTTTTGTCCGCCGGAGGCGGATCCGCCTTAGGCGGAAAAGATGTACTGCCAGAAACATTCACGGTTGACAAATTATCTCCGGGCCAATCCGCAGAAAAAGATTTCAATGCTTTTCTGGTGGGCGACAGGGGAAACATCAAAACGGCCAAAGCGGAACTTTCTTACCGTGCTGGGGACTTAAAGACAGATTTTCAGAAGAGCATTTCTATCTCTACGACAATAATAGGTCTGCCTATCTCTCTTACTCTGTCTGCGCCGCCCAATTCAGTTCCTGGCCAAGCAGTCAACTATGTTTTGGATTATAGAAATGAATCCAGCGATGATATCTATGATTTAAGATTTGAATTTGGCTATCCCGACGGATTTAGCGTTCAGAAAACCACTCCTTCGCCGAATGAGGGAAACTATGTTTGGGTTGTTCCAGTTCTAAAAAAGGGCAACGGTGGAAGAATAAGCATTGCCGGACCTTTGAACGGAAAGGAAGGAGAAACGAAAAGTGTTTCAGTGGCGCTGAAAAGAAAAATAGGCGGCCAATATGTTAATTATGAAAAAGCCGAAACCTCATCGGTTATCGCCAATCCTTTGTTGGGTGTGGGGGTCTTAGTGAATGACTCTTCCGACTATTCCGCTTTTGCCGGCGATGATTTAAATTACGTAGTTAAATATTCCAATAATTCCAACTACAATCTTGTCGGAGTTAATCTGACACTAAAATTGGAAGGAGAGATGTATGACATTTCAAGTCTAGACACTAAAGGCGGCTATTATGACAATTCAAACGGCACGATCTTGTGGAACGCAAGCACGGTATCGGATTTCGCCAACTTGACTCCCAATAAAAAAGGGCAGGTGTCTTTCAGGATAAAACTCAAGAACAGTATCTCTTCCGGAACATCTGGTTCTAAGAATCTTTTTGTCCGAGCTTCAGCGAGATTGAGTACGTCTAATGTGCCGTCCAGTGTCGGTGGAGACGAGATTTTTGCAGAGTCAAATTTAGTTACCAAAATATCCACTCAACCCACTCTAAAACCAACTGTTTACTATAATGATCCGGCTTTTGGTTCATCCGGTCCTTTGCCAATGGAAGTTGGAAAGGAAACTTATTTTACGGTTCATTGGCAAATTACAAATCCTGGAAACGACATGAATGGCGTGAAGATTGTCGGCGTATTGCCAACGGGCGTGAATTGGAAGAATGTGGTCAGTGTCGGCTCTGGACAGTCGGAACCAACTTTCAACGTAAACACTTCCGAAGTTACTTGGAATCTGGGAATCCTGCCGCAAGGAGTAGGTGTGACCGGAGCTAAGTATGAAGCAAGTTTCCAAATAAGCGTAAAGCCGTCAACCAATCAGAAAGGAAACCCGATTATTCTAATAAAAGATTCAAATCTTTCTGGACAGGACACTTTCACGAAACAAAACATAATTGTTTCTGCTCGGGACATTTCTAGCAACGATCTTGTTGACCGTCCAGGTGAAGGCCAAGTTCAATAAATATGACCGATAACTTACTGGAAAAAATAGTTTCATTATGTAAGCGCAGAGGATTTATATTTCCCGGATCCGAGATTTATGGCGGCTTAGCTAATTCTTGGGATTATGGCCCACTTGGTGTTGAGTTGAAAAATAATATCCAGCAACTATGGTGGGAGCATTTTGTACATGATCGGGAAGATATGGTTGGTATTGATGCTGCCATAATCATGAACCCGAAAGTCTGGGAAGCATCCGGCCACGTTTCCGGATTTACCGATCCGCTTATTGAATGCAAAAAATGTCATCAGCGTTTTCGTGAGGACCAAATCAATGACCAATGTCCGAATTGTGGCAACAAGGAATTCACCGAAGCCAAACAATTCAATCTTTTATTTCCTGTTCGTTTGGGTGCATCTGAAGACAGTTCGACGCAGTCATATCTGCGTGGGGAGATCGCCCAGGCGATGTTTGTAAATTTTAAAAATGTACTTGATTCTACTCGCATAAAACTTCCATTCGGTATTGCGTCACAGGGTAAAGCTTTTCGTAACGAAATCACACCGGGAAATTTCATTTTCCGTACTCGTGAATTTGATCTCATGGAGTTTGAATATTTTATTAAGGAGTCAGACTGGAAAGATGTGTTTGAAATGTGGAAGACGGAAATGCATCGCTGGGTTGAAATGCTCGGCATTGATAAGAACAACGTTCACGAGCTAGAGAAAAAAGATTTGGCGCACTACTCAAAGCGTACTGTTGATTTAGAATATGATTTTCCGTTCGGCCGAGAGGAACTTTACGGTTTAGCATATCGAACCGATTTTGACTTAAAAAATCACATGGAGAAAAGTGGTCAAGACTTGAGCTACACCGACCCAGACACCGGCGAAAAATTCTTGCCCCATGTTGTTGAGCCGACATTCGGGTTGAACCGGACACTACTTGCTGTATTGTGTGATGCTTACCATGAGGAACAAGATCGGGTTGTTTTGAAGGTTCATCCTAAACTTGCACCACATAAAGCTGCGGTTTTCCCTTTGCTTAAGAACAAGCCGGAATTAGTTGAAAAAGCTCGGGGGATTTATCAGGACTTAAAAAAGCATTTCAATATCGCATGGGACGACCGGGGTAACATCGGTAAAAGATATTACTCCCAAGATGAGATAGGAACTCCCTACTGTATTACTGTGGACTTTCAAACCCTAGAAGATGAAACGGTCACTATTCGTGACAGGGATACGGCTAAACAAGAGAGAGTTAAAATTTACGACCTAGTCAAAATTCTCACAGGTAAATTAGAAATATAGTTCAACATAAAGTCAAGATTGACCAATCCTCCGTATTTAGGTATTAAATAAGCAAGATTTGTTTTTTGAAAACAAGGAGTTTCCATGTCCAAGGCGGTTTTCGCAGGTTTTTTTGTCGTTGTAATGTCTCTGGTTTTTGTTGGATGTGATAATTTTACACCCGACTCTCCAACAAGTCCTTCGTCTGTAAGCTTGCCTGGTAACTTTGTTCAAGCTCAAGTATCAAATGCCAAGGATGCGGTAAAGAATGCTTCAGTCAGTTCGGTACCTAAGTCAGTAAATGGAGTAGAACTCGCAACAATTAGGGGTTGGTTTGCTAATTTGTATCCTTGGGATTACGATCCCCCGCAATCGGCCGTTCATCCTGTTTCTTTTCTCTGGACGCCTTATCAGAAACCTTCCCCATCTCAAGTGGCAGATCAATGCAGACAGATAAAGGAATTTGGCGGTGGCACAGCTGTTCTTGAATATAATCCCAATCCGGCTAACTCCGATCATAACTATTGGTTGAGTACTGGTTTTGCTAACGGATGTGGACCGTTCTTCCTTCTTTATGAGCATATTTTCGGTACGAGATTTACTCCTGTTAATGGTGGTCCTAAAGACATGAGTAATCCATATAATCGGAAAGCGTTTAAGGATGATATTGATTTCATGGTTAATAACGTGATTATTCCGAATCAGACACGCTACGTTACCGTGAGTGGCCGGGCAGTTATTTATTTGTGGGCCTCTGTCCAAATGACTGGAGATTTTGCCAGCTTACTTGAAGAGGTTAAAAAAGAGTACCCAGTGTTTTTTATCGGATCCGGAGAAATTTGGGTTCAACCGAAAGGTGCTGAGAATATTGCCAGGGTCAAAGCTCTTGATGGGTTTATGGAGTATACGCTAGGTGGCCGAAACAACTATTTGAGAGCGATCCAGGATTACAGAAGAGCATCTTTTTCCTGGCGGGAATATTTAAGAAAACTTGAAGTTGAAACGGGCAAGAGGTATGTGTTTATTCCGACCTTTCAAGCTGCATATGACGATACTAATGTGCCTGGCCGAAACAATCCGCCGATGTATCCTCATTCGATTGACGAGATTAAATATCATGCCGAAATGATTAGAAGTGGCATCGGGAGTGTTTATGATTCCGCTGGACCCTTTGTGGTTTACGGTGAACTACCCGAAGGTGCCGCTGTGGTTGAATCCCAATGTTTACCTACGACTATTAACACTCCCGGCAGATTTGTTGGTTGTGGTACGGGCCGGCTCGAAATTTTGCAAGAATATTTTGGCTGGTAACGCGATGATAAAAAATCTGTGTGCGGTAGTTACGCTATGTATTTGGGGAACAACACTGTTTGCTCAAAAAGAAACAGATTTACCGCCAATTCCGTCGAGACCAATTGTCGGTTACGTATTTCTTGTTCAAACTCCCTTGGTTTGTCGATGCTTAAAAACTAATCCACTTCCCCCCAAACAAGAATCAGTTTTTTCTTTGGATGTATCTTTTTCCCCAACTTGGGACACAGTTAAAGAAGAAAGAATTAAAAACAACACTGTTCAATTTGGAGGAACAGCAACATCGTTAAGAGACACTGTTGCCTTTAATGGTTGGCTTGTTCCAAGAGTTAATTTTGCGGACTCTGATTTTAGAACTACGCTGGAAGGAGGAATTATGAAGACTTTGAATGCAAATCCTTCCCGAACCATGAAACAAGTCAGGGGGACTCTAGAGGGATCTATTTGGCATGTATCGGTCGGGATGGATGGATTTTTTGGTCAAGAGGAAGTTCCGCTAGCTATCAAAGGTGTAAGTTTTGATGAAGATTTTATTCGTCGTTCGTTTGGGGGACAAGGCTGGCTCGGTGTGAAGTTTGGAGATTTTAACCGAAGTTTTGTTGTTGGCCGGTATGGAAGGGGATATGCGCGGACAGAGGGATCAACTCGCTTTGCCGTTTCGAGTATTGATAACCTGGACTGGTTGCCTGTGTATCTTGAAGAATTCAAGACCGTGTCATTTTCTGTTGAAGGAAAGATTAAGACAAAGCGAATCAGTCAGTCGACACGTTTTGATAAAGTAGAATATGAAAGAATGGCCAAGTCTCCTGATCCGTTGCGTTTTGGAGAAAACCATCTTCATGACATGTGGTTGAGAACCGAAACGGAAATTATTCCTTTTTATCGTGTGCATTTCTTGAGGGGGGTAATAGTTTTTACGAAAGATTTTCAAGACCAGAACCGGCTTATGTTTTTTAACGATTATTCGTCAGTGCGCGTTTTTCTTCGCCTCTCATTTGATTAATACAGCCAAAATAAGGCTGTATTTTATTATGAAAACCATCACGCATACACAATTGTATTGCCGATGATTCCAAGCTATTGAGCCATGACGAATGAGTTGACTAACCTCTGGTTTTAATAGTATTCTTCTCGCCAAAGAGTTCTTTAAAAAAGGACAGTACTGTGCTAAAAAGACTTTTTGTTGTCTCTGTTTGTTTGTTAATGGGATGCTCTTCATTCCAAAATCCGGCTGCTCCTTCTAATACATCGTCTAACGATATTCCCTGGTCACCCTACATTGTTATTCATTCAGATGGGGGGGCCTTGAAGTCATATGAAAATGCCCTACGACAGCTTCAAAGCCATAATCGAATCAAGGGCGCACGGATTGGCCTTGATTTTATCGGTAGTTCACGGGATACAACTAGACTGGTTAACTCACTTGGAATAGAAATTGTAGGCATTATGGATAACAATGACTTAGTTAGATCGGATATTGAAAATGTCTTTGATCAATATTACCGAAATTATCCGGAAGTAAAAACTTTTCAGGTTGGCAATGAGATTTCTACCATCGGTAATGGGCCGCATATGACGATGGAAGTTTACATGGGTGTACTGAAAAGAATTTATCGCCATGTGGAAAAAAACTATCCGGGCGTTATGCTTGTATCTCAATCCACCCTTGGTTCCGGTGAATATGGACCCGATGAACTTAGTCGCATGGTTGGGCTTGGTCTTAAAGAAATACCGCCTAGCCGCTTAATTATTGGGATTAATGTTTATAACGCCAAAGCTCTTAATTTTTACTCATCGGTGCTTACCAATAAATTAGGGGGGTATAGGGTTTGGGTTATGGAATCTGGTTTTGATGGTTGGGATGGTCAGATCGCACATGTCTACAACGTTTATCCTAGGATCCAGAATGAGTTGCGGGCAGAGCGAATTTACTGGTATGTATTGTGGAATGGGGATAGTGGATTTGAACCAGGGTTTTCTCTGATCAAACAAGCAAATACTCCCCAGGCAACTTTCAGCCCGCTCCTTAAATTACTTATTGGTCAGCAGTAGGGGGTCGTACAATGAAAAAACTATGCTTGTCTCTAATACATACACTTATAATTATTAGTATTGTCTCAATCAACGTATTATGCCAGGAAGCAACTCCGGTACCGCCAGTTCTTAAGAGTAGAAATATCATTTTTATTGTTTATCTACCATCGATTCAATCACAGACACCCCAATTAAAAGCACTTCTTAAACAAGAAGAAAGACCAGCCTATACTTATTTCAAGGTGAATATTGGATATAGCGAGATGTCGGTTAATGATTTTAATTACTCATTTAATCATATCGGACTTGAAGTAGAAAATGATTTTTCCAGGACGCACCTTGGTTTTCTGTCCGGCTACTCATTTGGATATCGTAAAGATCAGATTCATAACGCAGAACTAGGACATTACTTTAGCTTTAAATTGTTAACCCTGAAGGGTGGAAAGCGCTTTTATGGTAAAATTGGCGGCGGGTTTGAATGGGGAATGCCAGGCGATATGCTAGACAGAACCAAATTTGAATATCACGATGGTAATCTTAGTAAATACACCCATGTTTATCTTGAAAGAAATTTCTGGGTGCCCGGGGTTAAGGTTAAGAAAAGCGGGGTTCTGAATCCTATTGTGGAATTGGCCGTAGGTGAGAGAGTTGGACATTTTATTTTCGAGGAAGGAGTAAGAGGTAATTTCTTAACATTCGGCATTGAAAGATACGACTTAGCGAATTATGGCTATAGCTCTGAAAGAATAAGATTGATTGTTCCCTCAGCCTTTGTAAGTATCGGGATACGACCCTAATTAACTTTTAATTCCGCCTTGGCGGGATTTTATTTTGACGAATCTTATCAACACGACTAAATAATAAGAAGAGGTATAATACATCTATGAACAAGAAAGCACTATACGTACTCATCATAGTAGTTATTGCAATTGGGGGGTTTGGATACTGGAAATATGTTAAGACAAGGGTGGTCAGCTACCAGTTTATTGGGCAAGTAAAAAGTGTTAAAGATAATTCTATTGCTATGGTCGGCAATTATATTGTTGGAAACAGCGGCCAGCCAGTGAATACCGATAAAACCAGTGAAGTTAAAATTTTAATAACATCAGCAACTAAAATTACGAGAATGGCGGTCTATGTTCCTCACATAACCCTTGAGGAATTTAAAAAAACCGGTGGCAAAATAGACAATAGTAAACTAAGAACCGATGAAACTCCGGCAACGTTGGATGACTTGGTGAATGATACGAAAACCATGGGCGTGTCCATAAAGGCTAAATCTAACAGCAACATCTACAATAAAAGTCAGTTTGAAGTGATGGATATAGTGTATCAGGTATCTATATATAAATAGCTGGCCAGAGAACAGGTTTTAATCAAAAACAGGCCCAAAATGCCTGTTTTTGCTTTTTATAGTAAAATATGGTATAATATGAACATGTACCGACTGGGGGCAATTCTGCTCCCTCGTCGCCTGACAATTTGGAGGCAATCATGAAAAAGATGACCACTTTCGGCGCGCTGTTTCTTGCTGCCATGCTGGCGGTCTCATGTGGTGAAACTCCCGTGAGTCCTAGCCCGAATCCGAGCCCAACTCCGTCTCCGACACCAACACCTAGCGATCCGGCGATATGCCAGGATCCGAATGCCAAAAACTATGGTCAGGTGGGAGTATGCGACTTCACTTATCTGTCACCGGCCGGGGTGCTTCCGACCATGTTAGGCAGAGTTCCAGTTAAAGAAGGGGCCTTCAAAGTTACGGTTCTTAGGATCAATCCCTCACCAGGATCAGTCCTTCAGAACAACAAGGATGTGCTCATCATGATGCACCATGAAGTGATAGATGACACACCCAACCCTGACGGTAATGGTTATACTCCAGAGTATGACTTAGTTGATGAACAAGGGAACAACCTAACCAATTGGTTGGGGGGTGGCAGTTCGACTTTTCAACCAGGGACATCTGGCGATCAGCCCTGGGCGACCAGAGTTGATCCGGCGGCCAACATTCCCTCCAATATTTACGGCCTGCGGATTCGCTGGGGCCGGGGTGTTAGTGGTGGCGGTGGTTATGTTCTGTTTCCGAATATCGAAGGGGCGGGTACGCCGATATCGGTAGTGATCCCACTGCACTGGAAGCATTAGTGGAGAAGAGGTAGTCCGCTGTTTGGCGGGGCACGTGAGTGCCCCGTTTTTTTGTTGATAAGTTTGACTACAACTATTACAAAGGATGCTATAATTTAAGTATGTTGAAGAGGATTATTTTAATTTCTATTTTATTTTTACTGCTGGCTTTTAATGTTCACGCATCTACAAGTTCGGGATTCTATCCTAATAATACTTGCTTTGCTCAAGGCGCGTCCAAAACCTGTCCATTCTATTTTTATAATGGCCTTGATACTATATATTCTCAAGTATATAAATCTGTTACCTCGGCCCAGGCTAGAGCTTATCCTGGTATATTTTCAACCAGTGGTCATGAGAAAATAACAATCTGTTTTTCAAATACCCAGGTCATGTGGAATGGCCAGCCTTGTTATATAATTTATGACAGCGACTGGTATGGCCCCAATGGTGATACGAATAGCAGTTTACACACGATACTGAATTCCTGGTCGCAAGAAATACCGGGCACGGATTACACCGATTACAATACCTTAGTAATGGAGGTCTACGCCAACGATGCTTACATCAACATAGACGAGACCGTTTCCACAAGGAAAGTAAGTATCGATAGTCTTAGCCCAAGCCCGACTCCAGTCAAAGTCGGGGATACCTTTTATATAAACTACTCAACTGATCAGGCCTTCGGTGGTGTTGAAATTCTTACCGGCGGACCCATAACCGGACCATCTGGCGCTGTAGCAACACAAGATAAACTTACATATACTGCCACTGGCCCTGGTACGGCCTATTTTACCTTAAAGGCAACGGGGTTTTATAATAATGGATTAAAAACAATAGAAAAGGATATCTCTGTTATAATTGCAGCCACTCCGACTCCGACACCGACGGGGACGATTGTTGTGACGTCGAAGGACTCGTTGGGGACTAATGTGCCGACAAATTGGACAGTTAGCGGACCGGCAAGCTATGGAGAAACAAGCAAGTCGAGCGCGACATATACCAATGCGCCGACGGGTAGTTATAGTATTGTCACGACTGGGCTGACATGCTACAGCGGGCCGGTTATTTCACCCGGTACAAACCAAACACTAAATAATGGACAGACTATTACGTTCGCGCTGGTCTACACATATAACTGCGGCGGTCCTACCCCGACCCCGACCCCGACTCCGACCCCAACTCCGACCCCAACCCCAACAATTTCTCCATTAGTCTGTTCTCCGGCGAGTCAAACAGTAACCACTGGTCAAACGGCTTCCTTTAGCACTTCTGGTGGCGCAATTCCATACTCTTGGTCGGCTCCAGGCGCTAATACAACAAGTGGAAGCGGGCTGACTTTCTCAACCTCATACAGTACAAGCGGTCAAAAAACCGTAAATGTATCAGACTCTGGCGGTCAAACCGCCCCTTGTTCGGTTACGGTTAGTGCCCCCGGAAGTCCTCAAGCCGATCTTCGTTGTGCCGGTAATTCCAGCGGAGTTGGCTGTACCATTCCGAGTGGCAGCAGTACGACCTTAAGCTGGTGTGGTTATCCGGGATCATCATGCACTAACGCGGTTGGTTGTAGTCTTGATGTAATGGGTTTCAACGACGCTTTATTTAGTAGTCCTACTACCAGTTGGATTTCAACTCCACATAGTGGTACATCGGGAAATGGTATTGGTACCGGCGTATTGAACTATCCAACATACAATAGGTATAGGCTCACTTGTACGGGCCAGCCTGGTACCACCGATGCTCAAAGTTACGCTACGGTTAGCGTGACTCCTACTACTTTGTCCGGCAATATTACTTGCAATGGCGGTTCATCAACCTCCGTAAGCTCGGGCGGCAAAGTTAATGTTGTTTGGAGTTCACAAGGCACAACTGGTTGTGGCGTATCACCATTTTCTTGGTCTTCACCATGGGCAGGAACCAGTAGTCCGCCTGGAGGAGTAAACGATAATCCGACTTCTCTAAAAACCTACCAACTTTACTGCTGGAACAGTTCTACCCCTGCGACCCTTGTATCCCAATGTACGGCTAACGTCAGTCAGCCGGCTGGCACTGTTCAGATAACAAGCAACAAAGGGGGCATTGCTTTTTTCCTTAAACATCCTGGTGGAACAGTTGTTGGAGACACCGTAGATGCCAGTGGAAATAAAACATATACCGGTTATGAAACTGGTACCTATTCTATAGATAGCGTTGAACAGCTTACTGGTTACAATGCAACATTTAGTTCGCCTCAAACTTTGACATCAGGTGCTGGAATAACTTTTAGCATAACCTACACTTCCAAGACAGGAACTCCTCCCGGTTCAGCGAGTAAATCGTGTACGGTAAGCGTCGCCCCACCGCCACTTCCGACGGTATCTATTAGCACTAATCCGTCAAGGGTTAACTTCGGAGGGTCTTCAACTATAACCTGGTCTTCTACTAATACTAGTCCCAATTCCTGCACTGCCTCGGGCGATTGGTCTGGTAGCGGTAAACCTCAATCCGGAAATCAATCCACAGGTGTTTTGGGCCAAGTAAAAACCTATACCTACACCTTGACCTGTTCCGGTAGCGGCGGTTCTGCTGCCAACAGCGCTACGGTGACGGTAAATGCTCCAATACCAACAACTTCAGCCGTTAAAGCAACCGAGCCGAATTATTGTTCTTCGGGTCCGGCGGCAACTATTTCATGGTCATATTCCGATCCGGCCGGAAGTCCTCAATCAGCCTATCAGGTTCAAGTTCTCAATGACAACACTAATGCGGTTGTGGTTGATAGTGGTAAGATAAATTTGAATTCATCATCATATTATACCGGTCAGGGCCTTCTCCAGTTTAATAATAACTACTATACCAAAGTTCGAACCTGGAATGTTTATAATGCACCTTCTTCTTATGTGGTCATGTCTCTTTGCAGCGGTCCAGGATGTAATGGCGCTCAAACCAAGTGGAAAACTCCGCAATGGGCTTATCCCCAAACGGCTTTCACCTGGACAGCTAATGGTGCCAGTGAACCCATGAGTGTTTCGCTTAATAAGCTGGTTTCATTTACCGATCAGACGGTTTGGGGTCGTAATTCAGGCAGTAATAATGTTAGCTGGCAGTTTGGCGACGGTGCAACCAACAACAATAATAGTGCTGGAACAACGGTAACCCATGCCTATACGACCGAAGGAACTTATTACGTGACCCTTACGTCAAAAGACAGCGCTAATCAGGTATGCTCACTAAGCAGGGGACCGATTCTAATCCAAAAACCGATTCCAAAGTGGAGAGAAATTGCCCCCAAATAATATGACCACAAGTTTTAAAAAATTAATTATACTTATACTCATAGTTGTTTTTGGGTGGTTATTAATTTTATATTTTGGCGTATACAGATTAAAACCAGAAACTAGGACATTCATGGGCGTAGTTAGCGCTATCTCCGATCAAACCGTAACTATTCAATGGTTGCCCGTAGGAACAGGGATCAGCCCTGGCGGAATTAAATCCAGCCAAGTATCTACGATTTACGTTGATAATAGTGCTAGTATTATTAAAGAATCTGGTCCTTATGAATTGAGAGTTCCTAAAAATTCAACTAAGCCGATTTCAAGCGAAGATGTAAAGCGTGAAATAACTAGTGTCAGTTTTGATCAGTTAAAGAAAGATGCTTCAAAGCAGGCGGTATATGTGAAGATACTGGCGGGGAGTAACTATGGTTGGTTTTGGAGAAAAAGTTACACAGCTCAGATAATTTATTACAATTTAGATAATATAGCTTTTTCTAATTATTAATATATGAATCAAAACAGAAAAATTATTGTGATGCTGATATGTCTGGTCTTGCTGGGTATTGCCGGTGGATTTTGGTTGATTAATAGTAAAAAACCTCAGCAAACTCTGCTGCTGCCGCAGCCAGTCAAAAAAACGCCATTATTAATACTGGGAACCGTTGAGAATGTCGTTGGATCAACGATTTACTTTACTAATTCCGGCTTACATAATAGAGCCACATTGACTTCTGGTGCAGAGATTGTTAGACAAGAAAAAACTGAAAACGGACCCTATAAGTTCACAAATTTAAAGATTAGCGATATTAAAAAAGGCGACAAGATTGTATTGTATTACGACATTGTTTCTAAAAATGGGGCGGAGTATACGACAAGTAAGGTTGAGATTTTGCAAAATAAATAAAATAGCATGATTAATTTCAAAACAAATTTTTTAATTATTTCAACTGTTGTAATTGCGGGCGGTTTGTTTTTTGGAATTGGTAGCGCTTCGGCGGTTACTATCTGTGTTAATGCCAATACCAACGATGGATATACTGTAAATTATTTAAGTGGAGGCACGAGTTGGGGCTGGAATGGGACCCATTGTTTCCCCGGCTGGGGTCTCGGTTGGTATAATGTCAGCGCTAGTGGTGCGACGAGCATAGTACCTGGTGATCAAAATACAAATATTGATACTGATACGCTATCTTGGACTGTTACATTTCCGGGAGCAGCTCCCCCTCCACCGCCCCCTCCACCACCACCACCGCCACCGCCACCGCCACCGCCAAGCGCACCAGTTGTGTCTCTTTCAGCCAACCCCACATCAGTGGCTTACAACACCCAGTCAATCTTAAGCTGGACTTCTTACAATTCCGATTACTGCGTCCTTTATGTCAATGGGTCTGATACTGGTTGGCGCGGACTCAATCAGGCATATGTGCCTACAGGCAATCTGACCACGACCAATACTTATCGGGTTGATTGTATTAACTATGCAGGTGGCTATGGTTCATCCTCTGTGACAGTGAGCGTGAATCCTCCTCCCACACCAACCGTTTCGCTTTCGGCGAGTCCCAATCCAGTGGCGTATAATGGCACGGTGTATTTGACTTACACTTCTACTAATTCCGGAAATTGCGTCCTGTATCGCGATGGTGCTTTTGTTGCCCAACCGGGACTGAATTATACCAATTATCCCATTGCTAACATGACTTCTGGCTCTACGTTTAGAGTTGACTGTAATAACAGTGCCGGCAAGGTTGGTTCCAGTTCTGTGACAGTCAGTGTCAGTCCACCCCCGAATAACTTACCAATCGGTTATCTTGACCCAGTTTCTTGTAGTGTTATTGGTGGCTGGGCATATGATCCAGATACTTCAAGTAGTTCAATATCTGTGAATATTTATGATGGCAGTACTCCTATTGCTACAAACTTACTGGCCAACGGAGATCGTCCTGATGTTCGCGCAGCTTATGGAATTTCTGGTAATCACGGCTATACAATTAATACCCCCTCGAATCTCAAAGACGGCGCGAACCACACTATCTATGTGTATGGAATCGACAGTAATGGTTCTGGTGCTACGGCTCAACTTACTAATTCAGGCCAAACTTTAAATTGCCCGCCACCGGTTGGTAATGTGGTAGTCCAGTGGGCGAATAGTAATAACACTACTACTGCTGCCCAAACCCATGGTCCTGCTAGTTGGGGAACTAATGCCTGGAACGGACCTCACACTTGGAACGGTGTGCCTATCGGTTCATACTATGTTACCGCTGATAACGTATCTGGATACAATGTTACTGTTAGTCCGTCTTCTCCTCAAGACCTTACTATCGGCAACACTCTGACTTTTACAGTTAGTTATATTGCTAAGGCGCCAACAGCTGATATCACTTGTAGTGGCAGTATAGAATACGGCGGATCGGCTACCGTTGGTTGGTCATCTAACTATGCCAAGTCATGTAGTGTTAGTCCGACAGGTTGGTCGGGCACTTCCGGCTCAAAGCCGGTCGGCCCATTGTACACCTCACAGAATTATACAGTTACTTGTACCGGATTTTGAGCGACTGTTTTCGGTTAAAATTTGTAGACCATGATTGAATACCCATTCAAGAAGAATTATCTTACCATGATTGAAAATGCGGCCAAGGGCGAAAATTGGATGTTCCGCAATTTCTATATTAGCGAGAATGGGGTTGAGAAAGATGTACTTGAAGATGGAGGTCTGTCCTGTGCCGTTTTTGTTTCTTCGATACTATATTTCCATAATTCTTTGCTGGAATTTTTGAAAAAACCTCATTGGATAAAATTTATTCATTCAAATGTCTTGAGTGTTGAAAAAGATATGTTGGAGAATGGTTGGTATGAAATCAAAGAACTAAAGTCCGGAGCGGTAATTGTCTGGGAGAAAAAACTAGGGAATGATGATAATATTATGCACTCGCATAACGGTTTTTGTATTAGTGATACAGAGGCGATTAGTAATAGTTCAAAAACTACCGGTTTTCCTTGGAGGCATCACATTACCTATAATGGTTCAAGGCAAATAGAAAAAATTTATTGGCACTCGAATCTGGACGAAGGCTAATTAAGACCTTTTCAAGGGCGGGGTTTCTTGTTATTACTATTTGGTGTTCTTTAATAAAGGATTGCCATGAAAAGTCGTCAAAATGACTGGCTTTTAAATGAGTTGAGGGGTCATACTTTCGATGATTTCCTGAATCCTCCTGGTTGGGGAACCGCAAAGTCTCGTAAAGGATTGGATTTAAGGACCAAGTTTTCCGAGCATGTTAGTTTAAATGTTCCTTTGGTTTCGGCCAACATGGATACTGTCACTGGGGCTAGGATGGCTATTGCCCAAGCTAAGCATGGTGGCATCGGGATCATTCATAGATACCTATCAATTGAAGATCAATGCGCCAAAATCAGGGAGGTGAAGAGAGAAGAAAACTTTATAATCAAAGAGCCATATAGCATCGGACAAACAAATACCATTGAAGAAGCCGAAAGAATAATGACCAAGAATAATGTCGGTTCGCTTGTTGTTCTAACTGAAGACGGATTTCTTGAAGGAATTCTGACATTAAGAGACATCCGTTTTTGTGATGATAAAAATATGCCAGTTTCTAAACGTATGAACGGTAGAGGAGCTCTCATTGCTTCGGTAGCGGATATAGAACCCGAAAAAGCCAGAATTATTCTAGATAAAAACCGCCTGGAAAAATTGCCGTTAGTTGATGATCAGGGTCGTTTAGTGGGCTTGATCACCTCTAAAGACATAGAAAATCTTGAAAATTATCCTTTGGCCAATAAAGATTCTAATGGTCAGCTCGTAGTCGGAGCAGCTGTTGGTGCTACTGGCGATTATCTTGAAAGAGCCGCCGAGTTGATTAAGGCCGAGGCAGATGTGATCGTGCTTGATATTGCCAACGCTCAATCAGATATTGGTTTGGATGCTGCGCGAGCTTTTCGTCAAAGATTTCCTGATATGGAATTGGTTGTTGGAAATATTGCCATTTCTTTGGCGCTAGATAAGTATAAAGACTTCAACGTAAATGGATTTAAGGTTGGTTTAGGGCCAGGTTCAGCTTGTACGACGAGATTCCATACTAACATCGGAGTTACTCAAGCCTATGCAATCTATGACTGCAGCAGAATAGGCAATGTTCCGATTATTGCTGATGGTGGAATTAGGAGAGATGGCCATCTGTTTTTATCTTTAATGCTCGGTTCTTCTTCGTGTATGATCGGAGGACTTTTTGGCGGGACCGACGAAGCTCCGGGAAATGTAATTAAAAATTCAAAAGGTTTGAGGGTAAAAAAATTTAGAGGTATGGCTTCTCGTGAAGCAATGCTTGAAAAGTTGTTAGCTGAATTTGTCGATGATCCTTACGAAACATCGTCCAGAATCAGCCCTGAAGGAATAGAGAAAGAGTTGGAATATAAAGGTTCAGTGGTGCCGATTATCCATGACATGATGAACCATTTGGCTTCATCAATAAGTTATATAGGGGCCAAGTCCTTGAAAGAAGCTCAAGAAATTTTTATGGCAAATCCCCAGAAGTATCTCACAAAAATTTCTAACGCCGCTCAAATTGAATCCTGGCGCAGAGATGTTTAAGTCCTCAAGTTTGGGATACGCTCCGCTACAGCGGGGCTTTTAATTTATCCAAAAATGTGATAATATTAAGCATAAATTCATGCCGATTTATAAAACCAAAAACGAGAATTTTTTCAAAAAATGGACACCAGAAATGGCATATGTTTTAGGATTTTTTGCGGCGGATGGGAATATGATTAAAAATAAGCGGGGTGCACACTTTGTAAGTTTTTATAGTACAGATAAAGACCTATTAGAAAAAGTTAAATTTAATCTTAAATCAAATCTTAAAATTTCTGCAAGAAAGATTAGTCCCAAATACCCTAATCATAAACAATCTTATGTATTACAAATTGGTAGCAAGGAGATATTTAACGACTTATTACGGTTGGGCATGACGCCCAATAAGAGTTTAACTATTAGAATGCCCGTTGTGCCAAAAAAGTTTTTGCCTCATTTCTTGAGAGGGTATTTTGACGGCGATGGTCATGTATCCGTTTCTACTTATCAGAAGAGGGATAGAAAAAACAAGAGCACTATTATTATAACCGGTTTTACTTCCGGAAGTAAGAAATTTTTGGAAAAACTCATTGGGATATTAAAGAAATACAGAATTGTTGAAGGAGGAACGTTGTATCATACTGATGGCTACCATCTATGTTTTTCTACCCATGATAGTTTGAGATTATATAATTTCATGTACCAGAAAGAAAAAGACTTGTATTTAGA
>OBEQ012911331.1_pt1 | contig 19337 bp, 21 predicted proteins | sample 1670901 | NCBI WGS metagenome assembly OBEQ01 (sample SAMEA104232315, study PRJEB22302) | groundwater metagenome | biome: forest; feature: aquifer; material: groundwater | place: USA | collected 2011-08-07 | depth 5.4 m
ACTGTTCGCCAGGTGCCATTTCAGGGGAGCCCCCCCTTCCCATCGTGGGAGAACTCGCAAATCATTGATTTCATTACTGAAATCAACTCGAGTTCGAGCAAACAAACGATCTTGCCACCTGGCGAACTCGACCCGGGGATTAACACTCCCCGGCGGCGGTGTGACTCTGACCACGTACCCGCGGGCCTCCGGGGAACCGCCCGTCAGATGGCGCGGCCCGGGGAACCACCCTCACCGCGTTACCATCAACCTCGATGCGCTCGACCAGGTGGTGCAGGTAGTTCAGGGACGCAACGCTCCCGCTCAGGATGAGGCGCGCCCAAGCCTGCCGAATGGTCTCGCCGTCGAACTGAGCACTCGCCGCCTTCACCTCGGGGGCGTTCGTCGGCGCGCCCACCTGCCCGATGGCCGTCACAAGCTGTGCCTCTTCAGCGCGCATCCGGACGAGGCGCTCGCGGCCCATTGCCGCGTGCACGGGGCTGCGCTCGAGCTCGGAGGTCCACTTCCCGATCCGCTCACGGACGAATGCGAGGGCCGCTTGCAGCTGCGTGTGCCGCCGCGTCTCGCGCAGCTTGTTTGGAGCGTCGTTCAGGTCGCGCACCACCGTCTGGCAACGCTCGGTCGTGCAGACGACCTCGGCCAGATGCTCGAGCACCGCACCGTCGAGCTCTCCGACGGGAACGCGGCCGCCTTCGCAGGCCATCTTGCCGATGCGACAGGTGGCCCTGCAGTTGTAGTAGCTATAGTAGAAGCGGCCATCGGGAGTCCGCTTCCCCGAAGTCTCGAGTGTGTAGCTCGACTCGCACTTCCCGCAGCGGACCAAGCCGGCGAGGATTCTTCGGACTGAAGCCGTTCTGCCTGGCATCCGCTTCGGATCGCGGATTTCCCGCATGCGCAGAGCCAACTCTCGAACTGACCGCTCGACGATGGGTTCCACGGCAAGTTCCAGCCATTCGGAGGCATCCCGCAATGCCTGGGTCTTCGGATCGTGCTTGCCCCAGTAGTACGTGCCCACGACGGCGGGCTCGGCCAGCACCCGAAGCACGATGTCCTTGCTCCACAGCTTGCCATCACGGTACAGGCGACCCCGTCAGGTGCCAGATTGCGATCGCGCGAAACCCGCTGAGATCTTCATGGCTTGCGCGAGGCTGGCCGGGCGGTCCTGGGCGAACGCGACCTCGCTTCGAGACGCGCTACGATGGACCATGGGCGTCGAGCCTCTTCAGTTCCTGCTGATGCTGATGGCCGGCTGAGTCAACCGCCGCCAGACCGAGGCCATCAATTATCGCGTCCGGCGCGTGCTCGAGCCCATCGTTGCCCGGTGCACCCGCCCCCAACGTGTCGCGCGACGACGTGCGCTTCGTGCTCGACGTCGGCCTGGTGCAGTGGTCTGGGGAAGGCGCGCTTGATACTGCCAACTGACTGCCAACCCCGTCTACGATGAGGTGGTCCGATCGTGCCTGCAGCACTCGCATCGGTGAATCGCGAACGTAAGCCGTGCCCCCACCGGCCCTCGAAGGGACAAGCCGGCGGTCAACGGTCGCCACACGGCTGAGGGGCGGCTCGACGAAGCCGGGCCGTTGCGGCCGCATGCCATGAGCGCGGACAAGGCGCGCGTGCAGGGCGCCCGGCGCCTCGCGGCTCCTGGAACGCGCCATGAATCAACGAGGGGAGGTCGATGGCCTGAGCGCCGCCGACAGCGGCGCCACCTCGACCCATTGGATCGTTCGCCTGGGCCTGTAGCCCCCCGCGCTCGTCAGTCCAGCTGGTTCATCGCCGACGTGGCCGACGATTGTGATCAGGAAGGACGCTGGTCGAGCCGCTTCGTCGCGCTCGAGACGCGCGACATCCTGCGCGCCACGTCCGGCGCCGAGGTGGTGCTGCGCCTGCAGCAGACCGGCCGCTGGCGCGAGCGGATGGATGACGGTTCCATGGCCGCGCAGGAGTCCCATGTGCGGGTCCTGCTCGTCTGCGCCCTGGGCGCTAGCGGACGGGAAAGGGTGGGCCAGGGGGTTGGTGGATAGTGCCCGCGGCCGAGTTCGTCGCTGGAGGGCGAGAGGTCTTCCGACCGGACGTGGTCGGTTGGCGCAAGAAGCGGTTGGCGACGCAACCACCGGGTCGCCGCGCCAGCATCGTCCCGGACTGGCTCTGCGAGATCATCTCGCCGGCGTCCAGGGCGCACGACATGGTCACGAAGCGCGAGGCCTTCGCCCGCATCGGAGTTCGCTACCGTTGGAATATCGACCTGGACACGCGCACCCTCCATGCGTTCGAGCTGAAGCGCGGGCAATGGATCGAGACGTGCGTGTTCTGCGACGATGACGACGTGCACGCCGAGCCGTTCGCAGAAGTGGGCATCCCCTTGGCCACCTGGTGGGATCCTCCTGCGCCGACGGCGACGAAGCGCAAGCTCTCGCGGGTGCGGAAGCGATCATGACCACGCCGTCGCGATGTTTGCCATCCATGCGCATCACGTTAGAACTCGAGGCCGAGGGTGAGCAGGCCTTCGATATCGACGATCGTCTCATGCAAGCTGGCGTTCCGGAGATCTCGCAAATCCATCGGAGGTGGGAGCGTTAGGCCGCCATCGTCGTTCAGGTCCTCTCCGGAATAGAATGCGACCGGCAATGCGCACTCCAGCCCGATGACCAGCCGGCCCAAGTGTACGCGTGCGCCCAGGCCGACTTCCGCAGCGAGCGCCGTGTCGCTGAAGCTCCGCGACTTGGACGGGTTGCCCGGGTACCTCACGTCGTCGGAGCGCAGGTGATCTAGCCCCGATCTAGCCCCAATGCCGATCAGTTAGCGGCCAAGCCCGCGACCTTGCTCCGGAATATCGGGCGGCAGCGACATACTGGATTCTCTGCGTCGAGAGGATCAGGATGCCGCGATCGTGAACGATTTCGACGCCAGTTTCGCCGAAGCGCTCGAGTACACAGCGGCCTTCACGCCGGAGGCGTTCCCGCAGCTGACGGCGCACCTGGACCCCACGTGGGTCGGCGAGGCGCTACTTGCGACAGGAACCGCGACTCTCCGGCGCCGTCGGCTGCCGGCCGAGCGGACGGTCTGGCTGATGCTCGGGATGGCGCTGCTTCGCGACTGGCCGGTCACAGAGGTCGCGCGACAGCTCGAGGTCGCTTTGCCAGCCGCCGACGGAAGCCGCACGGTAGCGCCGAGCGCGCTACCGCAGGCGCGGCAGCGTATCGGTGCGGAGCCTCTCGAGTGGCTCTTTCTGCGATCCGGTGCGGAGTGGGCACACCGGAGTGCAGATGCGCATCGCTGGCGTGGTCTGGCGCTGTACGGCATCGACGGAAGCACACAGCGGGTCGCCGACAGCGGGGCGAACCGGGCTCACTTCGGTGGGCACAGCTCCGGGCGTCACGACGGAGGGCGCGACGAGCGGACGAGTGGATACCCTCTGATGCGCGTCGTGGTCCTGATGGCGCTACGGTCGCACGTGCTCGCAGCGGCGCAGTTTGGCCCGTATCAGACGGATGAACGCGCCTATGCGCGTCCGCTCTTGGACGACGTCCCTGATAACTCGCTCTTGCTGGTCGACCGAATCTATCTACAGGCGGACATTCTGATCCCGCTCATGCAGGGTGGGCATGAACGCCACTGGATGACGCGAGTGAAGTCGACGACCAAGTATCGCGTCATCAAGCGGCTCGGCGCCGGCGACGAACTCGTCGAACTTGAGGTCTCGCGTGAAGCCCGTCGAAAGGATCCGGCACTCCCGAAGACGTACGTGGCCCGAGCGATTCGCTTTCAACGTAAGGGCTATCGACCGACGACGCTCTTGACGTCGCTCGTAAACCCGAAGACGTATCCGGCCGCCGAGCTTCGCCTGCTGTACCACGAGCGCTGGGAGCTCGAACTCGGCTTCGGCGAAATCAAAACGGACATGCTCGAAAGGCTTGAGACGATCCGCAGCAAGTCGCCATCGGCCGTGGAGCAGGAGATGTGGGGGCTGCTCACGGCCTACAACCTCGTGCGCCTCGAAATGGAGCGGATCGCGAAGGAACTCGATGTCGCACCAACGAGGATCAGCTTCGTCGGTGCGTTGCCTCGGGGGACGGGTCAAAACCGGCCAGTCGTGGACGGGTCAAAACCGGCCAGTCGTAGCGGTGCCCGGGACAGGTTTTCTTAGCTCGCGGCCTGCTCCTGATGCAAGTCCCCCTGCAGCTTGGTGCGCCAGCTCCGGGGGCCGCACTTGAGCACGTGGGCATGATGCAGGAGGCGGTCGAGCAGCGCGGTGACGGCCGCGGTGTCGCCGAGCAGCTTGCCCCAGTCCTCGACCGGACGATTGGACGTGAGGACGGTCGAAGCGCGCTCGTACCTGCGCATGATGACCTCGAGCAGGTCCTCGGCCGCGGTGTGCGGGAGCTTGCGCATGCCGAGGTCGTCGATGATGAGCAGAGGCACTTCCTCCAGCTCTTCGAGGAGCTGCTTCTTCTCGCCGGCGAGCTGCGCGTCGGCGAGTTCCTCGAGCAGGATGTGCGTCTCGCGGTAGCAGACGCGGTGGCCCTGGTGGATCGCGGCGAGCCCGATGGCCTGGGCGAGGTGGCTCTTGCCCGTTCCGGGCGGGCCGAGGAAGAGCGCGTCTTCGTGCTGCGTGACGAAGCGCGCCGTCGCCAGCTCGAAGATGAGCCGGCGGTTCATCTTCTTGTTGAAGTCGAAGTCGAAGGCGTCGAGGGTCCTGCCGGCGTCGCGAAAGCCGGCCTGCTTGACGCGACGTTCGAGGAGGCGGTCCTGCCGCCGCAGCAGCTCGTCCGCGACGAGCATCGAGAGAAAGTCGATGGGCGGCATCTTCTCGGTCTGCGACTGGAGGATGCGCGCCTCGACGGTGTCGACCATGCCGGAGAGGCGGAGCTGGCGGAGCGCGTGGCTGAGTTCAACGAGGTTCATGTCGGGTCTCCCTGGGTCTTGCGGTCGATGAGATCGCGGTAGTGCGTGAGCTCGCGGATGAGCGGGTCGACTTGCTTGAGCGAGAGCGGCGCCGCCTGGCGCCGCTTGAGGTAGTTGCGGACGGCTCGGTACTCGGCGACGCCCAGCTCGAGCACGACGGCGCACGCGTCGTCGGTGGTCACCGCGCCGTACTTCTTCGCCAGCGAGAGCACGCCGAGGACCTTGCGTATGCAGTCTTCGTTCTCGCGCAGGTACATGGCCTGGCAGAGCGCGCCGATGCTGCGGCCAGCGAAGCCGGCACGTGAAAGCAGTTGGGCGGTCTTCTGTGGCGTCTTCTTGGGCCGGTCCTGGTCGAGCACGCGGCGCCCGCCACGGGCCTGCCGGACGTACTCGCGCAGGAGCTGGCCCGTCTTCGGGTCGAGCATGCGCACGCGCCAGCTGTCCCACTGGACCCACACCTTGCGGCCGACCCAGCCGGGCGGTGCGTGGTAGTAGGCGGAGGCGACCTCGGCGCAGCCGTCGAGGTGGACGGTGCGCTCGCCGTACTGGTAGTAGCGAAACGGCTCGACGGGAAGCGGCACGAGCGCGGGCAGCTCCTCGGCAAACATCGCGGCGACCTGGCGCTTGGTCGTGCCGTGGATACGCGTGTCCGCCCAGCGCGTCTCCCAACGGTCGAGGTACGCCTGCGCCTCGTCGAGAGTCTCGAAGCGCAGGCCCTTGAGCGGCGTCTTCTGCGCGTGGCCGACGCCCGCCTCGACCTTGCCTTTCCGGTCCGGATCCCGGACCCGGCACGGCAGCGCCACGGCGCCGTAGTGCTTGAGGACGTCGCGGTACAGCGGGTTGATGTCGGGGTCGTAGACGTCGGCCTTGAGCACGCCCTCGCGCAGGTTGTCGAGGACCACGACGCGCACGGCGCCGCCGAGGCGCCTGAAGGCGGTCTCGTGCAGCTCGGCCCAGATGCGGCTCGACGAGCGGAACGAGAGCAGGCGCACCGATTTGCGGCTGTAGCCGAGGGTGAGCACGAAGAGCCGCGTGCGGCGGTACTTCCCGGTCTCCGGGTCGCGCACCATCGGCCCCTCGCCGTAGTCGACCTGAGCCTCCTCGCCGGCCCGGGTCTCGATGGTGACGCGCGCCTCGGGCGTCTGCGTCCCGCGAACGCTGGCGACGAATCGCTTCACACTTGCGTACTGCGACGAGAAGCCGTGCTCGGTGACGAGGTCCTGCCAGATGGCCGTCGCGTTCCGGCCCTGGCGGAGCGCCTGCTCGATCAGCTCGCGGTAACCCTCGCAAGCACTTGCTCCAGGCGCACGCTCGGCCCGCGGCGGTGGCCACGGCGGCAAGCCCTCGGGGTCGGTGGACACCTCACTGGCCGGTTTTGCCGTGCCCTCGGGGTCGGTGGACACCTCACTGGCCGGTTTTGCCGTGCCGCCGGGGTCGGTGGACGCCTCACTGGCCGGTTTTGCCGTGCCGCCGGGGTCGGTGGACGCCTCACTGGCCGGTTTTGCCGGTGGCAGGCGGCGAGTCCGTGCTGGCCGCATCGGAATGCCGGCGGCCTTGAGGTACGCGCCCGCCGTCTCGCGACGCACGCCCGTCGCCTTCTCGATGCGCCGCAGAGGCCAATTGAGCCGACCAAGCGCCAGTACCTGCTGCTTCTTCTCTTCGCCCAAGACGTTGGCCATTCCGGCGGCGGACCACGGCCCACCGCCTTTCGTCAACGTCCCGGTGCCTCGCTACGACTGGCCGGTTTTCAGGTGTCCACGACTGGCCGGTTTTGGGTGTCCGCCGAGGCGTTGCGGTTTTTTGTCGAGCAATGGCTCTGGGCAGCATCCACTGCGACGCCCGGAGCGATCCCGCAGCGCCTGGCCACGATGCGAGACCGACTGCGGCTGTTTCTCTTACCGGAACGCCGCTCCCACCGCGTCTTCCCCCGGGCAGTGAAGCTCAAGATGAGCAACTACCCCAGGAAGGTGCCGACCTCGTCGAGGAAGCCTGCAAACTGACCGGCATTGGATCTAGCCCCGCGAGCGCGCGCCCGAACAGCCACACCGGCGGCGCCACCTGCAGCTCGAAGCGCGCACCGACGAGCGCACGGAGGCGGACGAGGTCGGGATCGGCTCCGACCGTCCAATAGCTCGGCTCGACCCAATCGAAATGCATCCTGTCGAGCGCCAGCTCGGCGCCAAGGCGCCAGCCCCTGTCGTCCGAAGCGAGATGGACGATGCCACGGACACCGAGCGCATAGTGGCTTGAGAAGGTCTGGTCGTAGTCGCCGCCACGGATGGCTACGCCGCCGCCTGCGGCCAGCTCCACCTCGGGCGTGACCTCGGCGCGAGCGACTTCCGGCAAGGCGGCGAGCGCGAGGATCGAGAGCAGCGAAACATTGGCCAGGCGCGGCATGGGATGCACCATAGATAGGTGCTCGCCCATCTGCGCGACGAAGGCTACGGGTGGACCCACGTCCAGCAAGGGCGCGCGGTCCTTCCCGTTCCGATGACCGCCTCGTTGCGGACACTCGGTCACCGCAAGCCGCGAGCGCCAATGAGTGCCGACGTTGCTCGCTCACTTGGCCGCCCGAGCGCCCTAGCGGCACCCCGGCCCGCTCCGTGAACCGAGCGGGGCAACGTGGCCAGCACGCAGCGACTGTCGGGCTGTCAGAGCTGGGACTGGCAGCAAACCTCGGGCTTTCAACAAGGCAAGCACTGGAAATGATTCAATATCGCCTCTGTGTTAATCCCCGGGTCACCAATCCTCTGACGTCGTACTGAAAGAGCGTTCTCGTTAGGAATGTTCGCCAGGTGCCATTTCAGGGGAGCCTGAAGTGCAAGCCAGCGAACTTGCTGGCTTTTTTGTTTAACACACCAAGTAATCGTACAACCGCGGAACTTGGCAGGGTTTTGGAGAGCGGGCTCTCTGACGCCGAGAATCATCGGCTACAGATCTAGTAGCCGCTGCTACAAAACGACCCTCGTTCTTCGTCTTCAAAACGAAGATTGGGTCAAGAGGCCTGGGCGACGAGTTAACACAGGGGCGGCCTATAAGCCGTGTTGGTACGGCATCGGCGCTGACGGGAGAATCTCTCTCGGCGCCGCGTCAGAAGGTCTCCCGAGCGACGTCAGAGAGCAGCGGCTGCCGTCGCCTGCGCCTGTCAGAGATTCCGGAGAGAACCGAAAGAGCGCTCGTCTTAAACCGAGTAAAACCAACTGTTTGTCGGATAATGGCCCTCGGCGCTGACGTCTCCAGACCCAGGTCGCCGGGAGTTCGAGTCTCGAACTCGATGATGTTCGAGTAGGCGACCAGGGCTCTGACCATGGAAGTTCGAGTCTCGAACTCTTCGATGTTCGAGTCGCGGTTGGTGCCGAAGGAGCCGTTTGGCGAACGCATCCAACTTGAGCCGTCAGAGACACCAACCTTCGGATTCTGACTGCAGCCGAAAGAATCTGGCAGGCGCACGTGCCCGCATGATCGGGCGTAGCCGCCCTCGCGGCGCTGGGAGTCGACCAGCAGACCAGCTCGCTCGCGGACCCGAGCGCCAGGCGGCCATGCCAGCCGATATGGTCGAGGGCTTGGTCACTATGGCTTCATCAACATCGCCGTCGCGCCTGAAGCGCCGTCCGCGGAGGGACGACGTGTTTGACGGTCCGGCCGACCCGTAAGCACCGTTCGCACCGCGCTCTTTCGGCGGTGCGTCAGAGCGAGGGATCGCTCGCCGTCGCGTTTCGCGACGCATCGCCATCGACGCCCATACAGGGGTCACGATCACGATGCAACGGATGGACGCCAGCTCGATGGCGCCGAGGGAGCTGGCGCCGTAGATGGCGGCCTGGCTGCCCTGCGATGGCAGCGCCCTCGACATCGCCGGGTTCCTTCGCAGGCTTTCATTTCGTTGTCCTCCTTGATCTTCAGACCTGCTCCAGCCCATGAAGCCAGGCTGCCGCGGCCGATGGGAGCAGTACCTGGTGGGCGACCCAAAGGTCTTGAGGGCCTGCAGGACCTCAAGGAGCGTCGGCTTCAGAGCGGAGCCACAGAGCGACTCATGCGATAGTCCGTGGACGGGCGCAAGGTAGCCTCTATCGAGGTTCCTCGACAACATGGTTCACTGCCCCCGGCTGGCTCGCCCGGCCCTGTGTAATGCTCCAGCCCATGACGGCCACGTCCAAGCAGAAGCTCCTCGGGCAACAGCATACGCAGGCGATGACGCGCTACCTCGACGAGCGTGGCGTGGCGCTCTTGTACTGGCCTGCCGGGCAGCCGAAGCCCAACGGCACGATTCAGGGCTCGGGCACATGCGTACGCATCGGCGCGCGGTACCTCATCGCCACCGCGGCTCACGTCGTGCGCGATCATCAAGAAGCGAAGATCGCCCCCACCGATATCTTCATCGTGACCGACCGCGCGAAGCGGATGGCATCAGAACGGGTACCCATCAAGGGCATCGGCAGCCGAGGCGGCGGTCAGTTCGACGAGGTCGACGTCGGCTGGCTCGAACTCGACCCAGAGGTCGCAACCAAGCTCGCACGAGACTGGGTGACGGTAGACCAGTTTCGTCTCCGAGTGCCCGAGCTTCCGTCTGATATGGCCTTCGTTTACGGATGCCCGGCGGAGCTCATCGATAAGGAGCGGATGAACGAGAAATTCCACATTCACGTGCGTCCCTTCGGATACGCTTCGGGAACGCTCGACGGCACGGAGCGACCCAGTCGTGGCACGCTCATGCACGATCTATTCGTGTACTACTCGCTCGGCGGCAACCGGAGCACCGACGGAGTGCCGGCCATGGCGCCGCGTCCCCACGGCCTGAGCGGATGCGCCATCTGGGCGCTCGATGCCAACCGCCCCGGTCTGTGGACACCAGACAACGCTAGGCTCATTGGCATTGAACATGCCTGGTCACGAACAGAAAACTGGATCCGCGGCACCCAGATACAGCATTGGCTTGGGCTGGTTCGCGACGACATCCCCGCTCTCCAATCCACAATCGACCCGATCCTCGCTGGCGCGTGAGACGACCATAGACAGCTCGCGGATCAAGGACAGGCTCGCACATGCCGCATCTTCGAATCCTGCACGTATCCGACCTGCATGCTAGCGGCCCTGGCTCTAAGCAGAATTGGCGGACGAACCGCGTCCTTGGCCAGGCATGGGACCACAATCTGAAGCTGATTATCGCTGAAGGTGGTCCGCCCGATCTGGTCTGCTTTACCGGCGACGTTGCAGCTACTGGCGCCACTGAAGAATATCGTACCGCTCTGGAGTTCGTTGACTCGACGCTGTCCAGCCTTCAGGTCGACCGTTCCCGCCTGTTCGTCGTTCCAGGCAATCACGATATTGCACGAGGCACCAATCCCGTTGCCTTCACCGAGATGCGAGCAGCCGTTCTTCACCTTCCCAACAAGGTTGATCAATGGATGGCCGGAGGCAAGGTGCCCTTCAAGGTTGAAGGCCACCTCCTACAAGACCTTCTAGCCAGACAAGCCAATTTCCGACACTGGGTGCGCGACAGCATCCACCGGCCGGAGCTTGACCCGGGCGCTTCGCGGCACGGTTCTCTCGGCTTTCAACACACCCTAAATCTCCCAGGGCTTCCGTTCCCGATCCATGTCATAGGACTCGACTCGAGCGCGTTCTGTGGCGACGACAATGACGCGCAGAAGCTTCTTCTTGGCGAGAGCCAGATTGGATGCCTCGCTCACGACGCAAACGGCCATTCTCTAAATGGCTTGAGGATCGTCTTAACCCATCATCCGCTGCACGACCACATCGATGCGGCGGCGGCCAGGCGACTACTCTCCGACTCGATCGACCTGCTACTTCGCGGTCACATGCACGAGGCTTCACTGACAACTCTGCAGGACCCTGACCGTTCCTTTTGCGAGGTCGCGGCTGGCTGCCTCTATTCTGGCAGCGACTATCCAAACAGCATCAACGTCATCGACCTCGAGTGTGCCGACGACGGCGCTATCGAACAGATCAGCATCCGGTTCCGCACCTGGTCATCAAAGGGCCATTGGCACGACGACAGCAGCGTCTATCGGGAAGCGACGGCCGGGCGCCTTTCCTGGCGGCCACAGCCCAGACGCCCGCGGCATCACGGCGCACCACGTCCTTCCAGTCAAACCGACAAAACAACTATTAACGATGATGCCAGGCCGGAACAGGACGCGACAGCGCCGGCGACCCCTCAAGCCCTCGCTTACCGGGCGCGACTCGAAGAGGACGAAAAGCGTAACGCGCGTAACGTTGTGGTCAGACGTCGAGCCATCAGCGAGTTCGCCGAAATGATCCGGAGCACAGCAAAGGACTTTGGGCTAGCCACGCAAGGCCCGACCTATGCGCCAGCGAGCGCGAGGAAGGACGAGGAGGACTCGCTTCAGCTTGGGCGCGGGCACCTGGGTTCGCAGCAGATCTCGATAGAGCTTCAGAACCGACTCCGCTGGGACATCACCGTTCTAGCAGTCGAGAGTTACATCAAGCCGTGGCCATACCCCGAACACGAAGGCATGGTTGCTCGCGCAGCGTCCAGCATCCAGCTTATCGATGGCTACCTGTACACAGAGACGTTGGCCATCGCGGTCACCGGAGATGATTCATACTCGATACGAGCCGTCGAGCGAGATCTTACGATCGACGCTGCTTGGGTCTCTCGCTCCATCGAAGTTCTCATCGGCGATCGCACACCAGGTATCGCTGGCCCTCGTTCATACAAGGGAACATCATCCGTAGTCACTCTGAACGACCGGGAATTGGGTGATGATGGCGATTACGTAAATGATGGCAAGGGTAGTTGGAAAGATGCTCACGGCAGCCAAGTGCTCCGGCAGTGGCTCCGTGGTGACTTGCTTACGCCGCTCGGCTCCTGGGTGGGTGACCCGTCCAGCGGTAGCAGCTTTCACCTTGTGAAAGAGACCCCAGCCATTCAGCGGCGAAGCTGGCTCGAGGGCATCGTTGACGAGTGCATGGAGCGCAAGCTGCGCAAGTACATCCAGGTGCTCTTTCAGTTCGATCTCCTTATTCCCCATGGAGCCACCGCCGCTGTGATTGAAGTCGACGTCCTTCCTTCGGATGCTGATAGATGCACGTGGCGTTACATCCTGCCGTTCATGACGCCGCACCGGCCTACTTCGGCGATCCCGAACCGAACCTCAGATGGTGGCTCGGCCGCATCCCTACTAGAAGGGATGCTAGATCCTGGCATCGTTCAAGAGGTCCAGCAGGAAATGGCGGAGCTGGCGAAGCAGTCAGATGAGGGCGCAACCTCATCGAACGCCCGCGCCGCAGCATCCGCCGACGAGTTGGCCTCCGCACGCGACGTCGCGGCGTTCAGGTACAGCGTTTCCGAGAGCGCTGAAGCACCGCACGTCCCGTACCGGGGCCTGGCATTGGCTTGCCTTCCCGAAGAAACGAAGCCGTCGCGAACGATCATCCTAGAGCCATTCTCTACGCCGACGACCGTCATCGATTTGCAAAGGCTTGCCAGTGTTGCTGCCTATGCAGTCGTGAACTATGGCAACGCCCTTCTGTTTCCCTTCGCACTACAGGCAAGCGAGCGAAGTCCAAAAGCGAGCGGCACACAGTGGCGAAGGAAAGATCCGGTTGCACAAACGTTTGTGGTTTGTCGTGACGGATCCTTTGGTCTCCGTGAGAGTCTGTGGGAAGAGAAGCCGCGCCAGCGACAGGCGGGCTTCCCTCCCTGGACCGGTCTCGAAGTAGGAGCCGCATGGACAGCCGAGCGCGTTGTAGGCTCGCTGCTCTACTTTCGACAGCTCCTACTGGCTTGCAAAGGGATTGGGAACCGAGTCGGTCTGACTCTACGCCTGTCGGGAATGCGTGGGCGCACTCTTATCTCGGACTCTCCAGAGAACCCGACAGTCGACTATCCAGGAATCCGTAGACGTGTCTGCGATGAAGAGGATGTCGAGGTACGTGCCGTAATTGCGCCGGACCTCACCGATCACGAAGCATTGAACCTGACGCATGAGCTACTGATGCGAGTTGCCTACTTTTTCCAAGCCGAACACGTGGTCAGCGCCGCGATTGAGACTGTTCGGCGACAATTCAGGTTCAGTAGGTAGGCTGGCACCTTGAGCAACCCAAGACTCGATGAACTGTTAAGAAATGAGCTGCTTTCGCATATCCGCGAGTGCACGTTCGAACCCTACATCGACGAGCGTCTAGATCTTTCGCGTTACGAGACCTCCGATGAACATGCGTGTGAGCACATTGCGTCAAGCCTCGCCGCACGACGATACTTCCATTCTCAGGTCATTCAAGACCCGGACGCGATCGAAGAACTTCTCATCGGGTGCGATGACTGCTATCGCACCGCAGAAGTCGAGGGCAGCGCGGTACAACGCTGGGCGGTGTGCTCGGAGTGCCGAAAGGAATTCAATCTCGTCGACGGATGGCCTGATCTGAAACACCTGGCGCCGAGATATCATGAGACTTTTCCACCATGGTGGGCGCGAGTGCGAGGGTTGCTGCCCAATGTCCCAGAGGACGTTGCGGAGCAATGGATCCATCGGCACTGGGGCCACTCCGACTATGAGTGGCTACCACTTCGCACCTTGGTCTTCTCTGCGGAAACTTGGTCAACGAGTCGGGTGCTTGATGCTGTAGCTGGGCGAATAGGGCATGAGCAGCGGCGTTGGGGCAACGCTCCACTCGAAATACCGAACTGCTGGCTCGGGGATGCGGTGTCGAAGCTTGGAACCTGGCCCGTTCGCATCATCGTTTTCGACAATGATTCAGCCGCGCTGCCCGAGTTTCACGCCACTCAGTTGATTGAAGGGCACACTCGGCTCGGCTACCTGCGAACGCTCGCGCGGGCCGGCTCTGCGAAAGCGACGCATGGTATTTGGGTGGTGCGACGGGCTCCATGAAGGACGCGAGCCGATCGTGATCGGTCACGAGCCATCAAGCTCGAACAGTTTACGCCCGGTTCAGGGACCCCAGGTCCTCGATGCACCAGCTCTCCCCCGAGGGCGTCATCGCGACCCGCACGATCGGGCGGTGGCCGCCCTCGCGGCGCTGGGAGTCGACCAGCTCGCTCGCGGACCTGGACGGGCCGGGCGAGGATGTTCGCGCCGATCTCATCGGCGTCGACGGAATGGTGGCTGTCGCCGAGTCGCTACGTGAGCGCGGCTACGTGCGGCACTGCGGCACCGCCGACGCGTTCTGGCCGCGTGTGGCTGTGCTCGAGCACGACGGCAAGGTGTTGGGCCTAGCGCTGACCAACGATGGCCTGGTCGAGCTGCGGCGAGAGGCCCGACCGCTTGTCCGACGCCTCCGCAAGTTAGCGACTTCGACATTGGTGTTGTCCACGCGCTCTTGCGGGACCAAACCTCCCGGTACCGTCGCGCGCGTGCGAGTCCGCCGGCATGCCAGGGGAAGCGAGCACGAGCACCCGGCGCCGCTCAGCGGTGGGTGGACCGCCATCCCGCCGGACGGAGTGGAACACACCTTGGCCGCCGCTAGAGCTGCTGGCACACTCGGACCATGCCGCTGTTCTTGACCAGGTTCGAGGACATCAACAAGGACGCCATTGACACCCTCGTTCGCACCGGAGCCAGGGAGGATCGGCACCTCGACTACAAGCAGGATCTACCGGGGCAAGCCGCCGTGTTCTCTGATCAGAAAAAGGCGGAGTTCCTCGCCGACGTTGCTGCGTTCGCCAATGCTGGCGGCGGAGATGTGGTGTTCGGCGTCGAGGAAGCGAAAGATGCGAACGGCGTGGCTACAGGAATGCCAGCCGGGGCACTCGGTCTCAGAAATCTTAACCTCGATGCGACCAGCCGACGACTCCAGGAAATCATCGACAACGGACTGGACCCACGCGGCCCTGTCGGTTCTTGCCCTCGGCCTTGTAGACCAAAGGGACGTACGAAGTGATCGAAGTCCGTATCCAGGGGCTCATCGCCCCGCGCCACCTCAGCCTCGAACCGTAGTCCGAGCACGTTCAGGGTCCCGAGTAGCTCGAGCGGGTGCATTTCTGCGAGGTCATCTTCATCCGGCGGAGGATCGTCGTGAAAGACCTCCCACTCGTCCTTCACGTACGCTGGCGTGGCGCGCGCGATCTCGGGAGGTCTCGGACGCTCAGGGCAGCTTGGCGTGCACGAGCCAGTCGAGGTCGTTCTGATCCGACCAGGCGGTGTAGGGCTGGGTCGCGTAGCCGAAGGTGTCGTCGTTTCCCCGCCAGACGAGCAGGGAGGCGGCGTGGTCGTAGTTGGCGTACAGCACCATCGCATCGTCCTTGCCGTCGCCGTCGAAGTCGCCGCTGGTCAGCTTCGCGAGCCGGCCGTCGAACGTGGTGGGCGGGCCGTACCAGACGCGCTCCGCGTGGAGCCCATGGCCGGGAACGATCCACAGTTCCGTCCCCTCCGAGGAAGGCCTCCGCTGGAGGATCAGCAAGTCGTCCTTGCCGTCGCCGTTGAAGTCGCCACTGGTCGCCTGATCGGACGGAAACCACCTGGGTTCGATCGGCTGGAACCATACGTTCATGGGCGCCGTGGCCCCCTGCTGAGTTCCCGAAGTGCCCGAGAACTGCCACACGGTGCTGAAGGCCGGCACCAGGAGGTCGTCCTTGCCGTCACCGTCGAAGTCGCCGGCAGCCACCGGGTGATCGGCGATGTCGACCGCCCGGTCGGAGAACTCGAGCCAGACGCGGTAGGGCTGGCACGCGCCTTCGAAGGTGCCTGTCGTGCCGGGGAACACCCAGACGCCGGCGCCACTCGGGTACCGGTACATCACGATCAGGTCGTCCTTGCCATCGCCGTTGAAGTCGCCCGCGGCCACCTTGGCGCGGTTGACGTCGAAGCCGTTGGGACCCGGCGTGAACCAGACCCGATACGCCGTGTCGGAGGTCTCGGCGGTGTCGACCTTGCCGGGGAGGATCCAGAGACCGGCCGAGGCGTTGCCGTAGTCGTAGAGCGCGATCACGTCGGCGCGGCTGTCGCCGTTGAAGTCACCGGTGGCGATCTTCGCGCGTCGGCCGTCGAAGCCGTTCGGGCCGGGCGTGAACCAGGTCCGGTAGGGCACGGTCGGCCCGCTCGCCGTCGTAGTGCCGGGGAAGATCCACAGCCCGGCCGAGGCGTTGCCATAGTCGTAGAGCGCCATGACGTCGGCCTTGCCGTCGCCGTTGAAGTCGCGGCGCACGAGCGGAAAGGCGGGAAGGAACGCGGCGGCCGCGTGCGCGCCGCTCGTCACCGGCTCGGGCTCGACCTCCGTGCAGCCGACGAGCGGAGCCAGGGCCAGCACGGCCAGGGACTGTCGAAAGCTTCGAGTGGGCATCGGGCCGATGCCGAGCAGCTTTCGTGCCGAGCGCTAAGTCGGCGATTTGTCTGGAGGCGGTGCGACCGGGCCGCTGTGCCCGCGTGTCTCGCCGTGTACCCGCGAGTCACGCACTCTGCTCGAGTGACTCGCTAGAAGAACTTCCCCGGCACGAACGGCGGGCTCGCATGCGGGCCACCATTGAGCGGTGTCCGCTTGGATCAGGAGCACCGCGCAACGGACATCCGCGTCTTGCTCGACGTTGTACCAGGTCGAACTCCGTGTGCGTCTTAGTGCCCCCGGGCAAGCGCATCACGACGGCGCGGCACTCGTCAGCCCGCGCACCACAACTTCGAGACGTTTCTCGCGTCTCGTATGCGGTTGCGTTCTCGATTATTGCGGGGCGCTTTCCACGATCAGGACTTCGCGTACATAGCTGCGGTCTGTGTCGGCGAGGCGGTGACGGCAGGGCGCGCTGGGACGGTCTGCAAAGATGGTAGCGGCTCATTTGAGCCCTCCTTCTGCCGTCGCGGCTTACCTCACTCGCCTGTTGCCTTGTGGCCCCGAACCAAGAGGAAGAGACACCCGAAGCCGAGCTCAAGAAACAGCCCAGCGAGCGACTGCGAAGCCTTGACAGGTCACTCCATCCTAGTACCGCGCCACAGCGGATTTGATCGGTTGCCGGAGGCGAGGTAGCTCGTCCTCCGGGACCGACACAGCGATGCTACGGGGCTGGCGAGGTACCCGGGTAATCAGCCCCAGCCGTTCGAGCGCCATGACCATGTTGTGGACGCTTGGCGGGGTGACGCCGAAGAAGCGCTGTATGTCGGCCTCGGCCGGTGGCCGGCCGTTGACCAGCGCATAGGCGTGGATGAAGGCCAGGTACTGGCCTTGGGTTTCAGTGAATCGCGACGTCGCCGAAGTTGCCATGTCGTTCGCAATTTGATCAAAGGCTCCACGAAGGAGCCAGCATGAATATTCGCTACCGAGTGACGCTCACGGCGAATGAGCTGATACATCTCGAATCCCTGGTCCAAGGGGGCAAGGGGGCCGTGCGACGGCTCAAGCGCCCCGCGCCGCTCCTTCGCGCCGCTCGAGCGCTCGCTCGGGACGAGGCCGACGAAGGCCATGAACTGGTCCGGGCGCGCGAAGCGGTCGAAGTCGCAGATCTCGGCGACGAGGATCACGGCCGACAGAGTGTCGATGCCACGCAGGCAGCGCAATCGCGCCACAGGCCCTTTGTACGGCTCCTGTTCCGCGGCGGCGGCCAACTCCTGATCGAGAGCCCTGAGCCGACCCAGCGTGCTCTCGAGTCGCACGAGATAGTCGGTGAAGACCATCTGAGCCATCGGATTCTCGAAGCTCTGCTGGCGAAGCCACTTCCAGTGCGCCATCGACCAGTTCTTCTGGCCGCCAGTGAACGTGCGGCCATGACGCAGCAGCAACTTGAGCAGACGGTCGCGCTCCCTGAGCACGTCTTCGCGGACGTCCTCACGGCAGCGCACGACGTCACGCAAGGCCTCCTCGGCTTCGTTGGGGATCCGGATCGAGGTCAGCTCGCCCGCGCGGTACAGTCGCGCGAGCTTCTCCGCGTCACGTCGGTACGTTTTCGCCCGGTCGCCGGACCGCACCGGGATCAGCGATGGCGCGATCACGTCGCACTCGACCTTCATCCCAGCCAGCAGCCGCTGCACCTCGTAGCCGCAGCTGCCTGCCTCGTAGCAGGCCTTGACCTCGCCCTCTTTCTTGAGCCGCCCAAAGAGCCGCTTCAGTTCGGTGGCGTCGTTGCGTAGCTTCACCGTCGGTCGAGCTTCCTTCCGGCCGGCTTCCAGCACCGACACGGAGATCGACTCCTTATGCACGTCCATCCCGACGACCAACGTTGTACGTTTCATTCGACCGGCTCCTCGCTTGCGGCTCTGGCCGCGGCTTCGCCGAAGCTAACCCGCGATGAGCGAGCGAGCCGGTCACTCCATACTGTCTAGTTCTCGCCCCGAAAAGCCGAAATTGGGCCCCTGGTCGGGCGATCCGACGCGATCTGAGCACTTCGGGTACTGTCGATCGCGCAGTCGGGGCCGGCCTGCTGGGGCGAACGCGCCCTTTCTTGCTGAATCGAGACGCAGGTGTCCTGCCTCGGGTGCAGGCCGAGTCGTTGGTGCAGGTTGCGCGACCGCAGCCTGGCTACGCCAGGAGATGGCGCGCGAGGATCAGCAGGTTCGCAGAGACGACGCTGGCAAGTGCGTAGGCCTTGAAAGACTCGAAGCCGCTCCAGTTGCAGCGGTCCAGGCCGAAGACGCGCTTGATGAACGAGATGCCAGCTTCGATGCCCGCGCGGAAGTCTCTCAGCCGTTTGTAGATCCAGCTGCTCTTCGCCATGTCGGCGACGTCGATGCCCTGCGCCTTGGTGAAGACCACGTCGGCGGACGCCTTCGTCCTTGATTCGGGCGTGGTTGTCCTTCGACGTGAATCCACCGTCGAAGGAAATCTGCACCGGCGTCTCTCGCGGAATTTTCTTCACGCGTTTCACTGCGTCGACCGCGACACCAGCATCGGCCCAGTTTCCCTCGTGAATGAAGAAGGTCGAGTACGAGACCCGACGCGCCGGTGGTGAGGCCCGCCTTGTGGCCATAGAGCGTCTCTCGGCGATCCTTGACCAGGATGTCGACGTGAGGCTCGAAGATGGAGACGAGCTTCTCGCCGGCCGGCACGCTCTCGCCGCGCAGCACGCGACGCTCGGTCTGGTCGACGATGCGCTGCGTAAGGCCGAGGAAGCGCTGGAGCTCCTTGCAGAGAGCTTCACGTAGTAGGTCTTTCGTGATGCTGCCGGTGCTCACCGGCGCCTGCAGGCGCTCGATCGCGGCCTCGGCATAACCAACGGCGTCAGGTGCCAGAACTCGATCGACGTAGATCGGGCACAGATCCGGTCGCACAAGGTCGTCCGCCGAACGCACCGGCTCGGTCTCGATCGTCGATCCTCGGCTGAGACACTCGAATCCGCGGCCCAGAGCGGTCTCCTGCCGCCTTCGGCGAGCCGGACCTCACGGACACGGCACGCCCTACAATGCCGAGGCAAGTCAGCAGGAGGAGGCTGCGTCGTCGGCAGGGGTCAGCTACGCCGCGGGGCGATGGTAGAAGCTGAGCAAGCCGCCGAGCCGGTCACGCCGCACGAG
>OBEQ012507706.1_pt1 | contig 19334 bp, 19 predicted proteins | sample 1670901 | NCBI WGS metagenome assembly OBEQ01 (sample SAMEA104232315, study PRJEB22302) | groundwater metagenome | biome: forest; feature: aquifer; material: groundwater | place: USA | collected 2011-08-07 | depth 5.4 m
TCAGCGCGGCTGGCCATTTCAATGGTTCTGAGATAACTGGTTTTCGAATCGTTTGCCCAGGTAATCAGGCCGTGTTTTTCTAAAATGGCGCCTTTGGCTTTGGAATGGCGCTTTACCTCGAAGCCGACTTTTTTAGCCAAATCAAACCCGGGCTTTACATAAGGAATAAAAATAAGTTCGTCTCCGAAGACTTTCTTGCATGTTGCACGCGGTTTTGCAGTATTCGTCAGGGAAAGAATGGCGTCGGCATGGGAGTGGTCAATGGCTTGATAGGGAACGAAAGCGTGGAGGAGGGCTTCAATCGACGGCCGCGGCGCTTTGGGATTCATAAGACAGCGTTCGAGGTAATCGACCATTTCTTCGTCGGTCATGGTTTTTCGTTGAAGTGCGGGGAGTACATCGTCCATTCTAAGCGGGGAAAAATGTTTTGGCTCGCAGGTTTTTAAATCCGAACCACTTCCCTTGACGCGAAGGACGTTTGTCTTTTTTCCTAAATGATCGGGTTCGACCATTTTAGACGAAGTATTTCCGCCGCCCCAAACGCAGAGGTTGGTTTCCTGGCCTATAAGGCGTGAGCGGTAGACTAAAAGATCGAGAAGGCTCTTTCCTTTAACTTCTTTATCGTTCCATCGGGATTTCATAGGGCGGTCATTATAACAGACTATTGGCGGGCGGCGAATATTTGAATGCCGTTTTGCTGGTTGACGCCGCTAAGCGATTTTCCATCCTGGGAAATCGAAACGATATCCGAAAGCCCATGGCTCCAGCGAATGATATAGCGAGGAATCGCCGGCTCCGTGCACGTCCATGTGCCGGTAACAGCGGCGAACTCGGCGGCATTCTTTTTCCAGATAAGAGTTCCATCGGGGAGTACCGTGGTAACGCCAATGAACCAGTTCCAAGCGCCTACGATTTGTTGGCAGCGATCGGCCGCATTAGGATTCGCGGCGGTTGTGGAAAATTGAGAAGTATGTTGAACGATGGATTGGGGGGCTTGTGCCTGGGACGGAGAGTTTCTATTACTGTGGTCTGCCGTAAATGTGAGTAAGGCAACCAACGCAGTAATAACGCTGGCCAGTCCGGTCAAAATACCGGGTAAGGTCATCCAAAACATTTTCTTGTGTTCTGAGTCTGTCACGTTAAACCTCGGGTTATTCTTAAAAAACGTGATTAAATTACAACCGGAACATATATAGGTCAACCTCTGTTTTATGAAGAGAGGAAGGATTGTCACCGCCCCGTTCTTATGGTAAAACACGGCGGATTTACTTCTATGGAAACCAAAGATAAAGTTTACGATACGGTAATTGTTGGAGCCGGCGCGGCGGGGTTAATGACGGCTATTACGTGCGCACGGTTAGGGATCGGTGTGCTTTTGCTCGATGGGAAAGAAAAAGTGGGCGCTAAGATTCTCATGTCCGGCGGTACGCGCTGTAATGTGACCAACGAACACGTTACGGAAAGCGATTTCGAAAGCGAGCAGATTAAGCTTGTCCGACGCGTGCTTCAAGCATTTCCTTCCGAACGTGCCGTCGAATTTTTTGCTGAGCTTGGCGTGGAGCTCCTGCTCGAGCCGGGCGGAAAATATTTTCCTTCGACGCATTCGGCTCAAACGGTTCTTGAGGCGCTTCTGCACGAAGCTGAGCAAAAAGGGGTTGTGCTGCTCGGCGGAAAGAAAGTAAAAACCGTCGGGAAAGAGGGGAGCGATTTTAAAATCGAAGGCGATGGATTTTCTTTTCGCGCAAAGACCGTTGTTATGACGACCGGAGGGCTTTCTCATCCGACCACCGGAAGCGACGGCGGCGGCTATGAAATGGCAAAAAGTTTCGGGCATACGATTATTTTTACGACACCGGGGCTGACCCCGCTATTAACCGATGATGCGGATTGGAAGTCTCTTAGCGGACTTTCTGTTCCATGCCATTTAACGCTCTGGGTAAACGGGAGGAAGCATGTGGCTTTTGGGGATCCGCTGCTGTTTACGCATTTTGGATTCAGCGGTCCCGTTGCCTTGAATATCAGCCGGTACTGGGTTCGTTTGAAAAGTTCAGATCGAGTCGAACTTACCGCCAATTTTTTCCCCCATCTTAAAGAAGAAGAAATAAATTCCACATTGATTCAAGCCGGCAGAGAACACCCCAATTGGACGCTCAAGCGAATGCTTTCCGAGGACTTTCCGGAGCGGTTTCTGGAGCTTCTCTTTAGAAAAACGGGGATTTCCCCCGAATTAAAGGTGAACCAGCTTAAGCGGGAAGACCGGGAAAGGCTTGTAAAATGGCTTACACGGTGCGCACTGCCGGTAAAGGATGTATACGGTTATGCCAAAGCCGAAGTTACCGCCGGTGGGGTGGATTTAAGCGAAGTAAATGTTAAAACGATGGAATCAAAGCTGATGCCCGGCCTCTTTTTTGCCGGCGAAATCCTCGATGCCGACGGCCGCATCGGCGGATTCAATTTTCAATGGGCTTGGGCTACCGGTTTTCTCGCCGCCGGCGGAATCGCTAAACGACTTGCCAAGGGTGATACAATACCCGCTTTATGACCGAGCCCAAAAACTCAGACGGAAACCATGACTGCCCCTAAAAGACGAAGCGATATACGGAACCTGGCCATCATTGCGCACGTGGATCACGGTAAAACCACGCTCGTGGATGCTCTGCTCAAACAGAGTGGAGCCTACGAATTTAAGGCCGGCGAAGTCACCGTTATGGATTCCAATCCGCTCGAGAAAGAGCGCGGCATTACCATTTTCTCCAAGAACGCTTCCTTCCGTTATAAGGATACCCTCTTTAATATTGTAGATACACCGGGCCACGCCGATTTTGGAAGCGAAGTAGAACGCATTTTGAAAATGGTGGATGGCGTGCTTTTGCTTGTCGATGCCTTTGAAGGCCCAAAGCCCCAGACAAAATTTGTGCTGAAAAAATCTCTCGAGCTTCACTTAAGGCCCATTCTCGTGGTAAATAAAATTGACCGCCTGAATTGCCGTCCGCACGAGGTCGTGGACCAAACGTTTGATTTGTTCGTAGAGTTGAACGCGTCCAACGACCAATTGGATTTTCCGATTATCTTTGCATCGGGCAGGGAAGGCTGGGCTACCGCTGATTTAGAGAAAAAAAGCACCGATATGACACAGCTTCTCGACGCAGTCATAAAATACGTTCCTCCGCCTGTTGCCGATCTCGACCGGCCTTTTCAAATGCTCATTACCATGCTTGATTATGATTCCTATGTAGGCCGCATTGCCGTTGGCCGAATTTTCTCCGGCCGGATCAAACTGGGCGAACAGATGGCGCTGATAAAACGGGACGGCAAAATCATACGTGGGAAAGCAACCAAGATTTTAAAATACCAAGGCCTAAAGCGCTTGGAAGCTGATTATGCGGAAGCCGGCGAGATTATTTCAATGGCAGGCATCGAAGACGTGGGCGTAGGCGAAACGCTTGCTTCGTCGGAGGATCCGGTAGCGCTTCCGTTACTTACGATTGATGAGCCTACTATTTCTATGGATTTTTCTCATAACACAAGCCCGATGGCCGGTAAAGACGGCGGGAAATTTTTAACGTCGCGCCATATTCGCGATAGGCTGACTCATGAAGCTATGATCAACGTGGGTATTCGTGTTGAACCCGTTGCCGGCGGAGAGCGGTTTAAAGTTTCCGGGCGCGGAGAGCTCCATTTAGCGATTCTCATTGAAACCATGCGCCGCGAAGGTTACGAGCTTGAAGTTTCCCGGCCGCGCGTAATTTTGAAAGAAATAAACGGCGAAACATGCGAACCGGTTGAAGAATTGATTATAGAAGTCCAGCCCGAATATCAAGGTGCCGTGATGCAGGAACTGGGTTCGCGTAAAGCAGAAATAAAAACTATAAAGAACAGCGCTTTCGGTACGATTCAGATGGAATTTCTCATCGCCGCGCGCGCCCTTTTTGGGTACCGGAGCGAATTTCTCACCATGACGCGCGGCACCGGAATCATGTACCAGAACTTTTACGCTTACGAGAAATTTAAAGGAGAAATTCCCGGGCGCCAATCCGGCGTTTTAGTCGCCCATGAGCCGGGTAAGGTCGTTGCCTATGCGCTTTGGGGACTTCAGGAACGCGGTACGATTTTTGTCCATCCCGCCGATGATGTGTACGAAGGCATGATCGTGGGCGTGAACAACAAAGGCCATGATCTTGTCGTGAACGCCATTCGCGAAAAGAAGCTCTCCAATATGCGCTCTTCCGGTTCTGACGAAGCCATCCAGCTTATTCCTCCCCCCGAATTGACCCTCGAATTCGCCCTTGAGTTTATTGAGGACGACGAGCTCGTTGAAGTTACCCCTAAAAATATCCGCCTCCGTAAACGACACTTAAGAGAGAACGAACGCAAAACGAAATCCCGGAAATACGCCGGGGAATAGCCGTCTCCCTTAAAGGGCGCACAGTATGAAAATCTGGAAGCAAGTTTTCTCCGTTTTTATTTGGATCTTTCTAGTCGCCGCGCTGGTCTCGCTTTTCGTTTGGGGCCACCGTAAAGTCGAGGAAAAACGGGTTCTCAGGGCAGTAATCGATCGGCTTTCCGCTGATTCCCGTATTGCCGAAGTTCTCGTGACGCAGAGCCGTTACGACGAAACGACCAAGCAGATTGAAACCACCATTAAATTTCTTGAATACGATGTGGACGCCAAGCCTCTTCCGCCCCGCTACTTTACGTTTCAGGGAAATATCATTCAATTCCAGACGCTTGTTGTCCGCTTTCAGGATAAATTAGTCAAAGCCGGCGATAAAGCGCGCGGCAAAAGCGCTTACTTATTTTTAAAGGTGTTTATGCTTGGCGGAAAAGTAAACCAGATTTACGATTTGACCATGGCCGACGAAATTCCCGGTGGATACAAGATTCCCGGGGTTACGAATGAAATCGAAAAAACACTTTGGCAGGAATTTTGGAAATACGCGCTCGATCCTAAAATGCGCGAGCGGGCGGGAATCAAAAATGCGCAAATTGAGGCGCCCGGCACCATGTTTGTGCCCGGCACGATTTATACACTCCGAATCGAGCATGACGGCGGTATTCGAATTGATGCCAATCCTATTCCTGAAATCGTAAAAGGCGAATTAACCGGCCAGCGTTAACTGCTGCTCGGCATATCTACGGTAAAGGCTCGAAGGTCTCTTCATCAGCTCGCCGTGCACTCCGCGCTCTAAAATTTTTCCGTCTTGAATCACCACAATTTCATCTACAAATTCCAGCGTTGAAAGACGATGAGCAATAATGAGGGAAGTCCTGTTTTTAAGCAGGAGACCCAGTGCTTTTTTGATTAAATATTCCGAGTCCGCATCCAGCGCTGAGGTAGGCTCATCCAAAATCAATATGGGGGCATCTTTCAAAAATGCCCGAGCTATGGCAAGGCGTTGCCTTTCGCCGCCGGAAAGGCGAATACCTCGTTCACCTACCGGCGTTTCGTAGCCAAGGGGAAGCCGTTCAATGAATCCATCAGCTGAAGCGGCTCGTGCGGCTTTTTGAATTTCTTCAAACGATGCTTTGGGTTTGCCGTAGCGAAGATTCTCAATAATGGTGCCGCTCAGGAGAATCGGCTCCTGGGATACAAAAGCGATTTGGCTTCGTAACGATTGAAGAGTAATGTGCCGGATATCGGTCTGATCAATGGTGATTCGCCCCGCTCCGACATCGTAGAAGCGCAGAAGCAGTTTCAAGATCGTGGATTTCCCCGCGCCGCTCGGGCCAACCAGGGCAATGCTTCGGCCCGCCACAATTTCCAAATGAAAATCCGCCAGTACGGGTAGCCCTCCGTTGTATTGAAAACTCGTATTTTCAAAACTAATGTCGCCGCGTATGTGTTTCATATCTAACGCCTGCGGGCGTTCCTGAATTTCCGGATAAATATCAAACATTTCAAAAATCCGGTCCATGGCGGCCAAGCTGTTCGTAAGAATCAAATTCAATTCCGTAAGGCGTTGAATGGGTTGATAAAGCATGCCTAAATAAGCGTAAAAGGCCATAAGCGTTCCGACCGATAGCCGTCCGCCCCAAACCTCAAGAACGCCGTACCAGAGCACCAAAAGTGGTCCGAAGGCCGTTAGGAAGCTCGTGATTCCCAGCGCGATGGATTGAAGTTTTACGTTGGATAAAATCGAATCCAGGTATTCTTCGTTTTGCTGTCTGAATTCTTTGGCTTCGTTTTCTTCCTGCGTAAAAGCCTGGATAGTCGAAATGGCCGAGAATTGTTCGTGGAGCTCGCCGGACATTTCCTGCAGCTTATCGTGGATCTTACGGCTCTTTGCCTTTATTTTCTTGGTAAGTAAATGGTTAGCGATCCCAAAAAGGGGAATGACGCTAAGAGAAACAAGAGCCAGCTTCCAATGTGCTGCAAACAAAACCACGATAATAAGGCCTACGCAGGACAAATCCATCGAAGAACTGACTAAAGCGGCGCCTACGAAATTCTGCGCAGCCGCAATATCACCGGTCATTCGATTGACTACTTCGCCCACTTTTTGGCGGTCAAAGAAGCTTAAACTCATCCGTTGAAGATGAAGATAGAGAGCTTCCCTTAGATCGAAGATTATTTTATGACCGGCCAATCCCGCCAAATACGAACGGTAATAACTCGAAATAGCGTAGATCACATACAGTCCGCAAAGTCCCAGCATGAGAATATGGAGATGAAATGCCGATCTTTGCGAGCCTTCGGATAAAAAGTCATCGACAAGAACCTTAACAACCCAGGGCAAAACTAGAGGAATGAGGTATCGCAGGATACCCGTCGCTATAGCCAGACCTATTAAGAGGCGATACGGAGCCGCATAGGTTAGAAAACGCGAAAGGCTTTTTCTTTTTTTAGGTTCTTTCGACAAGCATTCACCGGGGAGTTTTGAGGTTAGTTTTAAAAAAGCAGTGTATCACAATCGCTTAAAATCTGCTTTGGCCGGGTTATTTGTAATCCCAAAACTCATATGCTAGGCTTCTCCCTAATGAAGACGCTAGGTTTTTTAGAGGAATAGTAATTTCGTGTTAAGGACAACAATTTTTAAAACCATAAGTGATTATATGTCAATGAATTACGACGCCTCATCTTCTTGGCTTGCCTGGATGTTATTGACTTTTGGGCCTGCCGAGCCTAATATTTGGCCGCATTCAGACCACCCCCAAGGCCGAAATGGCCAGTTCTAGATTCTAGAAAGGAGTAAATTTAACCGAAATAGTCCCATCCGACGGAATATTCGGACTGGGTAGCAGGGTAGTAAGTAATTTGAAGGTCCCTGACGGTAATTTCAAGAACGCCTTTTAGTTTTATAGCCCACGCGTATTTAAGTGGCGGCTTAAAACTAAAAGGCGTTTGTCTTTTAAGGCCTTTTCGTACCCGGTTGACTCCGGACTGTCAAATTTGGAAGGAGGTGAAAAAATATGAAAATTATGGCTATTTTGGTTCTTGCTGCAGTTCTTTGCTTTCAAGGAACAGCGGATGCGCAGATGGTTGCTGGTAAAGTGGTTAGCGTTGATGCTACAGCTAACACGGTTACGATCAGCACGCCGTCAGCCGCGGGAATTATGGAAGACGCTGTCATTTCGGTAGCGCCTGAAACTAAGTTCCTCGGTGCTGCGTCTATCGCTGAGCTCCAGGAAGGCGATGTTGTTTCTGCGACTGTAACAGAGCAGACCCCTGAAGGAGCTTGGACGGCAACGTCTATTAGCAAACCTACTCCGGTAACTTCTGCTGTTATGTCAGTCGGGGAAGCCGCTCACGTTGAAGTGAAGTAATGTTAAGAAGCGCCTAGTCCCCAATTTGGGGAGCGGGAGAACCGTGGTGGGTGAACTGGACGGTTTTTGTACAGCGGGCTACTCTGCAGTCCGAACCCGTAGCTAATCTCGCAGGCGTAGCAGAGCGGAATTATATTAATGGTTTTGTAATCAAGGCTGGCCATGTTATGTGGCCAGCCTTTTTACATGGGCGAGCGCGTTCTTGCCGGGGTTGTAGTTGTCATGTCTTATCGTATAATACGCCATGCTTCTTACCCTTATCGCTATATTCACATCGGTTTTTTATCTTTTTCGCGCGCCTAAAATCCGTCATTGGAATATCGTAGCCTGTTATCTCATCTGTCTCTTTTGCGCCTGGACGGGGCTGGTGCTTTCACCGGATGTTTTCCCCCCGGTTGTTTTAAAGACGGTGGGTGGGACGCTCGTTCTTATCTCGCTCGTGGTGTTTTCGTTTGATTTTCTCGTCGAGATATTTCAAAAAATAAGATACGCCTATCTTTCAAAATTTAAACCGCTTCCTCCGTTAGCGCCCTATTTAATGGAAATTTGCCGGGCCGTTGAAACCTTGGCCTCTAAAAAAACCGGTGCGCTTCTCATACTCGAAAGAAAAAATAAATTAGAGAGTCATACGAACGGCGGCATGCCGTTTGATGCCGAGGTTAAGGCAGATGTCCTCATCGCTCTCTTTCAATTAACTTCCCCCGTTCACGACGGCGCGATTCTCATATCGGGGGATCGGATTAAACGAGTCAAAACCATTCTTCCTTTAGCGACCAAAGCAGGGCTTCCGGTGGGCATCGGAACGCGCCACCGCTCAGCCATCGGTATTACCGAAAGAACGGATGCTGTCGCGCTTGTTGTTTCGGAAGAACGGGGACAGATTAGCGTGGGATTTAAGGGAGATCTTGTGAAGGCATCTTCGCAGAAAGAATTTTTAAAGTTGCTGCGCTCTGCGATGCGCGGCCGGAAAATCGAATTGGAAGCGGTTTAGGAAAATTTGTGGCTATTTTAAGAAGAATTTTATTTTATTTCCTTCTAGTCTTTTATCTTGTGACTTGTCCGCTGGTCATCCTCTACGCGCTTGGCTATGCCTACCAACCCGGTGCAAGTCCCAATATTGCGAAGTTAGGGGTCATTTCGGTGTCCACCATGCCGTCGGGTGCTTCCGTATATTTGGGACGCAGCCGGTTTACGGAACAAACACCTACGGTGCTCATGGATCTTTTTCCGGGTGAGTATATTCTTAAGATCGTTCTAAAAGATTACCGGCCGTGGATTCGAAAAATTCCGGTACGCTCCGGAAAAGCGACGGTGCTTGAAAATATTATTCTCGTTCCCACCAATTTACGTATGGAAACCGTTGCGCCGGATTCTTTCGACGATCTCACCCCTTTCCCGGGGACTCCTTTTTTTCTTCTTTCCAAAGGGAATAAACTGAAAGAATCGTATGTTCTGTATTGGAGATCGGGCAAGATTCGTCCGCTCCTTCCCCTAGACTCGCCTTACGCCGAAATTAAATTGGAAAAGATTTTTCATGTTCGTAAAAGTCCTTCCCCTATTTTTCAGGTAAACAGCGAAACAGGAGAAAAGTATTTGAGGATGAACATTCGCGGGAAACATACCATCGTTGAAGATTTGTCCGATCTTATTCCGCAAACTCCGGATAGTTGGATCTGGGATCCAAAAGCTGAGAAGTATTTGTTCTATCTGGACGACGGCCGTCTCGGCCGGATCGATCTTACTTCTAACGAAATCAGCTTCATTACCGATCAAGTGCAGGGCGTCGGGCTGTTTGATCATAAAATATATATCGTTCGATCGGGCGATGTTATTCGAATGGACCGCAGCGGCAACGACAGCGAATCGCTCTTGCATGATCCGGAATTGGGTACGGAACTTTTTAAAAAAGGAGAATATGCGCAATTTTTTGAGTGCGAACGTTTGGAAGGCGGAGTCCTGCTTTTTTGGCGAAAACATGGGGAGCTGCTTTCAAACCGGTTCCCGTATCGTCTCGTTGATGATGGGGTACTAGGAATCGAACCTTACAAGGGCAAGCCTGCCTTGTTGGTTTGGCAGAAGAAGCGTATCGGCATAATCGATTTTTCCAAAAAGCCCTCCGATGCCGAAGATGTATTTGAAAAAGGCGTAAAAGTCCGTTGGGTTCATGAAAACGGCGCCGACATCCGTCAGGCTTTTTGGATATCGGAAGGGGATTACATTCTTTTCCTTGATTCCAACGGAGTTTTTTTACTGGATGCTTTTTCGGGTATGCAGTCGAGCGTCCGGTTTTTATTTTCTGTTAAGGACAAAAGCTCCGTATATTATGCTCCTTCTTTGGGGAAGCTGTATTACCTTGAGGCCGAATCCGGAAAGCTTCGGACGTTTGAACTGCTTGAAACGGATCTTCTCGCGCCGGTAAGGCGCAGTTTTGAAAACGATAAAGAAACAATTGAAAAGGTGAGGGATGGACTTTCGTTTTTCCAGTCACGATCTGAGTAAACAGGATCGGAGGCTTCAGCGGTTTTTTGAAATTCTTCCCGGTCTGACCAGCTGGTCGATTTTGATCGGGATGACGTTTCTTGCCTTCTGGAATCCTATTTTAACGGCGCTTATCATCATCGCTTTTGATATGTATTGGCTGCTGCGTATTTTTTACGGCATCGTGTTCCTGCTTTTAGCTTATTTTCGCCTTTGGGTAGAGCAACAAACCGATTGGATCAGCCGGGCGCGTTCGCTTAACGGTGCGGAAAAATATTATGGGGGATTAAAAAATCTTTCCGCGAAGGATTGGCGCGAGAAAGCTTCCCGGTGGGTTCATAAACGGGAAGTAAGCCGGCTGGTTCGCAGTGAAAATTTTCCTCCTGTTTTTGAAGATATCTTCCATCTTGTTTTAATTCCGGTGGTAAAGGAAGAACGTAGTGTTTTTGAGCCGGGCATCGAAAGGTTGGCCAACGGACCCTATCCGGCCAAAAAAATTTTGGTGGTGCTTGCCGTAGAAGACCGGGCCAGCGCAGAAATTATACGGGGAGCGCAGGAAGTCCAGAAAAAATATAAAGAAAATTTTTTGGATTTTCTCCTGGTCTACCATCCGGACGGTATCGCGGGAGAAGCCCGCGTTAAAGGTGCTAACGTAACGTATGCGGCCAAACAGGCGGCGAAGCGTTTGAATCAGTCAAAGATTCCTTATGAGCATGTGATCGTTTCTTGTCTCGATGCGGATACGGTTGTGAGCGAACATTATTTCTCCTGTCTTACCTATCATTTCATGGTAAACCCCAACCGGCAGCGGGCCAGTTTCCAGCCGATTCCTGTTTATCATAACAATATTTGGGAAGCCCGGGGATTTGCCAAAATGATGGAAATGGGTGCTTCGTTTTTTCTTCTTACCGAGACGACCAATCCTGAAAAACTCGTCACCTTCTCAAGCCACAGCATGAGTTTTAAGGCTCTCGTGGATATTGATTATTGGCCGGTCGATATGATTTCCGACGACTCATCGATTTATTGGAAGGCGTATAACTATTTTGACGGCGATTACCGCACCGTTCCGATGTACGTGACGGTTTCGATGGATGTGGTGGATGCGGGCTCTTGGTGGGCGACAGCGGTGAGTGTGTATAAGCAGAAGCGCAGGTGGGCCTGGGGCGTTCAAGAATTTCCCATTATTATGCGGGCGTTTCTAAAGAATCATAATATTCCGCCGCGGCAGCGAATCCGCCTGGCATTTCGTTTTTTTGAACGCCACATTGCCTGGGCAACCTGGTCTTTTTTACTTACTATCGTGAGCTGGCTGCCCGCCTTTCTGGCACAGCGTCAATTTTCAAGTACGTTCGTGTATTACAGCTCTTCACGCATTACTTCTATCATATTCACACTTTCTTACGCGACGTTGATTATTCTGTTCTTTTTAAGTCTCTGCCTTTTGCCTAAGAAAAAAGTGAAATTTGGATTCTTGAAGCAAGTAGGTTTTGCGTTTCAGTGGTTTCTTCTGCCGTTCACCTACATTCTCTTTAGTGCACTGCCGGCCCTTGATGCGCAAACGAGGCTTATGTTTGGCCGGTATTTGGAATTTCAGGTAACAGGGAAACAACGTAGAAAAACAGAAGAAATCCAGGAAACCGTTTAACGGCGTTTTAGGAAAGACACCACCTCTTTTTCTATAAGAGCAAAGGCGAGTAAAAGAAATGACGCTACGATGATGACCTGGTTGGTTGGGAGATCGTAAACGTAGGAAATAAAAAATCCCAAGAGCGTTGCAAAAATAGCGGCGACCATCGAAATCAGCACAGCCCCCTTCAATCGGTTGCTCATGAATAAGCCTGTCATGGGAGGTACGACCAGAAGGCAGAATACGAGCAGCATTCCGCCGAGCTTAGAGGCCGCAGAAACAACAATCCCCAAAATGTAATAAAACAAAAGTTCCCAAAAACGAACTTTGATACCCAGCACTTTGGCTTCCTCTCGGTCCACAAAAGTATAAACAATCGGCCGCATAAATAATAAAACGAGCAGCGTGAGCGGTGCCAGAGTGATGAAGAGAATGTTAAGATCTTCCGCAGAAGTGAGCAGTAAATCTCCGTAGAGAAGCGAATGCACTTCCTCAAGACCGTTTGAGCTTTTTGAAACAAAAAGCACGCTGAGGCTCGATGTAAGAATAAAAATTGCAGCCATGATCGCATCTTGCGGAACCCTGACTTCTTCCGATGAAAAAGCAAGGAAAGTGACCGCCGTAAGACTGAATGCGGTGGCTCCTAAAAACGGGTGGATATGAAATAAGAGAGCAGCGGCAATTCCGCATGCGGCCGTTTGAGATAAAGTAGCTCCGATAAAAACCAATCTCTTCAAAACCACAAGCGTTCCTAAAAAAGAACAACAAACCGCAATAATAATTCCTGCCCATATCGCTTGCGAAAAACCTTTATATATTTCTCCGGCCAATAGGACCATCGTCACAAAAGGCTCCCCGTTGATGTTTTAAAATCTTGAATGTTTATTCTTTTTACCTTGCCATGATCAACCAAGCAAACTTCTTGGGTGGCGGAAGAGTTGATGAGCTGATTGAATCCATGATGAGCCATAAGCACTGTTTTTTTATACTTTAAAACCAACTCCGTAAGATGATGAAAAACTTCTTTTTCTGAAAGCTCATCAAGTTCGGAGGTTGGTTCATCCATAATAAAAACATCCGCACCGCTTACAAAAGCTCTGGCGATGAGGGTTTTTTGTTTTGTTCCACCCGAAAGATCCCGGTAATTTTTATGCGCGTGCTCCTTGAGCTTCAGTTCTTCAAGAGCTTGTTGTAAAAGTTTCTGGTCTTCGGCCTTTGGCTTTTTCCACCAGCCAAGATGGGGGTAAAAACCCATAGAGACAATTTCTTCGACCGTTAAAGGGAAAAGCGGATCAATGGATTTATGCTGGGGGACATATCCCGCAGGCCGAATTTGAAATGGGGTTTCAATTTTTCCCTTGAGCGGTTTGAGCAAACCCAAAATACCGCGCAGCAGAGTTGTCTTGCCCGCACCGTTCGGTCCAATAAAAGGAAGAAACGCTCCGCGCGGTATTTCCAGTATCACGTTTTCCAGGACGATATCTTTTCCGTAACCCAGCGTAACGTTTTGGCAAGAAATGATCGTATCGGTTTTAATCATTTATCCTTTTTGAAAAGCTTCAACCAAGCGATGAATATTCTCGTCAAATAAGGCGGCGTAATCGCCTTTAACTTCTCCGGTTTCTGTTGCTAATACCGCAATAGCCGCACCTGTTTCTTTCGCAATTTTTTTAGCTGTACGGCCTTCGTGGAAAACTTCTTCGATAATGACTTTACCGTTTTTCTCCTTCACGATTTGTACGACTTCCTGAATATGCTTAGCCGTCGGAGGAATACCAGCTTTGGGCTCCAGATGGGTTAAGGTCACAAAACCAAATCGCTGAATGAAATATGGCCATGAATTGTGATAGGGAACAACCCCGACCCCTTTGAAAGGAGAAATCTGTTTTTCCCATTCCTTCATCTTATCATCAATATTTTTTTCGAAAGCCGTAAGATTGGTCTGAAAAAGGGCGGCGTCCTCCGGGTATATTCGAGAGAGGCCTTCCATTATATTTTTCGCCATGATTTTACCATTTAAGGGATCCAGCCAGTAATGCGGATTTCCAAACGCGTGAATATCTCCCTGTGCCCGTGAAAGGCTGGTTGGAATTTCAAGCAGGACAATTCCATTGGAAGTATCAATGACTCTATCTCCCATCGCCATAAGATCCATTCGCCCAACGGCATCAAGCAACGGCGCTCGCCAGGCTTCCAAATCCAGGCCCGAGTGAATAAAGACGTCACAGCTTTTGATTTTCATAACATCTTTGGGTGTCGGTGTAATAAAGTGAATATCGCGGTTGGGCGAAGCGATGTAATAAATATCCGCTTTATCTTTTGCGATATCCTGAGCGATGCTTGCCAAAGTGCTGGTTGTTGTCGTAATTTTTATTTTCTCTGCCGCCAGGAGAGGTGAGGATGCCATGAGTAAACACAGCGCACCGGCGATATATTTTTTAAGTTTCATGATTTGATCTCCTTTGACTTATTGCACGGGGTGTTTGTGAACGCCGATGAGAAAATCGGCTTGAATGAAAATTAAATTGTCCGACTCGGCGGCCGGGTCAGCAGGTTCCAAATGCGAATACTGCAACTTGAAATCGGCAAACTCGCTTTGCCAAAACGTAATGTAGGGCGAAATGCCAATGGTTTGTGTATCCTCCAAGGCGAAGTCCAACGGCCGGACATAATCAAATCGAACGCCCGTGCTGAATCGCGGTGCAAATTTGAAATCTAAAAGGGAATAAAACCCCCAAGGATTCTCATTGGCATGGACACGCTCGGTACGGTTTTGAAAGTAAACCTCATTTTGAAATTTAACTTTCTTACCTTCCGGTAAGAACCAATTGAATGTGGCATCTCCGCCAAAGACTTTGACGCCGTAACGATCCTGCCCCTCGGCCGGAGTCATGAGCGTTCCTGTGCCGGTCCGGTCATCCACAGGCGGATTTTCATCCCCAAATAAGGTAGTCCATCCTAGTTCGACGTTAGCATCTTTGTTGATATCAAAATACGTTTTTGCATGCGTGTTAAAAATCGGCCGCCGCGATTTTCCGCTGAAGCTGGTTCCATTGTTGCCGCGGAGTATTTCACCGGTGACTTCAAACGGAATGTCGAGCGGATTGGGAATGACGGTTTGTAAACGAGCGCCGGATGAGGCTAAACCTTCCTCGCCAAAGAAATCCCGGATAACCATGGGATAATCGGTGGTTTCGAGCGCGTGTAAATGTATGAGATTCTGTTTACCGATCTTGGAACGGAATTTTCCGATCTGCCCGGTAAGTCCAAGCGGAAGTCCCCAGCGTGTGTAGTAAGCTTCTTCAATTCCAACGTTTTGCTCTTCAATAGCATCGTTAAAACTGATAATGGCATCCATGCGGGAATACGGGTCGACCACTTGAGCAAAATTAAGCTCCAGTTCTTTTAGCGCAATCGTGTCGTTGCCTTCTTCGTCGGCATTGCTTTCCGTCGACTTGGCTTGAACGGTACCGGTCACGCCGATGTCGGGATTAAATCCTTGCGAAAGCCCAGCCACTTTTGGTGCGCTTTGCGGCATTTGAGTAACTTGAGCCGACGGAACAGAGCCCATAATGCCCGGGCGCTCTTCGGTGCTTTCAAGAACGTCAATCCTTGTATTTAATTTTTCAATAACTTCATTTTGTGAAACCACCGTTTTTTGCAGATCTTGGATGGTTTCCTGCAGGTTTTGCATATTGGATTGCAGCATTTGAAACATGGCGTCATCTGCGTAGGCTTTCCTTGAAAGAAGGCAGAGTATGCAGACGAGCGGAAGTGTTAAGAAATATTTTTTCATTTTTTCCTCTAAGTTTTGGAGAGACGCGTATGTAAGCGTCCGTGATTAAGAATGTAAGAAGAGAAAAATCTTAGAGGAGAATCGGGGGCCCGCGCCGGAAGGGGGTGAGCGCGAGAAATAAGAAAGGAACTTTCTGAGCAGGGGCGTAAACAAATTTTTGCGTAGGAGCTACTTCGGAAATAATCAGAAAAACAACGGCAAAGACAGCGGCTTGTTTAGCGAGTTGGCAAGGGCAGTTGGCATGCGCTTCATCATCGGTGTGCTGGTGAAATCCCATAGCGACTACGACTAAAAGAAGAATCGCGCCTAGGAATAGGAGAGATTTTTTATTTCTAAAGGAAGGCAGCCAAGTATTCATAACGGTAGGAAGTTTAACACCGCGTAACTGAATTTCGCAAGAGTTTCTTTTACGGTGTTGCGATTCAAAGTAATTTTGCTTATAATTCGCAATGCGTTTATCAAGCATAGCGCTCATTTTAATATTCACATTTTCGATGGTGGAGTGGCCGGCCGGCCATACTCCTCAAGCCGCTCATGCCGGCTGCTGTTGTAAATCAGCCGTTTGCCGCTGCGCTCACGGTAAGCACATGTCTTGCCCGCTTAAGAATAGTAGCGAAGCGAAAAAAATGGATCCCAAGCCTCATTTTACGGTGCAGGGATGCGGTATGGACGCCGCGAAAGCCAATTTAATCAATGCCCTGAAAGATTTTTGTCCGCCGGTCCATTTTTCTTTTTCAAAATACGATCCTTCCGTTTCTTTTTCTTTTCCAAATTCGACCGATCTTAATTTTCTATTCGACCGCCGTTTCGACCAGCCCCCGCGAAACATTCTCCTCTTCCAACCGTAATTTCTTTTTTAAATCTAATTTAATATAGTAGGAGCGCCTTTATGCGTTCTCGTTTTGTGTTCTTTTCCATCGGTATATTTATATCGATGCTGATTTTGGCAAAAGCTTTAGAAGCCAGCTGCGGAGTTTGCTACATTCCGCGGGAAGCAGGTAGCGCGGATGCGGAAAGTATTTCCAGCGGTCCCATGCTGAATTCTCCCACGGCAACGACGCTCGGCAGGCATCGCTCGGCCGGTGGTTTTACGTTTAATCATCAACAGTTCAACAGGATTCCGGCCGCTCATGCGCATGCGCTTCACCACGCAGATCATGATATACACGGCAAGAATCATGAAGAGGTTTACGATATGCACGCCGGTTTTGGATTGTCCGAAGATATCGATGTGTATATTTCAGCGCCCATTGTATCGAAGGCTTCCAACGAGATTCACAGCCATAGCCGGCTCGGTTTTGACGAAACGGCAAGCGGCTTTGGCGATATGCGGCTTGTCGGCAAATACCGTTTTTGGAAAAAATATGTGGAAGCGGCGGTGCTGGCCGGAGTGAAATTTCCAACTGGGAATACCGCCGAATTAAACAGTGCCGGCGCAAAGTTTGAAGCCGAACAGCAGCCCGGCAGCGGTTCGTGGGACGGTGAATTTGGATTGGCCGCGTCCCGCCGGTTTAGAAAAAGATATTCCGTCGCTTCCAGTTTTCAGTACGCGCTCCGGGGCGAAGGTGCTCAGGACCATAAGCTGGGCGATGTATTTCAGATGAATCAGGGCGTTTCGGTTGCGCTGCGTGAGCCCGGACAATATCCGAACGTTCATGCGGTAGTTGAAATAAACAGCCGCTGGGCTTTGCAGGATCATTCGAGGGAAACAGACCGCGTTTTCGACAGCGGCGGCACGACGATTTTGGCTACTTCAGGATTCCATATTGAGGTGACCAAAAATGTGGCCGCGTTCTGGGCAATGCCGGTTCCGATTTACCAAAATCTCGGCGGGGAACACGAAGAACTCAAATACGAAATCATCACCGGCGTGAGCTTCGCCGTTTAGAGATTAAAGGCGGAAGTTCCAGTCGTCGGAGCGGTATTTGTCTTCGGCGAGTTTTTTGATATTTTCGGAAGGAATCTCTAAGCAGGGTTCTTCAGCGTCCCAGCATTTTCGGAGAGCATCTTTCAGCGCCGAAGCCGGAACTTTGATGTTGGTTAGAAATTCGGTGTGCGTCCGGTTGTTCCGGTACGAAGGCATGCGCGAAGGCGGGGGAATGACGTTTCCCATGTAGGGAATGTTGAAATTAACGAGAAACGTTCCATGGAAAAGCAATGCGTCTTTTTTCCGCCTTTGTGCGTTTCCGGAAAATTTCAAATCACCCAGAGCGAGATCGCTCGTTCCGTCCACCTTTACTTGGCCGTTCAACAACGGATTCAGTGCTTCCTTGTGTTTGTTTAGCACGAAACAGTTTGTTTCGGCGATGCCGGCCAAAGGGCCCGAGGAAGGAGTTTTCATTACGAGTGAGTAGTTTAAGCAACCTACGCCTTGAACAACCGCGCCGCCGCCGCTTATCCGGCGCAGTACGGCGATTTTATTTTGCCTGCAAAACTCAAGATTGACCTCGCGTTCAACCTTTTGCCCGTATCCCACAACGACAAAGTAGGGTATGGGTGCCCAAAAGCGCAAAAATTCCTCACCGCTGTTATTTTCACACATTTCAAGCAGGGCTTCGTCGAGTGCGAGGTTTTCTTCGGGTGTATGCAGTGTTAAGTCAATAAATTTCATATATGACCGATAAATAGGGGGTTACGCCATTCGTAATGATTAGAGTTAATATTTCTAAGAATTCTGTTATAATTTTCCCTTCGCACATCGGGGTATTCCAGCCTAAGCCCCGTATTCCAGAGGGCATATAATACTTGATCCTCTTACGAACCACGAATAAATTAAATTTCAAGGCGGTGATTTTACTTTATGTCGCAGCTAGAGGAAGGTCGTAAGGATAGTGCTTATAACGCCATTCATTCCGAACGTTTAGATACGGATTCCAAGCCGGAAGAAATAGCCAACCTAATCGATGTATTGCTGAAGAGCGGGAATAAGGAGCAAATACCTTTAGTCATGGATAAATTGCAGAAACGTCTGGAAGAAGCCGGAATTTACGTTTCACGGCCCGTAAGTACGCCGTACGTAAATACCATTCCTCCCGAAAACGAACCCGCCTACCCCGGCGATCGGGAAATCGAACGCCGGATTAAAAGCTACATCCGTTGGAATGCTATGGCCATGGTTGTAAAAGCCAATCGCGTTCACGACGGTATCGGCGGGCATATTTCGACCTACGCTTCTTTAGCTACGCTTTACGAAGTCGGATTCAATCATTTCTTCCGCGGCGGAGAAAACGGCCAGCCCAAAGATCTCGTTTATTTTCAAGGCCACGCCTCGCCGGGCAATTACGCACGCGCCTATCTGGAACGAAGATTGGACGCGAAGCATTTGCACCATTTCCGTCAGGAATTGGCCGAAGGCGGCGGACTTTCTTCTTATCCTCATCCGTATCTCATGCCGGATTTTTGGCAATTTCCTTCTGTTTCGATGGGGCTTGCTCCCATCACTTCTATTTATCAAGCGCGGTTTTATCGTTACATGAAAGCGCGGAAGTTTATAAAGGAAGGCGCTCCTGATTCGAAAATTTGGTGCTTTGTCGGCGACGGCGAAGTGGACGAACCGGAAACGCTCGGCGCTCTCACGCTTCCCGGGCGCGAGCATCTTGATAATTTAATTTGGGTAGTTAATTGCAATCTTCAGCGTCTGGACGGGCCGGTGCGCGGCAACGGCAA